>Ga0210383_10005457_pt1 | contig 11165 bp, 10 predicted proteins | sample IncBWC14OmetaG_FD_160072 | JGI IMG/M metagenome (GOLD analysis project Ga0210383, IMG submission 160072) | Forest soil microbial communities from Barre Woods Harvard Forest LTER site, Petersham, Massachusetts, United States - Inc-BW-C-14-O ...
CGTCGCGAGGGACAGAAGCTGTTTCTCAAGGGCGAGCGCTGCCTGACGGACAAGTGCGGCGTCGAGCGCCGCTCATACCCGCCGGGAGAGCACGGGCGCGGGCGCATGAAACAGAGCGAGTACCGCCTGCAGCTGCGCGAGAAGCAGAAGGCTAAGCGCTACTACGGGGTCTTGGAGAAGCAGTTCGCCGGCTACTACGAGAAGGCCTCGCGCCAGAGCGGCATCACTGGTGAGAACCTGCTCGCGCTGCTGGAGTGCCGCCTCGACAACGTGCTTGTGCGGCTCGGCTTCGGTGCCTCGCGTAGGCAGGCGCGGCAGCTCATTCGTCACGGCCATTGGACTGTCAACGGCCGGCGCGTGAACATCCCCAGCTATCAAGTGCGGCCCGGCGACGTCATCACCATCAAGGCGGACACGCCCGCCACGCAGGTGGTCAGAGACGCAACCGAGCTGACCGGACAGATTCCCGCGTGGCTACAGGCCGATCATGAGTCGCTTACGGCCAAGGTGCTGCGCAGGCCGGAGCGGCGCGAGGTCGCCGCGCCGGTGCAGGAGCAGCTCATCGTCGAGCTGTACTCGAAGTAGAAGCAACTTTGCCCGCGCCGCCACCCATCCGGGCGGCGGTGCTCCCAGCCGGCGTCCTGGACGCCGGTGCGAGACCAAAACGACGTTAGGACTTTCATGCTCGACTTCCAAATCCCCCGGATCACTAGCGAGTCCGTGGAGCAGAATCGTGGGACTTTCACGATCGAGCCGCTTGACCGCGGCTTCGGCTACACGTTCGGTAACTCGCTGCGGCGCGTACTGCTTTCTTCCCTCGCAGGCGCGGCCGTCACCAGCGTACGCATTGAGGGCGTAGCGCACGAGTTCTCCACCATCCAGGGAGTTAAGGAGGACGTGACCGACATCGTGCTCAACCTCAAGGGTGTCGTCTGCCGCATGCACTCAGACGCCAGCGAGGTCGAGGCGCCGCTCGTCGTCACCGGGCCGGGCGACATCACCGCCAAGGACATCGACTTGCCCGCCGGCGTCGAGATCCTCAACCCCGATCTGCACATCGCCACGCTCGAGAAGAAAACCAAGCTCGAGCTGTATATGACGATCGGGCGCGGACGCGGCTACAGGCCGGCCGAGGAGAACAAGTCCGCCGACCAGCCCATCGGCGTGATTCCCATCGACTCGATCTTCTCGCCCGTGCGGCGTGTCGCCTACGCAGTCGAGCAGGCGCGTGTCGGACAGAAGACCGACTTTGACAAGCTCACCCTCGACATCGAGACAGACGGTTCGATCGACCCGCAGGCAGCACTGCGCGAGGCAGCTGAGCTGCTGATCTCCCAGCTGGCGATCTTCACCGACGCCGACCGCATCCAGGAGCTGCGCGCGACACCCGGCGGACAGCTCGACGGCCACGGCCTTGCAGTCGGTGGTGGCCCGCAGGCAGCGCTGCAGGGCGAGGAGTGGGGCATCCTCATCGAGGAGCTCGAGCTGGGCGTGCGCTCCTACAACTGCCTCAAGCGCGCCGGTATTCAGACAGTCGGCGATCTCATCTCTAAGTCCGAGGCCGAGCTCAACGCGATCCCCAACTTCGGCAAAAAGTCAATCGACGAGGTAATCGAAACCCTCCACGCGAGAGGTCTGAATCTCCGCGCAGATTGACGCATAGCGCCGCTGTTCTCGGCGGGGGGAGTGTGGATGATTGATTCACGCCCGCCGCCGAAGGCGGCCGCGTGAAGCCGACTGATCTACACTCTCGACCATGCGCCACCAAAAGACACGCAACAAGCTCAGCCGCGACTCCGCGCACCGTAAGGCGCTGCTCATGAACTTGAGCAAGGAGATCATTGAGCACGAGCGGATCGAAACCACCCAGGCCAAGGCCAAGGCGGTCAAGCCGGAGATCGAGAAGTTGATCACGCTGGCCAAGCGCGGCGATCTGCACGCGCGTCGCCAGGCACTCTCGACGCTTTCCCAGGACAAGTTCGCCGTGCACAAGCTGTTCACGGAAGTCGCCCCGCGCTATGCGGAGCGTCCCGGCGGCTACACGCGGATTCTCAAGCTGGGGCCGCGTCGCAGCGACTCTACGGAGATGGTCTTCATCGAGCTCGTCTGAGGTCGCGTACCTCAGCGCAGTCCTGGTCGCGTAGAGAGCAGCGCGTACTCGATGGTCACAAAGCTCACCATCGAGTACGACGGGACTGACTTCGCCGGCTGGGCACGCCAGCCGGACAAGCGCACCGTGCAAGAGGTGCTCGAGCGTGCGCTGCGCACCGTGCTGGGAGAGGAAGGCCACGATGGGCGACCGCTCACGCTGACCGTCGCCGGGCGTACTGACGCGGGTGTGCACGCCTGGGGCCAGGTCGCAAGCTACGCGGACGAGGCGGTCGATCCACTCAGGCTAAACGGGCTGCTGGACCCAGACGTGGCTGTGCTCAGCGCCGAACCAGCGCCCGAGGGCTTCAACGCCCGCCGCCACGCCATCAGCAGGACGTACTGCTATCGCGTGCTCGCCCGGCGCACCCGATCGGTGTTCGAGCGCAGGCGCGCCTACTGGTGGACAACAGGTCTCGACAGGCAAATGCTCGAGCGGTGCGCGCAGACGCTACTCGGCAAGCACGACTTCACCGCCTTCACACCCAGCGAGACCGAGCACAGCTACTTCACCTGCAACATCGCTTCAGCGCAGTGGCGCGGAGACGGCGAGCTGCTCGAGTTCTGGATCGAGGCAGACATGTTCCTGCGCCACATGAACCGGGTGCTCGTCGGCACCATGCTCGACGTCGCTTCAGGCTTGCGCACATTCGATGAATTCGCCGAGCTACTCGAGGGTCGGCCGCGGGCGCAGGCCGGTCGGACGGCGCCCGCGCATGGGCTGGCGCTGGTGCGGGTGAGCTACTAGCTTTCCGGCTTCGTCCCATCACCGCTTCGTGACCGGGAGGGACCGAAGCGGCCCCTATGCTGGACAAACATGCTTAACGTGCTGCTCACCAACGACGACGGGATCGAGGCGGATGGCCTGCAGGCGATGCGCCGTGCGCTGCTTGAGCTCGAGGGGGTGCGCCTAGCGGTGATTGCCCCTGACGGCAACCGCTCGGCGATGGCTCGCTCGATCACCACCCGCCGGCCGTTGTGGGTGGAGGAGGTGCCGTTTGCAGACGACACGCTCGGCTACGCTACCGACGGCACCCCTGTCGACTGTGTGCGTCTGGCGAGCCTTGGCATCGTGGAGGACTTCTCGGCTGACCTGGTGGTGGCGGGCATCAACCACGGCGCCAACTTGGGCGATGACATCACCTACTCGGGCACCGTTGCGGCGGCGCTCGAGGGCGTGGTGCTGGGGCTGCCGGCAATCGCCGTCTCCCAGCAGTCGGGCGCGAGGTCGCTCGACTACCGCTTCGACGGCGGCTTCGGCTTCGACGTTGCGGCTGCGTTCGTTGCACGCATGGTGGAGCGCATCGACGAGGTGCCGCTGCCTGCAAGGACGCTGCTCAACATTAACGTGCCCGCTGGCGAGCCCAGCGGCGTGGAGGTGACGAGCTTGGGCAAGCGCATCTACAAGGACGAACTAAAACTGGAGCGTGAGGAGGAGCACCGCCGCCGCTACTGGATCTACGGCTCCGATCCTGGCTTCCACGACGAGCCGGGGACGGATCTCGCGGCGCTCGCGGCTGGACGGATTGCGGTCACGCCGATCCACTTCGACTTGACCGACCGACCGAGCCTGGACGCGCTTCGGCGCTTCGATCTGCAGGAGCTGCTCGAGCCACCTATTGCAGATCGCCCGGCGCACCCTGCGCAGCCGTGAGCGGAACCAATCCGGCTGAGCGGGCCAAGGAGCTTCGCCACCAGCTCGAGCACCACGCTCACCGCTACTACGTCCTCGATGACCCAGAGATCGGCGATGACGCTTACGACCGACTGCTGGACGAGCTACGGGCGATTGAGCGTGAGCACCCCAAGCTGGCTACCGCCGACTCGCCCACACAAAGGGTCGGTGGCGAACCGGTAGGCAGGCTGGAAAAGGTTCGCCACCTGGAGCCGATGCTATCGCTGGATAACGTGCGCTCGGAGCAGGAGCTGCGCGCATGGGTGGAGCGGATGCGCAACCACCTCGCGCGCGAGGGTATCTCCGACCCGGCGTTCACGTTCGCCGTGGAGCCGAAGATCGACGGCCTGGCGATCAGCCTCGTATATCGGGACGGGGTGCTCGAGCGGGGCGCTACGCGTGGCAACGGCGAGGTGGGGGAGGACGTCACGCATAACCTGCGCACGATCGGCGCGATCCCGCTGCATGTGAACGATGCGCCGCCGCTGGTGGAGGTGCGGGGCGAGGTGTATATGTCGCTGGCGGACTTCACTGCGCTGAACGAGCGCCGCGCGGAAGCGGGTGAGTCGACGTTCATGAACCCGCGCAACTCGGCTGCGGGGACGATTCGCCAGCTCGACCCTGCGGATGCCGCCAAGCGGCCGCTATCGATCTGGTGCTACCAGGTTGGTGTTACCGAGGGCCTGTCGTTCGAGCGTCACTCGCAGGCGCTCGAGTGGCTGCGCGAGCATGGCTTTCGCGTCAACTCGGGCATCCGTATGTTCGCCAATGAGGATGAGGTGATCGCCCAGTGTCTTGCGTGGGAGCGTCGTCGGGGCGAGCTGGACTTCGAGATTGACGGCGTGGTGATCAAGGTCGACGAGCTCGAGCTGCAGCGCCGGCTGGGTGCGGTGGGGCGCGACCCACGCTGGGCAGTGGCGTGGAAGTTCCCGCCCACCACCGCGCTGACCAAGCTCGAGCAGGTGATGTGGAACGTGGGCAAGTTCGGTGACCTACGACCGTATGCGGTGCTTGCGCCGGTGGAGGTGGGAGGTGTGACGATCAAGCTTGCGACTTTGCACAACGAGGAGGACATCGTGCGCAAGGATCTGCGTGCGGGCGAGGAGGTGATCGTGGTGCGTGCGGGCGATGTGATTCCACAGGTGATCTCGCCTGCGCCGCACGTGGCGGAGGGCAAGGAGCGACCGCCAACGCCACATCCGCCGACCCATTGCCCGTACTGCAACACAGCCACGATCAAGCCGTCGGAGGGCGTGTTCACGCAGTGCCCCAACCGCGACTGTCCGGCACGTGCATGGCAGCTACTCAAGCACTTCGTTTCGCGTGGCGCGATGGACATTGATGGTCTGGGTGAGAAGCAGGTGGCGCTGTTGCAGCAGCATGGCCTGGTGAAGAGCGCTGCTGACATCTACCGTCTGCGTGAGGATCAGCTGCTCGAGCTCGAACGTTTTGGTGAGCTGTCTGTCAAGAACTTGCTGGCGGCGATCGAGCGCTCCAAGGAGCGGCCGTTCGCTCGGGTGCTGTTCGCGTTGGGGATCGAGGAGGTGGGGGAGGTAACGGGGCGCAATCTGGCACAGCGCTTCCGTGACATCGACAGCCTTCTGCATGCTTCACCGCAGGAGATCGCTGAAACGCCGGGGGTCGGGGAGAAGATGGCTGACTCGATTACCGCGCAATTGCACGACGAGCGCATGCAGACGTTGATCGAACAGTTGCGCGAGCTGGGCTTGTGCTTCCACGAAGAGGGGCCCGCGCCGGCGCACGGCCCGCTTGCGGGCAAGACGCTGGTGCTTACGGGCACGCTGCCGGCGCTCTCTAGGGAGGCTGCCACGGAGAGGATTGTCACCGCGGGCGGGCGGGTAACTGGATCGGTATCGAAGAAGACCGATTTTGTTGTGGCCGGCGACAGCGCCGGGTCCAAGTTGGAGAAGGCGGAGCGCCTGGAAGTGCAGGTACTCGACGAAGCCGGCCTGTTGAATTTGCTGGCGCAGCAGTCGGCGGCGGGCTAATTGATCACTACTGTGGGTAGAGTTGGCCGATGAGCTCTCTGCTGGCTACGCCTTTAGCACTGCTGACACTGGTTGCTGTGCCGGCGCAGATCTACCCGATCACGGGTCCTGAAGCGTCCGCGGCGATAACTGCGCAAATCCACCGGCAGGTGCATTTCAGGCTGCACGCTGGCTTCAGCGGTGAAACCCATTGCACTGGGCTGAAGGTCGGCGAACAGGAAGTCACGCCAATCACTCAGCTGGCGCAGTGGCGGTGCAAGCTAGAGCTGCGCGGTGTGCGCTTTGCCCACCCATGCAGGGCGGAAGCCAACGTGTTCGCCACCGCTCAGCCCAGTCATCCGCGTGTGCAATGGCTGTTTGAGAACAGGTTCTGCCATCCCCGCAACCCCCGGCATCTCAGTAGTCGGCGATCGTGATGGCGATGTTGTCCTGGACGGTGTGCGCCATTTCGGTGGCGATGCCGTCGTTGAAGATGGCAAACGCCAGCGTGTGCCCGTCTGCTGCCTGGCAGTAGCCGACAAGGTTTGACACGCCTGTGAGCGTGCCCGTCTTGCCTTGACAGTTGCCGGCCGCGTGGGTGCCACGCATGCGTAGTTCGAGCGTGCCGGAGTGCCCGGCGACGGCGAGGCTGCTGCGCAGCACCGCGCCGATGGGGGTGGGCTGGAGAGCTACCAACAGCTCGGCGACTTGGTAGGCGGAGGTCCTGTCTTCTTCTGAAAGTCCTGAGCCGTCGAGCACGTGTGGGTGGATATCAAGCGTGCTGGCCAACGTTCTCATCACCACAGCAGCTCCGGCTGCGGTGGTGCCGGCGCCACCGTATTGGGCGCCGAGATCCTTTACGAGCGTCTCAGCGAAGAAGTTGTCCGAGGGCGGCAGCATCAGCTCCAGCAGCTGGGTGACGGTAGGTGACTGCACCTGCGCGAGCTGAGTGGCACCGGCGGGGGCCTTGGCAGCGCCACTACCGCCTTCGATGGTCACGCCTGCTGCCTTGAGCAGACCCCACAACGCCCGCGCGGCAAACGCGGCTGGTGCATGGGGGCCATGCAACGCTCCGGTTTCGCCGCGGTTGAAGGCCAGTGCGCTGAGCGTCCCTTCGAGGAATGGATCCCATGCGTAGTCGCTGGATGGCTCGCCCCGCAGCGAGTCGAAGTAGGACTCATCGCCCTCGACAGAGCCGGTGATGCGGCGGATGTGATCGGTGTGCACCAGTTGCGAGACGAGCGCCTGAACGCTCGCGCCGACGCCGTCGTAATGGCGATGAATGAACGATGTTGTGCCGAACGTGGGGTCACCGCCGCCGTGCAGGTAGAGGTTTCCTTCCCAGACCCCTCCGGGCGCCATGTGGCCGGAGCCGAACACGGTCGTCGCGAGGCGCGCGGTCGGCCCCATCAGATCGAGGGCGGTGGTGGCGGTGTACAGCTTCTCGACCGATGCTGGTGGGCGCATTGAGCCGGCTCGCTCGGAGAACAGTGCCTGCTTGCTGGTGAGGTCATACACGTAGGCGCCATCGGCTGGGCCGGCGAGTGCCAGTTGGTGGGTCATGTCGCTTTGCAGTTCGGCGAGGTTGCCTGCGGCCCCAGCTGTGGGTGGCACGAGGGTGGTGGCTACCAACAGTCCGCAGAGCAGAATCAGCAGCCGTGCAGTCCGGTACGGGGGCACGCACCGTAGAATGTCACTGCCATGGGCAAGGTTGTCAAGCTGGAACCGACCGCTAAGGCCGAGTCCAGCGCAAGCGCACGCAAACGACGGGCAGCTGCCCGCGGCGTGGGGCAAGCCGGCTCGGTGGACCGCCGCAGGCGCCCGCGGCGGGACAAGACCGCGCTTGTGCTCGGCGGCGGCGGCTTCACAGGCGGCGTGTATGAGATCGGCGCGTTGCGGGCGCTGGATCTGTTGGCGGTGAACAGCACGGTCAACAACTTCGACGTGTATGTGGGCACCTCGGCGGGCTCGTTCATCGCTGCGCTGTGCGCCAATGGCGTGACCCCTGAGGAGATGATGCGGGTGGTCACGGGCCAGGGCAAAGCCACATTCAAAGACATCGACATCGGCGACCTTCTGCGCCCGAACCTGCTGGAGTTCGCGCGCAAGGGCGCGATGATGCCCCTGCGGGCGCTGTCGCTGGCGCGCGATTTGATCTCCCAGCCGGGCGGCGTGTCGCTGATGGATGTGGTGATGGGGCTGGCAGATGCACTGCCGTCGGGGCTGTATACGGGGGCTGGGATCGAGCGCTACCTACGCGACGTGCTGAGCGAGCCCGGTCGTACGGATAGCTTTGGCGAGCTTGGCTGCGAGCTGTATCTGACGGCTACGGATCTGGACAGCTGCGAGCGGGTGGTGTTGGGGACGGATGGCTCGGCGGATGTGCCGATCTCGACGGCTGTACGCGCGTCGGGGGCGCTGCCGATGGTGTACGCACCTGTGAACGTGCACGGCCGCGACTTGATCGACGGCGGCATCGTTTCGACGACGAACCTCGATCTGGCGATCCAGGCGGGGGCGAAGCTGGTGGTGGTGATCAACCCGATTGTGCCGTTTGTGAACGATTTCGCACACAAGGTGACGACGCTGCGTGGCCGTCGTCCGCAGCGTGTGTCGGATATGGGCTTTGCGCAGATCGGCTACCAGGTGTTCAAGCTGGTGGCGCACCAGCGTCTGCACGAACTGGCGAAGGGCTGGGAGGAGCGCTACCCAGGCGTGGACATCGTGCTGATCGAGCCCGAGCCAACAGACGAGCTGATGTTTCAGACGTCAATGATGAGCTTCACCTCACGGGTGGAGATCGCTCGCCATGGCTTTGAGTCGGTCACCAAGCAGCTGGCGGGCGAATACGACCGCTACCAGGACGTGGCCGAACGTCACGGCCTCGAGATCTCGGCCAAGCGCGTGCGCAAAGTGGTTGCCCATTTCGACGACGAACGCGAGGAGGTGAGCTCGTGGCGGAAGATCCTGGAGGGTACGACGGGCGCGCTGCTGCGCCAGTCGGGTACTGCTGGGTAGTTTAGGAGGAGTACGTAGCGGCGTCCCGTGCCCGTGGTGGCGGCGGCGCGGCGGGTTTGTCTAGAGCGCGTTGTCGAGGGCGTTCAGCAGCCGGTCGGTGGCTGCGGGCGAGTGGATGGCGATGCGTGCGTGGCGCGGCTGGCCGAGTGCGTCGCCGGCGGCGATGAGAATGCCTGCGCGCTCGAGTCGTGTTGCGAGCTCCGCGCCGGGGACGGAGGGGTGGGCAACCCACACGAAGTTCGCCTGGCTGTCGGATACCGCGAAGCTGCGCTCGCGCAGGCCGGCGATCAGTCGCGGGCGCTCGTCGCGGATGACTTGCACGCGCTGCTCGATGATCTCCGAGCAGCTCTTCAAGGCCTCGTATGCGCCTGCTTGTGAGATCTCAGAGACACCCAGGTCGGGCTCGAGCTCGGCGAGTACGGCACCTGCGCCGGGGGAGCCGATTGCGTAGCCGATGCGCAGGCCGGCGAGACCCCATGCCTTGGAGAAAGAGCGAAACACGAGTAGCCGCGGGTGATGTTCGAGCAGGGCGAGCGATGAGCTGGTGGGCTGGGCGTCTGAGAACTCCACGAGCGACTCGTCCAGCAGCACGACGACGCCCTCCGGCAGCTGCTGCAATAGACGCTGCAGCTCGGCGGTTGCGAGCAGCTCACCGGTGGGGTCGTTGGGGCTGGCGAGCGCGACCACGCGGACGTCTGGCTCGCGTGCGACGGCCTCGATCAGCGCATCGACGCCGCCGTTGTTGTCCACCCTTACTGCCTGCCCGTGAGCACGACGGGCCATGATCGGAAAGAGCGGGTAGGACGGCCACAGCGCCAGCAGCTGCTGGCCGGGCTCGATCAGCGCGCGTGTGGCCGCGGCGAGCAGCTCCGCGGCGCCGTTACCGAGGATCAGCCGCTCGGGGTCGACGCCGTGGCGCTCGGCGAGCGTGCCGCGCAGGTCGGCGCCGGCGAGGTGCGGGTAGTTGTGCAGGCCGCGGCGAGCTTGGAAGGTGATCGCGTTGACGATCCGCTGGTGGGGAAGCTCTGGCCAGGTGGTGAGCGACAGGTCGAGCGTCTCTATCCGGGTGAGGGCTTTGCGCCTGCGCTCGGCTGCTTGCTCGCGCAGGCCCTGGTTGACCTCATCCTCGGACATCGCGTCGAACTGCTTGTAGTAGTCGAGTAGGCCCATGTGGCCTCGATCTAGCAGCGCCCGTGGCGCTGGGCGCGGGCGTCAGGCGACGCGGCCGCTGGTGGTGATGCGGGCGCTGGTGGTGATGCGGAGGTGCTCATCCTTCCCCGCCGTGAGTCACGAGACCGGAGCCGGGCCCATGGATGACGAGGAACCACAGCATGAATGCGATCGCACAGACGATGGCGGTGAGGGCGAAGATCCGTCCGAGCACGCCCGTGCGCTGGTCATAGCCGGCGGCGCGCCGTACCAGGATCCAGGCGCTGTCTGCTCGTTTCATCAGCGAAAGCGCGCCGAACAGCAGACCGAATAGTGCTGCGAAGGAGACGAGGATGCCGAGGCTGACGCTGCCTGAGAGGTAGTTCGCCTGCGAGCCGAGCCACAGGCAGGCGAGCGGGATCGGGCCCCAGCAGAGCAGACACAGCAAGGTGATGGCGGCGAGCATGAAGCTGGCGAGCGAGCCGTCGATCCGCTGGCGCATCGCGCCGCCACGCTCGGGTGCGGCGCGGAAGTGCACGGGTGCGGTGCCGGGGCGGCGCCCGACGAACAGCCCGCCGTTCTCTGATGGGTCGCTGCGCATCGCGCCTATATGTTCGCAGCTAGACGGCCGAGTGCCCGTCAGCTGCTGTACAGCCCGTCGAACAGATCAGCGTATTTCTCGTTGACAACTGCTCGCTTGACCTTGAGCGTGGGCGTGAGCTCGCCGGTGGGCTGGGAGAGATCGTGGTCGAGCACGGCGAACTTCTTCACCTGCTCGACCTGCGCGTATTTGGTGTTGGCGCGATCGATCTCTTGCTGGATCATGGCGTGCACTGCGGACTCGCGTGAGAGCGAGGGGATGTCCTCGGGCAGCCCGTTCTCGCGCGCGAAGATGGGGATCTCTTCCTCGTCGAGCGTGATCAGTACGACGGGGTAGGGGCGCTGGTCGCCGTGCATCACGGCCTGGGAGATCCAGCGGCACTGCTTGAGGTCGTTCTCGATGTTCGCGGGCGTGATGTTCTTGCCGCCGGCGGTGATGATGATGTCCTTCTTGCGCCCGGTGATCGACAGGTATCCGTCCTCGTCGAGCGAGCCGAGGTCGCCTGTGTGCAGCCAGCCATCCTCGACAGCGCCGAACGTCGTGTCCGCCTGGTTGTGATAGCCGTTGAAGATGTTCGGGCCTTTGA
>Ga0210383_10005458_pt1 | contig 11164 bp, 10 predicted proteins | sample IncBWC14OmetaG_FD_160072 | JGI IMG/M metagenome (GOLD analysis project Ga0210383, IMG submission 160072) | Forest soil microbial communities from Barre Woods Harvard Forest LTER site, Petersham, Massachusetts, United States - Inc-BW-C-14-O ...
CGCCGGCACTTGGTCGGGCAGCCTGCGGCGTAGCTCCAGCCGGAGCAGATCCCCGAACAGGTGGTGGTACCGGAACCACGTCCGCCCCGGATCCAGCGATACCACAAACGCGTTCGCGTCCTCCAGGCTCAGCAAGATCGGTTCCGAGCCCGGGCGGCCGGTCAGCAGGTCGGCCAGCTCACCGCTGACCCGGTCGAGCAGTGAGGTACGCAAGAGCATTTGCTGGACATCGTCGGGCTGGCGTTCCAGCATTTCGGCGACCAGATACTCAGCGATCGTTCGCTCGCTGCCGGAGAACTCCGCGACGAACTGCTCTGGGTCGGGGTGACCGGCCAGGGAAATCGCCGCGAGGCGGAGGCCTGCAGCCCATCCTTCGGTCCGCTGGTGCAGCAGCGCCGCACCGGCCTCGGACAAGGTGATGCCCGAGGCGTCGAGCAGCTCGCGTGTCTCGCGCTCGGTGAAGCGCAGATCTTCCCCGCGGATCTCGGCCAGCTCGCCGGCCAAGCGCAGCTGATGCAGGCCCAGCCGTGCATCGTGACGCGTGGTCAGTATCGCGTGCACGTGCGGCGGAAGATTCATCAGCAAACGGGTGAGGTGAGCGAGCGCCTCAGGCGAGGTCAGCTCGTGAAGGTCGTCGATGACCAGGACGATACGGCCGGGATGATCTTCGAGCTCCGATAGCACCCTGTCGACCATGGCCCGCCCGTTGAACTCGGGTGTCGCTGCTGGCGGTTCCGCGCCGCTGGTCGTACCGGAAGGATGGCGGACCGCGCTGAGCAGGGCCAGCCAGAACTGCTGGGCGTCTTGCTGGTCGCGTTGCACGTGCAGGACGGCGAGCCGATGGTGCTGCCCTGGACGGTCGGCCCAGGCGCGTAGCAGCGACGTCTTCCCGCTGCCGGCCGGAGCGGAGATGATCGTCACCTTCCGTGCCGCCGCGCGATCCAGCGCAGCGAGAAGATCACCCCGGTCAATCAGCCAGGGAGTTGCTGGAGCCACCGTCAAAGGCCTGCCTTGATAGCTACGCCTGACACCTAGCGTCGGTGACGCAGTGCTAGCGCCTTCTGCCTCGGTACCAGGCCAGCGCACCTACTGTCAACGGCGCGAACCCCGGTTCTGCTGCACTCTCATTCACGCCGCCGCCGCGATCCCATCTCCGTCCTGCGTTGTCCCGGTGCGGCGAACACGAGGATCCGCTGACGACCCCTCACCTGCTTCGTAGCAACCCTGAGTCCGTCGACCGGGTTTCCGAGCGGGACAGGTGCGTAGTGATTGACATTAGGTGATAGATCACCTAATATAGGTGACGTATCACGTAACGGGTCGGACCTATTCAGTCCGGTCGAAGGTACAAAACAAAACGGTGCACCCGGAGGATCGTCCACGCCAAAAGCTGTTGTTCCCGCGTGGTAGGGGCCACCAGATCTGCTTGCCTGGCGGGACGTGCCCGCACCCGGCCCGGGCGGACGCACTGCGGGATCTTGCCTCAGGCCACACCAAGGAAAGATCGTTCCGGTCCCGTAGATGCTCATGAAAGGAAACGGTTATGAAAAAATGGCTGATTACGGGGGCGTCTTCGGGATTCGGGCGTCTCCTGGCAGAGCGAGTGGCTACCAGTGGTGATCACGTCATTGCCGTCGCCCGACGAGAAGACCGGCTCCGGGAGCTAGCCGCTAATCACCACTCGGTCACACCTCTGGTGGTTGATCTCACTGCGCCGGACGTGGAACAGAGGCTCGGGACAGCCATAGATGCTGCTGGCGGGCTGGACATTTTGGTTAACAACGCCGGGTACGGTCTCTTCTCGCCTGTGGAGCAGACGCCTGACAGCGAGGCGCGCGCTGTGTTCAACACGAACCTGTTTGCCCCCTTGGCCGTACTGAGGGCAGCACTGCCAAGTTTGCGAACGAATCACGGAAGGGTCTTGCAGCTCTCGTCAATGCTCGGCGAAGTTGCCTGGCTAGGGTCGGGTGTCTACTCCGCCAGTAAGGCAGCAATCGAGCTCGCAATGGAGGGACTCGCCCTTGAGCTTGCTCCTCTCGGTGTAAAGGTGACGATCGTGGTGCCGGGGATTTTTGCCACGGATTTCGCGGCGACCTCCCGTCGCGTGACACCCGATGAGACATACGCGCCAACGGTTGGCGCCTTCTTCAGAGATTTCGCGGCCCAACCGCGAGAAGCTTTCGGAGAACCATCCGGCGTCGTAGAAGCCATCCTGACTGCCGTCGCCGCGGATGAACCACCCCTGCGAATCGCAGTGGGGACGGATGCAGTTCAGAGTATTCGCGCTTCGCTGACTTCTCGACTTTCCGAACTGGACCGATGGGGTTTTGTCCCAAAATAGATACCGTTTTCGGAGACTCGGCTTGAAAACGCTGCCGTTGAATATCAAGGCTCGGACGGAGCTAGGATGGGTCCCATCTCATCCGACGCTCGTCGAGGAGTTCCGTGCCGGAGTTACCGCGCTTGACTCTGATGGACCAACCCTCGTCGAAGGAGGAGCCACATGGAGAGTCCGATCGATGTAGTGCGTCGGTTCTGTGCTGCGTGGTCCGACAACGTCAGCACAGCCGAATTGGCGGCGTTCTTCACTGACGACGCGGTCTACCAAAACGTCCCGCTCGCTACCATCACCGGTAGGGACGCCATCGCGAACAACATCGCCTCGTTCATCCGCCCGGGACCGCCAGGCATCGAGGCAATTGAGTTCCGGCTGGTCCATATCGCAGCCAATGGTCCCGTCGTGATGACCGAGCGGATTGACGTCTTCAAGCTTTCTGACAGGTCGTTCGAGCTGCCCGTCATGGGGACCTTCGAGATCAGCGGCGGCATGATCAACGCCTGGCGCGACTACTTTGACACGAACCAGTTCACCAGTCGATTGGGATCAGGGTAGGAAGCGCCCGACAATTTGGCGCATTGTCCGAACTGAGAACGGACCGCGATCCAGTACCAGATCCTCGAGAAGTCTTTTCGGGCTTCTCGGCCAAGTGCATGGGGACCTACAGCCAGGGCCTTCACCGGTGCGACTGCGCGTCCGGCAACCGGATGCGGATTCTCGCCGACTGGGCCCTGAACGCGACCACGCTTGCGGAACCGACATCGCTCGCGATAATCAGCGCCGAGTCCGTCCCGCTCAACGTTGAGAAGCCACGTGCCTGAGCGACGTCCGGCGATTTCCAGGCCCGTGACGGGGATGCCAGGGCCTGGCGAATCTACGGGGGTGCCCAGTGGGGTTAACAACATCCTCATCATCAACACGGTGGTGGCCGCCGGAGCGGTCACCGCGATCATCGTCAAGGAGCGCCTCGGCTTCTGATCACGGTCAGCTGGTCGCCAGCGCGGCCAGCAGAGTGGGCGGGTCGTAGCCGCCGCGGTGGACGACACCGTCGATGAACAGGGTCGGCGTGCCCACCACCTGGCCTGAGGCCAGGCCGCTGTCGACATCCCGGCGGATCCGGTCCGCCACCGCGATGCTGGCCCGGTCCCGGTCGAACGCCGCCACGTCCAGGCCGAGCTGGGCGGCGTGCCTGCGCAGGTCGTCGTCGCCGAGCGCCTTCTGCCGATGGAACAGCAGCTCGTGCATGTCCCAGAACCGGCCCTGCTGGGCAGCGGCCTCGGCGGCGGCCGCCGCGGCGAGGGCATGCGGGTGGATGCCGGTCAGCGGGAAATGCCGGAACGCGAACCGCACGTTCCCGCCAAGCCGCTGTTCGACTTGCTCGATTGCATGGAATGCCTGACGCGAGTACGGGCACTCGTAATCGCCGTACTCGATGATCAGACGGCCAGCCGACGAGCCGCGGACGTGATCGACCTTCTCGTCCAACGGCGCCAGGGCCAGCTGGCGGTCCTCCGGCATCGCATAAGGCGTCATAGGGCCACCTCCGGGTTCTGCGGGCGGATTGGGGCCGGCTCGGCGGTCAGAAGCCGACCTGCTGGCGGATGAGGACGATGTGGATCCGGCCGGGCAGTTCGGTGTGGATCTCCAGGATCTTCCCCACCTGGCTGTGCTGCCCGTAGGCGGCCTGCGCGCGGGCGTCCTCCAGCGGCAGGCTGTGCTGGTAGATCCGCTCATGCGCCGCCGCCAGCGTGGGCACCAGCTTCTGCGCGCCGACGACGAAGATGACGTTGGCCGCGCCCCAGGCGTAGGAGGCCAGCTGGCTGCCCGACGCCGAGGCGATCACCACGGTGCCGTCCCGGGTGACCGCGTGCACGCTGCCCAGCGCGTAGTCGGGCTGGCCGCCGATCGCCTTCATCTGCTGCGCCTGGGTCGCGAAATCCAGCGCGAACATCGCGTTCCGCGCCGACTCCCACCGGCCGCCGCCGCCGTTGACCGCATCCGCGATCCCGGTCTGGTCTAGCGTCACCGAGGTGTTGGTCATCACCGAGGAGCCCTCCGGGATGCGGGCCAGCACCGCCTGGCGCGCGGCATCGAGATCACCGGCGACCTCGACGCTGAACCCGTGCTCCTCGAGCGCTACGACCGTCGCCTGCAGCGCGTCCTCATCCGGCAGCGTGGTGAAGCGGTCCGGGATGGCAGTCGTGCTCATCTGCTGGTCCTCCTTGAGGCAGATCGCGCCCGGGGAATCGTGGTTCCCCGGTAGCTAGCTGAATACTTCGATGCGCCCGAAGCTACTGGCCATCAAGGTGAGCCGCTTTCACCTGGTTCCGATGATTTTTTGCGAGCCAGTAGCCGTGACCGCCAGGCAAGGGCGGGCGAGCCACGGCCGGCGGATGTGACTTGGCCTCAAGATCTGGCCGTTTCGTCCTTATCGGCTATCCCGGTCCCCAGCGGTTAGAAGCCACAGGTGAGGCGACGCCACCTGCCCGCTGCCATTACAGGTACCCACTCCCGTCATGGGTCACGGTCTAGGAGGCAGGTCGGTGAATCACATAGATCATGTGATGACTGCTCACTGGCCCGGCCATTGCGAGGCGGCGTGTGGCGGCCATTATTGCGGCGGCAGATGCGGCAGCACACTTCTGGCGTCAGCCAACAGATCATCCACGGTCATTCTCTGTCCTCCCGGCTGAATCACCATGACCGGTTTGAGGCTGCTCGGACAACGCAAGCGCGTCCAGGCTGGCCGCGGCGCGCTGGGCGGCCCGCTGGTCGAACAGGTACAGAACCGTGTTCGGGAAAGCCGCGCCCGGCTGGGGCGGCGCGCCGTTGGTGGCGGCCGCGGCGATGTATCGCAGGGCGAGCTCATGCACGATGATCAGGGTGACGGTTTCGTTCCTGGCCAGCAGGCGCCGCAGCGCGCCCGCGAAACGCTGCAGCGCGTCGTCGAGACTTTCCCCGTGGGGGAGCCTGTCATTTGGGGTGTGCTGGTGCCTCCAAGACCAGTAGGAGTCAATCGGCGCGCCGTCGAGGTCACCGGCCCGCAGTTCGTCGAAGCCTGGTTCGATCATGACGGGTACCGGCCGGCCGGTCAGGGCGATGTCAATCGTCTGCTGCGTGCGGAGCAGGCGTGTGCCCACGGCCAGATCGATGGGCAGGTTGGCGAGCTGCGCGCCGAGGGCGCGTGCTTGCGCTCGCCCATGCGGGGTCAGAGCGACCGGCCGCGACGGGTCGCTGCTGAGCACGTGGGCGAGGTTCGCTTCGGACTCGGCGTGGCGTGCGAACACGAACAACCGGAACGCGTCAGGTGACATCGCAAGGTCCAGTTCCGGGTCCGGGGAATCCGATCCGCATTGCGTGCTTTCTTCCGTTCCTTGTACCAGTCTCGGTTCAGGGAAGGTGAACAGGCATCGTTCGGTTTGTGTGATGTCAGCCCGTCGAACCGGAAGCCGAGCCAACGGCGGGGGCGGCCCGGATAACCAGAGCTATGAGACGGCTATCCGCCAGATCGCAGGTCACCTCTTTCCGCCTTAAGCCCTTCGTCCGAGGGGCGCGAGCAGGCCCAGGGCACGGGCGCGGTCTACCGCCTCGTGGCGGCTGTGGACGCCGAGCTTGGCATATAGATGCTGCATGTGGGTGCTGAAGGTGTTCACCGACACGCCCAGCTCACCGGCGATCTCGGGCCCGGTGAGGTGGGTCGGCAGGTCCAGGCAAGCATGTCCGGTGGCCCGCACCTGGTCAGCATTGCTGCGTACGGCACAGTTGTCCTCCCGGTTACGGTGGCTTCCGCGAGATGAGGCCGGGAAGCATGGCGCGGCGGCCGTCGAGTAATGGATTTAGGTGATACGTCACGTACTGCAGTGAGTTTAGGTGATATGTCACGTAATGACAAGGCTGGCCCGACGCCCGCCGGCGGATGGCTCGACGGGGACCAGCAGCGGGCGTGGCTGGCCTATATCCGGGTGCAGCTGCGGCTGGCGCATGAGATGAACCGCCAGCTCGTCGCCGATGGCGGCATGTCGCTGCAGGATTATGACGTGCTGACGGCCCTGAGCGTGGCCGGCGGGGCGGATGCCGAACACGGTGCTGACTCGTGGCCGCCCGTCCGGTTCAGGTGAGTCCGCTTCCGGGTAACCAGGCGGCGGTGCCAGCGCAGTGGGTGCCGGGGGCGACCAGTCGGTACACCCGCAGCCTTCCCAATCGCCAATTACGTGACATATCTTGTTGTTATTACGTGATGTATCACGTATGTTGGGAGGGGCGGCGGTGACCGGCCCGCCGGGGCCGGGACACGCGCTGTTAACGAGGCGGATCACGGGGATCCGGTGATGCCCTCTCACATAAATGACAGAAAACCTGGGTCTGTGGCCATCGACATCGGGAGCTGGACATGACAAAAGCGCACCCGAGGCCTGGCGAAGCGGGAACCGGCGCCGTCACCACCGGGAGCGGCCAGGCCCGCGGGCCGGCGGGCCCCGTGACCCCGGCGCGCTCCGGCGCCGTGCTGCGCCGGGTGGTGCCGGCGCACCTGGCCTGCCGCATCGGAGCGCGGGCGCGGGCCGGGGAGCGCGACGCCTGGCCCGCGGTGATCGCCATCGCGCTGGGGACGTTCGCGCTGGTGTTCTCGGAACTGATCCCGGTCGGGCTGCTCGCGGACATCAGCGGGCACCTGCACGTCTCGATCGGGACCGGGGGGCTGATGGTGGTCGTGCCGGCCGTCGCCGCCGCGGTCGCCGCGCCGCTGCTCACGCTGTGCTCGGCCCGGCTGGAGCGGCGCGCCGTGCTGGTCGCCCTGAGCGCGCTGGTCCTGGTCTCCGACGTGATCGCCGGCCTGGCGCCGGGCATCGGGGTGATGCTCGCGGCCCGCGTCGTGCTGGGCGTGTGCGTGGGCGGGTTCTGGGTGTTCGGGGCCGGAGCCGCGATCAGCCTGGTCAGCGAGCAGGCCCGGGGCACCGCGGTGGCGGTGGTCAGCTCGGGGATCTTCCTCGCGACCGTGGCCAGCTTGCCGGCCGCGTCGCTGATCGGCACGCTGACCACGTGGCGGGCCGGGTTCGCGGTCGCGGCGGTCTTCGCGGTGATCGCCATGGCCGCCCAGCTCGCCGCGGTGCCGCGGCTGGGCCCCGGCGGGCCGGTCCCGCCGAGGTCGCTGCTGACGGTGATCACCCGGCCGGTCTCCCGGATAGGCCTGGTGGCGGCGAGCGCGATCTTCTTCGCCAACTTCGCCGCCTACACCTACATCGGGCCCCTGCTGCACGCCCGGGCCGGCCTGGGTGCCGGCGCGATCACGCTGGTCCTGCTCGGGTTCGGCCTGGCCGGCGCGGCCGCCAACTTCACCGCGGGCGTCACCGTGCGCAGGCACCTGCGGGCCACCTTGATGGGCTCGGGCCTGCTGATCGCCGCCAGCGCGCTGCTGCTCGCGGTGGTCACCGGCGCGCGCCCGCTGATTATCGCGCTGGTCGCCGCCTGGGGCCTGGGCTACGGGGCGGTGCCGGTGGCCGCGCAAAGCTGGATGGCCCGGGCGATGCCCGCCAACGTCGAGGGAGGCCTGGCCCTGTTCGTCTCCGCGCTGCAAGGCTCGCTGGCCGCCGGCTCGGCGGTCGGCGGGATCGTCTACGACGCCGAAGGTCCCGGCGGCGTGCTGATCGTCGCCGCCGTCTTCGCCGCCCTGGGCGCGCTGACCCTGCTGGGCCGCGCTGGAGCGGCCATCAACGCCGCGCCGGCGCCCGCCGTCAAGACGGTCCCCGCCGACCGCACGACCGCACGCAGCACTCCGGCCGGGGAGGCCCAGCCGGCGCCGTCGTACGGCGCGATCGATGGAGCAGGGAACAGCGCACAACGACCACGCTGAAGTTACCGTTCGCGGCCATACCGAGGCCGCTGCCAAGAAGGAAGGAACTGCTATGCCCAACGCGGTTGTGATGACCGGGTACGGACCGCCTGAGGTGCTGAAGTGGGCCGGCGTCCCGCTGCCGGAACCGGGCCAGGGACAGATCAGGATCAAGGTCAAGGCGGCCGGGATCAGCCCGACCGATCTGGCCCTGCGGGCCGGCTATCTCAAGGCGTTCCCGCTGCCCCCCGACGCCGTGCTCGGCTTCGAGGCCGCCGGCACCGTCGACGCGGCCGGGCCCGGTGTCACCGGCACGTCCCCCGGCGACAGCGTCACGGCCCTTCTGCTCAGCCTGGGCGGGTACGCCGAGTACGCGGTGGCGTCGACTTGGACCGGCAAGCCGGAGTCGGTGTCGTGGCTCGATGCCGCCGCGCTGCCCAGCTCGGCCGAGGCGGCCGTCCGTGTCCTGCGGCAGCTGAACGTCATCAGCGGGGAGACGCTGCTGCTGTTCGGCGGCGGCGGATCGGTCGGCATCATCGCCACCCAGCTTGCGGTCGCCCGCGGGATCACGGTGATCAGCGCGGTCGGCGAGAACGACGAAACGCTCGCCCGCGAGCTGGGAGCCACCCCGGTCCGCTACGGCCCGGGCGTGGCCGGCCGGGTCCGCGCGCTGGGTGCGGTCGACGCCGTGTTCGACGCGGCCGGCAAGGGGGTCCTGGCCGACGCGATCGCCCTGGCCGGCGCGCCCAAGCGAGTCATCACCTTGTCCGACCCGGCCGCCGCCGACTTCGGCGTCACGCTGTCCGAGGCCGAGCCCGACCGTGCCCCCGGCGCCCTGGACGAGACGATGGCCCTGCTGGCCGACGGCAAGCTGCAGCTGCGTGCGCATCAGACCATGCCCATGCAGCAGGCCGCTGAGGCCCACCGCCAGCTGGAAACCGGCGCTGTGCACGAGCGCATCATCCTCACCCTGCCCTAGCGCGGGCGGCGCGGCGGCGGCCCGGCCCGCCCCCCGCGACACGCCGCCTGAACCTGCATGGAGGCCCGGTGGTGACACCCGATGCCGGGCCCAGCCGGGCGAGCTGAGCCCGGCTGCCGGCTCCGGCCCGCGTGAGCTGCTCGCCTACCGGTCTGCGCAGGGCCGGTGGGTAGTCGCGGCGATGATCTTGGGGTCGTCGGTGGCCGGGATCGACTCCACGGTGGTCGCCGTCGCGCTGCCAGCGATCGGACGGAACCTGCACGTCGGCTTCCAGGCCCTGCAATGGACCGTTACGGGCTACACGCTGCCCCTGGCCTCGCTGATCCTGCTGGCCGGCTCGCTCAGCGACCGCTGGGGGCGGCGGCGGGTGTTCCTGGCCGGCCTGGGCTGGTTCACCGCGGCGTCGGTGCTGTGCGCGGCCGCGCCCGGCATCGGATGGCTCATCGCCGCACGGGCCGTGCAGGGCATCGGAGGCGCGCTGATGACACCGGCCAGCCTGGCGATCATCGAGGCGACCATCCAGCCCGGCGACCGCGCGCACGCGATCGGGACGTGGGCCGGATTCAGCGGAGTGTCCGCCGCGATCGCCCCCTTCGTGGGCGGGTGGCTGCTGGAAGCCGGCAGCTGGCGGTGGATCTTCCTGATCAACGTCCCGGTCGCCGCGGTATCCGCGTGGACGACGCGGCGGCACGTTCCCGAATCCCGGGACACCTCGGCCTCCGGAAGCGCCGACTGGCCCGGCGCGCTGGCCGGCGCCGCCGCGCTGGCCGCGATCACCTACGCGATCCTCGTCCTGCCCGGCGCGGGCGTCACCTCGCCCCAGTTCGCCGCAGCCGCGGTGCTCGCCGTAGTGTCCTCGGCCGCCTTCGCCGTCACCGAACGGCGCAGGAGCCATCCCATGCTCCCGCCGACGATCTTCGCCGCGGCGCAATTCCGCGCCGCTAATGCCGTCACCTTCGTCGTCAACGGCGCCCTCGGCGGCTTCGCGTTCGTCTTCATCCCCGCCCTGGAGATCATCGCCGGCTACAGCCCGGTCGTAGCGGGCTCGGCACTGGTACCGGTCACCGCCGTGACCATGATGCTGTCGGGAGCCAGCGGCCGGCTAGCTCAGCGGATCGGCCCCCGGCCGCCACTAGTGGCGGGTTGCCTGGCGTGCGCGGTTGCGTCCATGCTCGCCGTGCGCATCGGCTCCCACGCCGGCTACTGGACGGTCGTATTCCCGCTGGCCTTGCTGTTCGGCCTTGGCCTGGCGTCCCTCCTGCCACCCCTGACCGCCACCGCGATGAACTCCGCCCCCGACTCCCTGGCCGGTCTCGCCTCCGGGGTGAACAACGCCGTGGCCCGGGTGGCGGGCCTGCTCTGGATCGCCGCGCTGCCGCCCCTCACCGGCCTGACCGGCGCGGCCTACGCCGACCCGACGCGGTTCCAGTCCAGCTTCGGCCAGATAAGCTGGATCTGCGCGGCGGCCTTCACCTGCGCCGCAGTGCTCTCCGCCACTTTCATCACCGGGCCTGGCCGTCCCACTTCGGTCCGCCGGCCGGCGCTCATCCAAACCCCGGTGCCCCACCTCACCTGCCCGGTCGCCGCCGGCCATGAACCGGGACAAACCCGCAGACTGTTCTTCGGGGGGCCGCCGGACGGCCTGGTGGGGCCGCTCGGCGAGGCGCTGGAAAGCGTGTACGTGAACATCATCAAGCAGGGCTCGCTCCCGCCGCCGGTCGACTGGCACCCGGTGGAGGACTGAGGATGCCATCGAGTTCGCCGAGCGGGCGGCGCGGCCGGGACGGCTTCTACGATGGCGGGGTGACCGACACCAACGCAGGCCGGCCAGGGCACCGCTCGTACCCGAAAGGCGTGCGACGCCGGCAGCAGATCCTGGACAGCGCGATCGCGCTGTTCGCGCAGCGCGGGGTGAACCGGGCGTCGCTGCGGACGATCGGCGAGGCGATCGGGGTGTCCCACACCGCGCTACGGCACTACTTCGCGTCGCGCGACGAACTCCTGGTTGAGGCCTACCGGG
>Ga0210383_10005460_pt1 | contig 11160 bp, 9 predicted proteins | sample IncBWC14OmetaG_FD_160072 | JGI IMG/M metagenome (GOLD analysis project Ga0210383, IMG submission 160072) | Forest soil microbial communities from Barre Woods Harvard Forest LTER site, Petersham, Massachusetts, United States - Inc-BW-C-14-O ...
GTTCGACGTCGGCGCGGTGGGCGGCGATGGCTAGAATATCCAGCGGCGCGGACGTGGCAAGATTGGACATATCAGTCGAGGCTTCCTTGTTCGAGAACCACATTCTCTCGCACGATCAAGCGTTGCGCCGCCATCTCCTTCAACGTGGGCAGGACACGGTTCACATGTTCGTCCGTATCCACGAAGATGATGATCACGGGAAGCTTTCCTCCAGCGTCTACAAGGTGGCTCGTTTGAACCCGGTGCCGTCCGAGAAACCCAGCGACCGCATGGATCGCAGTTGCGGCGTACACATTTTCCTTCCTCAAGTAGTTGAGGATCTCCACGTGCAACGGCCGGTGATGCCACTGGTCGGCTTCGTTAAGATAGATTGTGACCTGAACAGCCATCGCGTCTGGCATTTTACAGTACCCGCGCCAGAGCCATACCGGCCACCGCTCCGCCGAGGCACAATAAATTGTTGGTAAGCACGTTGGTGAGCATCAGAAGCCACTGTCCCTGTTCGAAGTACGCCATGGTTTCAAAGGCGTAACTGGAGAAGGTGGTAAACGAACCGCAGAAGCCGACCACGACCAGCAGCCGCCAGCGCGGGTCGGCCAGTACCCGCTCGGTGGTCCAGATTACGAAGAAACCAACGATCAGGCTGCCTGCGATGTTGATGAACAGCGTCCCGTAAGGAAACACGGGACCAAGTTCTTTCGCGGCGAATCGGCTGAGAAGATAGCGAGCATTGGCGCCGACGATCGCGCCGATGGATATGACCAGAAGATCAATCACGATAGAGTTCTCCCTACAAAGTTTGTAGGAGTTATCAGCCGGGACTTACCTGATCGAGCTTGTATTCCCCAGGCGGTTATGGCGAACTCCATCGCCGTCACAGATTCTTTTATCACAAAGAGCGCGGATTCACAGAGTAAAAGGAGCCGTTGCAAGCAACGTCTCTAGAGGTGCAATCACTTCTTTCGTTCCACCAGGAATCGCGCTAACGCCTTCAAGGTAGCGGCTCGCGCACCAAAGTTGTCGAGCGAACCCAGCGCTTTTTCCACCAGCGTGTCGGCCTTCTTGAGCGACTCGTCGATACCGAACAGCGCCGGATACGTGACTTTTTCGGCCGCAGTGTCTTTGCCTGCGGTTTTTCCCAGTTGCTCGGAAGTCTGCGTGACATCGAGTACGTCATCGACGATCTGAAACGCCAGGCCGATCGACGTTCCGAAAGTCCTCAGTTTCGCGACCGCGTCATCGCTTGCCGCGGCATAAAGACCTCCGCTGACCACGCTGGCCGTGATCAGAGCGGCGGTTTTCGAGCGATGGATGTACTCCAGCATCGGGAGATCGGGTTTGGTATGCTCGGCCTCGAGATCGACCACTTGGCCGCCTATCATGCCATCGACGGTGCCGGTGCCGCGAGCGATCTCTTCAATGATGCGCACCCGTGCTTCCGCCGGACAGCGCAGCCGTGCCAGAGTTTCATAGGCCTGAGTTTGCAGCGCGTCGCCCGCCAGAATCGCGATGGCCTCGCCAAAAACTTTGTGACACGTTGGCCGGCCGCGGCGCAGGTCATCGTTGTCGAGGGCGGGAAGGTCATCGTGGATCAGGGAATACGTATGCAGCATCTCTAACGCGGCGCCCAACTCTTCGATTCCGGCGGGAAGGGAAGAGGCGATCATCCTTCCGGCTTCCATGCATAAAATCGGGCGCAAGCGTTTGCCGCCGGCGAAAACGCTATGGCGCATGGCACGATGAATGGAAACCGGATGCTGGGTTGCCGGGGGCAGCAGACGTTCCAGTGCCGCGTCGGCAAGCTCTCGGCCTGCCTCCAGAGTGTCGTTGAGCATGACGGTGAGTATAGCAAGCGGACTTTGGGGCTTGCGAAAACGAGGTGCTCACAAAAGAAAAAGGACGCCCGCGGGCGTCCTTGGATGTTGAAGGAGTTTCTCTACGCGGCTGCAGATTGCGTCATGGAAGCATTCCTCAGCGCGGTGCGAACGATGCAACCGGTGTCGGACGGAGGACAGACGTCGGCAGCGCCGGCATTGACCGCCGCTGTCCACATTTCTTCGTCGGCCAACCGATGGGTGCAGACGATGCAGGCTTTTGGAAACTCACGGGACAGGTGCTCTACATCCGACATCGAGGCCGTCTCCATGTCCAGAATAGCAACGCCCGCACGGTGTTTGGCGATGCTGGTGCGCAATTCCCCCAGGGACTGGACCTGGTGGACTGAACCGAAATTATTAGCTAGGGCGGAAACGAGAGACTGCGCGATCCTCGAATCGCTCTGGAGGAGGACTACATTGAGAGGCTGCATTACTTCCCTCAGGCTTCTCCGCTAGGCACGGCGGCTGGGCTGTACCAGCGTCGCAGGGGAGTGAACGCGGGCACAGACGTTAATACTGATGAGCGGCGTAGCAACCGATGCGGCCTGTTATCTCTTCCCAGCCGTACTCTCGGTCAAGGGCTCAAACGACTCAGCCTGGAGTTTCCCGTTGTGCTTCAGCAGGATTTCCACTTTGCCCTCGGCCTGCTCCAATTCCTTCCGGCACGTGGCTGAAAGCTGCATGCCTTCCTCAAAAAGCGTCAGAGACTTTTCCAGGGGCACATCTCCCTTTTCAAGTTCCTGCACGATCTTCTCCAGACGCTGAAGGCAATCTTCAAATTTTGCCAACGGGTTTTTGCTCCGAGATCTATTTTAATCCAACCAGGGGCGGTATGTGTCCATAAGAAAGTGCATTTTAAAGAAGATTTAACAAAGGTCACACCGAAGTGGGACACGATGTCCCCAAGCAACAACGATGGAGTTCAAGCTGCGCCAGCGCCCTTGCCTCCCAAGGCTTCCAAAACATCTACCGCCAAGCTATACCGGCCCATGGGAGCGCTGATCTGTGCCCCCTGCGCCATTTTGCGTACCGCGATTAGCATCTCGCGCGCGATCGCGACTCCTTCCTCGCGCGCTGCCTCCGGGGTTTTCGCCTTGGTCATACGCTCGAGAATCGAATCCGGGACCGAGACTCGTAATTCGTTCTTCATGAACTCCGCGTTACGCACGCTCACCAGCGGCCAGATTCCGGCCACCACTGGAATCCGGCAATGTTCGATCCGGCGCAGGAAACTTTCCAGCAAACCGAGATCGAACACCGGCTGGGTCACAACATACTCAGCACCCGCCTGCACTTTGTACTCGAAGCGCCGGATTTCTTCTTCCATATCGCTCAACCCGGGATTGGCGCCCACGCCGATGACGAAGGCCGTGCCTGCGCCAATCGGGTTTCCGCCAATATCCAGCCCGCGATTGAGGTTGTGAACGATGTTCACGAGTCCAATAGCGTCGACGTCGAATACGGCCGTGGCATCGGGATAGCTGCCCATCTTGGGTGGATCTCCCGTGATGCAGATCAGGTTGCGAATGCCGGTAGCCGCTGCTCCGAGCAAGTCGGACTGAATGCCCAGCACATTGCGGTCGCGGCAGGTGTAGTGCAGGATAGCTTCGATGCCCACTTCTTGCTGAATCAGCAACGACAGCGCTTGATTGCTCATCCGGGCGGATGCGCGCGGACTGTCCGGGACGTTAATTCCGTCCACGCCTACGGACTTGACGAATCGGGCGCCCTCGATCTCCTTGCGAATATCCGTCCCCTTGGGCGGAACAATCTCAACCATGGTCAGGAATTCGCCCGATGCGAGCTTGCTGCCGAGCCGGGAACGCTCGCCGACGGGGACAGTCGGGGCGGTGGCCGCCTCAGCTTGGCCAGTGGCTGGCGCCGACGTTACCTTCGCGCGCGCCTCCCCCACTCGCAGCGCCGATTTCATCACCCGGATGTGGTCGGGCGTAGTACCGCAGCAACCGCCGACAAACCGCACGCCTGCAGCCACGAACTTGCGGGCGTAGCTGGCCATGTATTCCGGCGAACAAAGATAGATGTTCCGACCCTCGACCGAGCGTGGCATGCCAGCATTCGGCTGCGCCGCCAACGGCATGGAGGTAACCGCTCGCATGCGCTCTAGCGCGTCCAGCATAGCTACCGGGCCCACGCTGCAATTGCAGCCGATGATGTCCGCACCCCACTCTTCGAGTCGCGGGGTAAAGGTTTCCGGAGTCGAACCGTCGAGACAGTTCCCGTCCTCGTCGATGGTGACCAGCGCGACTACGGGGATTTTCGGGTTCACATCCCGCGCGGCCAGAATTGCCTGATGGATCTCTCCGAGGTAGCCGAATGTCTCCAGCACCAGTAGATCGACCCCGCCTTCGACCAGGGCCGCAATCTGCTCGCGGAAGGCCGTGCGAGCCTCCTCGAACGAGGTCTTACCCAGCGGCTCGATTTTGATCCCGAGCGGTCCCACCGACCCCGCCACCCAAACGTCAAAGCTCTTCGCAGCTTCTCGTGCCAGCCGCGCGCCTGCAAGGTTGATCTCATGGACTCGGCTGGCCAGGCTATGCCGGGCCAAACGGAATGAATTTCCCCCGAAAGTATTGGTTTCAATAATCTCCGCACCCGCCTGCAAATACTCATGGTGGATGCCCCGAATCATGTCGGGCTGGGAGACGTTCAATTCGTCATAGCAGCGGCTGATGAAGATCCCCTTGGCGTAGAGCAGGGTTCCCATCGCGCCGTCGCACAGAACGGGAGACTGTTTTATTCTTGTCAGTAGATCGCTGGCCATTCTCTTCAGAATACAAGAGGACTGATGCTTTTGCATCCCGGCAGCAGGCGTGAGCGAAGGCCCGGCAAAATTCTCCGAAGCCGCTCTGTTATAATCCGCTTTCTTGCATCTAAATCTCTGTCCCTCATGCCCTTGGGAGTCCCAGGTTTGAAGCGAGTCTTAATCACCATCTTTGTGCTCGCGGCTGTCGTCGCGATTGTTTCTTGCGGAAACTCCAATTCTTCCAGTACGACCGCCAACACCAACAATGGACCCAGTAAACTCAAGTTCCGCGTCTTTGTTTCGAATCCACTGTTCCCCAGCGGGGTCGGGTCGCATATACCGGCGGTGAATATTGTGGACGCCACGCTAGACCAGCTTTCCCGGTCGGTCATTTCTCTGTCGGCGAGTAGCACACAACCCGGGCTCATGGCACTGTCTCCCAACCTGCAGTTCACCATGATTTACAGCTCTACAGGGAACACGCTGACGCTCCTCAATAACTCAACTGAGAGCATCGCACAGACCACCGGCGGTGGCACGGTCCCCTCGATCACTCTGCCCGGCTTCACCGAGAGCATGTTCATCGGCAACGCCAATACCACGGGCTACGCTGCCGTGCCTACGGCTCCCGTTATTGGACAGAATCCGGGTGCCGTCGAAGTGCTCAACCTGTTGAACGGTTCCATCGCCGCGTCTATCTCGATACCTTCGGCTCACTTCATCGTCCCCAGCCCGGACGGCAACCACATCCTGGTGTTCAGCGATAACTCCGATACGGTTACCGTGATCACCACCATCGCGATCGGGACCACCACCGATCCCCGGAGTTACATCACCGGCTTCGATCGCCCGGTGTGGGCGATTTTCAACGACAACAATACCGCTTACGTTTTGAATTGCGGCGCGCAATGCGGCGGTAAGACGGCAAGCGTCGGGGTGGTCGACGTAGGCGCCTCATCAATCACGAGCACCACTCCGGTCAGTGCCGCAACCTACGGCTTGCTGAACGGTTCCAAGCTGTACGTTGCAGGAACTCCGCCGGGCGGAACGAATACTTGTAGCGGGACAAAAACGGCGGCTACATCGTGTGGCCGGTTGAGTGTGGTTGAGACAGGCTCGATGACCGTGGCAAGCTCGGCCACCATCACCGACGGCTATCACGATCGTATGCAGTTAAGCCAGGATGGGCAGCTGTTTATTGGTTCCCACAGCTGCACCAACGTCATTTCCGCGAGCGAGATTCGTGGCTGCCTGACGATCTTAAACACCAATAACTCCAACATTGTCGTGCCTCCGCAAAACGGCGATGTGACCGGCATCCAGCCAATCACGGGCCGCGCCATAGTTTATCTGATCCAGAATGGTGTGTTTTACATCTACGACACCACTACCGACCTGCTCCAGGTAACTCCCACGAATGGCCTGAACAATAACGGCCAGGTCGATATTATTGGGCAGCTGTACGATTTGAAGCTCGTGGATTGAGGAATATCTTATCGAGAGCCGGGTTCGTTCCCGAAGCGGTTCGCGTCAACGAAATTTCGGTGTTGAAAGACGGAAAAGTTTAATTGCGGTGGTACGCTCGGGATGAGCGTTCGGCATCGTAGTGTGCTCCTTTCGAGTTAGCTGCTCAGAACCGTGCCGACTCGGTGCCGGACGCGATTACTCAAATGCATCTGCCCACGTTGCTTTCCTAACTTCCCGGCTCCAACACCAACTCATGGGCGCGAGTCTTTTCTACAGCTGATCCAGAAAACGGCCAGACAAAAGTGAAGCCGTCGTACCATGCCGCCCACTGGTCCATGAAATACGGGCTGAAGAGATTCCCGGCCTCGCCGGTTACCAGGTTCAGGGTAGATTGATCGAGGTTGGCCAGATCGACTGTCATTCGTTCCGACGGCCCGTGGTCGCGCGACACTGCTTTCACTGTGTATTCGCTCCCTGACTGCCGCTTTAAGCCCGGACCTGCCCAGTGCCGCAGGAAAGGAATCCGCGCAAAGATTGGATGCTGTATTTCGACGAGATGAAAATTCCCCCAGCTCCACGAATTCAGATCTTGCTGTGCACCCGAACCATCCCCTGGACTTACAGCAACTGCAGCTTCAACCGCCGCAGTCAGAAGCTCGTCATAGTTCGCATAGGTATCCGGCAGCCATCGCTTCGGCTGGTGCTGAACTACGTTCTCCAACCAGACCGTGCTCATCATCCAATCATAGCTTTCCCAACTCAAAGTGGCCTCGAGTTGTTGCGGATCTTCCGGAGCCGCGCCCAGCTTGGGTTCGAGCAGCAGACGCGTTAGTTCTTGCCGTGCCCGGACTGCGATCGTGGGCGCTGGCGAGTTCTCAATCATTCGTCCGTCCCACTGCCGCATGATCTCGGCCGCTGCCTTTGCCCTGGCCGACGGGCCCTTGGCATGGTCGACCGCATACACAAAACGCTCTCCGAAAAAACGGTCCAGTTCGGAGTAGATGTCGGTCTCAAGGGTCAGCATGTCGGCTGCGGAAAACTTTTTGCCTGACTCCAACACGCGATAAATGCGAGCGGTTCGCCATGGTGCCGCCCATTCCGCGTTGAGCGAATACAGATACCCATCCGGCGTAATCCGGCTATTGGCGGTGGCGATAATCCCCGACGACGGATTGAATACGTGGGGCAGCTTTTCAAACGGAACATAGCCCACCCATTCGTGAGCATTGTCGCTGCCGTTCTGGGGAAGACTGCCATCACCCGCGGTTCGGATCGGAATCTTTCCGGTAGCCTGATAACCAATGTTTCCCTCAACATCGGCATAGACAACATTTTGCCCGGGCGCATCCAGTCGCGAAAAAGCGCGCCTGAACTCATCCCACTTCCGCGTCGAATCCACCGCGAAGAACGGACTGCGGACGCCGTCGTACAAAGTCCATCGCAAAGCCAATCGGCGCGTCTCGCCCGGAACCATTTCCGTGACAATCGGTCCGTGGCGCGTGAGCACCACGTCCACAGCCTCGTCAGGCATATCCTTCACTTTGATCACTTCATGACGATGTTCGGGTCGCTTCCATCCATCCGGTGTCTGGTACTGCCCATCCGAATTGAAGGTCTCGACGTATATGTCCTCGACCGTGGGCCCGAGATTTGTAAATCCCCAGGCAATTCGCTGGTTGTGCCCGACGATCACATAGGGATGTCCCGGCAGCGTGACCCCAGCCACATCGAAGTCGGCGCCGCCGGATTTGCAACGAAGGTGGGCTTCAAACCAGAGATTCGGCACCTGATGGCCAAGGTGCATGTCGTTCGACAGCAGCGGCTTGCCCGAAACCGTATGCGCCCCCGAAACCACCCAGTTGTTTGAACCCAGCACCAGAGGCCGTTCGTCAAAGAACATTTCGATAGGTGGTGGCAAGGCGCGAATGCCGGTTGGCGGCGTCAAGCCTGTAACCGAACTGTCCATCCCCGAATCATCGTCGTCGTCATCGTCATCATCCTGATCTTTATCTTTGCCCTTGATCTCCTCATCAAGGCTGGGCCGGGACACCGTTGGCGGCCGGTCGTGCCAGGAAGAGTTTACGTAGAGGTCCGCGGTCAGATCAGTTCCCAACTTGGCCAGGATTTTCTCGCGCATCAGCGCATGCCGGAAACTCGTGCTCAAATCCTCCACCATTTGAGCACCGATCAACGCGGAGTCCTCGGGAGTCCACGGCCGAGGCGAGTAACGCAAAATGCGAAACTCCAGCGGCAACCGGTCACGATGAGAATTGATGTAGGCGTTCACGCCTCGAGCATAAGCGTCGAAGTGAGAGCGCTCCTCGGCCGGCAAAATCTCTATCGTCTTTTGCGCGGCAACTCTCAGCCCCAGGATTCTTTGCTCGCGGTCGTGCTTCAGGTATTTGCTGCCAAATACTTCCGCCAGTTCTCCCGCCGCGACCCTCCGTATCCCATCCATCTGGAATAGTCGGTCCTGCGCGGTCACGTAGCCTTGGGCGAAGAAGAGGTCATTGAAGTTGGCGGCTTCGATGGTGGGGGCACCGTGGGTGTCGCGAATCACGGTCACCGGCGCCGAAAGTCCCACCACGCGGAGCCTGCCGTCCAGTTGCGGCAGAGCCGACCGTGCCATGGAATAAAACCACGCGCCGATACCCAACCCGGCCAGCAATATCACGCTCAGAACGAGAAAAACTATGCGCAGAATTCGAAGACGGGGACGCGGAAAAACCGGAGTCGTAGTGGTCGCCATGGGGACACTTGATTCTAGGGCTTGCCCGCTCCGCAAGACAAACCGGGAGAGTGCAAGCTCGACGATCGAAGATGTATTATTTGCGACGGAGCGTCAAGGTGAAGTCAAAGCCCCATGCCAGGAATGGGTTCGTGGTGTGTACTGCAGCCATGCTCTGTGTTGGCGCGTGCCTGACGCGGGCATCGGGAGCTGCGGCCCAGACAAGCGATTCCTCGCAAATCGTAAAACTTGCGCCGGCTCAAGTCTCGGGACAGGTTGTTCGTTCGGACACGCACGCACCGCTGCCCAAGGCAGAAGTTTCGCTTTATCCTCAGGATGACGCAACTTCGAAAGCTGCCGGAGGGACTCGCACGGTGCGCAGCGGCGCGGACGGCAACTTTGCGTTTTCCGATCTCCCGCCTGGCTCTTACGCCCTGGATGTCTGGCGCAATGGGTACGCGACTTTCTCCTGCGAAACAAATCGCGACTGCAGGCAGCTATCTCTCAAGCCGGGACAGAAACTGGATGATCTGGCTCTGCGCTTGGATCCAGCCGGAGTCATATCCGGCCGCGTGTTCGACGAGGATCAGGATCCGGTGGAGGGTATTCAGGTTTACTTGTTGCGCGTCACTTTCCAGCCCGGCGGCCGACGGCGGATTGACGCCAGATCGGGGGTCGTAACCGACGATCAAGGCAGTTTTCGCATAGCCAACATCCCCCCGGGTTCCTACTTAGTGCGGGCGGGCGGATTGATCGAACATCCGATGGAGCAAGTAGCATTGAAGCAAGCGCACGGCGAGACTTTGCAGTACCGCGACACGTACTACCCAGGAACCAGCATGTTGAACGAAGCCACGCCGCTGGAAGTGGATCCTGAAGTCGAAGCCAGTGGCATACGCTTCTCGGTCGTTACCGAAAAGACCTACACAATCGCAGGCAAAGTTGTGAATCAGGGAAAGGGTGGGCAACCGAAACCAACCGAGGTCCATTTCACAAAACAAAGTGATGCCGAACAGATGTTCGGACCCAGCGGGAGCGCGATTAATCCTGACAGCTCATTCGAAATCAGCGGACTTTCGCCCGGCGAATACACGCTGAGCGCTGCAGCAACCAGCAATGGCGTGGAAGTTTCCGAGGGCTATGCCTCCGTGCGGATCGTGGATTCCAGCGTCCGGGCAAACATCGAACTGGGCCGCGCGAGCGACGTGCGCGGGAAAGTAGAAGCTCCTGAGGGTCTTTCCTTAGCGGGGAAGCAGATCGTTCTGCAAGCCAACACCAGCGCTTATTACCCTTCCGACATCGGCCCAGACGGACAATTCGACATCGCCAATGTCCCACCTGGCGAGTACAACCTCGCGGCGATGGATAGCAGGGATCGAACAGAAGTGACATATCTCAAGAAAGCCCGTTGCGCGGGGAAGGATTACGCGCGGCAGCCGCTCGTACTGGCGGTCGGCACGGTACTGGATTGCGACATTGCCTTAGCCAACGACACCGGTTCGGTCAGCGGGCAAGTCACGGAAGGCGACAAGCCGGCGGCCGGGCTCGTAGCAGTGTTGATTCCAGAATCGCTTGAACTGCGACGTATACCACGCTACACGCTCACGGGAAAGACCGACGCCGCTGGGCGGTATCACGTTGTCGGAGTGATCCCGGGGGACTACTTGCTGTTTGCCGTTCCGCCGAGCGAGGGTGGCGAATACTTCGCCCTCGATTTCGCAGATCGCAATGCGGACAAGGCCGAACATGTGAGTCTTGATTCCCACGCCACACAAGTCGTCAATCTCAAGCCTATGAGAGGTCGATAGCGATTTTGGTCTCGCGCAGTTCTACGCTCACCTACTTCTTGAATGTGTCGCTTACTTGGATGGGCTAGGGAAGTTGGCTTGGTTTCCTAAAGGCCAGTATTATTCAGAAGGCCTCTGAGTCGCCGCAACCATCATGCTGCAAAAGCGCATTGACGATCAGCCCAGCATCTCGCCCGAGATGGTCCGTGAGGCGCAGCAGATTCTGCATCTGCATCTCAAGCGTGTTGGCCTGAAACAAACGGAGCAGCGCGACACCATCCTGCGAACCTTCCTGGAAACGCGCGAACACCTTTCCACCAACGAACTACACCGGCTGGTGCAGAAGAAAGATTCCCGCATCGGTTTCACCACCGTCTACCGCACTCTGAAATTGCTGGCGGAATGCGGCCTGGCCAGCGAAGTCGCCTTTCATGATGGCATCGCCCGTTACGAACATCAGTACAACCGGAGAAGCCACCATCACATGGTGTGCACCGCTTGCGGTAGCTCGGTGGAATTTTTCTCCCCCGAAGTTGA
>Ga0210383_10005463_pt1 | contig 11156 bp, 8 predicted proteins | sample IncBWC14OmetaG_FD_160072 | JGI IMG/M metagenome (GOLD analysis project Ga0210383, IMG submission 160072) | Forest soil microbial communities from Barre Woods Harvard Forest LTER site, Petersham, Massachusetts, United States - Inc-BW-C-14-O ...
ATGCGTGACCATCGCCTCCGGCACGAACATCGACGAAGCAGCGGCGCGGGCCGGCTTGCAGACAAAACTTCCCCGCTACGATTTGTCGCCGCTGATCATAAAAATCGTTTCCGAGTTTCCAATGACGCCAACCGGCAAGATTTCCAAGGCGCAACTCGCCGAACGCTTGTCCGCATCAAGCGCCTAATCTTTCGGACCCTGGCGGTCGCGCAACCTCGGCCTTAGGCCAAGCGCTGGCTTGTCGCCGACGGCAGCGGTCGGGTAGTGAGAAACGATCAAGCGGCGCCGGTCGGGGCGGCGCCGTTTAACGTGTTTTCGCGCCGACGGTCTGCCAGTTACAAGCACGCTCGAAGGCGTCGGCGACACGATAGAGCGTCGATTCCTGCCAATGTTTGGCGATCAGCATCAGGCCAATTGGCCGATCACCTTCGCCGAACCCGCAGGGTAGCGAAATCGCAGGATGATGTGTGATGTTGAACGGGCAGGTGTTGGTGATCTGCTCCCAACTGTGCTGCATCAGCGCTTGCATCGGTGCGTCGGGCGGCGGAATTTTTGACGCCATCATGCGCGTCGTCGGCATCAGCAGAACGTCGTAGTTGGCAAGCGACGCGTCGTAGGCCGCACGCAGCGGCCGGCGCAGATTTTGCGCCTTGAAGTAGAAGTAGCCGCGATAATATTTGTCCGTATAGGCCGCGAGCAGCATGCCGACCTTGACGGTGTCCGGCAGCTCATTGGCGCGATCGCGCAACGCGCCGAGCCGCCCGGCGAGCGACAGCGGATAGACGCCCTCGATATTACGCGGCAGTAGGCTGGTAATCATGGCGTGAAGCGTTCCTTCGAGCGCGATCCCCGACCAGACCGGGATGCCGATCGGATGCCAGGGAATGGAAATTTCGTCGACCTTGGCGCCGATGCTTTCGAGAACCTTGGCGGCCGCGCGCACACCCGCGTCCACGTCGGGATGCGAGTCGTATTGTCCGAAGCCTTCCTGCACCACGCCGATCTTCATTCCGGCAAGGCTTTGGCCGATCGACTTGGTGTAGTCGTCGACCTTGAGACCGCGCTGGCGGGAATCGTAGCCGTCGTCGCCCGCCATCACTTCCAGAAACAGTGCGTTCTCAGCGGCCGTCGCGGTCAGCGGTCCCGCATGATCGATCGTCGGATCCATGCCCATAATGCCGGTATAAGGGACCAGGCCCCAGGTCGGCTTGATGCCGACGACGCCGGACAGCGATGCGGGAATGCGGATCGAGCCGGCCTGATCACCGCCGGTCGCCATATCGACCTCGCCGGCGGCGACGAGAGCGCCCGAACCGGTGGAAGAGCCGCCCGGCGTATGACCCCACGCCCGCGGATTGTGAACCGGTCCGGAAATGCTGGTCGCGGCGCCGCCCGAGAAGGAAAAATATTCGCACACTGACTTGCCGACGATTTCGGCGCCGGCGTCAAGGATCCGCGTGATGACCGGCGCGTCGAATTCCGGCACGAAGCCCTCGAGCACCGAAGCGCCGTTGGTCAGTGGAACGCCGGCCAGCGCATAGGTGTCCTTCACCGCTACCTTCTTGCCCGCAAGCTTGCCGCCGCTCGCACCTTTGATGTGAGTCTTGGCAATCCAGGCGCCGTATTTGTTTTCGTCGCCCATCGGACGGTAGTAGGCGCCGCGCGGATATTTCACCGCAGGCACGTCATCCGGCAGCGACGCCAGTACCCGGTAGCCATCGCCAAAAGGCCGGATGAAATCGATAAACGACTTGGCATAGTCGTCGGTCACTTCAAAGCCGAGACTGTCGCCCAATCTGCGGACCTGATCGGTCGAGGGTAACTTAAAGGACATCGATCTTTCCTCCGTCGGCAGCGAGAACAAAAACACTGGTTGCGTAGGCTGCGTGCGCGGCGCCCGACATCGTACTTAGTGCCCTGCACAATCGCCGTGATCGGGGGCATTTTTCTTCTCGACAATGTAATTAGCACGCGGGCCGGCGGCTTCGCTTGGCTGAACGTGCCCAGGCCTTGTCTCTGCGCGCCAAGTCCAGTCACAGCCTCCCATAGCGGCGCCTGACGCATGGCACAACGCTTGCTTCTGTTTGATGGTCCGAGACCGGTGAACTCGACTGGAGCCACCCGGATGCTCAATATGCACAATATCGCGGCATTACGAGATAACGATTGCTTCGAGCACTGGCACGAGGTCACCTGCCGCAACTATTCGATCACCGAATATCGCCGGCCCGTGATCGGTCCTTTCCGCGGGCGCATAGCGGCGCGACGGCTCGGCGCCCTCACCGTCAGCGACGTCCACTCATCATTCTCCGATTGTGGGATCGAAGTAACGCGCGGATCGGGCGATATTCGCAAAGACCCGCGTGACCACTTTATGTTGTATCTGGTCTCCTGCGGGGTCGTCGGTATCGATCAGGACGGGCGCAGCGCGCGCGTCGGCGCCGGCGACCTTTTCATCTACGACCAGGCCCAGCCTTTCAAGCTCGAGTTTGGCGGCTATTCCAGCGGCATCGTCTTGACGATCCCGCGGCCGCTGATGGTCTCGCGTGTCCCGACCTCCAATCGGCTGACTGCGCGCCGCATTGACGGCGGATCGAAGCTTGGCGGGCTGATAGCAAGCGTGGTGCGGCAGATCGTCGAATTCGACATCGGGTTGGAGGAGAAAGCCGCAAGCCGTGTCGGCGCTTCAACGCTCGACATTCTTGCAACAACGCTGGAAGTCGAGCTTGCCGGCGCGACAGAATCCAACGGCGGCTGCGATATCCGTTTGCATCAGGTGAAGCGCTACGTCCTGGACCATCTGGACGATGCCGACATGACCATAGAGACCATCGCCACTGCTCATAAGGTCGCTCCGCGCACCCTGCACCGGCTGTTTTCAGTCGAGGGCACCACGCCGATCCGCTGGCTATGGCAACAACGCCTTGCCGCCAGTTACAAAGCGCTGGCCGAGGGCCGGGTTCGACAGGTCACCGACGCGGCATTGAGCTTTGGCTTCACCGACATCTCCCATTTCAGCCGCGCATTCAAAAAACAGTTCGGCTGCTCCCCTCATACGCTGATGCGTCGATAGAACGACGCAATCCCCCGCATGGCAACCAGAGTCCATCGTCTGGCATTCCAAGACAAGCGGGCAAGTCAGAGGCCGCGCTATCGTCTGGTCGGACAAGTAAGTCGTTCAATTGACGCGACGTTTTCCGCGAAGATCAGCGAAAACAACAGCTAGCGAGAGGAGTGTGGTCATGGGGATTAGCCGTAGAACATTGCTTGCGAGCGGCGCAGCGGCGACAATCTGTACGCCCGCAATGATACGCAGTGCGGCCGCCGCCGGCGACCCGATTGTCGTTGCCAGCATGTACGACTTGTCGGGTGGCCTCGAAGCCGCAGGCAAACCGATGTACGACGTGCTGAATTTCGCCGTCGACGAAATGAACGCCGCGGGCGGGCTGCTCGGCCGCGAAATCAAAGTGGTCAGTTTCGACACTCAGACCAACATGCAGCTTTACGCGCAATATGCGCAGGAAGCGGCGTTGAAGGACAAGGTGGCGGTCGTGCACGGCGGCATCACGTCGGCGTCGCGCGAAGTGATCCGACCGGTGCTCGACAAATACAAGACGCTTTATTTCTACGACATGCCGTACGAAGGCGGCGTCTGCGACCGCAACATCTTCATCGACGGCCTCACGCCGGCGCACAATACCGAGGTGCTGGTCGGCCATGGCTTGAAGAACTGGGGCAAGAAGGTCTACACGCTCGCCGCCGACTACAACTATGGGCAAATCACATCAGACTGGGTGAAGAAATACGTCAAGGACGGTGGCGGTGAAGTTCTCGGCACCGAGTACTTTCCGCTCGACGCGACGAACTTCGGCAGCACGATTTCGAAAATCCAGGCCGCTAAACCCGACTGGATCATGACCGTTCTGGTCGGCGGCGGGCCGATCTCATTCTACCGGCAATTCCACGCCGCCGGCCTGTCGGGAAAGATTCCAATCGCGTCGACGACCTTCGGCGGCGCCAACGACCAGCTCGTGCTGACGCCCGAGGAAAGCGACGGCATCGTGGTTGCCTACAACTACATCGAAAGCCTCGACAACCCGGTGAACAAGGATTTCCTGCAGAAATTCCGCGCCAAATACGGCGCCGACTATCCGCCCATCTCCGACCTCACCATGTCGAGCTATCAGGGCATGTTGCTGTGGGCCGCCGGCGTGAAAAAGGCCGGCACCATCGACCGCGACAAAATGATCGAGGCACTCGAAAGCGGTATCAGCATCGACGGGCCAAGCGGCAAAGTCACGCTCGATCCGGCGACGCATCACGCCATCTTCGACGTTCACCTCGCCGTGTTCAAGGACAAGAAGATGAACCTGCTCGAGACCTTCCCGCAGCGTAAGCCGGCCGATACCGCCGCGGTGTGCGATCTGAAGAAAAATCCGCGCGAGGCCAAGCAATACATCATCAAAGTAAATTGAGCGGTCAGCGACGAAGCCAGCGCCGTCCGGCATCGCGGCGGCGCTGGTCATTAATTTTTCTCGCTCGGCAGTAACCGGAGGGTTCGTTTGGACCTCGTGGCCATCGTTGCGATCGATTTTGTCTATGCCATCGCGACTCTGGCGCTGATCAGCCTGGGCCTCGCCATCGTGTTCGGAATGATGCGCATCATCAACCTGGCGCATGGCGAGTTCATGGTGATGGGGAGCTACAGCGCCGCCGTCGCGGTGCATCACGGCGTCAATATCTGGCTGGCAATCCTGGTCGTGGCGCCGGTCGCGGTCGGGATTATCGGCGTCATCCTGGAACGTCTGATCATCCGTCATCTTTATGGCCGCATGGTCGAAACCATGCTGGCGACGTGGGGGCTCAGTCTCTTCGTCGTCGGCATCCTGACGATGATCTTCGGCGACATCACCGAAGGCGTGCCGACGCCGCTGCCGGGGATCAAGATCGGCGCCTACCAAACCAGTGGCTATAGCCTGTTCGTGATCGCGCTGACGGTCGCGACTTTGTTCGGTGTTTACGTGATCCTGCGCTCGAGCCGGCTCGGTCTCCTCGCGCGTGGAACGATGCAGAATGCCGAGATGGCCGCTGCGCTCGGCACCGACACCTCGCGCATCTATGCGGTGACCTTTGCGTTCGGAGCGGCGCTGGCCGGGCTCGCCGGCGGCGTGCTGGCGCCGGTTTCGGGCGTGTTTCCGACCATTGGCGGCTCCTACATCGGCCGCGCCTTCATCACCGTCATCAGCGGAGGCACCGCCCCGCTCGCCGGCACGGCTTCCGCGTCCCTCCTGTTTGGCATCATCAATCAAGTCGCCACCTTCCTGACCAACCCGGTCTATGGCGAAGTGGCGCTGCTGCTCGCTGCGATCGTGCTGATCCGGATCCTGCCGCAGGGCATCACCGGCCGCTATTTGCGGGGAAGTCTATGATCGCGGTATTGCGCGCGAACCGCGGGCTGGTCGCTGTAGGCTTGATCGGTGTCGCCCTCTTGATCGCGCTGCCGCTCGCGCTCGATCTGTTCGACCTGCTGCAAATCACGCTGTACGCCATCCTCGCCATTCTGGCGCTCAGCCTCGCCTTCATCTGGGGCTATGGCGGCATCCTGTGCTTTGGGCATTCTGCTTTCTTCGGGCTCGGCGCCTACACCTATGCGGTCGCCGTGATCAATATCGGCGAAAGCACGGCCCCGCTTGTGCTGGCGATGCTGCTGCCGGCAGCGCTCGCCGCGGCACTCGGCTACTTCATGTTCTACGCCCGCATCAGCGACATCTATGTCGGCGTCATCACGCTGACGCTCACCTTAATCTTCTACAATTGCATCAACGCCACCGCTGGTTCGGCCTACCGCATCGGCGACGCGTACTTGGGCGGCTTCAACGGCATGCCCAATATTCCGTCGCTCAACATTCCTTTTCTGCCCGATGAGACCCTCGAGCCTGTCGGTATGTTCCTGCTCTGCGGCGGACTGCTGCTGATCACCTATTTTGCCCTGCACGCGCTGTTGGCAACGCGCTTCGGGCGGGTACTGATCGCCATTCGCGAGAATGAGCAGCGCGTCGAGTTCCTCGGTTACGACGCGCGGCTGCACAAGCTCGCGGCCTTTGCCATCGGCGGGGCGCTCGCGGGTCTCGCCGGCTGCCTTTATGTCGCGTGGGGTAATTATGTCAGCCCGCCGGTATTTAGCGTCGTGCAGTCGGCGCAGATCATCATCTGGCTGATGGTCGGTGGCAGCGGAACGCTGCTTGGTCCGGTGTTGGGCGCGATCGCGATTTCCTGGCTGACGCTCAAGATCGGCACCCAACAGCTCGTCAATGCGAGTGTCATCCTCGGCGCGGTACTGTTGGTCTTCGTGCTACTCGTGCCGCGCGGCGTGGCGCCGATGGTGACGGACACGCTCGTGCCCTGGCTCCTCAGCTTGCGCCGTCCGGCGGCCGGCTCGCACGAAATCGCGCAACAAGGCAAAGCATGAGCGCTCCGCTTATCGAGACGCGCGGATTGAGCAAATATTTCGGCGGCGTCCAGGCCGTCCGCAATATCGACTTTTCCCTGGCCGAGGGCGAACTGCGCTGTCTGATCGGGCCGAACGGAGCGGGCAAAAGTACGTTTTTCAAGCTTTTGACCGGCCAGATCAAACCAACGGGCGGCGCGGTGCTGTTCCGCGGCACTGACGTTGCCAACCTGCAGGCGCATCAAATTGCGCGGCTCGGGATCGGCATAAAGACACAGGTGCCGAGCGTCTTCAATGGACTCACCGCCCGTCAAAATCTCTGGGTGGCTGCGGCTCGGCATGACCGGCGGAAGAACGCGGACGCCGCGGTCGAGACACAGATCGAGCGCTTCGGACTAAGCCGTTTCGCCGACAAGCCGGTGGGCCAACTCGCGCACGGCCAGCGCCAATGGGTTGAGCTGGCGCTGGTTTTGTGCGGCAAGCCCAATCTCATACTCCTGGACGAGCCGGCAGCCGGCATGACCGAAGAAGAGCGCGTGCGAACCGCTGAGATCATTCGGGAGATCAATCGCGAGCATCCGTTGATTGTCGTGGAGCATGACATGTCGTTCATCCGCACCATCGCGCGACGAATTACCGTGTTTGATCGCGGCAGCGTCCTGATGGAGGGCGATGTCGATGAGGTGTTCGGCAGTCAGGCGGTGCGCGATGTCTATCTAGGCCACCAGGCTGCAGCGTGATCCTCGAAATCGACAATTTGCACGCCGGCTATGGCCGCATCCCGGTGCTGTCCGGCATTAATTTCAAGGTCGCCGACCACGAGGTCATCGGCGTGCTCGGTCATAACGGGATGGGCAAGACGACCCTGCTCAAGACCTTGATCGGCCAGGTCCCGCTGACCGGCGGCAGCATCCGCTTCGGCGGCGTCGGCGTCGGTTCGATGCCGTCGTTTCGACGAGCGCGTGCCGGCATGGGCTATGTGCCGCAGGGCCGCGCCATATTTCCCAATCTGACCGTCTACGAAAACCTGCGCATGGTTTTATCGAGAACGGCATCAATTCCGAGGAAAACACGCTCAACGACGTGCTGGCACGCTTTCCGCGCCTCGACTCGCTGCTCGATCGCCAAGGCGCTACGCTGTCCGGCGGTGAGCAACAGATCCTGGCTTTGGCGCGCTCTCTTTGCGGCGCGCCGAAGCTGTTGCTGCTGGATGAGCCGACCGAAGGAATTCAGCCGTCGATCGTGGAGGAAATCCTGGAAATCCTGATCGGTCTGCACCGCCATCAGGGGTTGGCAATCGTCGTCGTCGAGCAGAGTCTTGATTTCATCCGCCGCTTGTCCAATCGCGTCTTGCTGATCGAGAAGGGTATGATCATGGGCGAAGTCCTGCCGGATGCGCTCAAGCAATCGGCGGCACTTGGAAGTTTTGTCGCTGCGGAGTGAGCGCCTTCCGCGCCATGACCCGCCGCGTACAGCCGCAGCATTGAGAAACGAAGGAGTTGACCCGTGTCCGCTAAAAGTAAGGTCAAGATCGCTCATCTCGCCGGTCCCACCGCGACTATTCAGAACTCGCCGCCGCTTGTCACCTCCAACAAGGCGCGCCGCAAGTACGGGCTGCCGCCGCGCAAAAATCCGGACGGCAGCGAGCAGCGCTTCGATGTGCTGCGCGCGCAGCGCCTCGCGGCGTCGGCGAAAGTATATGTCGAGTGTTTCTCCGCGCACCCACTGGAAGCTGACGCGGCCGAGCTCTACGGCCCGCCGGATGGTTATCTCGACGCCAAGGGCGTGTTCCACAAGGAGCGGACCGGTCCGGACGACAAGGCGGTGTTCGAGATCGAATTGCAACCCGACGATGGGTTGTATCCGCTGCCGTATATGGCGCGCCAGACAAACGGCCAGGCCTGGGAGGAAGAATGCACGACACCCGGCGCGGCGCCCGAGCACGCGCGCCAAGGCTTCTATCCAGACGGTTCGCGCAGCTTCGAAGAGATCGACCGTTTGTCGGTCGGCGCGGCCGGAGTCGGCAATCTGATCTCGTCGTTTGCCGACGTGGACTTCTACCGGGTGCTGCCAACTGGAGGTTACACCAAAGGCCTGCCGGCCGCTCGTCGTACCGATATTGGCGAGGGCGATATCCCGCCTGAGGTGCGCAGCAAGGATTTTTTTGCTTATAAGCCGTTTCATATCGGCGAGTCGCCGGCGCGCCCGGCGCTGGCGAAGCTCACCAATGCGACGCGACGCGTGCTGGCGACCGGCAAATACGACGGCGCGATCTTTACCCAGGGCAGTCCGCAGGTCGAGGAGACCGCGTATTGGCTCAACCTGTTGATGGATACGACCATCCCGATTTGCGGCAACTCGGCGCAGCGGCCGCACGGCGAGGTCAGCAACGACGGACCGAAGAACCTGATCGATTCGGTCGAGTACATTGCCTCCCGTGTCTGGGCCGACGATCAGGGACGCAACCGCGCCGGCGTGATCGTGCTGCAGGAACAGCAAATCTTCGCCGCCCGTGAAGTCATGAAGGTCGATGCGCGGCCGGGCGGCTACGTCGCGACCGGCGGCCATGGCGGCATCCTCGGCGGCATGGGCTATCACGGCGCCGCCGTGTTGCATTACTTGCCGGCGCTCAAGCACACCTACCGTTCCGAGGTCAATTTGAGCAAAATCCCTGCTTCGTTAGCGGTGGTCTGCGCCAAAGGAAAGTCGCTGGCGCTTATCGAAACCAAGATCCGGGACGGAAGCGGCGACTTGCTGGAAGACGCCATTCCATCGGTGTCGATCGTAAAGGACGGCGGCTATTTTGCCGAAGAATATTTCGACGATCCGTCGGTGACGGCCGATCTGGTCGCGCTGGTCGAGCAAAAATTGCGCGCTGGGCGCCTTGCCGGCTTCGTCGCCGAGGGCTTGACGCCTTATGGAACCATGACGTCTTCGGTCCGTCAGGCGGTGCTGCACAAGGCGGTGTATGCAGGATTGCCCGTCGTGCGCGTCGGCCGCGGCAGTCCCGAAGGCTTTGCCGACCCGCACGACTATTTCATTGCCGGCTCCAACCTGACCTCGACCAAAGCCCGGATGTTGCTGATGGCGTGTCTCCTGAGGTTCGGAAGCCTGCCGCCGGCCAGAGATCCGGACAATCCGACCGCTGAGGAACTTGCCTCAACACGAAAAGCCGTAGCGGCATATCAGAGTATCTTCGACACCCACTGATACCCTCCCGCGTCGCTCTCTAACTGGGACATTCATCTAAAGGGCAACAGTGCTGGCCCTCGACCCGATAAGACTGGGGGAGCGCCGAAAGCGCGTCGGCGAGTTGGCGAAGCCGCAACGCATCGCCGCCGTGAACGACGATTTTCACGCAGGTATTGAGTTTCTCATCCCTACCGACATCGATGTCGGCGGTCGCGTCCTTGCCGAACAGCCGCTCGATCTCGAGCCGAGCCTTTTCCTTGATGGCGAGATCCCTCAAGTCAGGCTTGAAAATCTTGCCTACGGCGGTAATCGGCAAGCGGTCGAGAACAACGACACGCTTGGGCTTTGCCGGCGGTTCTATGACATTGCGTTCGAGATGTTGCTCAAGCGCGCTCAGATCGACCGTGTGTCCAGGCGCGGCGACAACGAACAGAATCGGCACCTCGCCGGCATACTGGTCGGGCATGCCGACGGCGGAACTGATCTGCACGCCCGGAAATTCGTTGGCGACGTCTTCGATCGCTGCCGGATCGATATTGTGTCCGCTCCGCACGATCAGATCCTTGGCGCGTCCCGTCAAAATCAACCGCTGATCTTCCGTCAGGTAGCCGATGTCCCCGGTGGCCAGCCAGCGGTCTTCGGCGAGCACGCCGATGTTGTGTTGCGGATCGACGTAGCCCGGAAACACTTGCGGTCCTTGAACCATCACCAGGCCGCTCATGAGCTTGGGACATTCCTGCAGTTTCTCGGGATTTTGCAGAGACACGATCCTCGTCCTGCCGTAAGGCGCCCGGAAGCCAACGCTTCCAGCGAGCGGTTCGCCGCGACCCGGATTGAAGGCGATTGCGGCCGCGGTTTCGGTCATGCCGTAGGTTTCGAACAGCGTGATGCCGGTCCGCTGCTGGAACCGCTCCCCGACGGCTTTGGGCAGCACCGCGCCGCCAGTGAGCGCCATGCGCACGGAAGAAATATCGCGGCTTCCGATCGGCACTTCCGCCAGCGCGGCGATCGAGGTGGGCACTCCGCTGACGATCGTCGCGCGATAACGTTCAACGATACCCCAGTAGTTGTGGATGACCTTTGGACTTCTGAGGCTGTGGGCCGAAGGGATGATGATATGGCCACCGGCGGCAAGGACCGACAGCCCTGCCGTGATCGTCCCGCCGACATGGAACAGCGGGAAGCCATCGATCGCCGTATCCAACTCATCGAGACCATGAACCTGAGCGAAGCTCCATGCGGCATGAATTTGATTGCCGTGGGTCAAGCGGACAAGTTTCGGGCGGCCGGTCGTGCCGCCGGTATGGAACAGGGCGCACACCGTGTCGCGATCGGCTGCGAGCGGAAACTCGAGGACGTCACTTTGTGCCGCGACCGCCTCGTCGAAGCCGATCATCTTGCGGCTTGGATCGCTCTTGCCGCCGACCACCAAAACGAAGCGCAGTGACGGCACGCGCTCGATCACCGTCTTGGCTTTCTGCCAGATCGTCGGGTCGTCCGCTTCGGAAGGGATCAC
>Ga0210383_10005468_pt1 | contig 11151 bp, 3 predicted proteins | sample IncBWC14OmetaG_FD_160072 | JGI IMG/M metagenome (GOLD analysis project Ga0210383, IMG submission 160072) | Forest soil microbial communities from Barre Woods Harvard Forest LTER site, Petersham, Massachusetts, United States - Inc-BW-C-14-O ...
TCACATATTTCACCTCGACCATACCCTTAGGAGTTGGGACGGTCGAAACCACCCGACGCAATTCACCCGGATGAGGTTCGATACGGACGGCTGAAAATCCTGGCGATTTCGGTCGAATTCCGGCGACGATGGTAAGAAAGTCAAAGTTCGGGTGAGCACTCCAGGCGTGGGAATCTGACCTAGACGGTTCCGGTTGCTCAGCCCACGTGGTAAGTCCCAAGGCAACCATGTCTCGCCACGGTTTAAGCAGAGCTAGATATCGATCTCCCATCCCTGCGTGATCGAGCGCACGCGATAGATAGAAGCGGAAGTAATAAGTTGCCTTGGTCATCGCCGGCAGGGAGCCGGATGACGAAAAGCCCGGGTCGCTCACCGACAGGATTTTCGTTAGAACCTGTTCCTGTTGTTCACGGGGGATGATGTCTAGCCACACACCAAGAATGTTGGCGTGTTGGCTGTAGTGTTTCTGGCCGGGCGTATCGGCGATCAGACGGTAGGTGTCATTCCAACAGAGTTTGCGGATCGCATTCACGGCGCGAGCTTCGGCTTCCCGATACCTTTGCGCACGAGAGGAGTCTCCGAAGGCGGATTCTAACTCCGCACCATAACGAAGCGCTTCAACGTACTGGAGAGTAATGATGGAAGATCCACCATTCGCCTCCTGAGGAGGCACGCCGAAGCCGAAGTCCTTTCCCCAGTCGACAAATGGCCACCATGTTATGTTCCCGAGGAGCCCGTCCGCTCTCTGCTTGTTGAGAAACCAATCCAGTACAGTTCTCGTTCCAGGTATTTGCGCACGAACAAATTCCTCGTCTCCGCGATACAGCCAGAAATCATGCAGCATCCCGACCCACAGCAGCGAGAACGTCGGAATGATCTGCGTCACCGAGGACGGATAGCGACTGCGAGTAATGCCGTCGGCTATTCGGGAATCGTTAAATGCTTGGATGGCCTGCCGGGCAAGGCGATCGTCGTCCGCAACGCTGTACGAGATCAGCGCCTGGATGCGGGTGTCGCCGATGTACTGCATTCGCTCCCAGTAGGGAGTGTCCATATAAGTGTCATGCGCATCGAGCCGCGCAGTGCGCCAGCCGATTTGCCAGATCTGGCTCAAAGAAGGGTCATCGGACTCAAAATGAGCGCGCTCCTGGAAGGGGTATGCTGTAAACCAGGAAACAAGCTTTTCAATACGAAGTGGCTGGTCCGCGGTGTTGATGTCCACTTGCAGATAGCGCCATGTGCGCCATCCCAAGGGCATGAATCGGCGTCCTTCGGACCCGTCCGGAAGAAACTCATCGAAGATGCCGAGGATGTGCTTACCGTCGATTTCATTTCGGTTGCCTTTTTCCCCTGCAGTATTAATCAGAGCCTCTGCATAAGTAAGGCGAATCGTGCTGTTTGCACCCCCGCTAGTCGTGAGCTCCGGATATGCGGTCGTCAAATGCGCGGAGTCCAGCAGTAAAATCACATTCGAATGGGCCGGAATTTCGAGTCCAGAAGTGGGGAAGTCCGCCGGAAGCTGAACGCCCGAGGCGCGCACGACACGTCCAACCGGCGTCAATTCCATTTGCATTGCCGGGAGAGAGTCGGGCATCAATTGCCAGTTATTGTTCTGTAGTACGGCTCCCCGTGTGAGGGCATTTCCAATCGGAGAGGCGTTCTCCCACTTACCGTGGGAGTGGCCTGCATCGTTCCAGAACCAATCGAATGTTGCTCCATCGATTCGCTCCGCCGGTTCCGCTACATAGTAGAATGGACGCACATCCGGCGGGGTCGGCAACAGTTGCACACCCTTTTCTTCTTCGACTTCCCAACTCTTGTCCGTATCAACAATGCGCTTTGCGTCTGTATCACCTGCGAGTACAAATCCAGTCCGGTCACTGATCTGGGCCTGTGGGGAGAGAACGCCGAAGTTCCAAACAGTCGCAGCAATCTCGTTTCGGCCTGGACGCAGGAGAGGTGCCAAATCGTATGTTTCGTACTTCCAATGTGCGAGGTCACTCAGTGCAGGACCACGGCCGACTTCATGCTGGTTCACGGAGAGAAGGAATTGATTGTCTGCGCTGACGCGGACAACAAAGTGCTCCGGAACCTGCGAAATCTCAAATACCTTCCTGAAATGCAAAACAATGCTGTCCCGTTGTGGCGCAGTCGGTGAGGTGATCCATTGTGCCTTCCAGAGTCCCCTCAGGGCTTCGGAGGGAAGTTGACCGTAGGCGCCCGTCGTGCACGTCAAAAGTAAGACGAGAGAACTAAACTGCAGGTATTTCGTTTTCATATTTTGAATGTCGCGAGCTAAGCCTTGCGAAAGCTTCAACATTGAATCGGCCACAGCCACAAATTGTTAAGGCTTTTCTGTCAGCTCCTGTTCCAGTTTGATTCCGCCACTCAGTGCGATGTGCTCGGAGGAATCACCCACCATTACCTTGTAATCCCCTGACGGGGCTCGCCACTGTTTTTCATTCACGTCGTAGTAGGCCAAAGAACGTGTACCCAGACGAACGGTGACGTTCTGAGTTTCACCCGGCTTGAGATTCGCCTTCACGAACCCTTTCAGTTCTTTCGGAGGGCGAGGCACACTGTCGCCCGGTGCAGAAACATAAAGCTGCGCGACTTGAGCACCAGCTCGCTTCCCGGTATTCGTGATGTCAAAAGAGACGAGGTACTCTGGGGCATTTTTCTTCGAGCTGGCATCCTGCTTTACGGAGAGATTCGCAAAGCTGAATGTTGTGTAGGAGAGGCCAAATCCAAAAGGAAAGAGTGGCTTCGTACCGTTATGTTCGTACCCGCGATATCCAACAAAAATCCCTTCTTTGTATAGAACCCGCTTAGTGCCTGATTCCGGGTAATAATTATAAAATGTGGGATTGTTGTCCTGTCGCTTCTCGAAAGTGATCGGCAGGTGACCAGAGGGATTTACATCGCCGAAGAGGATCTCAGCAAGTGCCGTTCCACCGTCTTCTCCGGGATACCATAACTCGAGGTATCCGGGCACTTTGTCAATCCAGCCAGCGGCATCGACAGCGCCACCTGAAATCACCGAAACGATCACATTCTTGTTTTGCGACGCCATCTCACGGATCAAAGCATCTTGCCCGACGGGGAGAGAAAACGTTCGGTCCGCGCCTTCGCCTTCGCTGTCGCGATTAAATCCCTCGGCAACAACCACCACATCTACTTTTGCTGCGACCTTCTTGGCGGCTTCGCTTACGAGCTTTCTCTGATCCGCGATCGCCAAGCGTAACCGGCCGCCAAAGTGGGAGCGCTTAACATCTTCGACCACAATCTTGTGCGGTCCCGATGCAAATTCGATCGTCGCATGGTCTTGATACGCTATTGCGAGTTCCCAATTATCGAACACCAGTTTGTCATCGACAAACACACGGAATCCGTTATGTTCTCCCGGCCCTTGTATGGCGATTTCATAAGACCCCGGCTCCTTCGCGATATAGTAGCCGGTCCATCGGCGCGACGTTACCTTGGGCTCCGTGGCGAGCAAAGGAGCTACGTCGTCCCAATCCGAGAGACTGTCCCACGAGAATCCCGCACTATTGATGTGTTTCACAAACTGGACTCTTTGTGGCGAACCGGACAAATCGCCGTTGTCGAACTCTTCCAACTTGAGCCCGGCCTGTGCGCCTTGGGGCTCAGTCAGAAAGCTAGTAACCGAAACCAATTCCTGCAAAGAGGCCAATCCAGGCTCGTAGTAGACGACGGAGGACTGTCCCAAGAAACGCGCCAGTCCTTCCACGATGCTTACCGACGAGAACGGAATCGCTGCACCGCTACCGCCGCCAACCGGTTGCGGCGGATACGCGTCCGGCCCGACCACTAAGATCGATCTGGTGTTTTGCCGGTCCAGCGGAAGCAGTTGCCGGTCATTCTTCAGAAGTACGATGCTCTCTCGGGCCGCATCTAGCGCGACCTCATGATTATGAATGTCGTATTTAGAGAGATTTAAGTCGGTCTGTTCTCGATCCAGCCATCCAAACCTCGATGCGGTTTGGAGGATGTGACGTATCTTGTCATCGATGACCTGCGGTTTCACGCGTCCGTCTTGGACGGCTTGCAATAGGTTCTCCCGATTCATGAACGCGCCGGTGGGCATTTCGAGGTCGAGGCCGTCATTCGCCGCAGCTACGCCGTCGTACGTTGCCCTCCAGTCGGACATCACGATGCCCTCAAAGCCCCATTGCTTGCGGAGAACGTCGGTGTTGAAGTAGCCGTTCTGGGTGGCATGGACACCGTTAATGAGGTTGTAAGAGTCCATGATGGCGCCGACGTGCGCTTCTTTTACTGCAGCCTCGAACGCAGGGAGGTAGATCTCACGCAGGGTACGCTCATCGAGCACAGAATCGGAGTCGTGGCGCAAGAATTCAGAGTTATTGGCCAGGAAGTGTTTGATCGTTGCGCTCACGCCCTGCATTTGCATGCCGTTGATGTAGCCGACCGCTATCGCCGACGCGAGAAATGGATCCTCTCCGAAATACTCGAAGTTTCTGCCGTTTCTTGGGGAACGATAAATGTTGACGCCGGGGCCCAGCATGAAATGGATACCGCGTGCACGGGCATCGCGTCCAATTCCCTTACCGACGCGTTCCGCCAAACTCTGATTCCAAGTTGCTGCGAGTCCGATTCCTGCGGCGTAAACGAAAGAGGGAAACCGAGAATTGCTCCGCACGCCTATCGGCCCATCTGACATCTGAAACGCTGGCAAATGTAGGTCCGGCTCTTCGCGAATAGCGAATCCCGTTCCGCCAATGTAATCGATCTTCTCCGCGAGAGACATCTTGCCCACGATCGGCTCGACACCGTCCGCGGACGGGGTCGGTGATTGCGCGCGCACAGACAACGAAACAGCGCAGAGAAAAGAGGCCAGAGTGATTCGGGTGAGCGTCTTCATGCCTAGACTCGGATTCCTCTCAGGACCAACTCGTGGATAGAATCTTCACTCACTAGTCGGCGATGAAACGATTCCTCCTGAAAACGTTCCTCGGGTCGGATCATGGCTGATTGTTTAGGAATTCCCCTGAGGCGTCGTCGCAGCGGCAGAATAGTGCTATCGGTCAGGCCGCGGGTCAATCGGGAGCGAGGAGAAGTGCAGAGTTTCGCACTGCAAAACTAGAAATCACTGATCAAACAACTGGAAATCGCTGTCGTTCCGTGGCTTAGCGAAGAGTCCGGCCTTCACGGCGCGGTAACCCGGCCCTGAATGGTAACGATTCGTGATTTCGCAACGAAGAACGTAAATTAGCGAGGGAACTGTCAGAATGAAGTGCACTAAGAAGGCACGCTAAGTGTGCACGGATCCCACAAATGCCGGAGCTGCCGTCACCATCTTCTCCAGCCCATCGTTCGGATAGTAGTGATCAACACTCTGCGGGGTCACGAGCTTATGTTGCACGAATACTGCCGGCGGGACCTGCCTTTGATTCAGTATATCGAGGCTTAACCGGATTAGGTCATCTCCATATCGTTCAGGGAAGTATGCGACCGAGCCGATAAGGCGGCTTCCGGGCTCCCGCAGTTCTGCTCTGGCCTCGGGAGAAGCGTTCTGCCCCATGACCGCGCAGCAATCGGTGCGACCCGCTTCTTGAAATGCGCGCAACGCACCCAATGCACTCGGATCATTTACCGCGCCGACGAGTATCCTTCGGGCGTGCGATGCACGAAGATGCCAGCGGACAGCTTCGAAACTTGGTCCGAGGTTTCCATCTCCTTCGAGATACGTCACTTTGCAATCTTTGGTACTCGCCAAAATGGAATGGATGCCCATCAGCATGCCAGTGAGGCGCATGCGTGGCAAACTCCCCGCCCGCGCAAGTTCCAACAGAACGATCTCGTCAACAATCCCGTTCCACTTTTCCTTAGCCCAACGGCCAAGATAACGACCTCCAACCAGTCCAGCCTCGTAGTTATTCGCGCCATAAAAGGTTGCGCCCGGATGAGGAATGTCGATCGCAATCATGGGGATTCCCGCGTCGCGGTACTTGGCGGCGACAATCGCAGCCACGGTCTCGTCCGTCTGAAATTCAATAGCCAGATCTACCTTTTCACGAACCAGCAAATCTGCATTTCGTTGGGCTGTCTTTGCGCTGTAGCGATTGTCGAGAGAAAGCAGATCAATTCCCTCTCGGAGAGCAGCGCGTTCTATGCTTGCGGAAACATCTTTTGAAAACTGGTAGTCAGTGCCCTGTGCCGCATAGCCGATGCGAAAGAGCCGCTTCTTCAGTGGATTGAGCCTTGACTGATAGAGGTTATCCCCAACCTTATCAATCATGCCGCATTTCTCAAGCGTGTACAGCAACCGGAAAGCCATCGTCTTCGGCAATCCGCTGCGGCTGGCGATATCCTTCAGAGAGAGAGACTCGCCTGTCGCCTGAAACGCCATCAAAACCTGGGAGGAGTGCACAATAGACTTCACGAGGTAACGATCGCGTGAACGATTGGGGGTATTCATTGAATATCGAGGAGAATATCAAATCCTTGCATTCTGCCAAGCGATATTTTGGATAAGTAGAAATTTCAGGCTTTATCTCTAATAAAGCGTTTATTGTCAGCGACATGCTTGGATTTTGAATATGTACGCTGTTTCGCAGGGCGAAACAAAAAACGAGATTTCAGCGAACTTCGAAATCGTACCTGCCCGACCCGACGTGGACCAAGAAAGTACCTCCGTTTGCTTCGAGATCCAACTTCTTTCCGCTCTCAAATGCATTCGTGCCTGATCTCGCGGGAAGATAAATGTCGGCAGTCGTGTTGGCAGGAAATGCTACCCGCAGGCGGAAATGACCATCAGAGGTTGTGCTCCACTCGCTGGAGATTTTTCCGTAAATTGAATTGTATTCCCCTTTTGAGGAAGTCAGGCGCGCGTCAGTGTGCGGGCGTACCACGATCTTCTTGAAGCCCGGAGCGCTCACAGCCGTGTCTATTCCAGCGGCGTAGCGGTAGACCCAAGCTACAACAGAACCAAAAGCATAGTGGTTGTAGGAATTCATGGCGGGGTCACCCGTGTCGCCGTTCCAACGTTCCCACCATGTGGTGGCACCTTTAGAGAGCATGTAACCCCAGGAGGGGTAGGTTTCGTTGAGGAGGAGACGATAGGCAACATCAGAGCGGCCATGGTCGGTGAGGACAAAAAGCAGAAATGGTGTGCCCAGAAAGCCGGTCGAGAGGTGCCAGTTTCGCGCTTCGATGTCTCTTACAAGATTTTCGGTCAACTTGGGCTCGAGATTTTCTTTCGCCATTTTGGTGTAGAGAGCAACAACATAGGAAGTTTGCGTTCCCGTTCCGACCGTACCGTCGTCTTTTATGTAAGCCTTCTGAAATGCGGCTCGAATATTTGCAATCAAGTCTTTATAGCGTTTCGCTTCCGCGTCTTTTCCAACCGCTCGCGCCATTTGCGACATCATGTCGGCGATAAGAGCCCAATAGGCGGTGGCCAAGAGGTCTTTGTCCGTGTGTTCATCAGGAGCGAGCCAATCGGCAAAATTAGGACCCACGCCCTTCTTGCGCAAAAAGTCCGGATTCCGATCCTCGATGAATTTCATCCAGCGCTGCATGGAGTCCCAGTTTCGGACAATTAGTTCGGTGTCCCCATATTGAATCCACGTCGTCCACGGGACAATTACCCCTGCGTCGCCCCAACCAGGGGCCCCGACCATGCCTTCCGACCACGCTCCAGTGCCCTCACTACCAGAGCCGCCGAAAGGCAACACATTCGGAGAAACATTGGTAAAAGCCCCCTGCCCGGTCTGCGCATCAACAATGTCCTGTACAAACTTCTGAGAAAAGGCGGAGATATCAAAATTGTAGCTTCCGGTACGCCAGAACACGCCTGCGTCACCCATCCAGCCGAGTCGCTCGTCGCGCTGCGGGCAGTCCGTGGGAATACTTAGGAAATTCCCGCGCTGGCCCCAGATTCCAATGGACCACATCTTGTTGACGAGTTCGCTGGAGGTCGCCAACGCTGCCGCGGGTCGATCGCCTACGCTACTAATGATTTCGCCAGACAAATCTTTTCGCCCAGGCTCGCCGGGGAATCCGCTCACAGCAACATAACGGAAGCCGTGAAATGTAAAGTGTGGCTTAAATATTTCCTGTCCCCCACCGCCTTTGAGCACATAAACGTCCGTAGCATCAGCGTTGCGCAGATTTTCTGTGTAGATTGTACCGTCGGGTTTCAGTATCTCGGCGAATCGCAAACGGACGCGAGTACCTGCATCACCCTTGACTCTCAAAGTTGCCCAGCCAACCATGTTTTGTCCCATATCAAATATGTAGGAACCGTCAGCGGCGCGAGTCACCGTTTGAGGATCGAGGGTCATGACCACTCGCGTGGGAATCGTATTCTGGCTTGAGATTTCAATCGCGGGAGCGTCTCCGACGCGGACTGCACTCCACGCAGAGTCATCGAACCCGGCTGCCAGCCAACCTTGGGTTTCCAAACGCGCGTCGTAAATCTCCCCGGCGTAGATGTCTGACCGTAGTATCGGAGAAGCACTTCCTTTCCAAGAATCGTCAGTACCAATTGTTTCGCGATGACCATCGACGTACTCAATTTCAAGTTGAGCCATGAGGCGATCTGGAGGGACAAAGAAATGCACTCCATCCCACGTTAGGGGGCTGCCGTACCATCCGTCACCTAGCAAAGCAGCAAGAACGTTTCTGCCCTTCATAAGCGATGCTGTTACATCATAAGTTTGATAAAGAACGCGTTTGCGGTAGTCGGTAAATTCAGGAGTGAAGGCAGAGTTGCCGACTCTGTCGCCATTTACGAAAAATTGATAGCTTCCCAGGGCCGTGACGAACAGACGCGCACTGCGTACGTTATTTCCGAGCTCCACGCTCTTCCTAACGTAGAACGCGGGCTCAGGGATAGGACCCGAGTCGCCCAGGCGCTTCTCGGTAAGGTCTCCGACGACTTGGGCTGACTGCCAGTTTGCTGCCTCGTCCAGTTTTGCTTCCCAGTGTTCGTCCGTCGCATACCTTTGGATTTGCTCATGGGCAGAGGAAATCTTTACCAACGCAGCAAGCGCCGCCGGCAGGGTCTTGGCGTCTCTTCCGGGCCCAAATGGAGGCACGGCAGAGGATGTAAATTTGACTTCAATGATGTTCTTGCCCACAAGAATCTGGTCAGTTATGTCGCAACGGTCAAACGCGTGCCAATTGTTTTTGTGGCCTACTTCGTGGCCATTGACGACTGTGACATAGTCACCGTGCGCGACAATCATGAGAGCAGCGTTGAGCGGCTTTTCAGAAACTTCAATTTGGGTTCGGAAAGTAGCCTTCGTTTTGGGGGCAGTTTCCAACGCATTCTGACCAGGAACCCAGATCCACCGGATGGGAGAACGATCGGCTGCCGCTTCCGGATTGTTCCAAGTGATCCATCGCGCCCTCCAGGCGTCGCTGCCCAAGAGTCCCATTTCCCACCAAGCTTGTTCCTGCGATTCAGACATCTGTCCGTGGCTGTCCCAGACGCGAACCCTCCAGTAGTAACGCTTTCGCGATTCCAGCTTCGGCCCAACGTAAATGACCCCCACAGACTGGGAGGAGGCGATTTTTCCGCTATCCCAAACGTTCGGGTTTCCCGCACGCACTGAATCTAGATCGGAGGCGACCAAAATTTCATAGGCGGCTTGTTCCCAGTTCCGCTCGACACTGTCACCCTGCCAGGAGAGCCGTGGGGCAACCTGGTCCATGCCCAGCGGATTCTCCAAATACTCGCAACGAAGATGTACGGGCGTGGCGAATGCGACCCTTGCCATACATACAGTCATCAGAATCAGGATTGCTCTCACTCTCACGTCGATCCTCCTCGAAATGCCGCATCGCAGTGCTCGATGCCGTTTACTCGGAACTCAGTTGGGCTGTTACGCTTTCAGCCGCTCCCAGAGCTCGCGCTCCTCGCCAAAAGGGTCATCAACTACCCTGCATTGCGCGTCAATCTCCATGGTCGCTCGACTCTTGAGATCGTAGGCGGGCCACGTAGGCTGCCCTTTCGCTCCGGGGTGCCCCGTTCTCGCAAAGGTAGCCCACATCTCGCTCATGTTATGGGCCGCCGCCACACTTGTTGAATTCACGCCAAGGAACGAGCCGCTGTCGGCAGCTGCCTGCAGTTCAATGTTGTCGAATTTATAAGGAATCTCCGTGGCATGCCCGGCTCCGAATTTGTGAGTCGTACCCGGAATTATGTAATCAGATTCATGCACGAACATGTATGAATAGACAGGGGCTCCCTGCTGAGCATATTTGCGTTCAGCGATTGCCAGTGCACCTATCCAAAACATCCCGGCCGTGGTGATTGCGACATAAATGTCAGACGCCGAAGCGTCTGGTCGGGATTGCCTGTAGGTCGTCAGAATCGTTTCCCCATCGGCGCCGAACTCCTGCTGTAACCTCGCGCCCAGAGTTGTAAACGTCAACTCGAATACTTCCGTGTTTTTCCTCTCCCAAAAAAAGAAGGTTGCCTCGTCGCGATTGGTTCCGACGATGAGAGGCTTGGCTTTGGAGATGGCGGGAGCACTAGGCTCGAATGGATGGTTCGGCAACACGTGTCCATCCACGACTGGTGCAAAGCTCCCGGGACCTGCGAGGCCGGTGAGCCCGCGCCTCCAACCTAACCTCGCAGTCGGAGGCGCCGCGGTCTTGGACACGGCGACTTGCGCTTCGACCAGCTGTTCGACAGGTGCGGTCAACAGCTTGCGCCATTCTTTTTCTTCGAGGCCGAGGTGCTGAAGAACCATGCGAGTAGTTCCTGTTGCGACCGCTGGCTCCAACATCCGAATTCCTGGCCCACTTTCGATCGAGGCTTTGTTGAAGAAGTCGTGCGCACTCGGCATGGCATACAGGCAGCAGGTCTTAGCCCCGCCGCCAGACTCGCCAAAAATCATTACGTTGTCCGGATCGCCGCCAAAGTTCTCTATATTGCAGTGTACCCATTTGAGCGCGTCGGCAATATCAAGCATTCCTTGGTTGCCAGAGGTTCCGTATTCTTCTCCCGCAATTTCGCCGAGATAGAGATAGCCTAGTAACCCGAGTCGGTGATTGCTGCTGACAACCACGACGTCATATTTGCGAGCAAGGTTGCCCCCATCTTGCCAAGGGGAACCCGATGATCCCACGACGAATCCTCCCCCATGGCTGTAGAAC
>Ga0210383_10005470_pt1 | contig 11149 bp, 17 predicted proteins | sample IncBWC14OmetaG_FD_160072 | JGI IMG/M metagenome (GOLD analysis project Ga0210383, IMG submission 160072) | Forest soil microbial communities from Barre Woods Harvard Forest LTER site, Petersham, Massachusetts, United States - Inc-BW-C-14-O ...
ATTCCCCCTATCGTTGAGCGGAGACACCCACGAAATCGGCCGGGCTGCATTTCCCGCAAATCGGCACTTTCGATCGGTTCGGCGATTGCCAAATCAGGATGTGCGCTCCATGGGAAGTTTCCCTCCCTGAGTCGGCGTGTTTTATAATTTCCATATTTCCCAGCAAATGGACTCCGTTTACCTCTTCAACCTTGAACATGATACGTCGTAGAAGAGCTATGCACATGGAGCCTGTCGTTTTAGCCTCGCGGTTTAGGATCATCGGAGAAAACCTCGAGAAGTTAAGAGAATCTATCGACAGGGGCTTTTTCCAAGATGCACTGCGATATGCCAAGCAATTCCGCCTCTTGAGCGATCAACTGGCCGCTGAATTGGAATAGTTTTGGGCCGAGAACAGCGCCTTCCTCTCTTCTACATCGCTTCCATAGTCTCACCACAATAGCGACAGTCTCCCGTTCGGGAAGATTAGCCGACATATCGACTAGTCCGGAAAAGTAGTAACTTGTCGAATTGTTTTGCGGACGGTGACGTCGAAGTCGTTGCTGAAATTGGTCTCAGTCGCAACGACTCGGGCAATTTCGTGCTCTCCGCCGCACTCGCGGTCGCTGTCACCGGAGTCGACCAGAAGACGGCCGAAGACCTGGCCGAGTCCGCCCACCTGCCTACGCGATAGCGGCATAATGGTGTTGTGGTATTTTGGAGCAGCACTTTGTCTCGAGCCTAATGACTAGAACTTCAAGCTGGATCGCCTTACGAAACCCAACCTTCGGCAAACTCTGGGTTGCTACCGTCGTTTCCGGGATTTGCGTATCCGCACATGATACGGCTGCCATCTGGGTAATGAACAGTCTCAGTCATTCGACGATGCTCCTCTCCGTGATGTCGACAGCGGCCACGCTTCCGTTTTTCCTATTTATTCTGCCGGCCGGAGCTCTTGCTGACCTGACGGATCGAAAGAAGATGTTGCAGGTGGGATACATTTGGCTGGCGGTATGTGCTGGCGGACTTGCGATCCTCGGCTGGCTAAATCTCCTGACTCCGTCCGTCATTCTCGGCTCAATATTTCTACTCGGGACGGGGTTCGCGTTCAACGCGCCAGTCTTTTCTGCCGTGGTGCCTGAGATTGTGTCCAACGAAGAACTCCCTTCGGCGTCAATCTTGAGCGGACTACAGCTGAACATCTCGGGGATTATCGGACCGGCTCTGGGAGGACTGCTTTTGGTTTTCGTCGGAGCCAACACCGTTTTCGCGCTCAACGCCCTCTGTTTGCTTGCGGTGCTTATAAGTATTGCATCGTGGAAACCTAAGGTCTCGAGACTTCCGCTGGAGAGCTACTTCGAATCAGTCATCAGCGCGATTCGCTATGTCCGGTATTCTCGCACCATACGGATTATTTTGATCCGCAACGCAATTTTTGCCTTCTTTATTGCAATTATTCCTGCGTTGCTCCCGGTGGTCGGTCTGAAAGAACTGCATCTGAGCCCGTCCAATCTCGGCCTGCTATTTACCAGCATGGGCATCGGCTCAGTGCTTGCTGCCGTCTTGATTCTTCCATGGGCGCGTGCGTATTTTTCGCCAAATACCGTAACTAGATTGGCCGCATTATTGTTATCTATTGTTTATGTTCTGATGGCATTGATCCGTGAAGCGCCGGGGTTTCTTTTGGTTGCTGCGCTTGCCGGGGTCGTATGGACCGTGTCCGCTGCTGAACTCTGGGTGGCTGCTCAGCGCGCGATGCCCGGGTGGGCCAGGGGACGCATGAATGCGACCGTAATCATGGTTTCCCAGGGCGCGCTGGCGCTCGGTGGGATCCTTTGGGGTATGATCGCAGCGATGGCCGGAGTAAATACAGCGCTGATAGTGGCGGCTGCCCTGGTCCTTGCGACGCTCACCTTGACTCACTTGCTCCACCATCCTTGGTCCATTGATTTTACGATGACTGCTGACCCCGATTCTGTGCCAGTGGCGGTGATGAACATCGTCCACAACCTGCTCTATAGGCCCGAACCAAAAGACGGGCCGGTCTTGGTGACGGTAGAGTTTCAAGTTGATCGCTCACGGGGTTCCAAATTTGTTGATTTAATGCGTGAAGTCCGGCTGATCCACTTGCGCAACGGCGCATACAGTTGGCAATTGTTCGAGGATCCGAGCCGGCTCAACACGTTTCGTATCGAAATGATGGTTCCATCTTGGACTCAGTATATGTTGCAGCAAGAACGAATGACGAAAGCCGATGGCGACGTCATTGCGCAGGCAGAGTCCCTGCACGTGGGTCCAAATCCTCCGGAAGTGCGGACGTATCTTGGCGTCAATAAGGAACTCCTTTCGCACAGGCACCGAGAAGCAACGACCATCGATTCCAGACCAGAAGCAACTCGAAAAAGGTGACGCGGAGTCCAGCCTCGGTTTTGCCTGGACGTTTGGCTAACTAACTAACTAATGTTGCGAGCTCGCAGTTCACCACGCCGATCGGGGGGCGCCTGGACCCATTGAATAGAAGCGGCTTCAGAAGATTTTCAGGCGAAGGTTAATGAAAACGACTAACAACGCCAAGATCGCACCGAACAAGCCGTAAATACACGGCTTCAGATGATTGAGCATGATGTCCAAATTGCTTCGTTGACGGATCTTATTGGTGGTCAAGGCAAAATCCTTCTGTGTCTGATCGAGAGCTAACGTCAGGGCCGCGACTTGCCTCTGAGTCTCTTCGGCCATGGCGATGGCCAGATCGATGCGGCCAAACTCCACTCCGGCAAGCGCTATGGCCGCCTCGAACCGCGAAATAACCTCACGTTGATGGGCGCTCATTTGATCAACGATCGAAACGAAGATCGCCATCGGGTCATTCGCGTTGTCGATCCGGTAACGGTCCAGCAGAAACAAGGCATCCTCGGAAAGCTCATTCCGGTCAAGCGGCTTAAATGGTTTAGAACGGTCTTCCGGATAGCCAGACTGCCTCATTGGTCACTCCTCTCTGTACCTTTCGTACTCGCCCGCCGCGCAGTCGCAAGAGGTGGGTTTCGAAAAAACCCCAGCCCTGGTGGCTATTCGGTTTCAGCAGGAACATCCTGGTTCTCCGGCCCATAGATCTTTTCCTCCAACCTTCTCAACGCGACCGCCGCTGCCGTATTCGCGGCTCGCACCACGTTTTTACCGGCCGTAGCCTCCCCCGCAAACCGCCGCGCCGGCCAGGATTGTAGTCCGAACAGCGTGTCCATGTATTGCACCGGCATGACATCGGCCAAATCCCTCTTGTTATAAAAGAAGACGATTGGGATTGGTTGAAGAGCCAGGTTCTGTCTTCCTTCCAGGCACATTCCGCGGTCGGACAAGAGCTCTTCCAGATCGTTGAGCATCTCGAGGTTTCTCGAGGCCGCCTCGTATTGGCTGTCCGCCACGAATACAACCGCATCGGTGGCAGCCAGGACAAGATGCCGGGTCCTTCGATATTTCTGCTGGCCCGGCAGCGTCCAATAGAGAAATTTCACCTGCAAGTCATTGGCGGGAAGTTTTTGCGACTGGGTGTATTCGAAAAACACCGATCGGTCGTCCGTTGTCGGCAACTCTTTTACGTCAGTTTCAAGTCGCAAAGAGAGATATCTCAAAGAGGTTGTTTTGCCGGCATACGCGGGACCGTAATACACCACCTTAAGTTGCGCCTCGTAGTTCACCCAGTTTACGTAAGCCATTCCTATTCTGCTCCTCTTCCTTCAGACTTTCTTTCCTGGTTCCAGGACAAAGTTCCCGGTGCCTCTTCCGCCTACCTTAAACACCGCAGTTCGGCACAAACACCGACATTCTTATCCGTTTCACAAAAATTACGCAATAGATATAACGTTATTGCCGTACCATTCCATTGGCGTTACCAACTTTCCAGCTGCCGCAGATCCTTCGGTTTCGGATTCCGCGCCAAGCAGATGGACGATAGGCTTCCAGAGGGTTACCAGACTATTTGCCGCCCGCAAAGCGATTCGTGGCGGCCACTGCGGCTTCGCTCATGCCGGGGTCCCTCGCATCGTGCCCGGCCCCGCCCACAATGACGAGTTCGCTGCCGGGCCAATGCTGACTGAGCCGCCATGGCGTGATGAGCGGCCCTCCGAGGTCCAAGCGGCCGTGAATCAAGACGCCGGGAATGCCCGAAAGGCGGCTCGCTTCTCGCAGGAGAATACCATCTTCGAGCCAGGCGTTGTGGCGCCAATAGTGGGTGACGATGCGGGCAAACGCCAACCGGAAGGCGGATTTCTCGTAGCGAGGATGAGGCGTGTGGTTCGGATGCACCGCTACGATCGCCATCTCCCAGTCGCACCAGTCTCGCGCAGCCTTCTCGTGGATGGCTGGATCGGAGTTCATGAGGAGGCGATGATAGGCTTCAACGAGGTTACCAGTAAGTTCCGCTTCGGGCACGCCGTCACGAAAACGCGCCCATTGCTCTGGGAAGAAAACGCCAACTCCACGGGTTATCCAGTCGAGCTCCCAGGCTGTGTTAGTGGCGACGCTGAGAAGCACCATTTCAGTCACTCGATGGGGATGCAGTTCGGCGTAAGCAAGCGCCAGGGTCGATCCCCAGGACCCGCCAAACACCAGCCACCGCTCGATCTCGAGGCGCCGCCGCAGCAGTTCGATATCTGCGAGGAGATGGGCCGTCGTGTTGCTCGAGAGATCTATGTTTGGGTCGCTCGCGTGCGGCGCGCTTCTTCCGGATCCGCGCTGGTCGAACAGAACGATCCGATAGACGTCGGGATCAAAAGGCCGCCGCGCGCCCGCGGAGCAGCCAGAACCCGGTCCGCCATGGAGCACGAGCGCCGGCTTGCCGGAGGGATTGCCGCACGTTTCCCAATACAGTTGGTGCCCATCACCGGTCTCGAGCATTCCGTGATCGTAGGGCTCAATATTTGGATATAGGTCGACCATAATCTCGCCTTACTTCACTAAAGTAGCGCCTACATGTGGTGGCGGCAGCGGCGTATTCGACTATAGCTTTAAAGGTACCACGTCACCCTTGTGACGAAGCATAAGCGTCGCCGCGATCCGCCGTGGGTTCGGACATACGCTTACGATCAAACATCGGTAAGCCGCTTCAGTTATAGCCCGCCGCGCATCCGCTGGTGTAAAGTGACCTTGCGGGGACTGTCGCCCCTTTTGTCTATCCGCAACCGAGTTGCCGGAAGTGACCCAAGGGAAACGGGATCAGCTCCAAGCAGCCCAACCTCGCCAAGTGGTAGAAGAAATGTTCAAAAATTTCTTGGACCATTCGGAACCCTCAATCAAGCCTTTCTTTCGTTCATACCTTGGGAGGCATCGCCGGTGGCAGGTCGGTCCCTTCGTTCTTTTCTTCGTCTCCCTCATCGATGTCAAGGTCAGGCGGAACAAGCTTAGGCTCCTCGTCGTCGGCGCGATCGTGCCTCTCGTCTGGATTCCCTTTCTCTGCTTCTGATGATTTCATGCCATTCATTTCGCATTTGCAAACCGCCTTGGACGCCATGAATGATCAACGGCAGCAAAGAGAGTCCGAAGAAGTTTCTCGCTAAAGCCAGTTCTTCTTCTCGACCGAAAACATCGCTTCCTGTAACAGGCAATCTGGCTATGGAAATCTTCTTGGGTCTAGGTCTTTTTGGCGGCTTGCGAGTTCCGACACGCGAAGCGGTGGGGGGCCCTTTCAGTAAGCTCTGACGAGTGATTCTACGCCGTGCGTCGATAGCGCCTGTTACGGTCGGTATCGCCTTCAGCAGCTCGTTCGGAGTCTGGAAACGCTGCGCCGGATCTTTCTCAAGAAGAACCTCAAGTAGAACCACAACCGGCTCCGGCACGTCTTCGAGTTCTTCGACCGGCGACGGCGCGTGTTGATGCTGATACATCACCTCAGCGCAAGGACCTCGGAATGGTGTTTGGCCGGTCACCATTATCCAGAGCGATACGCCCAGCGAGTAGAGGTCCGAGCGGATGTCCAAGGCAACTCCGGCGAACTGCTCAAGACTGGCAAACTCGGGTGTCCCGGCAAATGCCCCAGGCGATGAAATCCCCGCTTCAGAAGCCGATTCGTCTACTGTCTTCGCCAGGCCGAGGTCGATAATTTTTGCCGTTAAACTTCGTTCCTCCTTCAGCCTCACCATGATGTTTGTTGGTTTGATATCCCGGTGGACAAGATTCTGTTCGTGAATTGCGGCCAATCCGGCGGCTACCTGCGTCGCAATTTCCAGCGCCAACTTTTACCTCCAGCCGTCTGGTGCGTTTGATGAGTTTCTCGAGCGTTTCTCCCTCTACAAACTCCATCGCGTAGAAGTAACTGCTCCCGGTTCTGCCCAGGTGGAAGACCGAGGCAACATTAGGGTGACGAATGCTCGCCGCTGCCCGGGCTTCTCGGAGAAAACGAAGCCGAGCTGACTCGTCGCCGAGATATCGCTCACTGATGACCTTCAGGGTCACCGAGCAACGCAGATTGATGTCAAACGCCTTGTAAGTAACGCCCATTGCACCGCGACCCAACTCGACCGGTTTCCCGTCTTCGCCCGTCACCAGTTCGTAGTGGTCAAATCGCTGGTCTGCCTCTACTGGTGCCGGCCTGAGCCTATCCTCAGTCGAAGACTCGCCGGACTCAACCCCACCGGCAAGGCCCTGGCGGAGCATGCACACCGGACAGAATTCCATCGCTCCAGAAAACTCGTTACCGCAGCTATGGCAGATGCGTTGGCTCTCTTTGCTCATGGCTCTAACCGCCCTTCAGCCGAAAGTAACACCTCGCTCCACCGGGAGGCACGAAATCGGGCCCGCACGGCCCCCGCCAAACTGTTGTCCCGTTCCACAAACAATTGGGTGTTCCCTTTGCGCTAGCGATTTAAGTGCAGTTGTCGCACTGTACTTAAATCGGTTCTGACGCAGCTTTGGTGCACTTACGGTACTCTTGCGGGAATCGATGACAAATCAGTTATCTCACGCAAAGCTCTTCTCCGATCTGAGCACGCCGGCCGTCGGGCGTTATCGCGATGGCCAAGACAGAACCCGCACGGCCTTCGAGCGTGTGGATCGTGTGGCCGGTTTCCAAGTTCCAGAGCCGCAACGTCCGGTCTTGCGATGCCGAGATGGCACGACCGCCACCTGGCGTCACCGCAACAGCAGGGACAGCCCCAGTGTGACCTTTGAACCTGCGCACCCGTCGGCCGCCGTCTAAGTCCCAAATCTGCACTTTACCGTCGCGCGCCCCAGACAGCGCGACGCCCACTGAGTGTTAGCGACATTGCAGCAGCACCGTCTGGCCTTTGAGCATTGCTTGAATTCACTCGCCGTCGGTTTCCGACCGTTCTCCCGCATCAAAGTGCGCTGATCGCGAGCTATGTCTCGCATGCCTTGAATCGCCCTGACGTGGCTCTGCAGCTTCCGACAGGCAGCGGAAAGACGTTGCAATCACGACGTACTCCAGTCTCTTTAACTCGGATCCTTTCTTCGACGATCACTCCGTTATACTGGTGGACGACGCGCATGCCGCCGGTTGCTTGAACACGAGCGGACCAGGGTGCAAAATCTATTCTTCACCATTTCTATGTCTGGCCATTGAATGAGTTCATCCCTTGGGCAGAGAAAGCTCCAGGCATCAGCGATATCTCACAGATTCCTAACGGTGAATTCGTCCAACGTGGAGACGAATTCCGGACAACTTACGAGACTTCCTTAAGCGCATCAACCCTCTCTCGCCCACGGCCGCGCAAAGCGGCCGCGTCAGGCCCTCCTAACTCCGCTGCGGAGTCTGGGTTCTTATTGTAGGATGTCATGATAACATAACGAAGAAATGTTATTGTCAATTAGAAAGATAATCAACACATTACTGACGAGCGTGAAGCGCAGCTGGGCCTGTTGCCCCGATCATCATTGCCAGGGAGAAACGAGAACATCAACCCGGCGTTTGTTCAAAAAAGAAAGGATGGGCGCCAGGAAAAAAACTTCTCAGCCCCAAACGATCGTCTATTGTGGCATATCAACGAAACGATTTGCTTCGATCGGCGATGGCCGCAGAAAACCAAAGCAGGTCGATCGAGAGAAGAAACATGATAAAGCTGACTTGGGAAAAATTCTGCATCCTCGGCGGCGGTGAAAAGTTATCGCGCGAAGGCCACAGTTACGTCGTCCATCCGATGAACGTCTCCACCGGTTACCAGGCGCTGCGGACACATACACTCCCTGTTTTTAGGGAGCACTCGGAACACCTTGAGTGGGTGCCCTACACGGAATTCGAAATGGACTAAAATTCAAGAGCTCGAGGATCCGCAGTTTCAAATTTCCCCTCTCTCCTCTTGCCGCCGAATGTCCAAAGCAAGTCCTGAACTGCGAAGAATGGTGTCTTGGTGTCGATTTCGAAAAACATGGTAGCGGCTTTTGATCGGTTCTGATGTGTTCAGAGAAGCGCGTTCAAGTTAATGGCGGCCATTTCCAACGCGCTCGAACCGCCCGAAGACGGCAACGTTTTCTTATCGATGGACGCGGCTTTCTTGAGTGACCGCGACCTGCCCTACGTTCGGTCCTTTGCCGGCACCGCGCACTTTAAAGACGTGCCCGTCTATTTGGCCCCCAGTGAAGATCAGACGCGCGGGTGGCCGATGCGAGAGTTAATCGATCGGCGGGCCGAGGCAATTTGCGGGAATCGTTTGCCGCCTGAGCTGATGACTGAAAATGCAGTGTTCCTGGCGGCGGCCCGGGTGCCTGTTTCGGCGCGCAAGAACTTTGAGTCGCCCGGCATCGGCCTCTTGACTGCTCGCTATCTTCTGGATGGCCGGGAAGAGGAACGCGTTTTCACGTTCGAAGAGATAGCGCGCGGTCCGGATTCCTTTTTTTGATTTTTGCAAGCGGATCAGGGAGCAGACGATTGTGTTAAGCCCAAGGAAAAGCAATTTAGAGGCAATGTCCAATAGAGAAACTTTACCTGCAAGTCATTGGCCGCAAGTCTTTGCGATTCAGTGTATTCGAAAAATCACTCTTGATAATATCGTGTGTGTTAAGACGAGAGCGAGCGATTGGAAGCCTATCCTACATTGCTCCCCGGAGTGACGCGCGAGCGGTCTTGCCCTTTAAAACGTCATCCCCAGCTTGGCCATGGATCAGGAGAAATACCATTGCGGCGAGGCCCGCAAGAACGACCAGAGACAGTCGCATATCCCTTTTATATAACGTTATGGATTGCAGGTGACGGGAAAATTTTGGCGTTGCCCAAAAGGTCGCTTCAACACGGCGCGGGCAGGCCGAGCCGCTCGCTCAAGCCCCATCGATTGATCGCCGCGTTGGAGACCGCTCGACCGACGATCGGATGCTTAACGGCGGATAGAAATTGCCCCACGTGATCATACTCGGGTATCTTCGTGCGATTCTCGTACCGGTTCACTTTGGCCGCGACTACGCGGGCTATTTCGTGGGCATCTGGCATCCCTGGCATGCCGAGATCGATCCGTCCCCAGGCAATCATTTCCGCTTCGCTTTCCAAAATCAGCAGACAGTAGTGAATCAGTTTCGCCACCGTGACAGCGCTTAAGTGTCCAGGGGTTGCGAGCAAATTCCTGTCGAGATGATGATCGAACGATTCAGCGCTAAAGGAATCGAGTTTCAATTTATCGACCAGGTCCTGGAGGGCGTAGGGAAATTCTTTTTCGAAATCCTTGATAAACTCGGCCAGGGTGGCTTTCGTATCCGGTCTGGGCGCTGGAGCAAAATTATACGGAAAACTAAAATGAATCCGGTTGATCTCTGTCACCTGCTCGTCCGTAACAGTCGTCAGTTTCGGCAACGATCGTTTTCTCTTTGGCACAACCTTTTCCAAGTTCTCTGGGGCATCATCGTAACTTTTCTGGAAGAGGCGGGAAGCCAATTCTCCATTGACCGACTTGGCCTGCCGGGTTCAACCCGGGCCGGACCCTTTCTTACCGCCGTTATGCAATTGTTGAACTTTGATCGCGAACGTCAGCGTCGTGATTCGGCGGTGCCGCGATCGCCCCAACTCTTCCAGCGAAATCATCAAATCGGTTTTCTTGTTGATTTCCGCGATCGCCGTGTCCAAAGCTCTCTGACGTAAGTTCGCCCAGACCGGCAAAGGCGCTTCCTGGATCATATTTCCGTCCGCATCCCTGATCGATTCCAGGCCTAGCACCTTTCGAAGTCGATCCAAGGTGACGCGCTTACTCCCGACCGTGGCATATTTTTTGGCCCAATTGTAAAGCCGAAGCGAATATTGGCTTCGTAGTCGAAGCTTGCTTGGTCTGTCGGAAAGATAGAGCGGCAAAAGCTTCTTCAGCTCCAGCCAGATATGTTCAAAACGTGGACTAAACGTCAGGTAAATTTCCGGATTCTCCGTTCCGCGCACCTGCACGGCATCCACCCAGCGGGTGTAACTGGTGATAGCTTGGGAACCTTTTATTTCCTCGATCACCAGGCGATAATTGGCGGCAAGCCGCAAAGCCGGTTTCAGGATTCTCTGACCTCCTACCAAAATAGGTTCATTTTCACTTGGTCGATATTTTTCGAGAGCGAAATTAAGAAGGTTGCGCTCCGCCTCGGTGAGCATGAAATAGCTTTTCTGAACGCCAATTGGCAGGGATTCCTCGAGACCTTTATCAATTACGCTATCTGGCAGCCGCTGAATTGAACTTTTTGCTGTCGCCATGGTCAGTGTCTTGAAATGAGAGTTGTTAATTTTTAGGAAATCATGTGGAAGAGCTATTTACCTTTACATCCCCTGCAAAACGTTATCAATAATGCATTGTACCTCAATGAGGTTTGATATGGCTACCACGGTTGAAACCAAGCATAGAATCACCCGGCATTGGAACTTTGGCACGAGCCAACACCCACTGACCCTGGACGAATTTCTCGAGAGAAAATCTCTACACTTCAATTTCTTTGCCGGTTCCGAACCATGGGTGGGTGATCATGATCGCGTGACCTGGGAAAATTTCTTCCGGTTTTGCACAGAAGAAATGGACGACCTCTCAAAGTTGACCTGCGGCATGGTCATCGAGTATTGCCTTGCCATTATCGAGAAATCGACCGCCAAGGTCAAACGACCGGTCACTCGGCCTAAAATCCAGGACGCACTCGCCGTCGGATATGAGGAGGCGTACGAAAACCCGGTGTTTCAATACCGGTGGGCCATGCGGCATCCTGTCGTATCAGAGGC
>Ga0210383_10005473_pt1 | contig 11146 bp, 11 predicted proteins | sample IncBWC14OmetaG_FD_160072 | JGI IMG/M metagenome (GOLD analysis project Ga0210383, IMG submission 160072) | Forest soil microbial communities from Barre Woods Harvard Forest LTER site, Petersham, Massachusetts, United States - Inc-BW-C-14-O ...
CCGGCCGACCAGTCGCGCAGGAACTGCTTGTCCAGCGAGCGTTGGGGGCGGCCGGGCTGCCATTCCGAGGCCAGCCAGAACCGCGAGGAGTCGGGGGTCAGGACCTCGTCGGCCAGCACGAGGGTCCCATCCTCCAAAAGACCGAACTCCAGCTTGGTGTCGGCGATGACGACGCCGCGCGAGGCGGCCAGCTCCGCGCCGCGCCGGTAGACCTCCAGCGTGACCCGCTCCAGCTCGGCCGCCACCGGAGAGCCGACAAGCGAGGTCAGCTCGGTAAAGGTCATCGGCTCGTCGTGGCCCGCCGCGGCCTTGGTCGTCGGGGTGAACACCGGTTCCGGCAGCCGGGAACCCTCGCCGAGACCGGGCGGCAGCCGCACGCCGCAGATCGTACCGGTTTCGTTATAGGACGCCAGCCCGAGACCGGCCAGGTACCCGCGGGCGATGCACTCCACCGGCAGCATCCGCAGCCTGCGGCATCTGATCGCCCGCCCCGCCCACTGGGCGGGGACGTCGGTGCTAGAGATGACGTGGTTGGCGATCACGTCGCTGAGCTGCCCGAACCACCACAGCGAGAGCTGGGTCAGGACCCGGCCCTTGTCCGGTATCGGCGTCGGCAGGACCACGTCGTAGACGCTCACCCGGTCCGAGGCGACCATGATGAGGTCGTCCCCGTCCGCATACAGATCCCGGACCTTCCCGGAGTACACCAGTTCCACGCACGCTCCTCACCAGCACCCAAAGGCCCCGCTTGCCTGGCAGCACCGATGGAACATTGCTGCCGCCATTACGACACCGATGTTCCATCGGTGTCGCGCGCTAACCGGTGCCAGGCGCCAGCCGATGTGCGGCACAGCGTACTAGGGCCGGTGAGCGTAGGATCACGGCCATGGCGGACCTTGAGGTGCAGTACCTCCAGGTACAGACGACGACCGACTCGCGCGCGGAGGCGATGGAGCTCTCCCGGGCCGCGGTCGAGGCCAGGCTGGCCGCGTGCGCGCAGGTGGCCGGGCCGGTGGCGTCCATGTACTGGTGGGACGGAGGTCTGGAGCGGGCCGAGGAGTGGCTCGTGCTCCTCAAGCTCCCCATCGACCGCTACGACGAGCTAGCCGCCTTCCTCACCGAACGCCACAGCTACGACGAGCCGGAGATCATCGCCCTGCCCATCGTGACCGGGTCGGCCGCATACCTGACCTGGATGCGGGAGGAAACCCGCCGCGCGGACGGAGCCGGAAGATGACCAGGCTGGTCGGACCGCGCGGGCTCAGCGTGCTGATCTTCATCGGGCTCGTCGCGCTGGCCCTGGCCGTGGTCGGCTGGTACCAGCGCGACAACGGCGTGGTCGGGCCGTTGCCGAACTACTCCTCGATGCAGATCGCGATCCATGCTGCCGGCGGGGGGATCGCTGGATGAGCACGCGCTGGGCCAGCGGCCGGCCGGGATCCCGGGTGCTGCGGGAGCCGGAGACCACGCCCGAACCCAAGACCGCCCCGCGCGCCCCGGCTCCCGAGGCGGATCACAGCCAACGGACCGGCCTGGCCGAACAGGCCGCCGCGATCAGCGCGGAATGGGCCCCGACCGCCGGACGGATCCTGCTCGGTGTGGTGTTCTTCTGGTTCGGGTACCACGAGCTGATCCAGCCGGGCCACTGGACCCAGTACGTGCCGGTCGTCTCCGAGTCCTCGTCGCTAGCCGTCATCTTGGTCCTGGCGCACGGCTGGGTGCTGTTCGTCACCGCCGCCGCGCTGGTGGCGGGTATCGCGCCGCGGGCCGCGGCGGCGATCGCCAGCGTGCTGCTGCTGGAGATCGTGATCTCGCTGGTGGTCACCGGGGTGTCCGACACGGCCGTGCGCGACCTCGGCGTGCTCGGCCTCGCGGTCTGCCTGACGGGCTGCAAGAACCAGCGCCTGGTCCTGCGCGGGTGAAAGCCGTCGTCTGCGACCGGTACGGGCCGCCGGAGGTGCTGCGGCTCGACGACGTGCCGCGGCCCGTCCCCCGCCCGGACGAGGTCCTGATCAAGATCCGCGCCACCGCGGTCAACCGGTCGGACACCGAGACCCGCGCGGGCACGCCGCCGGCGGCGCGCCTGGTCACCGGCCTGCGCCGGCCACGGCACCGGATCCTCGGCAGCGAACTGGCCGGGGTGGTCGAGGCCGTCGGACCGGCCGTCACCGAGTTCACCGTCGGCGACGACGTCTTCGGCGTCAAGGCCTGGACCTTCGGTGCCCACGCGGAGTACGTCTGCATGCGCCAGAACGCCGCGCTGGCGCATAAGCCGGCCGGGGTCGGCTTCGAGGAGGCGGGGGCGGTCTGCGACGGGGTGATCCTGGCCTTGATGGGCCTGCGGCCGGCCGAGGTCGGGAAGGGGCGGAGCATCCTCGTCTACGGCGCCTCGGGATCCATCGGCACCGCGGCGGTCCAGCTGTCCAGGCACCTCGGGGCCGACGTCACCGCGGTGTGCGGCACTAAAAACCTGGAGCTGGTCACAAACCTGGGTGCCGACCAGGTCATCGACTACACCCGGGAAGACTTCACCAAGAACGGCCAGACCTACGACGTCATCTTCGACGCGGTCGGCAAGCACTCGTTCCGGCGCTCCCGGGGTTCGCTCAACCCGGGCGGGATCTACCTGGCCACCGACGATCTGCGCAACCTGCTCCTGGCCCAGTGGACTCGGTTCGGGGACAAGAAGGTGATCTTCCCGATCCCGCCCCGGTACACCAAGCGGGACGTGCTGTTCCTTAAGGGGCTCATGGAGGCCGGGCAATACCGGGCCGTCATCGACAAGCGCTACCCGCTGGCCGAGGTGGTCGAGGCCAATCGGTACGTCGACACCGGGCAGAAGACCGGGAACGTGGTCCTGACCGTCGGCTAAGGCACGGGCGGCGCGTTCCAGCACAGGATGACCGGCTCGCCGTGCTCGTGGCCGAGGGCGCTGAGCGTCCCGGTGTCCAGCCGGAACAATCGCCCGGCCGTCGGGTCGAGCCGCAGGTAGCGGGCGGTCAGCACGCGCAGTACGTGGCCGTGCGCGACCAGCGCGACGTCGCCGTCGGCCAGCAGCGGCTCGACCCGGCGCAACACCCGGTCCACCCGCTCGCCCACCTGATCTACCGTCTCCCCGGGGTGCGCGGCATCGCCGGGGATCACGCCATCGCGCCACAGGTACCAGCCTGGGCGCTGTTCCTGGATCTCCCGCGTGGTCAGGCCCTCATAGCCGCCGTAGTCCCACTCCCACAGGTCGGGGTCCGGCTTGGCGTCGGCCAGCCCCGCCAGGTCGGCCGTCCGGACCGCGCGCTGCGCCGGACTGGTGAAGACGGCCACGATGTCCCGCTGGACCAGCATCGGAGCCAGCGCCGCGGCGGCGGCATAGCCAACCGGGGTGAGCGGGACGTCCGTCCGTCCCGTGTGCTTTCCCTCCTTGCTCCACTCCGTCTCGCCGTGCCGCAGCAGGATCAGGTCTCCCATGGCTCGTAACATATCGGTCAATGAAAACCTCAAAGGTCCCAGGTCCGCTGGCGGGCATCCGAGTCCTCGACCTGACCCGCGCGCTGGCCGGCCCGTTCGCCACCATGGTCCTCGGTGACCTGGGCGCGGACGTGATCAAGGTCGAGGACGTCTGGCACGGCGACGACACCCGCCGCTGGGGTCCGCCGTTCCAGGGCGACGACGCCGCCTACTTCCTGTCCATCAACCGGAACAAGCGCGGCCTGTCGGTCAACGTGAAGACCCCGGAGGGCCGGCAGATCGTCCAGCGGCTGGCGGCCGGCTCGGACATCATGATGGAGAACTTCCGGCCCGGCACCGCGGCCCGCCTCGGCCTCGGCTACGAGGAGCTGTCCCAAAAGAACCCCGCGCTGATCTACGCCTCGATCAGCGGCTACGGGCAGACCGGGCCGAGCGCAGAACTGCCCGGCTACGACGCGGTGGCGCAGGCCGTGTCCGGGATGATGAGCGTCACCGGCGAGGCGGACGGCGAACCGGTGCGCTCGGGCACGTCCCTGGCCGACGTCGGTGCGGGCATGTGGGCGCTGATTGGCATCCTGGCCGCGCTGCACGCCCGGCAGGCCACCGGCCGCGGCCAGCTGGTCGACATCTCCCTGCTGGACGGTCAGGTCGCCTGGCTCACCTACGTGGCGGGCAAGTACTTCGCGACCGGCGTGACCCCGGGCCGCTACGGCAGCGCCCACGAGAGCGTGGTTCCGTACCAGGTGTTCGCGACCGCCGACGAGCCGCTGATGGTGGCGGTCGGCAGCGACGCGCTCTGGCGCCGGTTCACCGCCGCCACCGGCCTGGACGAGCTGACCGACGACCCGCTCTACGCCACCAACCCGGACCGGATCCAGCACCGTGACACGCTGATCCCAGCCATCACGCAGGCCCTGGCCGCCCGCGGCTGCATGGAGTGGACCGACCTGCTCAACGCGGCGGGCGTGCCCGCCGGGCCGGTCAACACGGTGCCCGCGGCGCTGGCGCAGCCGCAGATCGCCGCGCGCGAGATGGTGGTCGAGCTGGAACACCCGGTCGCGGGAATGCTCAAGATGCTCGGCACCCCGCTCAAGCTGTCCGCCCAGCCGGCCAGCATCCGCCGTCCGCCGCCGGTGCTCGGCCAGCACACCGACGAGATCCTCGCCGAGGCGGGGTACTCGGCCGACCGCATCGCCGCGCTGCGCGACGCCGGGGTGATCCGGTTACAAGAGGCGACGCAGGGCCAGCAAGTCCCGGATGCTGGCGTGGATCTGGACCCGGCCCGCCATCCACATGCGGGCGATGTTGGCCGGGGTGGCCGCGAGCGACACGACATCGTCGCTGCTCGCCGTCAGCCTGATGTCGGCGGGCGGCTCGTCCGGCGCGGCCTCCTTGACCGGCTCGGCGCCCGTGTCGGTAAGCCTGGTCACGAACGTCAGGCCCAGGTCGGTGACGTGGCAGCTGAACGAACGGTTGCTGAAAAAGCTGGACCGGTCGTTCGGGTTTATCTCGCCCAGTCGGCCGGTGAGGGTCTGCAGCGCCTCGCGGCACTCCTCGGCAGTGGCCATTGCACGCCTCGCTCTTGTCAGCATCGGACGGTAGCGTTCCAGCCGGAGGGTACAGCACATGACTGACGAACACCCAGACGAAAATCAAAACCATGATGCCGAACGGATCGTGGCTGAAGCACCAGCCACCGGTGACGCGCGGGTGGATGACGCGGTGGCGGGCTTGAGCCGGCTCGCAGGCCGGCCGGCCGAGGAGCACGTCGCCGTTCTAGAAGAGGTACACGGACGGCTCCGCGACATCCTGGACGACCTCGACGCGGAGCCACGTTGACCGCAGTGCGCGCGAGGCTCGACGCCGAGCTGGTCAGGCGCGGCCTGGCCCGCTCGCGGGAGCAGGCGGGCGAGCTGGTCGCGGCCGGCCTGGTGGCGGTGAGCGGCCAGCGGGCGTCCAAGCCGGCCACCCAGGTAGCCCGGGACGCGCCGATCACGGTCACCGGGACGGACGATCCTGCCTACGTGTCGCGCGGCGGGCACAAGCTGGCCGGCGCGCTGGCGGCCTTCAGCGATCTGGTGGTGGAGGGCCGGAACGCCCTGGACGCCGGGGCGTCCACCGGAGGTTTCACCGACGTGCTGCTGCGGGCGGGCGCGGCGCACGTGGTGGCGGCCGACGTGGGTTACGGCCAGCTGGCCTGGTCGCTGCGCACCGATGCCCGGGTCACGGTGATGGACCGGGTCAACGTCCGCGCCCTCGGCCCGGTGACCCCGGTGCCCGACCTGGTGGTGGCTGACCTGTCGTTCATCTCGCTGACCCTGGTGCTGCCGGCCCTGGTTTCGGTGGCGACCCCGGAGGCGGATTTCGTCCTGCTGGTCAAGCCCCAGTTCGAGGTGGGCAAGGGCCGGGTGGGTGCGGGGGGCGTGGTGCGGGACACCACGGACCGTTCGGCTTCCATAGAAAAGGTGGCCGGGGCGGCGGCCGAGCTCGGCCTCGGCGTCCGGGGGATTACGGCGAGTCCGCTCCCGGGACCGGCCGGGAACGTGGAATATTTCCTGTGGCTGCGCCGGGGCGCACCGCCGCTCGACCAGGAGCAGCTGCGGCGGGCGATCGAGGAGGGACCCCTCTAGTGGGACAGCGCACGATGCTGGTGATGGTGCACCCGGGGCGGGAGAACGCGGTGCGCAGCGCCCGGCTGGTGACCGAGCGGCTGACCGCCGCCGGGATCGCAGTCCGCACGCTCAAGGGCGAGCTCAGCTACCCCGGTGCCGAGGAGGTGCCGTCCGGCGCCGAGGCGGCCGAGGGGGCCGAGCTCGTCATCGTCCTGGGCGGCGACGGCACCCTGCTGCGCGCCGCCGAGCTGTCCCGTCCGGCCCAGGTGCCGCTGATCGGGGTGAACCTCGGGCACGTCGGCTTCCTGGCCGAGGCCGAGCCGGACGGGCTGGCCGAGCTGGTGAACCGGGTGGTGGCGCGGCGGTACACGGTCGAGGAGCGGATGACGATCGACGTGACCGTGCGCAGCAACGGCTCGGCCATCGCGTCGACCTGGGCGCTGAACGAGGCCACGGTGGAGAAGGCCGCGCGGGAGCGGATGATCGAGGTGATCACCGAGGTCGACGGGCGCCCGCTGTCCCGCTGGGGCTGCGACGGGGTAGTGTGCTCGACCCCCACCGGATCGACCGCGTACGCGTTTTCCGCGGGCGGCCCGGTGGTCTGGCCCGAGGTCGAGGCGCTGCTCATGGTGCCGATCAGTGCGCATGCCCTGTTCGCGCCGCCTATGGTGGTCTCGCCGCAGTCGGTGCTCGCGGTCGAGCTGATCGCGGGACACGAAACCTCGGGTGCCGTGTTGTGGTGCGATGGTCGGCGTAAAGTCGATTTGCCGCCCGGAGCCCGGGTGGAGGTCCGCCGGGGCGCGCTGCCGGTGCTGCTGGCGCGGCTGCACGGTCTGGGTCCGGCCGGGTTCACGGATCGGCTGGTAGCCAAGTTCGGCCTGCCCGTCGCGGGCTGGCGGGGCCGTACCCGGGAGGATGCTGGCGAGCATGCTTGAGGAAGTCCGCATCAACGGGCTCGGCGTCATCGACGACGCGGTGCTGGAACTGTCGGCCGGGTTCACCGCGCTGACCGGGGAGACCGGGGCGGGGAAGACCATGGTCGTGACGGCGCTCGGGCTGCTGTTCGGCGGCCGGGCCGATCCGGCGCGGGTCCGGCCGGGCGCGGCGCGGGCCGCCGTGGAGGGGCGGCTGCTGGTCTCCCCGGAGGTGGCCCGCGAGGTCGAGGACGCCGGGGGAGACCTCGACGAGGACGGGAGCGTGCTGGTGCTCAGCCGCTCGGTGTCGGCCGAAGGCCGGTCGCGGGCGTTCGCCGGCGGGCGTTCGGTCCCGGTGTCGCTGCTCCAGGTGCTAGCCGACAACCTGGTTGCCGTGCACGGGCAGGCCGATCAGCAGCAGCTGCTCAAGCCCGGGCGGCAGCGGGACGCGCTGGACCGGTTCGGCGGGCCCGAGCTGGCCGTGGTGCTGTCGGATTACCGTAGGGTCTTCGGTCGGCACCGGGCGGTCAGCGAAGAGCTGGAAGCGCTGACCCGGGCCGAACGGGAGCGAGCGGCCGAGGCCGAGACGCTGCGACTTGGCCTGACCGAGATCGAGGCCGCCGCGCCGGTGGCCGGCGAGGACGCGACGCTGCTGGCCGAGGACGAGCGGCTGTCCAACGCCGACGGGCTGCACGCGGCGGCCAGCACGGCGCACGAGGCGTTGGCCGGCGACCCGGCCGCCTCCGGTGTTGATGCCTCCGACGCGCTGACCCTGCTCGGGATCGCCGGGCGGGCACTGGAGCCGGTTCGCTCGCATGACCCGGTGCTGGCCGGGCTGGCGGCCAGGCTGTCCGAGGCCTCATACCTGCTGTCCGACCTGGCGGCGGACCTCGCGTCCTATACCGAGTCGCTGGACTCCGACCCGGCCCGGCTGGCCGCGGTCCAAGAACGCCGGGCCACGCTGGGCCGGCTGGTCCGGGCCTACGGCGGGCCGTCCGCGGACGTCGCGGGGGTCCTGGACTGGGCCAAGCAGGCCGGGGAGCGGCTGGCCGAGCTCGAGAGCGACACCGACAAGATCACGGCGCTGGCCGACGAGGAGGCGGAGCTGGCCACGCAGGTCGGGTCGCTCGCCGCGGACCTGACCGCACTGCGGTCGGCGGCGGCCGAACGGTTCGCGACGGAGGTAACGGCCGAACTGACCGAGCTGGCCATGCCCCACGCGTCGCTGACTGCGGCGCTGACCGAACTGGACGAGCCCGGCCCGCACGGCGCCGACGACGTGGAGATCAGGCTGGCCGCGCATCCCGGCGCGCCGCCGCTACCGCTGCACAAGGGCGCCTCGGGCGGTGAGCTGTCCCGCGTCATGCTCGCCATTGAGGTGGTGTTCGCCGGCGCGGACCCGGTACCCACATTCGTATTCGACGAGGTCGACGCGGGTGTCGGCGGCAAGGCCGCGGTCGAGGTCGGACGGCGGCTGGCCCGGCTGGCCCGGTCGTCGCAGGTGATCGCGGTGACCCACCTGCCGCAGGTCGCGGCGTTCGCCGACAACCACCTGGTGGTGGAGAAGTCGGACGACGGCCTGGTGACCGAGAGCGGCGTCACCCGGCTGGACCAGCCCGCCCGGATCCGGGAACTGTCCCGGATGCTGGCCGGCCTGGAGGACTCCGAATTCGGCCAGGCCCACGCCGAGGAACTGCTGGCCATGGCGGCGCACGAGCGGGACCGCGACTGGCCGTGGGAGGGCTGATGGGGGCGAACGAGCGGCCCGCGGCGGCCGCCGTAGCCGACCAGCCCGCCGCGGATACCGGCCGCCCGGCCCAGCAGCCGGGCTGGCTCAGCCGGGCCCGGCTGGCGTGGATCGGCGCATACCTGGCCGCGGGCGTCGTGCTGTTCCTGTGCTACCTGCGGGTGTCGGGCACCCAGTCGGTCTCGTCCGATGGCGGGTCCAACGCGCTGGAAGCGTGGGACATGCTGCACGGCAACCTGCTGCTGCACGGCTGGACCCTGACCGACGTCTCCTTCTACACCACCGAACTGCCCGAGTACATGCTCGTCGAACTGGTCCGAGGCCTGGGGCCCACGGTGGTGCACACCGCGGCGGCGTTTACCTACACGCTGCTGGTCCTGCTGGCCGGCCTGCTGGCCAAGGGCCGGGCCACGGGCCGGGAGGGCGTGCTCCGCGTCCTGATCGGCTCCGGAATCATGCTGGCGCCCCAGCTCGGCAACCCCGTCTTCGTGCTGCTCGGGGTGCCCGACCACGTGGGCACCGGTGTTCCCATCCTGCTGACCTTCCTGGTCCTAGACCGCGCGCCGCGGCGCTGGTATGTGCCCCCCGTGATCGCGCTGATGCTGGCCTGGGCGACGATCGGCGACCGGCTGGTGATCGCGGTCGCGATCCTCCCGCTGGCGGTCGTGTGCGCGATCCGGATCTGGCAGGGGGTGGTGCTGGCCGGCAAGCCGCTGGCGACGCTGTGGTTCGAGGTCGGTCTGATCGCGGCGGGCATCATCTCCGCGGGCATCTCGCTGCTGGTCGTGCGGGCGCTCGGGCGCCTCGGCGGGTTCGCGCTCATCCCGCTCGGCACGCACCTGGCCAAGTTGTCGGGGCTGGCCAGGCACTTCTGGCTGACCGGCGAGGGCCTGCTCGGCCTGTACGGAGCCGATTTCTCGCACCTGCCGCTAGGCCCGCAGACGGCCATCGCGGCGGCGCACCTGGCCGGCCTGGCCCTGGCCGTCTGGGCCCTGGGCCGCGCGCTGCGGCGCTTCTTCCGCTGCGATGACCTGCTGGTCCAGGTGCTAGCGGTGGGCATCCTGGCCGACCTGGCCGCCTTCGCGTTCAGCAGCCTGCCCCGCACCAGCTGGGACACCAGGCAGATCTCCGCCGTGCTGCCGTTCGGAGCCGTGCTCGCGGGCCGGCTGCTGGCCGGCGACCTGCTGCGGGCCAGGCTGGTCCCGGCGCTGGCGGTCGTCCTGGCCTGCTACACCGCGGCTCTCGGCTTCGATGCCGCGCAGCACGACATTCCCGCGCACGACCAGTCCCTGGCCGACTGGCTGGTCGCCCACCACTTCACGTACGGGCTGTCCAACTACTTCGAAGGCAACATCACCACGCTGGACAGCGGCGGCCGGGTCCACCTCGTCGCCGTGTCCTGGGGGGCGGACAAGTCGGTGCCGCGCGCCTACCAATCCGAGGCCTCCTGGTACGACCCGCAGCTGCACTACGCCAACTTCGTGGTGAACACCGGCGCCGACCAGCCGCCGGCCGTCATCCCGTCCGGGGACCTGCGCCAGGCCTTCGGCGCGCCGGCCAAGATCTACCACGACGGCCCCTACACCATCCTGGTGTGGAACAAGAACCTGCTCGCCGACCTCGGGCGGCCGGCCAAGAAGGGACCCGGCAACGTCGGACCCGCGAGGTGACCGGATGGACCCGGGGTCGCTGCTGGTGGTGGCTCTGCCGACGGCGTAGGTGACGCCGGTTGGCGGGGGCACGTAGGTTGGATGTGTGGACCGGCGGATATTCGGGGTCGAGACAGAGTACGGCGTGACGTGCACCTTTCGCGGGCAGCGGCGGCTGTCGCCCGACGAGGTGGCGCGGTACCTGTTCCGGCGCGTGGTGTCGTGGGGCCGCAGCAGCAACGTCTTCCTGCGCAACGGCGCCCGGCTCTACCTCGACGTAGGCAGTCACCCCGAGTATGCGACCCCGGAGTGCGACAACGTCGTGGACCTGGTTACGCACGACAAGGCGGGCGAGCGGATCCTGGAGGGCCTGCTGGTCGACGCCGACCAGCGGCTGCGCGAAGAGGGCATCGCCGGGGACATCTACCTGTTCAAGAACAACACCGACTCGGCCGGGAACTCCTACGGCTGCCACGAGAACTACTTGGTCCCGCGGCGCGCGGAACTGGGGCGGCTGACCGAGATCCTGACGCCGTTCCTGGTTACCCGGCAGATGATCTGCGGTGCGGGCAAGGTGCTGCAGACGCCGCGGGGTGCGGTGTACTGCGTCAGCCAGCGGGCCGAGCACATCTGGGAGAGCGTGTCGTCGGCTACTACCCGGTCGCGGCCGATCATCAACACCCGGGATGAGCCGCACGCGGACGCCGAGCGGTTCCGCCGCCTGCACGTGATCGTCGGCGACTCCAACATGAGCGAGACCAC
>Ga0210383_10005474_pt1 | contig 11145 bp, 7 predicted proteins | sample IncBWC14OmetaG_FD_160072 | JGI IMG/M metagenome (GOLD analysis project Ga0210383, IMG submission 160072) | Forest soil microbial communities from Barre Woods Harvard Forest LTER site, Petersham, Massachusetts, United States - Inc-BW-C-14-O ...
ACGGCCACGGGTCTGGTTGCGTACGATTCCGTCAAATATCACAACGGCGCCATCGTCGGGTTGGCGAATCGCGGCAGAAATTGCTGCTCCGTCGATTGGCTGACGAACAAGGGCAGCGTGGTCGGTGGTTTGCATCGCGGGCGTATGCACGCTGACGGGAGTATCGGGTGCGCCGCCGCTGACGGGAGGAATCAGGGCGATTTCGTCGCCGTCGCGAAGCGGGGTGTCGGCCGCGGAATACTCGTAGTTCACGGCGAGTGCGATGGCCTGGCGAAAGTTTTGCAATTGCGGCATGCGCTCCTGCAGGACAGCATAGAGTTCGGCCAAGGGAGCGCCTTCGGAGATCTCGACCGACTCGTCGTCACGCCCGGCGATCTCGCGCAGCATTCCAAGGTAGCGGACTTTCACCTGCATACTGCTAAGAATATCGCACGGCAGTGGCGCCGGGTTCGTGGCGGGCGGTTGCACCTCCATCGAAATTCCCGGTTTCGCGGAACGGCGCGGGATTGTACATTGGATGAGACCGTAGATCCGATGGAGATATTCGGAGTGCCGCTCATGCCATTTGCCCGCCAGAGTTCCGCTAAGCGTGCTGTTGAACTGATCACCGTGGTGTCACTGCTGACTTTTGTTCTGGTTCCGGCGTCTCTACCGACCGCTGCGCAGGATGCCCAGAAGCCAGCCGCGGCGAGCGACAACTCGCCAGTGGCCCGTGGACGTTACATCGTGGAGGACGTCGCCATGTGCGGTACCTGCCACACGCCACGCAAGCCGAACGGCGAGCTTGACCACAGCCGATGGCTGGCCGGAGCTTCGGTGCCGTACCTGCCTGTAGAACCCAACTCGAATTGGCCCGCGGTGGCGCCGCGTCTGGCCGGAACGCCTCCTACGAGTGATGCAGGGATGATCACCTTGCTGATGACCGCGGTCTGGGTCGATGGCAAGCCGCTGAAAGATCCTATGCCGAAGTTTCACATGACACACGCTGATGCGGAGGCCGTGCTAGCGTATCTCAAATCATTGCCTGCGAGTAAGTAACTGCTGGTAAGTAAAAAATACCCTACTCGGGCACCCTTCTGGCCGGGATTGCAATCGTAATGTAGTAGCGAACTCACGCCGCCGCTCGGCAATCTAGTGCGGCGGTTCGCCATGGGCACGGGCCCCACACGCTCCTGCCTTTTTGCGCATTTGGCAGACACTATGTCCGTTCCGATCGAAGACTATGCCATCATCGGTGACTGCGAGACGGTAGCTCTGATAAGTCGTGGTGGCTCTATCGACTGGCTGTGCTGGCCTCACTTCGCCTCGCCGGCATGTTTCGCGTCGCTGGTGGGTACCCCAGAGAATGGCTTCTGGTCGATTGCCCCTACGGACGCTGCGACGAGTACCCGCCGCTACCTCGATCACACCCTCGTTCTCGAAACCCGGTTTGAGACACCCAACGGGGCGGTGGTAGTCCTCGACTTCATGCCGATCCGCGAACGCAACTCGCATCTCGTACGAATTGTTCGCGGAATCCGCGGCCAGGTTCCCATGAGGATGGAACTGGCTTTGCGTTTTGATTACGGCCAGTCGGTCCCGTGGGTCACGCGGATGGAAAACGGTGCTGTTCGTGCGATTGCGGGTCCTGACATGGTGGTACTACGCTCGACCGAAGCGACTCGCGGTGAAGGCTTGCGCACGGTCAGCCAGTTTTCGATTCGAGAGGGCGACGAAGCGGCGTTCCAACTCAGTTATGGGCTGTCGCACGAAGATATCCCGCAACCGGTTCAACCGGAAGAGGCACTGCGTGAGACGGTCAGTTTCTGGGAAGACTGGACGAGCCACGCGAATTTGTCCGGCGAATACGCCGACGCAGTTGAGCGTTCGCTGATCACCCTGAAAGCTCTGACCTATCGCCACACCGGGGGGATCGTGGCGGCGGCCACAACTTCGCTGCCTGAGCGGTTGGGAGGCGAACGAAATTGGGACTATCGGTATTGCTGGCTTCGCGACGCGACTTTCACTTTGCTCGCCCTGATGAACGCCGGATACTTCGACGAGGCCTGCGATTGGCGCGACTGGCTGTTACGTGCGGCTGCGGGGAGTCCTGACCAGGTACAGATCATGTACGGCATTCGCGGCGAACGGCGGCTTACGGAGTGGGAACTGCCTTGGCTTAGCGGCTACGAAAACTCACGGCCGGTGCGGGTAGGCAATGCGGCGTCAGACCAATTGCAACTCGATGTGTACGGGGAAGTCGCAGATGCGCTGCTGCACGCTCACATGGGCGGGATTCCTGCCAACGAAACCTCTTTGGCACTGCAATGCTCGCTGACCGACCATCTCGCCACCATCTGGGACCAGCCCGACCAGGGAATCTGGGAGGTCCGCGGTGGACCGCAGCAGTTCACCTATTCCAAAGTCATGGCCTGGGTAGCGTTTGATCGCTCCCTCAAGACTGCAGAGAAGTTCGGGCTGCAAGGCGATCAGGAGCGCTGGCGACAGGTTTGCGATCGCATTCACAGTGAGGTGTGCGAGAAAGCCTATGATGCCGAGCTTGGCAGCTTCACCCAGGCGTACGGTTCGAAGGAGCTCGATGCGTCTCTGTTGCTGCTGCCGCTGCTGGGTTTTCTGCCATGGACGGACCCGCGCATCCGCGGCACGGTCGAGGCCATCGAGAACCATTTGACCGTAGGAGGCTTCGTCCTTCGCTACAAGACCGAGCACGTAGATGACGGACTTCCCGCGGGCGAAGGAGTCTTTCTGGCCTGCAGCTTCTGGATGGTGAGCGCGCTGAAAATGCTGGGACGCGACGACGATGCCAGGCGGTTGTTTGATCGCCTGCTGGCTCTGCGCAATGATGTCGGGCTGCTGGCCGAGGAATACGATCCTCGCGCCCAACGGCATCTGGGAAACTTTCCCCAGGCCCTGTCGCACATCGCGTTGATCAATGCCGCTTTCGAGTTCATGCGCGCCAGCAGTCCTGGGCAGCAGCGCGCCGCGTCCAAGCCGCCTTCGGACGGGAACGCGGGTGCAGGCCAATAGTGCGACTGGTGAATCCATTGTCCGGTATCCTAATGATCAGACTCGCGGGATACGGTTTTTTGTGCCACCGGTTCCTTGCCGTCTGAGGAGACACAGGGTGGCTTCCGCTTCGACTCCGCTCTGGTACAAAGACGCCGTTATCTACCAGGTGCATGTCCGCGCCATGTACGACAGTAATGGCGACGGCATCGGCGATTTTCGTGGGTTGGCGCAGAAACTGGATTACCTACAAGACCTCGGTATCAGCGCGATCTGGCTCATGCCGTTTTTCCCTTCGCCGCTGCGCGACGACGGCTACGACATTTCCGACTACACTTCGGTCCATTCTAACTACGGCACGCTCGACGACTTCAAAGTGTTTCTGGATGCGGCTCACCACCGCGGTATCCGCGTGATCATCGAGCTGGTCCTGAACCACACCTCCGACCAGCACCCGTGGTTTCAGGAATCCCGCAAGTCGGTCGATAACCCACGCCGCGACTGGTACGTGTGGAGCGACACCGACACCCGCTATCGCGGAGTCCGCATCATCTTTCTCGACACGGAAAACTCCAACTGGGCTTGGGACCCTATTTCCAAGGCGTATTACTGGCACCGATTCTTCAGCCATCAGCCCGACTTGAATTACGACAATCCCGCGGTGCGCGAAGAGATGTGGAACGTGATGAAGTTCTGGCTCGACCTTGGAGTCGACGGGTTCCGGCTCGACGCCGTGCCGTACCTGGTCGAACGCGAGGGCACATCGTGCGAGAACCTGCCTGAGACCCATGTGGTCATCAAGGATCTACGTCGGCGGCTGGATGAAAACTATCCCGGCAGACTTTTACTTGCCGAAGCCAACCAGTGGCCTGCCGACTTGCGCGCCTACTTCGGCGATGGCGACGAATTTCACATGGCATTTCATTTCCCGCTGATGCCCAGGATGTTCATGGGGCTGAAGCTGGAAGATCGCAAGCCCATTACGGAAATTCTGCAGCAGACCCCTGCGATTCCGGAATCCTGCCAGTGGTGCTTGTTCCTTCGCAATCATGACGAGCTGACCCTGGAGATGGTCACCGACATGGAGCGCGACTACATGTATGACGAGTACGCGCGTGATAAACCGATGCGGCTGAACCTGGGGATCCGTCGTCGGCTTGCGCCGCTGCTCGACAACGACCGCAGGCGGATCGAACTGATGAACGGCATGCTGCTGTCGCTTCCCGGCACGCCTGTCATTTACTACGGCGACGAGATTGGCATGGGCGACAACATTTATCTCGGCGATCGTAACGGCGTGCGCACTCCCATGCAGTGGGACGGAAGCTGGAACGCCGGCTTCTCATCAGCCGATCCGGAGAGTCTTTACGCGGCCTTGATCCTGAATCCGGTTTACGGCTACCAGGCGGTGAACGTGGCGTCACAGAAGCGGCTACAACATTCGCTGCTGTCGTGGATGCGGCGCATCATTCAAGTCCGGAAATCGACGCCGATTTTCGGACGCGGCTCGATCGAGTTCCTGTATCCCGAAAATCACCGCGTCCTGGCATACCTGCGGCAACTCGACCGGGAAACGGTTTTGGTGGTGAACAACCTCTCCGCCTCGGCGCAAGCGGTAGAGCTGGATTTGAGCCGCTTCAAGGGGAACATCCTGATAGAGATGTTTGGCAGGAACATCTTTCCTCGCGTCGGCGACCTGCCGTATCTGCTGACTCTCGGGCCGTATCAGTTTTACTGGTTCAGGCTGCGGCGGGTGTGAGGGCTGTAGCGGGTTGTGGAAGAGCCGAAAAGCAGACCCCGGCGGCTAAAGCCGCCGAGGGATGACAAGAAGAAAGGGCTTGTACGGCACGACTAAACAGGCTGCGGAAAAAGTCCGAAATGCTCACGCCTCGCGGACTAAAGTCCGCTCGGCGGGTCAAATATTAAGGGCTTAGACGCTGACCTAAAGGTCAGCTCTACCAAAAACCGCTTTTTTCCGCAGCCTGTAAAGTCGTGCCCTGACGCAAAGCTGCACGAAAAGGAGCTTTTTCCGAATCTGTTCGGCGAGCTTTGAGGGAGTGCTGCAGTGGCCGATGAAGACATCCTTTCCGACGAGCTGCTGCGCCAGCTAATCAGCGTGGGCGAAGTGGACATCCTCGTCGGCCTGCACACCTACAATCACGCCAAAACGATTGGCCACATAGTGGAGGTCATTCGCGACGGTCTGCTGAAATATTTTCCACGCGAACGGGTCGCGATTCTAAATGCCGACGGAGGCTCAACGGACGGCAGCCCTGACCTAGTGCGGGCGGCTTCGATTAACGACGTGCGCAATTCCTACAACTTCCACAGCCTGCGCACGCTGCACTGCATCAGCAGCCAGTATGCGTCGGTTCCTTCGGCGGGACAGGCGATGCATATGGTGGTTGCTGCCGCCGACCTGCTGCGCGCCAAGGCCTGCGCGGTGATTGCGCCCGAGTCCACTGAGATCTTGCCCGAATGGATTGACCGGCTGCTAAGTCCAATCTATCGCGAGCATTACGACTTTGTGGCGCCGGTTTATCGACGCCATCGCTCCGAGGGGACACTGGTAACGAACCTGTTGTATCCCATGACGAGGGCGCTCTACGGAAAGCGCATTCGCGAGCCGCGTCCGGGAGAGTTTGCCTTTTCTAACGACTTAGCCGGCCAACTTGTTGCTAACGAGTTGTGGACCAACGATGCCGGCCGCCTCGGTCCGGAAGTTTGTATCACTATGGAATCACTGTCGGATGGTCTTCGCATCTTCCAGACCTTTCTCGGCACGAAGGGGCAGGTTGATCAACAGCCGCCGGACCTGGTTGCGGCCCTTCGCCAGACGGTCGGTCCTCTGTTCTGGTCGATGGGACAGACCGATGCAGCGTGGAGCGTGATCCACGAGGTGCATCCTGTGCCCACAGCCGGCCCGGAATTTGAAATCACCACCGACGAAGTAAGTGTTGACCGCGAGCGACTGCGCCAGATGTTTTCGTCGGGCGTCGTGGACTTGGAGCCGGTTCTCAAGTCGATTCTTTCGTCTGCGACCCTTGCGCAGTTGCAGAGTGCGGCGGCGCTGGAAGCGGAAAAGTTCAGCTACTCCGACGAACTTTGGGTGAAGTCTGTGTACGAGTTTGCCGCTTCGTATCACCGGTCGGTCATTAATCGCGACCACATCCTGCAAGCCTTGGTGCCGCTTTTTCGAGGAAGGGCATACGCCTACCTGAAGGAGAACTCGACCGCTTCCCCGGAGGGATTGGAGGAGCGAATCGAATCTCTCTGCTTAACCTTTGAACGCTTCAAGCCGTACCTGCTTGGGCTGTGGACGGCACAGGAAAGAGGCTCGTAATGGGAGACATGATTGCCAATGAACTTAGCCAGGCATGGAATGAGTTTGCCCGGGCCTTGGCTCATTTGCTGCCGCGATTGCTGGCGATTCTGATCATCGCCGTGGTGGGATGGGTGATTGCGTACCTGCTGAAGGTAGCGCTGCGCAGTCTGTTGCGATTGGTGAGGTTCGACCGGCTCTCAGAGAAGGCAGGTGCTGCGCAACTGCTCCACACGGCCGCGTTGCCGTCGCCTTCGGAATTGTTGTGCCGCCTGGTGTTCTGGTTGGCGTGGCTGGGCATCATACTGGCGGGCGTGAGCTCACTGGGAAGTGCGAGCGTGCAGCAACACATCGCCGACTTTTTCCTGTTTCTGCCGAGGCTGTTCGCGTCGTTGCTGATTGTTTTCCTGGGGATGCTGGCAGCCAGCTTTTTTGCGCGTGCCGCGCTGCTGGCTGCAGTGAACGCCGACCTGCCTTCACCGCATGTCTTGAGCGATGCCGTGAAGGTAGTCATCGTCGTACTGTCGATTTCGATGGCATTCGAGGAACTCGGCTTGGCGCAGCGAACGGTGCTCATCGCGTTCACCATCGTTTTTGGAGCGTTGATGCTCGGGCTAGCGATTGCCTTCGGCTTGGGTGGCCGCGACTTGGCGCGCCAGTTTCTGGAGAGACGGTTCTCGGAGGACCGAATCAGACGGAAGAATGAAGACCATCTGTCGCCGCTGTGAGGGAACGAAGGCTGGGCGTCAACTGGGCGAGATGGCAGTTTCGTCGGCGGCGCTGGAGCCCTGATCGTCCCAGGTTCGCTGCAGGAATTGCATTACGGACTGGGGCGTGACAATTCCTACCACTTCACGCACTTGTCGGCGGCTTACCACTGGCAATATTCCTGGGTTCTTGCCAAGACGTTCCAATACGAGTTCGACCGGATGGTCGGGATGAGCATGGGCAAAGTCGGTAATCATCAGGCCGCTTACGGTTGTTTCACCTGAGCCGGAACTTAGGGCTTTCTCAACCCGGTTGCGCGTTACCAATCCCTCAACCAGTCCATCACTGCCCACTAAGTGCGCCTGAAGGCCAGATTGCTGCATTGCCTCCAGAGCGCTGGCGGCGGATGCGTTCGGTGGGGTCATGGGGAAATCGCGGATCATGAAGTCCATAGCCCGCCATGTTCCCGTCGGCATGCGCGCACCCGGAACCGGCATGTGCACATCGTCTTGTTGCAGCAGCGCGTGGTACAGCGAAACCGGCTGATAATGCTTCGAGATCGCGAAGCTGATCATGTTGGCAATCATCAAGGGGACGAAGACCTGGTAGTCCTGGGTAAGCTCGAAGATCATGAATACCGAAGTCATGGGAGCGCGAATAATTCCAGCGAAGAGCGTGCCCATGCCCACCAGAGCGTACGCGCCCGCGTCGCCGGTGGGGAAGGGCGCAAAGCGGTGCATCACGGTGCCGATGGTGCCACCGAGCATGGCTCCGAGGTAAAGGCTGGGGGCGAAGATTCCTCCCGCGTTTCCGGAAGCATACGAGATGATCGTGGCCACCAGCTTTACCACACAAAGCAGCGCCATCACCTTCAGCAATAGGCCGCCGTTGAGCACTTGGTTTACGTACTCATATCCGACGCCCATCACCTGAGGAAAAAAGACGATGATTATGCCGATCGCCAGGCCGCCCATTGCCGGCTGAATGATGCGGGTCCGCGCCGGCATGCGTTTGAACAATCCGCGCAACCACAGCAGGCCTTTCGAAAAAACCAGCGAAACGCCGCCGCCGATGACTCCCAGGACAGCATAGGCAATTAATTCGGCTGGACTCACAAGGTGGTACTGCGGAACCTGAAAGATCGGGCTGTTCCCGAGGATCGAGCGCTCGACGATCACTGCGGCCACAGAGGCGACCACCGTGGAGCCCACCAGCGCTGCGTTCATGTCGCCGATGATTTCTTCCAGCGCGAAGATCACTGCCGCGACCGGTGTGTTGAATGCCGCCGACAGCGCCGCCGCAGAAGCCACCGGCACCAGGCTCTTGGCGCGCTCCGGGGACAGCTTGAACCATTTGCCGATGGTGGAGGCGATGCCCGCGCCAATCTGTACCGAAGGTCCTTCGCGTCCCATCGAATGGCCCGAACCGATGCAAAGTGCCCCGGTCAGAAATTTGCCGAATGCTACCCGGCCGGGTATGTCGCCATGCTTCAAGTGGTACGCCGCCTCGGTCTGAGGGACACCGCTGCCGCGCGCGTCCGGGAAGTACTTCGCCAACAAGAATCCGGTGGCCAGGCTCATCAGCGTCGGCACCAGGATGTAGCGCAGCACCGAGGGCGACACGCCGAAGAGCACATACGCCGTACCTTTGATGGCCAGCGTAAACAGCACCGCGGCTAAGCCAGCGAATACCGCGATCACGATGGTCAGCGCGAAAAAGATGTGGTTCTCGCGTAGCCGCAGTTTCTGTAACAGTGGCACCGGCGACGCGTTCATGGTCGCTCACCGTTGTGCCGACGCCCGATCAGCAACAGGGCCTCGTCGTCCAGCGCTGGCTTTCCGCAATAACCTGAGACCGTCTGCTGCATTTTGAAAATCAGCCCTACACCCGACCTCACCGCATCCGAATCGGGTGGATACGCAGGACTCTTGAACTTCGTCTCCATCGCCACAGCCTCATCCTTCAGCGATTTCAATTGAGCACTCGCCTTTTCTTCAGCCGTCCGGCTCAGGCAGTTGTCGAGGCGCGACTGGGTTTCGGCAAATGCCGCCAAGAGCCGTTTCTGCCTTTCAGCCGGTGAAATCTGCGGAGCCAACGGATCTTCGTTTTGCACCGCTTCGGTCAGTTCGAGCAAGCGACTCGACTTGGTTGACTCTGGATCCACATTGAGCGCAGCGCGGAGATATTGTTCAGCCTTGGCGTAGTCTCCAGTCTGGAACGCCGTCTCGCCGGCTTCGTTGAGAGCGTCAACGTTCTTGCCATCCAGTTGAACTGCTTCGCTGTACTCGTCCAGAGCATGTGCAGGATCATCGGCCTCGATGAACATTTTCGCTGTTTCAATGTGGGCAGCGGCCGTATTCGGTGTCCTGCCTTGGAGGACCAGCAACTCCGAAACAGCCAGGTCGCGTTGCTGATGGGCCAGCAAATAGCGAATGAATTCGATGCGCAGTTTGCGTCGCTCATCAGACTGCGCCGGGGCCCAATTGGAATACAGGGCGCTTTGGTAGTAGTGCACCGCCTCCTGTACCAATCCTTGTTTGGCGGCTAACCGGGCAAGGCGAGTATTGATCCCGGTATTTCCAGGGTTCGACTCACGCAGCCGAAGCAGCAATTGGTCTGCTTCTGCGTCGTGATTTCCAGCAATCAAGGCGTCTGCCAATGCCAATTGATACTTCTCGTTGTCTCCTATGTTGGACGTGGCTTTGCGAAAAGCCTCGAGTGCCTTGGCGGTATCTCCGGACTGCATCGACTGCACACCGCGCTCGTACCAGAGGCCGGCGACCTTCGCATCCAGTTGTTGCGCCCGGGCGGCCATCTGCTTGGTAAACAAGAACACGCCGCAGGCGGCCAACGAAAGGCCGGCCAGCAACAAGATCTCTTTGTTCAGGACACGAGGGAGTTTAATTTCTTCCACTGCTGCTGGCTCCAAAGTTGGTACAACGGCGGGTGTTGGGGTGGAGTTCGCAAATCGATCTCGCGATTTTCTTGCCGACCAATTATAAATGTGGCGACGCGGATGCCCGAATACGCCACTTCGCTCCGAGTGAAACCCCTTGCGGCTGTGCCGCGCCCCACTTCCGCTTCAATCCGCGAAAAACGGTACGCTGCGAGCCATCTTCGTTACCTCTGCAACTTCTTCATTTACAATGTGTTTCTGCTTGCACGGCTTTACGTTTCTCCGGCATTGCCTCAACCATGTTGAGATGCGGTTGTCGCGGAGGACGGTACTGGGGTTGAAGGTATGAGGCGATTAAGCTGTCGCCTTTGCTTTTCGCTGGGGGCCTTGCACGCTTTCCTTGAGACTCATGCGTCCACCGCACTTCCGGATAACCGGCCTGGCAGCGCTGATATGCCTGCTGCTGCTCGCACCCGCTCTTCGGGCGCAAAACCCCACGCTGATTACTCTCGACCAGGCCATCGATCTCGCGCTCGCGCATAATCACTCGCTGAAGGCGACACGCACACTCGTTCTGCAGAACCAGGCGCAAGAAATCACAGCGAACCTGCGGCCCAATCCGACGCTGAGCTTTGACTCCCAGTTCCTGCCGATTTTTTCTCCATCGGAATTTTCCAATGACAATCTGAGCGAAGTCCAGCAGTTCGACGCGGGTATCGGGTACCTGTTCGAGCGCGGCCGCAAACGACAGCACCGCCTGCAGGCTGCGCAAGACCAGACCGCGGTGACCCGAGCCCAGGTTACGGACGCGGAACGCCAGCTCACGTTTAACGTCGCCCAGCAATTTGTCGCCGTTCTGCTAGCCGAATCGACGCTTCGGTTTGCCGAGATCGACCTTAAGAGTTTCGAACAGACGGTCGACATCTCGCTCACGCAGTACAAATCGGGTTACATCAGCGAAGGCGATTACCTGAAGATCAAGCTGCAACTATTGCAGTTTCAAACCGACGTCTCTTCGGCGCGCTTGGCCCGCGTGCAAGCGCTCGTAGGATTGCGCGAGTTGCTGGGCTATGACGCTGTACCGGCCAATTACGACGTGGTTGGAGACCTGACCTACCAACCTGTGCCCTCAAAGCTCGAGGACCTGCAGGCCAAGGCACTTCAGGAGCGCCCGGATTATCGCGCTGCCGAATTAGGCGTGACGGCCGCGCAG
>Ga0210383_10005475_pt1 | contig 11145 bp, 10 predicted proteins | sample IncBWC14OmetaG_FD_160072 | JGI IMG/M metagenome (GOLD analysis project Ga0210383, IMG submission 160072) | Forest soil microbial communities from Barre Woods Harvard Forest LTER site, Petersham, Massachusetts, United States - Inc-BW-C-14-O ...
ATTGTTCAGCATCTCCCACACCGCGATGCGCGACACCGGATCAAGGCCGGTGGTCGGCTCATCGAGAAAGAAAATGCGCGGATTGTGCACCAGCCCGCGGGCGATCTCCAGCCGCCGCCGCATGCCGCCGGAGAGTGTCTTGGTTTGTGCCCCACGCCACTTGGTGAGGTCAACCGTTTCCAGCAGCTCAGTGATGTTGCGTTCGCGCTCGGCTGCCGGCACCCCGTAAAGCTTGGCGTAGATGCTCAGGTTCTCCTCGACGGTGAGGTCGATGTCGCTGGTCATCGCTTGCGGAATCACGCCCATGCAGTGCCGCGCGTCGTCAGGGTCTTTCGCTACGTCGTAGCCGTTGATGACAGCGCGCCCCTTGGTGATAGGCAGCAGAGTGGTCATCATGCGGATGAGCGTGGATTTTCCCGCGCCGTTCGGCCCCAGCAGCCCGAAGATTTCGCCCTGCTTCACGGTAAACGACACGTCATCAACCGCGGTGAAGTCGCCATATATCTTGGTGATGTGATCGACAACGATGGCGTCGCCGCTCGGCGCTTCGGATCCGGACGACGCCTTTACCTTGGGAGTGAGCCAGCTCATGTTGAGCCCTTAATCAGGCTGCGTGGCAGGCGCACTTCGGCAGTCATACCCGGGACAAGCGCTCCGTCAGGGTTGTCGACTTTGAGCTTCAGACCAATAGTTTTGATGTCACGCTTGCGGCGGCTGACATCGCGTTGGGTTGCGTAGTCGTTCTCGACAGCCTTGAAAATTACTGTACCGTCGATGGGCTGGCCGGCCGGCAAGCGAACTTTCAGCTTGTCACCCTCGGCAATAAAGCGCGCGTCGGTTTCGGGAACCGAAGCCCTTACCCAAGTATCGCTGAAGTCGATGATGGTGACGATCGGCGAGCCGGGAGTCACCACCTCACCCTGGCGGGCGGCGCGCACCGACACCGTGCCAGTCACCGGGGCGAAGATTTTCGAATAGCCGAGCCGGGTTTCGGCTTCGGCCAACTGCGCTCGCGCACTGTTCAGTTGCCCCTCGTTGACTGCAACATTGCTGGCGGCGGCACGCTGCTGAATGGTATGAGCCGAAGCGGTATTCAAGTCGGCCTTGGCGGCTTCGACGTTTTTCTGCGCGCTTACCACCAGCGCCTGCTGCGCTTTTAATTGCTCTTCAGCCCGGACCCGCTCCTGTTCCGACGCCACGCCGGCTTGGGCCAGTTGAATGGTGCGCTGCGAATCGCTCTGGATACGCACGAGATCGGCCTGGGCCTGGGCAAGCACTGCCTGTGCTGAAGCTACATGCGCCTCCGCATTGATCACGCCGCTATTGGTTTCGCCCACGGTTTGCGTATGCGTGGCGCGCGTTGACTCCACTTGGGAGCCATAGGCAGTGATCACGGCGAGGGCCGAGTCCCGCTGCGCCTCGAGGTCGGCAGAGTCGATCTCGGCCACCAGGTCGCCTTGCTTCACCTTGGAGCCTTCGTCAACGTAAAGCTTCTCGATGCGACCCATGATCTTGGAGCTGACGATGACCTGGTTGGCGTCGACGATGCCAATCAGTACGGTGTCGGAGGTGCGGTCTGTCGAGAGGAAGTAGTACGCGGCGGCCGCTGCCACCAGCACAAGAATAAAGATGAGAAATTTGGGTGGCTTCATTCAGGCCTCTTCAATTTGTGTTTCCGTGCGGCCACGTGATGGGACGGCTGGGAAACTGGAGACGGAGAGATTTCCGCGGAGCCACCACTTGAGGCAAACTCGGCAGCGAGACAGAGTCCGGCCTCGCGATCGGCGAAGAGCATGGCAGCAATCTGGTCGAGCACCGCGGCACGCCGCGCCTGGATAGCCTCGAGCGAAAAGAGATCGGTTCCGCGCAAGCGCTGGCGCATAGGCGCCGTGACGAAGTAGAAGACGATGGTCGCGATCAGCGTAGGGATGAGTTCTGTCACGTCCACCGAGCGGAACTCGCGCCGATCGATGCCTTCGGTGAGCGTGGCCACAAGCCTCTGCGAGAGCGGACGGCTATATTCCTCCACGATTCGGGACAGGTGCGGCGACATGCCACGGCTGGCGCTCATCATCTCGCTCTGAAACAGACGGGCATAGTGTGGCGTGCTGGCGATGGTGTCAAAATGCGCGAGAGCATAGCCGAGAATTCGCTGGCCCGCCGGCATCGGACTGTCGAGGACCAGCGTCAAACGCTGGGCTAGCGGGCGAAAGAACTGGTCGAGCACCGCGCCGTAGAGAGCATCTTTGTCGCGGAAATAGTAATAGAGAAGTGCCTTGTTGACGCGCGCCGACCGGGCGATCGCGTCCATGCGCGCCCCAGACAGCCCTTCGTTGGCAAACTCAGAGGCGGCTGCCTTCAGAATGGCGTCGCGGCTGGCCTCGGGCTGATTGCGCGTGCCGAAAGTGCTCCGCGAACGGGATTTTGCTGATGTTGCCATAATTAACTAACTGGTTAGTTAGATTACCACGGATGCGCACAGATGCCAAGTCTCTCTGCGTTTTAACTGAAGTATTAGGGTTCTGGTGGCTATAGCAGGGCCACGCCTAAATCCCTGCAAGTCTTCCGCGCTAAGTATTCGTTGATCTCCGAGTGGCGAGGCACTGCCGACGTCTTGCCTGCGGCTCGGTTAACTTAGATCGAGTAGTTGGATCCCTCGCGCAACAGTTCGCATCCGTGCTGTTCGAGGTGCTGAACAAGTTGGCGGCGTTTCAAGCACCGCCCTTCAGTGTCTCCCGAATTACGTCGCCACCCGATGCCGCTTCGTGAGCCAATGTCCTGTTTGCTTCAAGCACGAGAGAGACGGCTTCCTGGGGGTTGGCGCGGGCCTCTTCGAGTGTAGCGCCTTGGGTATTTGCACCCGGAAGCTCCTCGACGAACGCAATGTAGCCCTCAATAACGCGGCGAAAAACTGCAGTGAATTGCAAATCCACTTCTCTACCATAACTCAGCTCGCGGCCTGGGTCCGAGCCAAACTGTAACTGTAGAGATAACCGTTCCTCTCTCTTCGTGTCTTTGTGGTGAAGTCGCTAGAGTTTGCCGACGTGAATGCTTCCGTCGCCGGTGGAAATCTCCAGCAACTCGCCGCCACCGTTCATCTTGCCGCGCACATGCGAGCGTTCCATGGAGCCGTTTACGGTTACTGGTATGTCGAGCGTGATGTGGCCGTCGCCGGTGTGAGCGTAGAGTTCGGCGGCAAAGTCGGCCGGCAGACTGACTGCCACGCGGCCGTCGCTGGTGTGAATCAGCCAGTCGCGGTCCATTTTCGATCCCGGCCGGGCGGTGAACTCGATGTGGCCGTCGCCGCTGTGCAAGTACACCTCGTTGACCACGCCATCCACCGTGATGTGTCCATCGCCGGTGCGGGCGCGGATGCTGCCGGTGAAGTTGCGAACTTCGACAGCCCCATCGCTGGTGTCGATGCGTGCGCCGCCGGAGGTGCCGTCCACGTTGATATGACCGTCCCCGGAATGTAAGTCGAGGGCGGTTTCGGCCGGCACCTGCACTTCGAGGCGCACCCGATGCCAGTTGTTGTGGATCCCGATGTGGAACCCTGACTGGTTGGGAATGTGGACAGTCAGCTCGACCTTGTCGCCGTCCTGGTGCTCGGTAATGTGCAGGTCGCTAATCTTGTAATCCTCGGTGAGAATGTGGGCCGCAATCGTGCCTCCGGAACCTCGTGTGATTTCGATGGCGCAATCGTTGGTGTCGACACGCAGCGATGGCTTGGCGCCCACGGTATAGTTTTTCGACCAGTCATCGGCGAAAGCCGTCAGGGTCAGCAGCGGGAGACAGATAAAAAGCACTGAAATGAGTTTTCGCACAGGCTCCTCCACGTAACTTGTACGTAGAGGAGCCGGGGCCGGTTCCGTGCGAAAGGAGAGAACAGTTAGCGGTGCTCGGGGCATGTCGTTCCGCGGAGAGGAACTGTAGCATGCCCCTCTAAGCATCGCTCCCTGCAATGCCATAGACGGAGGAGCCGACGAACGGTTAGCGCGGCAAAAGTTGGGTTATGGGAGGGGTTGTTTCCGGGTGAATGTGTAGCCATCGCGGAACAGGTAGTCCTGTCCCGGTAAGCGTGTTTCCTTCTGATAGGTGTACAGGTTCCGGCGGACGACAATCACGATACGTACGTCCACCGGTTTGTCGTTCTCCACGCCCTTGCCAGTGAGCAGCAATTTGCCCCGGCCAGTCTTGGTAAACTCCGGCATTCCTTCGACCTTGTAAGTGTCGCTGGAGTGATCACGGTCAGAGGTGAAGGTCGCGGTTTCCGAGGACTCGTCCAGGGCAACAGTCGAGAGCTCTTTCACCGTCTTGCTCGGCCCATCGTCATAGGTATAAGCGAATTGCAACGACTTTCCATCACGGCCGGCGGTGACGCTCAACCAGGTGGGCAGCAGGACGCGCTGGTCACTGCTGAAGTCGCGGTATTCGAGCTGTCCAACCCAGTCGCCGAGCAGCCCACTGTAAAGCCGCGACGGACCGCCGATAGATTTGGACCCGGCAGAAGATTGTTGGGCAGAGACTATTGCGGTGGCAACGAACATGACGGCGGCGAGCATCGTGCAAATGGCGAGCAGTCGGCTTGATGAGGGCTCGGTTGGCATGGGATTCATGGCAGCTGCACCGTTTGGAACTCAGTATTGGACGTGCGCGGTCTGCGGCGGATAGGCACGGCCAGGCAGTTGGTTTCACGGAAGAACAATTACGGCACGAATATTTTCCCCTCCATCAACCTAGTTTTACCGGCTGTATTGGTTCTGTTTCTTCTCTGCGTGGCGTTCCAGCCCGAACTGAATCAAGCGATCGATGAGCTGGGAATAAGGCAAACCGCTCGCTTCCCACAGCTTGGGATACATGCTGATGGAAGTGAATCCAGGCATCGTATTGATTTCGTTGACATACATCTTGTTCGAGCGCGGATCCATGAGGAAGTCGACGCGCGCCAAGCCAGCGCAATCGACGGCTTGAAACGCCGCGATGGCCAGCTTCTGTACCTCTTTTAGCTTGCTCTTCGGCAGTTCGGCGGGAATGATCGGCCGCGAGCCTTCGACGAGATACTTGGCGTCGTAGTCGTAACACTCCTTGATGGGCACGATTTCGCCCGGCACCGAGGCGATTGGATTGTCGTTGCCCAGCACCGAGCATTCGATCTCGCGCGCCTTGGCTTTGCTGCCACCCACGCCCTGCTCGATCACCAGCTTGCGATCGAAGTGTGCGGCCTCATCCATGGCGGCGGCCAGTTCGGACGAATCGTGAACCTTACTGATGCCTACCGACGAGCCCAGGTTCGCGGGTTTCACGAACACCGGATACTTCAGGGTGCCCTCGACTAACTTGCGTGCTCTCTTGGGCTGCTCGCGCCACGTACTGCGCAGCATGGTCACGTGCTTCACGATGGGCAGGCCCGCGTCGCGGAACAGACGCTTCATCACGTCCTTGTCCATGCCGGCGGCCGAGCCCAGCACGCCCGCACCAACGTAGGGAATGTCAGCCAACTCGAGTAGACCCTGGATAGTGCCGTCTTCTCCAAAGGTGCCATGCAGCACAGGGAAAATTACGTCCACGTCGATGGAGTGGGTCGCCGCGACAACTTGCGGAGCGTCGGTCTCGAACGGGACGAGCGAGGAATGATCGTGGCCGGGCATCGGCGGCACGACAACGCCTTCACCTTTCGCCAACACCGCCGCTGCCGAAGTGGTCTGCGGATCGCCTGCGCGCAAATGTCGCGGCCCGAGCTCAGTCGGCCTGTCGCCCTTGAGCAAGCGTTCGGCATGGGCGGCCGTTACCCAGCGGCCTTCTTTGGTGATGCCGATGGGCACTACTTCATACTTCTTCTTGTCGATCGCGTTCAGCACCGAAGCCGCCGATAGCAGTGAGACTTCGTGCTCACCACTGCGGCCGCCAAACAAAATCCCGACTCGAACTTTCTTCATATTGGCAGTGTAAATCGGCGGGCAGTTAGTTACCCCGGGTGTTCCCAGAAGTTCAACATCAGGCTACGCAGCGCTCTTGTGTGGCCGAATCCTTTGGATCTGCCGACGCAGCGACGTACGTGCTTTGGCCAGCTCATAGGTGCTTTGTAGGTTCATCCAGAATTCAGGTGATGTGCCAAAGAATTGGGCCAGACGCATGGCCATCTCAGCACTGATGCCGCGCTTCTTCAAGACAATATCGTTAATGGACTGGGGCTTGACCCCAAGGGCCTTGGCGAGTCCATAACCGGTAATCCGCATGGGTCGCAGGAACTCTTCCCTGAGAATTTCACCCGGGTGGATCGTCCACGCTGCGGCTGTACGCCTGACAAAGCTCATCTTCTTCCCCTCCAGCCAGCAATCCTTAGTGATAGTCGGTGATCTCTACGTCGAATGCATCACCATCATTCCATACGAAACAAATCCGGAATTGATCATTAATGCGTATGGCATGCTGACCTTCGCGGTCGCCCCGCAACGGATGCAACTGGTTGCCCGGGGGGACCTCCAAATCCGAGAGGCGGACCGCAACATCGATCATTTGCAATTTTCGCCTTCCAACTTTGCGCAGATTTGGCGGCGGTCTTTTAACTGATCGCCCGGTCTCCCAGAACTTCCGCGTCTCTTCGTCAGCGAATGACTTGATCACGGATAAATGTAACCCTACCTAAGCCGGGATAATCATGTCAAGCATGATTATCATGCGGGGCATGATTACTCCGCTCGCTCCCGAGATGCGCAGGATAGACTCTCGATTGTCCCCAGGTCTCGCCAGTACGATTCATCTGAGCGAAACGCCATGATCTTCTCGTTGCGTGACGCGAGGTGCAGGTAAGTCTCGATGGTGGAGAAGACACCTTCCTCCGTCATGATCTCCAGCAGTCGAGGAGAGATCACATGAATGCCGCAAAACGCCAGCGGCTGTAGCGGTTCGGCGGGACGGGCCAGCTCGGTTCGATTTTCGCGCTCGGAGCGGCGACCGCAAAGTTCGCCGCGGTCATCGAACAACAGGTAACGAGAACTCTGGCGCTCCTGAACAGCCAGAGTGGCCAGAGCATCCTGCGCCTTGTGAAATTGCACCATGCGCCCGAAGTCGATGTTGCTCATCACATCGACGTTGTGCAGCAGGAATGGCTCGTCGTGCGGACCTTCGAGAAAAAACCATGCCGCCTTCTTCAGTCCGCCGCCGGTATCTAGCAATATGTCCTCGCGCGAGATTTCAATGCGCATGCCGAAATTCTGCTTGGCCGCGAGATACTGCACAATCATCTCGGCAAAGTGATTCACGTTGATGATGATGTCGGTCACGCCGAACGCACGCAGACGTTCGAGAGCAATTTCCAACAGCGTGCGGCCATCGATTTCGACCAGCGCCTTGGGGCGGTCGTCGGTCAGCGGACGCAGGCGTGTGCCCAATCCGGCCGCCAGCACCATCGCCTTCATTACTCGCCGCTCTCCAGGTCGCGATGGCGCACCACCACGTCCACGCCGTTGCGCTGGCGTAAGTGTTGGGCCAGCTGCTCGGCGAGGTACACCGAGCGATGGCGGCCTCCAGTGCAACCGAACGACACTGCGAGGTTCTTAAAGCCGCGCTCTTCGTAGTTGCTGACGCTCGCGTCCACCAACGAAATCACGTTGGAGAAGTACTGGTGCACGCTGTCCTGCTGGTTGAGGTAGTCGGCGATGGGAGCTTCCTTCCCAGTGAGTGGCTTGAAGCGTTCTTCGCGGCCCGGATTGGGCAGGCTACGGGCATCGAAGACAAAGCCGCCTCCGTGGCCGGTCTCATCTTTCGGCAGGCCGCGATGGAAGGAAAAACTGGTGATGCGCACCGTGAGCTTGTCGGATTCTATCGCGATGCCCTGTAGTTTCTCCGAGCCCAGCATGGCGGTGAATGCCGCCATCAGCGAGGGTAGCGCTATCGGCACCGTGACATTGTGTAACAACCAACGAATGTTCTTCAGCGCGTAGGGAACGCTCTGCAAAAACACTGGCTTGCTCTCGTAGAAACCGCGAAATCCATAGGCTCCCAGCGCTTGCATCACGCGGACGTATACATACGCGTAGTAATAGTGCAGGAACACGCCGCGGTCGAGCCGGAGAAAAGCTTCCAGTGAGTCGAGATAGGAATCCAGCAGTTGCTGGCGCAGCTCTGGCGGCAGGTCAGCCTTAGCATCGAACAAGAGGGAAGCGATGTCGTACTGCAGCGCCCCCTTGCGTCCGCCTTGATAGTCGAGAAAATACGGAGCGCCGCCGACCAGCATCACATTGCGCGACTGGAAATCGCGATACAGAAAAAACTCGCGGTCGGCGCTGAGGAGGAACTTCGTCAATCGCGAGAAGTCGTTTTCGAGTGCCTGCTCACTGAATGGGATGCCTGCCAGCCGCAAGAAATAGTACTTGAAGTAATTCAGGTCCCACGTAATCGACTGGCGATCGAATGCGGCGCGCGGATAGCAGACCTTGTAATTGATCTTGTCGCGCATCTCCACCTGAAAGCGCGGCAGAATCGCCACCACTTTACGATAGGCATCGACGACTTCAGGCGGAATTTCGTCACCCTTACGGTGCTCGCTGAGGAATTGGTACAGCGTTAGATCGCCGAGGTCCTCTTCCAGATACGCGCCATGGTCGAGGTCGTCCTCGTAAATCTTCGGAACGGGCAGCCCGTTGCGGCGAAACGCACGGGAGAATTCGAGGAAGGCGACGTTTTCCTCGCGAACTCCATACAGAATTCCGATGGCCGTGTGCTCGTCATTTCGCACTCGGACGATTTGCCGCCCTGAGCCGCCAAGTTGGCCTTGCAACGGCTGCGCTTGTGTTGGTTTCGAGTGGAAATAGTTCTCGAAAAGCTGCTGAAGAATCCCGGCTTTTCCTGCTCCCAGTAACGGCCCGTTATTCAACCGTGAACTCCACTTTGCGCGCGGTGCTCGCGTTTCCCGCTGAATCCGTCGCCCTCAACTCGACCACGTAGTTTCCCGGCCGCAACTGGGCCACCGGTAAGGGCACTCCCATTGGGATAACCGGATTACCTGGAATGACGGAGGACGCCGTGTCCGGCACGTTGGCTTCCAGCTTTGCCACGCCTGTTGCCTTGTCGAGTACACGCATGCGCAAGCCAACTTTCGGAGGCGACTGCAGCGCCGAAGGCTCATAGACCTCAAGGTAGATCGCGACTCGGTCGGTTTGCTTGAAGCGGTTCGATCCCGAGGGCAACATTTGCAGCCCCTGTGTCACCAGCGGAGTTCGGTCCTGCAGCAGCAGTGCGTCCAACGAGGTCGAGAGGTCCGCCACTTTGTAAAACTGAGTGCTCAGAGCGAGGTCGCTCATGCTGAACTTTGCCGGATCGTAATGGTCCACCACCAGCGGTAGGGCAAACTGTCCAAACTTGTCGCCCGAACTCACCGCCAGTTTCAACGTGTACTGGCCACCGGCGATGTAGAACTGGTTTTCGTAGTGATAGGGATGGTTCGTGAACTGCTCCATCTCGGCCTTTTCCAGGTTGACTTCCACGGTGTCGCTGAAGCGGGCAGCCACGGTTCCGTCCGCTCGTAACGCCATTCCCAAGACGTTCATCACAGCGTGTTGTTTCCCTTTTACTTTGTCGAACTGGAACGACTTCGCTGGAATCTCGATCGCAAGGTTCACGCGCGCCGTCTCCGGCGACGTGTAGAAATAAGGAGCGGCGACATATCCCGAAATTGCTCCCGGTTGGCCCGCCAGCGCATGTTCTTCCAGCGTCTTTGCGAGAGGCTTGCCCGCCAGCAAATCGACTGGCTTGGTGGCGCAATATCCACTCCGCGCACGAACCGTGACTCCCGACCGCTCCACCTTGACGCGCAGGGTGTGACACGCGCCGTCGGAACTCTCCGGCGGAACGTACCCGAGCACGTAGTATTCGCTCTGTTCCTTTCCAATTCTTCCCAGCCCATTCAGCAAATCGTTGGTATTACCGATAACGAATCCGCCCGTTCCGATGGCCACTTCATACAACACCTGTTGGTTGGTGGCAGTCGAAGGCGGCAACGGTGGGATGAGCGACCTGGGCTGCTGTGAAAACGGGTTCGGAATCGATGAGGGCACGGTCATGGTCGACGAGCTTTTAGTGCCCGTGGTTGTTCCTGCGGGGCGGGATCCAGCGCCTCCTCCGCCGGTTTTCGTCTGGGCGACATAAACCAAGCGGGGCGCGGTTGACCGATCCTCGCTGAAAGCGACTTTTCCGAGTTCATTGCCGGACGAAGACGACACGAAATCGCCGTCTGGCACCGGCGCGATTCCCTCCAAGCTGCCGGTCGTGACAGACGCCGTCACACCACGAACGTCGAGGGGGTAGACCGCAACATTGGCCTTGTTGCAGGTATTGATCAATGCGGTCATGTCGGACTCGAGGTCGGGCGCGGGCGGAAATCCAGCAGTCAGCCAGATTAGACTCTTGCGGCCCGGTATCGTCGCCATACTTCTGGCCACACTTCGCAGTGCAAGCAGAACATTGCGGTTCGAAAACGAATCGTAGCTGCTGAAAACGGACTGATCCAGCGAAGCGTTGGGAGTCGAACCGATCGACAGCTTGGGAGCGCCGGCCACTTTCTTCAGCCTCTCGGTGTCATCGGTGAAATTCTGCGCGACTTTCAGGGTGCCAGCATAATCCAGGATGGCCACGTAATTCCCGGCGCCCGAATTATCGTCCAGAAACTTTACTGCCGCTTGGCGGGCACGCGCCTGATCGGCCGGCTGCATGGAATCGTCATCGAAGAACAGGACCAGATGGCGCTTTTGCGCGGATGCACTCGAACTCTGGCGTTCAGATGAGAAGCTACTGATCTTCTGCTCCTGGTCGTCCTGCCACACTTTGAAATCGTTCTGTGTGAGGTCCTCGATGTAATTGTTTTTCTTGTCCGTCACTACCACGTCCACCAGCACGAGCCGCGATTCCGCACGGATGGTGGCGGCTGCGGCGGTGGGCGCGTCCGCCGCTTGTTGTGCGTAAACACGGAAGTACGCGGTCCCGCCTCGTCCGACGACGAGGCACATCACAAGCGTAGTAAGAAATGCGATGGCCAAAAAACGGCGGTAGTTCACTGACGCCCCCGTACCTAAGGAATCTCGATTACATCATTCTGAGCAGCCAATTTGCCTTGCCCATCTCGCGCGACGACCCGAATCACGTAGCTGC
>Ga0210383_10005476_pt1 | contig 11143 bp, 12 predicted proteins | sample IncBWC14OmetaG_FD_160072 | JGI IMG/M metagenome (GOLD analysis project Ga0210383, IMG submission 160072) | Forest soil microbial communities from Barre Woods Harvard Forest LTER site, Petersham, Massachusetts, United States - Inc-BW-C-14-O ...
TTCGAGTCCGACGGCGGCAATTCCAGCGTGATCGATTTCGGGCATCGGTTTTCCTACATCTCGGACAACGTGCTCCTGTTGGGATTGGGTGGAGTGGAACGGACCATGCGCACTATGCGCATCGTGAAGACGCGGAACAGCGACCATGACCCGAATGTGCGCGAGCTCTCGATTCGCGCAGGAGGCGCGCGCATTGTCTGAGCAGCACACCGCGCGCCTCTCGGATCCGCGCTTGTCGCAGCTGACCCAACTGAGCCGGGCTTTTTCCAACACCTCGTCGCTCGGCAACCTGCTGCGTCTGGCGGTGGAACAGGCGGCCCAGCTCCTGAGCGCAAACCAAGCCGTGCTCATGCTCGCGGACGCCGACGGCATGCTCCGCGTCCGGGCGGCGGTCGGGGTGGCCGACGACGTCGTGGCCCGCTTTCGACAGTCGTTCGACGAGTCGTTGGTCACGCGGCTCCACGGTCTCTTCGGACACGACGCCGCGGCGGGGTTCATTGGCGTGCCGCTCGTCGTGCAAGGCCGGGTCACGGGATTGCTGGCGGTAATCCGTCCGCGCGCGAGCGAGGTGACGGACGACGATGAGGCGCTCTTGTCCGGGTTAGCCGACCAGACGGCGGCGCCGCTCGAGCACGCGCTCCTCGCCGAGCGGATGGAGCGGGTGACGCTGGTGGCGGAGAACGTGCGCCTCTATGAAGCGGAGCGCGCCGCCCGGCTGGCCGCCGACCGCGCGCGCGCCGAGGCCGAGGCGGCGAACCGCGCGAAGAGCGAGTTCCTGGCCAACATGAGTCATGAGCTCCGCACGCCGCTGCAGGCGATCAGCGGGTACGTCGAATTGATCGACATGGGGTTACGCGGGCCGGTCACGGACGAGATCCGCGAGGATCTCCGGCGCATTCGCGCCAGTCAGCGCGTCTTGCTCCGCCTCGTGGAAGATGTGCTCGACGTCGCGAAGCTGGGCACCGGACACGTCGAGGTGGACCTGTCGGCCGTTGCGTTGCACGAGCTCCTGTCGAGCGCGGAAGCGCACGTCTTCCCACAGCTCTACGCGAAATCGCTCCGCTACGAGTATCGTGGCTGCGATCCGGCGGTGACGGTGCGTGCGAACCGGGAGCGGCTGCAGCAGATCATCCTCAATCTGCTGAGCAACGCGATCAAGTTCACGGCCGCCGGCGGCGCGATCGTGCTCAGTGTGGAGGCGTCCGCGAAGGCCATGGTCATCCGGGTCGCGGACAACGGCCGTGGCATACCGACCGACAAGCTGGACGAGATATTCGAGCCGTTCGTCCGGGTCGAAAGTGGATTTTCGCGGGCCAACGACGGGGCTGGCCTGGGGCTCGCGATCAGTCGGGCGCTGAGCCGGGCGATGGGCGGCGACCTCACGGTCGAGAGTACGCTGGGCCGGGGTTCGACTTTTACGTTGAGCCTGACCCGCTCCTGACACTGGCCAAGCATCAGGAGCGGCCTTACGAACTACGCTCCGCTCGGTGCTGCGAGATTGCCGCACGCAATAATTAGTTGCATGTTCGTCGACGACGCGTTCACGTTCACGTGAAATTCGCCGGTCACCGGCAACTCGGCTTGCAGCGTCGCCGTCGCGGTCGCCGTGCCGTCGTTCTTGACCGTGAGCGGCGGGTAGGCACTGAACGAACCGATCAAGTCACCGTCATTGCCACACTGGCCGCGGTAGACCTCCCACGGATGGACTCCCTTGGGCGCGGCGTTGCTGATAGCGATAGTCGCCAGGCTGCTGCCAGGTCCGTTGCCGCCGAGCGAGGCCGTACCGTGCATATCGACCGCGCCGCTCATGCCGCCGGTCGTCGACAGCGTGCCATTCCACTGCGTACTCGAGTGGGCGTTCTTGGGATCGATCTGACCGACCTTCTGATGACTGGCGAACGGGTTGCAGGAGCTGGCAATAGCCAGCATCGCGATCGAGGTCGTGATGAGCGCGTAATGTCGAACGTACATAAGCCCTCCAGGGCCAACTTCTTTCGGACAACCACCCCGGCGTGTCAGGTGCCCCGCCGCCGACAACAGTCCGATCGAGCAACAGCGTGCGTGGTGATGCTACATCGCGCCAATCCATACGACCGACGCGGTGTCGAGGAGCAAGACTTCCTCGAGCTCATGGATCACACCATTCGAGGCGAGAATGTCGGTGCGCGAGACGAGAGCACCGCCGTAGTAGATTCGCCCCGAACGCGCGGCCACGGATACCGGCCGGCCGTCGAGCGTTCGCGACGTTGAGTTTCTGTATCTGATGACGTCGGCGGCGAGGATCCGGCCCGGCACGACGTGACTGCGCAGCGTGTCGGCTAACTCCTCGGGATCGGTGAGCAGCGTCTCGAGTCGGTACGCGGGGACTTTGGTGAACGCCGCATCGGTCGGCGCGAACAACGTGAACGGCCCCCCGCCGCGCAGCGTATCGACCAGTCCCGCGGCTTTGATCGCCCGTATCAGCAACGAGAACCGACCGGCACTCGTCGCCGCGCCGATGATGTCCACTTGCCTGGGTCGCATGTCACGATTGGTCGATGATGAATACCACGCTCGCAATCGTGAGAGCGCTGATCACGACCCACCACAGCACGAACCCTACGACTTCAGCTCGCGAGTGATGTATGTGTGCGCGACGCCAGCCGCCTCGGTGTATGCCGCGAGCCATCGTCGGATCTTCGCTCGCGGGGTCACCGACGTGCGAGCGCGGGTTGCTGCGCTCATCCTCGTGGCGCCCAACGACTACCGGTGCTGCCATGACGTGCTCCACTGATGTCACACCTGACACAGCGCATAATACGCGCCACGTCTACACCACCATTACGCTGGGAACAGTCAGGGTGAATGTCGATCCGACACCGAGCGTGCTCTCGACCGTGAGGTCGCCGCCCATACCTCGCGCGAGATCACGGCTGATGGCGAGGCCGAGCCCGGTCCCTTCGTCCTTCCCCGCCAAGCGCGCGCCAACCTGCACGAACGGCTCGAAGATCGCCTGGAGCTGGTCGGGGGCGATCCCCCGCCCCGTATCACTCACGGTGAGCTGCACCGGCAGCGCAGCCGTCGGTAGACTGAGTGGCGGCGCGCTCTCGGTCCGGCGTCGATCGACCGGCGTCGCCGCCAGGATGACCCGCCCACCGGGCGCCGTGAACCTGATCGCGTTGGCCAGCAAGTTGAGCAAGATCTGGAGCACTTTGTCCCGATCGGCGTGCATGAAGAGCGTCGATGGACTGGGCACGCGCGCGAGCTCGAGCCGCTGGGCTACGGCGAGTGGCGCAACCATGTATCCAGCCGCGTCGAGTACTTCACTGACGGGCGCGTCGGTAATGAGGAAGCGTGCCTGCGATTCTCTGAGCCGCGCGACTCGCAAGACATCGTTGATGAGACCGAGCAGGTGCATACCGGCCCGTCGTATCCGACTCAAGGCCTCGGTCTGGTCCGCGGACACCGGTCCCTTTATGCCCAACGTCAGCAGTTCGGTATACCCGAGGATGGCGTTCAACGGCGTACGGAGCTCGTGGCTCATCGAGGTGAGAGCGGTGCCTTTCGCCTCGTTGGCGTGCTCCGCGTCGTCGCGCGCCGTATCGGCGCCGATCCGGGCCAAGCGCCCGTCGTCATAGCGGCGCGCGCCATCGAGCAGATTCGCGCACCGGGCGGCGAGGTCCTCGGCCAGGACGACGTCATCGCTCGTATACGGCGCGGCTCCGATCGGGTTGACGAACGTGATCGCGCCGCGGAGCCGTTCGTGGGCGAGGAGCGGTACCACGAGGAGCGAGCCGAGCCCGAGGGCGCGGAGAATACGCAGATTGTCGGGACCGTGCGCCGCCCCCGTGAGCACCGTCTCGGTGTCCGAGGCGACGATCGTCGAGACGCGCGACTGCGCGATGAGGGGGGCGCCCATCGGATCGCCGGGCGCAGGCGACCAATGGCCGTCGAGCTCGCCGGCGAGCCCTTCCTTCGTCCGGTCAGGGTGCGCGATCGCCAGCCGTCGCCAGGCGCCAGTGGCTTGGTCGACGTCCACGATAGACCACGCGCCAGGTACGGGGAGCGCGACCGTCGCAACCGTCGCATAGGCAGTCGCGAGCTCGAAGGACCCGCCGAGGCGGCGGCTCGTCTCGGCCAGGAACACCGCGCGGGCGCGGGCGTTGTCCGCGCGGCGGGCCTGATCCTGCTCGCGCAGCGCCGTGAGCAGCAGCCGCTCGGTGATCGCCCGGTGGCGTATCCGCGTGACCTCGCGGCGTTGCGCCCGGCGCAGTGTGACGACCAGATAGTCCAACCGTCCGCCCTCCTCCACGACGGGCCACGCGTCGCACAGCCAGAGGAGTCCGATGCGCGCGTGGTACGCCGCGACTCCGTCTCGCCGCACGCGGTCCAGCAACGCGTTCACATCGTCGCGCGCCTCCGCGGGCAAGGCGTCGGCGATGGGATCACCGATGCCGGCGTACGCCTCCGCGTCGGCGCTGATCCGCCGAAACGCCGCGTTGGTGAACACGCATCCGTGCGCGGCGCCGCTGACGACGGCGGACGCTACCGGAGCGTGCTCCAGAAAATGCTGCACGAGCGCGAGCGATGCGTCGGCGCCAGCAACCAGGCGATCCATTTATGCACCGGCGTCCGCGACGACCGCACCGCGCGCGGTGATCTCGTACGCGCGATAGTCTCTGCTATGTGAACTGCCGCGCATCTTGACGACGGCCAGCATGGGCCGGAGCTCACCGGCGATCTCCACAAATCGTTGCACGATGATGTCGTCCGTCACGAAGGACACGCGCTCGAGTGGCGTTTCCGCGGTCATGAGAACAGTGACACCCGTCGCCGTGAGTGCCCCGACGAGCCGATAGAGCGATTCGCGGAAGTCGTCGCGAAAGGTTGGAGCGAGCGCCACTTCGAACCCCGACAACGAGTCGATGACCACGCGCGTCGCGCCGAGGCGCTCGACGTCCTCGAGGATGGCGGCAAGCGTCTCGTCGACCGAGAGGTCCAGTGGGCGCAGATAGATGACGGCCAGCTTGTTCCGCTCGGTCATCGCCTGAAGGTCGAGACCCAACGCCGTCGCTCGGGCGAGATATGCGTCCGGGTATTCCTCGAAGACGACCGCGACTCCGGCCTCGCCGCGCATGAGGCCATCGGCCAGGAACTGCGTGGCGAACATCGTCTTTCCACTGCCGGCCGGTCCGGTGATCAGGACCGCGTCACCCGCGGGATAGCCGCCGCCTGTCATCGCATCGAGTCCCGGGACGCCGGTGGCGAGCCGCTCATCGCGTCGCGGGCGGCGCGCTTCCTGGTGCCCGGGAATACGCGGAAAGACCTGGATGCCGCGGTCGGTCATCCGGAACGTGTGGAGACCGGGTATCGGAGCCCGCCCGCGCATCTTGACCACCTGCAACTTGCGGACGACCGAGTTGCGTTCTGGCGCTTGTGAGAGCCAGAGAATGCCGTCGGCCACGGTGAAGAGCGGATTGGCGAGGTCGGGCGCGGCGTATTCGCCGATCAGGAAGGAGGTCACTTCCCATGTCGTGAGCTGGAGCGCGAGCCGCTGCACGAATTGCTCCATGCCCATCGCGTCGCTCGTCTGCCGCCCCGATGCGTGGAGCCCGAGGGTGCGACACGAGTCGACGACCACGAACGCCGGGCCGATGCGCTCGACTTCGTCCACGATCCGATGGAGGACCGCGGCGAGATCGTCGCGCAGCACTTCCTCGGCCAGATTGATGAAATGCACGGCGGTGCCGACGAGGTCCGACTGGAAGAAGCGGAATTGCCGCTGGTAGCGGAGCATCTTGAGGGTCGGCTCGCCGAGCACCGTGAAATAGAGCGCGGGGCGCTCGACGGTGGCGTTGCTGAACACGATCTGCTGCGCCAGCGTGGTTTTTCCCGCGCCTGGTCCGCCGGCTATCAGGTTGAACGAGAGCTCCGGCAGTCCGCCGCGGAGCACCGCGTCGAGACCGGGCACGCCGGTCAGCACGGACCCGATGAGCGACCCTTCCTCTATCTGGTCCTCGCGTATCTCGTCGTCGGCTCCCACGAGGTGAATCATGGGGTCGCCCCTCCGCGACGCGGGCGTGCGGCAGTCGGGGGACGGGCGTACGCACTTTGTTCCAGAAGACTCAGCGCCATATCATCTCCGATCAGCCGGCCGAGGAGCTCGATAAGCGCCGCGAGCACGGCCGCCGCGCCATCGGTAGCGGCCGCCGCGCCATGGCGGGCCGCGGCGTCACTCAGACCGTCCAGGCAGTACACCGACCGGGCGCTCGTTCGCACCGTGTCGAGTACGGGATGACCGCCCTCTGCCTGGGCCGTGGCCAACGCGCGCGCGAAGAGGGCGCGACATCCATCGGTACCGATCCAACGGGATAGCTCGTCGGACGCGCGTCGACAGACGCGGTCGGCTCCGTTTGTCGTGTCGGCGCCCGGCGGCGCCAATGTTTCGCGAGTGAGCAGTTGGCACGCCAGCTCGCGGGCCCGGTCTCTACCTGTTGGCATGCGTCACGCGGCCACACTATGCATCATCCCTCCGGCCCAACCATCACTGCATATTTAGTGCCTTGACTAGCTTATGTTAATGATTTAAGTGCGACAAACGATAGACAGGAGAGTGACTGTGGCATCACCTGGGAGCTCGAGCTTCGCGGTGGACTGCCGAAGCGTGTGCTAGGTTCAAGGCCTGGAAAGAACAGGGTGGTCCGCCATGACAACGGAACCGCAGTTCAGAGTGACGAGCACGGTGATCGTTCGCGACATCGCTCGATCGGTGGCGTTTTATCGCGACGTGCTGGGGGCAACCGTCGTGGACGATGGGGAGCCGACGTACGTGCAACTGGGGAATACGTGGATCATCATCGCCCTTGGCGGCGGGCCAACCGATGATAAACCCCAGGTCGTGGCGTCGCCGCCGCGCGATCCGAACGTCCTGAGCTACTTTCTGAATCTCCGGGTCGCCGACATCAAGCGGTGCTATGACTTGTGGTCATCGCGCGGCGCGAAGTTTATCACCGAGCCGAAGGTTCATGAAACAGAGATACGGTGCTACATGCGTGATCCGGATGGCTATCTGATCGAAGTTGGGCAAACCACGGATACGCCGGGGCCGCTCGACTTGTAAAAACGGGAGGAGCCGATGCACGGGTTCAAGGGCGAGCGCGTTCTCATGCGCATTCATATCGGCGAGCGCGATCACTACAAAGGGCGTCCGCTGTACCAAGCCATCATCGAGCTCTTGCGGAAGCGGAAGTACGCCGGGGCGACCGCGTTCCGCGGCGTCATGGGATTTGGCGCCAGCGCCATCCTGCACACGGACCGCCACGAATATCTCTCGTTCGATCTCCCGATCGTCGTGGAATGCGTCGAGACTGAAGAGCGCATTGCGGCGATACTTCCCGAGCTCGACACGATGATCGATGGCGGATTGATCACCCTCGAGAGAGCGAAGGTGATCATGTATCGGCCTCATCTGCCTGAAGAAGAGCGACCGGACGAGTGGCCGATCGACATCACGGGCAGCTGGGCAGTGACCCCGCCCGGCTCCAACACGGCGGGCTGAAAGAACCACTGCGCGATCAGCGTCGGCACGACCGCGCTGGCGATCACGACGGTCACGAGCACCGTGTATTGCGCTTGCGTGATCAGATGATTCGTGAGACCAAACAGTGCTGAGATCGTGCCGAAGGTGAGGCCCGTCGACATGAGGAGTGTCGTGTATGCCCCATCGCGGCGATCGAAGTGGAACAGGCGCGTCATGGGCCATACGCCGATGACTTTTGCCGCGATCTTGACGGTCAGCAACGCCACGATCAGCAGGGCTCCCGTCGCGACCGCGGGCAGCGAGACGAAGAGACCTGCCTTGATGAAGTAGAACGGGGTCAACATGGCGAACGCGATCGCGCGCATGCGGTCCATCAACATGCGATCGCGCACGAAGACGCCGGCGATCACCAACCCGACCAGGTAGGCCGGCAGCACGGCTTCGCTTTTCGCCACCTGAGCCAGGCCGCCCAGGAGAAACAACACTAAGAACATGAACTTGACTTCGGGCTCGCTCACCCGCTTCCCTCCCGAGCGTATCACGAATCGGGTCACGCGCGGCAGGTACCACAGGACGATCGCCGTGACAGCGACAAAGAGCGCCAGCCATCCGTTGAAGTTGGCGAAGAGCACCCCCAGGGCGAGCACGGTCCCGAAGTCCGTCACGAAGCACGCGGCCAGGATCAACCGGCCGAGGTCTGTCCGGTTGAGACCCGTCTCGAGCATGGTCGCGTAGACCACAGCCACCGATGTCGTGGAGAGCGCGATTCCCGCGATCTCCGATGCATGCAAGTCCCAGTGCGCTACCCACCGGGCGAACGCCATTGCCAGGAGAAACGGCGCAAAGAAGCTCACCGAGCCGATCGCCAACGCGGGCTTGAGATGCTTGCGCAGCGACTCCGGCTCGATCTCGGCCCCCGCGAGAAATGTCAGGAGGCCGGATCCGAAGGTCGCGAGGAAGTCGATCCACGGCGTCGTGTGGAAATCGAGAAAGTTGCCGGCGATGACACCGATCACGATCTCGATCAGCGCTACCGATACGGCCACCCGGATCGAGATCAGACTCGCCAGCAACGCCAGGGCCATCCACGCTGCCGCGACTAGCCACACGTTCGATTGCATCCATCGTCTCCTGTCAGCACAAAAAACTCCTGCCCGGCCGCGTGGCCAAACAGGAGTCATCAACTGCCCGAGGCAGTGGTTAAAGGCGAACTCCATCGCCTGTCGTCTCCTCCAACGATACGTCAATTGCCGTTCATTGTGAAGAGCACCTTTCCACCTCCCTCGGCGTGCGATAGAGCCTCCGCAGCGGCGGTGAGTGGATACGTGCGCGCGGCGGCGAGGATCTCGCCGGCCCTGGGCGCATCGGGCTCGGGGACGTCGACCAGATGGACGACCTCGGCGGGCTTTCCAACGGTTCCCCGTGTCTATTTCTCCCGAAGTGTGTAGTTGCGCGGCGTTGCGGCAGGCCGCGCGACACGTGACCCAGTTCTACGATGCCGCTCTGGCGCCGAGCGGACTGGGGCTCAACCAGTTTTCCATCCTGTCGCGGCTCAAGGCGGTCGACCCCGTGGCTATCCAGGATCTGGCGGCCTTGCTCGTCATGGACCGGTCGACGCTCGGCCACCTGTTACGGCCGCTCGCGCGGCGGCGCCTCGTGACCCTCGCGACGGACGCGCGGGACCGGCGGAGCCGGCGGGTGGCACTGACGGCCGCCGGGCGCGCGCTGCTGGTTCGGGCCAGGCCGATGTGGGTCGAGGCGCAGCGCCGGTTCTCTCGCACCATGGGAGAGGACGCGGCGCGTGAACTGCGCGTGGTGCTCAAACGGGTAGCGACCTCAGAGTTTTGAGCCACCGTCCACGTGGATCGTGTCACCCGTGATCCATCGAGCGGCGTCAGAGGCAAGGAACGCCACGACATCGCCAATGTCATCGGGCTGGGCCAGTCGCTTGAGCGCCTGCATCCGCAGCGCGGCATCGCGGCCGGCGTCCGTCTTGGTGAAGTTCGACATGTCGGTCTGGACGACGCCGGGAGCGACGGCGTTCACTCGAACTCCGCGATCGCCGAACGCGGCGGCGAAGTGCGTCACCAACGTCTGGATCGCGCCCTTGGTCGCCGAATACGCGGCCAACGTGCCGACGGCCGCGCGCGCGCCGAGCGACGAGATGAGAATAATGCTGCTGCCCGGGGGCATGATCGGGAGCAACTGCTGCACGAGAAAGAACGGGGCCCGCACGTTGATCGCGAAGAGCCGATCGAAATCGTCGACGGTGGTGTCCTCGAGTCTCGCGGACTTGCTGACGCCCGCATTGGCGACGAGGATGTCGAGGCGCTCACCGACAAGGTCTCGGACGCGCGCGGCCAGCGTGTGCGCTCCATCGACGGCGCCCAAGTCGGCCGCGACCGCCACGGCGTGTCCGCCAGCGGCACCGATCTCCGCGACGACGGCCTCCGCTTCGGCGGCGCCGCGGTCGTAGTGCACCAACACTCTGGCCCCGGCCTTTGCGAGGGCGATGGCGCTCGCGCGGCCGATGCCACGGGAGGCGCCGGTCACGAGGGCGGTCCTGCCGGCGACTTGATAGTTGGTATCCACGTCGACTCCTAGGCAGCCAGCATGCCGCCATCCACTGGGATGGACGCGCCCGTCATATATGATGCATCCGCGGAGGCCACAAAGGCGATCACCTGGGCGATCTCCTCTGGCGTGGCGAGCCGCTTGAACGGCACGGTCGAGACGAGAGCGGCCTTGTTCTCATCCGTATTCGTGAAGCGTGTGAGCATGCCGGTATCGGTGGTGCCCGGGGCCACGACATTGACGCGTACACCGGTCCCCGCCATTTCCAGCGCGGCCGACTTGGTCAGCCCTTCCACCGCATGCTTGCTCGCGACGTACACGGATGCGCCGGCGGCCCCGATGCTTCCGTAGGCCGATGAGACATTGACGATGCTCCCGCTCCCCTGCGCGACCATCACGCGCTGTTCGTGCTTCATGCTCAACAACACGCCCAACACGTTAGTATCGAACGTGGCCGCGTAAGACACGGCGGTCTGCTCGGTGACGAGGCCTTTGAGCCCTTCTGTCGCGGCGTTGTTGACGGCAATGTCCAGCCGGCCAAACCGCGCGACCGTTTGGTCGATCAGGTTCCGCACCTCCTCCTCGACGCGCACGTCGGCATGGATGAACTCGGCGTTGGCGCCGAGCGCGCGCAGCTCCTCCGCCAGCGCACGGCCCTCGGTGTCGCGACGACCGGACACGACGACATCGGCGCCTTGTTTGGCGAAGCGCACGGCGGTGGCCCGTCCGATACCAGTCAGCGCGCCGGTGACCAACACGACCTGGTGTGACATGTTACGCTCTTTTGTTATTTGAACTGTTCGGTTCAGTATAGACTGGCGACGGGGCGTTGGTTCCCGATATGTTGCGGCATGGGTCGACCGAAGCAGTTCAGCCGGCGCGGCGTGTTGGAGAAGGCACTCCCGGTCTTTTGGCAGCACGGGTTCGCCGACACGAGCCTTCAGGAGTTGGAACGGGCCACCGGGGTCAACAAGTCTGGCCTGTATGCCGAGTTCGATGGCAAAGAAGATCTCTTCCTGGAGAGTCTTCGTTATTATCTCGCCGAGCAGG
>Ga0210383_10005479_pt1 | contig 11137 bp, 11 predicted proteins | sample IncBWC14OmetaG_FD_160072 | JGI IMG/M metagenome (GOLD analysis project Ga0210383, IMG submission 160072) | Forest soil microbial communities from Barre Woods Harvard Forest LTER site, Petersham, Massachusetts, United States - Inc-BW-C-14-O ...
GTGGGTTCCCGAGCCGCACGGCCGCGCTGCTGCTCGATATGATCGCGCAGCTTGCGCTGCTGCTCATCGTGGTCATCGTGCTGGCGGGCGCGTCCGGGTCGGTCAGCAGCGACTACGGCGCGGCCGCGTTCGTCACGGCCTACGTGCTGGTGCTGGTCGCTTACCCGACGGCGTTCGAGACGCTGAGCCGGGGCAGGACGCCGGGCAAGATGGCGCTCGGCATCCGCGTGATCGGCGACGACGGCAGCCCGGTGCGGTTCCGGCAGGCGCTGGTGCGCGCTCTGGTCGGCGTGTTCGAGATCTGGACCGTCGTGCTGGCGCCGGTCGCGCTGATCACCTCGATCATCTCGGCTCGGGGCAAGCGCGTGGGCGACCTCTTCGCCGGCACCTACGTCATCCAGGAGCGGGTCCCGGCCCGGCGGGCGCTACCGATCGAGTTCGCCGTGGTCCCGCCGCCGCTGGCCGCCTGGGCTCAGCTGCTGCAAGTTTCCAGCCTCGCTGACCAGACGGCGGAGGCAGCTGGGGGTTACCTCCGCCGGTTCACCGAGCTGAGTCCGCAGGCGCGGGATTCGCTCGGTGTCCAGCTGGCCAACGCTGTCGCTGCGCAGGTCAGCCCGCCACCGCCGGCCGGGACGCCGCCGGCCGCCTACCTGTCGGCCGTGCTCGCCGTGCGACGCGAGCGCGAGCAGGCCAGATTGGCAGCGCTCCAGCCAGCGCCGCCGGTCCCCCCGCCGCCCCCGCCTTCGACCACGACGCCTGCGGCCACTATGGCTGAGCGCGCGACGGCCGAGCCCGCGACGGCCGATGCCGGGATGCCCGATGCCGGGATGCCCGAGGCCGGGATGCCTGGGCTGCCACCGCCGGCCTAAGAACCCTGCTGCCAGGACTGCAGGTAACGCAGCTGCGCGTCCGTCAGCTCGTCGATCCGCGTGCCCAGGGACGCCAGCGTGAGCCTGGCGACCTGCGCGTCGATTGGCGCCGGCACGCTGAGCACGGGACCCGCGGCTGCGGCCGCGCCGTTGTCGCGCACTTCGCCAGGCGCAGCGCCGGCTAGCCAGGCCAGCGCGAGCGCCTGCACGGCAAACGAGGTATCCATGACGGCGGCCGGGTTGCCTTCGCCCGCCACGAGGTTGACCACCCTGCCCTCGGCGAGCAGGATGATGCGCCGGCCGTCAGCCAGGACATACTCGTCCGCGTGGGGCCGGACGGCCGGGTGCACCTCCACTGCCGCAGCGGTCAGCGCGGCAATGTCGATCTCCACGTCGAAGTGCCCGGCGTTAGCCAGCATCGCGCCATCCGGCAGGGCCGCGATCTCGGCTGCGCCGATGACCTCACGGGTGCCGGTCGCCGTGATGACCATCTCGCCGAGCTGCGCGGCGGCGCTCATCGGCATGACCCGGAAGCCCTGCATGATCGCGCCGAGTGCGCGGACGGGGTCGACCTCGGTGACGAGCACCTGGGCGCCGAGTCCGCGGGCGCGCTCGGCGATCCCGGAGCCGCACGGGCCGAAACCTGCCACCACGACGGTCTTGCCTGCCACGAGCGTGTTGGTCGCGCGCACGACGCCGTCCAGCACCGACTGACCGGTGCCGTACTTGTGGTCGATCATCCGGGTGACCGCCGACAGCTCTGCAGCGATCATCGGGAAGCCCAGCGACCCGGCCGCCGCCATGCGACGCAGCCGAGCCGCCCCTGTTGACGTTGCCTCGCAGCCGCCGCGAACGCCGGCTACCAGCTCCGGGCGTGCATCGTGGAGCGTGTTGACAAGGTCGCCGCCGTCGTCCATCAGCAGGTCGGGCTCGCTGTCCAGGATCCGGTGGATGTGCTCGTAGTAGACGCCCCGCCCCCCACCTGCGCGCGCCTGCACGGTGACGCCCGGCTCCGCGGCCAGCGCAGCCGCGATGTCATCCTGGGTGGACAGCGGATTGGACGCGGCCAGGTGGACCGTCGCGCCACCAGCCGTCAGCGTCCTGATCAGCACGGCCGTCTCCGCCGTGACGTGCAGGCAGCAGGCGACGGTAAGCCCGGCGAACGGCTGCTGACCTTCGAAGGACTGGCGGAGCATGCCGAGCACCGGCATGGCCCGCTCTGCCCAGGCGATGCCGGGCTGGCCGGCGAGGGCCAGCCCGGCATCGGCGACGTCGGACGACAGTGCAAGCCGACCAGCCGAAGCCGGCCGCGAGGCCGGCCCCGGCCGGTCAGTACCGGTAGTGGTCCGGCTTGTACGGGCCATCGACCGGGACGCCGAGGTAGGCGGCCTGCTCCTTAGTCAGCACGGTGAGCTTGACGCCGAGCGCGTCCAGGTGCAGCCGGGCCACCTTCTCGTCCAGGTGCTTGGGCAGTACGTGCACGCCGAGCGGGTACTCGTCGGTCTTCGTGAACAGCTCAACCTGAGCGATGACCTGGTTGGTGAAGCTGTTGGACATCACGAAGCTCGGGTGCCCGGTCGCGTTGCCGAGGTTCAGCAGCCGGCCCTCGGACAAGACGATCACGGCGTGCCCGTCCGGGAACGTCCACTCGTCGACCTGCGGCTTGATGTTGACGCGCCGGACGCCCGGCAGCCGGGTCAGGCCCGCCATGTCGATCTCGTTGTCGAAGTGCCCGATGTTGCCGACGATCGCCTGGTGCTTCATCTGGCTCATGTGCTCGGCCGTGATGATGTGGAAATTCCCGGTCGCGCTGACGAAGATGTCGCCAGTACCGACCACATCCTCCAGCCGCGCCACCTGGAAGCCGTCCATTGCCGCCTGGAGCGCGCAGATGGGGTCGATCTCCGTCACGATGACGCGGGCGCCCTGGCCGCGCAGCGACTCGGCGCAGCCCTTGCCCACATCGCCGTAACCACAGATGACAGCGACCTTGCCGCCGATCAGAACGTCAGTGGCCCGGTTGATGCCGTCCACCAGGGAGTGCCGGCAGCCGTACTTGTTGTCGAACTTCGACTTGGTGACCGAGTCATTCACGTTGATGGCCGGGAACCGCAGTGACCCGTCGTTAGCCATCTCGTACAGCCGGTGCACGCCGGTAGTCGTCTCCTCGGTGACGCCCTTGATCTCCGCCGCCATCGCTGTCCACTTGCCCGGCGCCTGTACGAGCGAGCGCGCCAGCACAGCCAGGATGACGCGGAACTCCTCGGCATCGTCGTCCTTGGCATCGGGCACCGTGCCGGCTGCTTCGAAGTCCGCTCCCTTGTGGACGAGCAGGGTGGCGTCGCCGCCGTCATCAAGCAGCATGTTGGGCCCGACCTCGCCGGGCCAGGTGAGGGCCTGCTCCGTGCACCACCAGTATTCGTCCAGCGTCTCGCCCTTCCAGGCGAACACCGGGACGCCCTTCGGGTGCTCGGGCGTGCCGTCAGGGCCGACCGCGATCGCTGCCGCAGCGTGGTCCTGGGTCGAGAAGATATTGCAGGAAGCCCAGCGCACCTGGGCGCCGAGCGCCACCAGCGTCTCGATCAGCACGGCCGTCTGCACGGTCATGTGCAGCGAGCCGGTGATCCGGGCACCTGCGAGCGGCTGCGAGTCGGCCCACTCAGCGCGAACCGCCATCAGGCCCGGCATTTCGTGCTCGGCCAGCCTGATCTCGCGACGGCCGAAGTCGGCCAGCGACAGGTCGGCAACCTTGAACGGGATTGTCTCCGCGGGCATGCGGGCTCCTTGATCTGTTGCGGAATGGTCTGTTGCGAAACTCAGGTATCCGGCCCCGATCCGGAGCCACAGCACGACGTTACGGCAGGTTGCCTACCCACGGCACGCTCAGCTGCGCATTTCTGACAACAACTTGTAAGATTAGTGCATGCGGATCACGGAGGCGGCCCGGCGACTAGATCTCACACCGCGGATGCTCAGGTACCGGGAGTCGCTCGGCCTGCTCCCGGCGCTCCGCCCGGTCCGCGGCCGGGGCGCCGCGCGGGGGCCGGACCGCGGGCCAATCCGAGCCAGCACAGTCCGAGCCAGCACAGTCCGAGCCAGCACAGTCCGAGCCGGCACGAGCCGGACCGGGCAGGGCCGGGCCGGCACGCACCGGCAGTTCTCCGACGCCGATGTGGCAGCCGTGGCGCTGGGCCTGTCGCTGGAGCGGCGCTACGACATCAGCCCCGTCGCGCTCGCCTTCGGCATCCGCGTCCTCGCCGATCCGCGGGTCCGGGCCGAGGTCGCCGAGCTGGGGCGACGGATCGGCCGGGTCCAGCCGCCGCCGGCGCGGGCCCTGGACTTCGAGCAGGAGCGCGCACTCCGGCTCCTGGGCCAGCCCTAGTCGGATCGTTCTCAGTACGTGAGCGTCAGGCGCTCCGGCGGAAGTACGCGGCCGGGGTGACCCCGGTCTCGCGGCGGAATGCCTGCACGAACGCGCTCTCGGAGTCGTAGCCGACATGCCGGGCTACGTTGCCGACCGGCTCGCCGCGAGCCAGCGCGGCGAGCGCGGCCTGGACTCGAAGCAAGGTGCGCCACCGGCCGAAGCTCACGCCAGTGTCGGCGACGAATGCTCTGGCCAGCGTGCGCTCACTAGCCCCCACTTCGCGGCCCCATTCGGCCAGCGTCCGGCAGTCGGCTGGGTCGGCGGCGATCCCGTCCGCGACCATCCTGGCCCGGTCATCGGCCGGCATATGTACCTCGATTGTGGTCATAGCAACCGGCCGCAGCAGGCCCACGAGCACCGCCTCGGCATTCTCCCGCTGGTCGGGCTCGAGACCAGGGTCTTCCAGGTAGCCGATCAGCTCGGCCAGCAGCGCACTGGCCGAGACTGGAGTCGGCTCGGTCCAGCTGATCGGGCACTGCGCGGGCCGGAGGTAGGCGGACCGCATGGTTGCCGTTCCTGTCGAGAGCGTCTCGTGTCGCAGACCCGCAGGTATCCACAGCGCCCGGGTGGGCGGCAGCACCCAGGCTGATTCCTGCGTGCGGACGGTCAGGACGCCGCTTGCAGCCCACGCCAGCTGGTGATCTTCATGTGTGTGCCAGTCGAAGACCAGCCCCGCTGGCATCGGAAAGGTCGCTACCACCACGGCCGCGGCCGGGTCTAGCTCGTCGGCGCAGTAGGCATCTCGGTCGGGACCCAGCGGGCTATGTCCGTCTTGCGACACAGCTTGGCAGCCTACGCCCTTGGCCAGCGGCTGTGCAGTTCCTAGCGTCGTGGTCATGAACGATAACCATGCACGGGTGTGCACGAGCCCGGAGTGGGCGCTGCACATCCAGACGGACATCCTGCCGGCGCTGACCCGCGACGTCGACCTCGGCGACCGCATGCTGGAGATCGGCCCGGGGCCCGGCGCGGCGACCGAATGGCTTCGCAGCCGGGTCGGCACGCTGACGGCGATCGAGGTCGACGAGACCGCGTCCGCCCTGCTGGCCAGCCGGTATGCGAGCACGAACGTCGAGGTCGTCACCACCAGCGCCGCCGAGCTGAGTTACCCGGATGCCAGTTACGACTCCGTCGGCTGCTTCACGATGCTGCATCACGTGCCGACGATGGCGCTGCAGAACGCCATTCTCGCCGAGGCGTTCCGGGTCCTGCGGCCCGGCGGCGTACTGATCGGCTCCGACAGCCTCGCCAGCAACGACCTCCATCACTTCCACGCTGACGACACCTACAACCCCGTAGATCCGGCCTGGCTGCTTGGCCGCTTGCAGACCCTCGGCTTCGGCGCATTGACGATCGAGGTGGACGACGTCCTGAAGTTCGTCGCCACCAAGCCGGCCAGTCCGGCATGCAGCACGCCGGCCGCCCCAGGTACGGCCGAGGACTGCCAGTGACCGGTACCGAGCGCCTGCGCGCCGCTGTGACGGGCCTGATCGGCCTGGCCGCGACAGCCGAGCAGGAGCTCATGGCCTGGCCTGAGCGGGCGGCCAGCGGCAGCGCGCAGCACTGGGCGGCGCTGCCGGTGATCGCGCACAACACAGAGTTCCGGCGCCAGCAGGTGCAGCGGCTGCGCGCCATCCGCACCGGCGATGCGCCACCGGAGTTCGCGGAAGTCGACCATGCGTCGGCGACGCTGTACGCCGAGCTGGCGGCACAGCCGGCTGATGCCGTCGCCCGTGATAGCTGGCGCGTCGCAGGCGAGCTTGCCGAGGAGATGCGCCTGGTCAGCAGCGCGGACCTGACCGACCCGGCCAGGAATCCGTGGCTGCGCGGCAGACAGCTGTGGCTCCAGGTCGTCGTGCGCGGCTTCTGGCATCCGACTGGGCACCTCGGGGAGTACTACCTGGGCCACGGGCAGGGCGATCGGGCTGTGGCGCTAGCCGCGCACGGGGTCGCGACCGCGACCTACCTGAGCGCGCCAGCCCCCGTACGCGGCCTGGCGAGCTACAACCTGGCGTGCGCCCAGGCGCGCGCGGGACTGCTCGACGAGGCGGCGGCGACCCTGACCGAGGCGGTGACGCTCAACCCCGACGTGCGGGTGAACGCCCGCCGCGATGTCGACCTGGCGGCGGTCAGGGATGGTGGCCGCCTGGCCGCACTGCTTTGAGTGAACGCTGCTTGAGTGAACGCCCCTCGCCGGAGCGCTCTAGTCCGGTCGCTTGCGGACAGCTCGGGATGCCAGCCGGCCGGGGCCGCGCCGAGACCGGCGCCTGGCGGCTCTGACCGCCGGATCGGCTGGGTTGGCTCGGTCCGGACGGTAGATGTCAGGTTCCAGGAAGATCAGCTCGGCGATCGGGACCGCCGCACGGATCCGGCGCTCGGCGGCGTCGATGCCGGCCGCGACGCTCGCCGCCGTGTCGTCATGCACCACGCCGATCTTGGCCGCGACGAGTAGCGTGTCCGGCCCGATGTGGAGCGTGCGCAGGTGAATGACCCGGTCGACCTCCGGGCCGGCCTCGATGGCTGCGACGATTGCCGCCTCGACATCGGCACTGGCCGACTCTCCGATCAGCAGGCTCTTCGTCTCGGTCGCGAGCACCACGGCCACCGTGGCGAGCAATAGCCCGATGGCCACCGACCCGGCGCCGTCCCAGACGTCGTCGTGGGTGATCGTCGCCACCGACACGCCGATCAGTGCGAGCACCAGACCGCTGAGCGCGGCGACGTCCTCGAGCAGAACGGCCGGTAGCTCGGGTGCCTTGGCGTGCCTGATGAAGCTGCGCCAGCTAGCCCGGCCGCGGCTGCGGTTCGACTCTTTCATCGCGGTGCGCAGGGACAGGCTCTCGAGCACGATTGCGATTCCCAGTACGCCAAGCGCGACCACGGGCGAGACGAGCTTCTCCGGGTGCATGATGCGGTGGATGCCCTCGTAGACCGAGAACACGGCGCCGACAGTGAACAAGACGAGCGCGACGATGAATGCGTAGAAGTAGCGTTCCGCGCCGTACCCGAACTGGTGCTCTTCGGTTTCTTCTCGCTGGGCCCGGCTACGGCCGATCAGGAGCAGCGCCTGGTTCCCGGAGTCGGCGACCGAGTGGACAGCCTCGGCCAGCAGCGAGGCGGATCCAGTGATGGCAAAGGCGACGAACTTGACGACGGCAATGCCGAGGTTCGCCGCCAGCGCGGCAAAGACGGCACGCTTGCCGCCATGCCCGCTGTTATCGGCGCGTGTTACGGGACCAGGCGCGTCGCTTGTTGCGATGGGCCATCACTCCCGCGCGTCGCCCGCCGCCGGGTCGCGTGCCTCGTCGATCAGCAGCACGGGAATGTCGTCGCGGACCGGGTACGCCAGGCCGCAGTCCGGTCCCGTGCACACCAGCTCGCTGGCAGCGTCGTCGGCGCGGAGCGGTGCATGGCATTTCGGGCAGGCCAGGATCTCCAGCAGCCAGCTATCGATCTTCATAACCATCTCCAGTCGCTCGTGGTGGCCGGACGCCTGCTCGCTCCCGAGCATCAGGGATCTTACCGGTGCACCGTACGCAGGGCCGCACCGATCATCTGTCTCCGGGGTCCCGAACGGCTTCTCCTGCCGTCGCTGCCGCCGCCACCTGCGGCCAGGTGCCGCTAGCGGCACTGCCCTTGGATCGCGTCCCGGCCTAGCCCGGACGTGTCCCAGAGCTACCGCAGCCGACTGCCATCCGTGGGTGCCGACCGCAGGACCCGCAGGTGGCCCCGGCGGCCGACCTCGACGCCCTGACCTGTGGGCTCGGCCGGCACGCTTGGCGGCGTCGCCTCACGCACGGCGTTGGCGAGCGCCTCCAGGTCGTCCGCCTCGACTGGCTCATCGGGCGGGTCCCCGACCGGGAGCCTGACGACGTCCCAGCCGCGAGGCGCCGTCATCCGGTCGGCGTGCCGAGCGCACAGGTCGTAGCAGTGCGGCTCGACGAAGGCGGCGAGCGGACCGAGCACTGCCGTTGAGTCACGGTAGACGTAGGTGAGGGTGTACAAGGCGACCTGCCTGCAGGCGGGCCGGGAGCACTGACGAGGGGTCAACGGAGCACCATCCCGGCCTGGTGCCGCCGCCCGCGGGCGAGCGGTATCCGGGCGCCGGTAGCTAGGGGGTCGTGATGGTCCCTCACAACGGCTGACGGTATCGATCGGCAGACGGTAACGCCACCACCCGGGGCACACTGCGCGATCGTGTCTCCGCCTGCCAGATCGCGGGGACGAAACTTGCCGTCCACTGCGGGGATACGCTGAGTTACTGTGCATGACGGCAACGGCATTGGCCGTCCGACAGCGGGCCGGATTCGCCGCCGCGACCGGCACGGCCGCGGGCTGCGCGGCTCGCTCGTGCCGCCCGATGTACCCCTGCACCGATCCCGGTCTGGGCGATTTGATGATCTTGTCCTGCTGGCGGTCTCCCAGCTAGAGCCGCGCTGGGAAGCAGAGCTGTCGGGGATCGAGTTCGGCGTCGAGGAAATCCCCCCGGTCATCCCCGATAACGACGATCCGGAGCCGATACCGCTGGCCCGGCTCGAGCCCGGTTCTGACCGGCCCGGTGTGACGGGCCCGCCCGGTCACCAGGCCACTGACCTGTCCGGCCCGACAGACCTGGCCGGGCTTGCCGACCTGGCCGAGCTTCATGACCGGCCCGCCCGGATCGTGCTGTACCGCCGTCCGCTGCTGGCTCGCGCCGACGGCCAGGAAGAACTGGCCGAGCTGGTCCTTGATGTGATCGTCGAGCAGTTCGCTCACTGGCTTGGCGTGGACCCGCAAACCGTCGATCCCGGCTACCCGGCAGAGGAGTAGCCGCTCCTGCGCCGCATAGCTGCTAGCCCAGGATGGCTGACAGCGAGTCGGTCACGCCAGGAAGCTGTATCGACGTGAGCGCGCTCGGGACCGCCAGGACCGACTGCACGGTCCCGCCTGCGGTGATGATCCGGCCCGCATAGACCGGCCCGCCGGTTAGCGGTGTCACGATGACCGAGAACTCGGTGACATTGGCGCCGGCGGGCGGGCCAACCGGGACGACAACCGATGAGCCGGCGGCGATCTGCACGGTCTGCCCCTGCTGGCCGACGGCCGAGACCGTTGCGGTCGCAGTGGTGATCCGGGCGGTCGCGGCATGCTGCGGCGCCGATAGCACGAGCTCGGTCTTGCCAGCCGATTTGGCCGGGTTGTCGGCCGCCACGCCCTGCTGGGTGATCGGTCCGCTGCTCACCGCCATCGCTCCGGGCGAGCCCGCGGGGCCACCCGAGACCAGCAGCGTGGCAGCGACAGGCACGCTGGAAGAAATGCTGATCGCGCCTGCCACCCCGCTCAGCGAGGGCAGCGGGATCGAGACGGCCGATCCGCCCAGCAGGTCGATGCCCGTCCCGCCGGTCGGCTGGTAAGAGCCCTTGGCGGTGACCGCAGTGACCTTCACCTGCGCCGCGGCGGTTCCAGGCACGGCGATATAGAGCGCCGGTGTACCGCCGCCGCCGGGCATTCCGGGGATCACCAGGTGCCCGGCGGGCGCCCCGGTCGGGGGCAGCCAGATACCGTCGTCGTTCGCCGGCCCGCTCTCCCTGACCGCAGCCGTCACTTGCCCGACGCTCGTGGTGACGTTGAGCGCGATGACCTTCGAGGACTGCAGCAGCTGTCCGAGCGACTGGACGACGATGCTGTGGGGCGGGACCGTGATGCCGTTGTCGACGTTCCCGAGCAGCGGTGGCCCCTTGGTGACGTCCGTGAGCACAGACAGCTGCGCATCAGCCGCCTGGCTGCCAGTGTTCGCGAGGTACAGCTCGATCGTCGCAGCCGACGCCTGGCCAGGCCCGACGAACCAGAAGCTGGTGCCGGGCGCGCCGCATTCCGCGGTGACGAGGCCGCCAGGACTCGTCTGCTCGACTTCCAGGCCCTGGGCCATGGCACCCTTAGCCTCGACCTGAACCCCGCCGCGGCCCGCGCTCGTGCTCACGGCCGGGCTCGAGCCGGGCTGCCCGGCCTGCTGGGCCGATGACAGCGGGTCCGCTGGCCTGACGGCCGAGATCTGAAGCACCCCCGGCCCGGTATCGGTGGCAACCACCGCGCCAGGCGTCGGGCTGCCACCTGGCGTCAGCCGGGTCACGACGGCGCTGCCCGCGGAGGTAGTAGCGGGCACCGCAGCGATCGCCACAGAGGCGGCTGTCGGCGCGGCCGAACCGACCGCCGGGCAGACTCGCACGGCATTCGACACCACGGCATGGCTGGACTCAACGGCGCGTCGGGCGGCCTGACGAGCGGCTGCCACGGGATGACCGCTGCCCGCCGCGAAATAGATCCCGGCTAGCGCCAGGACGACGAGCGCGGCGAATGCCGGGCGGCCGTACCGCATCCGTGTCACCACGTATCTCCGTCACTGTCACGCTCGGGCGCGGGCCAGCCGCGCGAGGGCCTGTCGTCACGGCCAGGCCAGTCGTGATGCACCTCGTCGGCCGGCGGCAGCGCTTCCAGCTCGTCACCTTCCTCGGCCCATGGCTGCTCCTGGCCCGGCTGCCGGTAGTCCTGCGACCAGCCAGCCTGCGCCGCTGAGGACGGCCAGGCCGAGGACTGGTCGTCAGAGCCCCAGGCGGCGGGCTGGCCCTGGGAGCTAGCTGGGTCCCGATCGCCAGGGCTGCGCTGATAGTCGCCGGGCTCCGGATAACTGCCGCGGTCCTCATATGCCGCCCGGCCCCGGCCGAAGTCCCGCGCGTCGCGGTGGCCCGGCGGACTTGAGTAGCCGGGTTCGTCGGCGTATCCGGGCCCACCGGTGTACGCAGGACCGCCGGTGTACCCAGGGCCACCGGTGTACCCAGGCTGGCCGTAGGAGGGCTGGCCGTAGGAG
>Ga0210383_10005481_pt1 | contig 11135 bp, 9 predicted proteins | sample IncBWC14OmetaG_FD_160072 | JGI IMG/M metagenome (GOLD analysis project Ga0210383, IMG submission 160072) | Forest soil microbial communities from Barre Woods Harvard Forest LTER site, Petersham, Massachusetts, United States - Inc-BW-C-14-O ...
TCCTTGTACGGCCGCGTGTGTGTGATCGCATCGAATACGTCTGCAACAGCAACAATTCTCCCCGCGATCGGAACCGCCGACGCGCGGAGCCCGGCGGGGTAGCCGGCGCCGTCCCAGCGCTCATGGTGGGTGAGTGCGATCTCCCGAGCCATGCCGAGCACGGGGTACTCGCTCTCGCCCAGGATGCGTGCACCGATCGTCGTATGGGTCTTCATCACAGCCTGCTCGCCGTCCGACAGGTCGCCCGGCTTCAGAAGGATCTGATCTGGGATGCCCAGCTTGCCGATGTCGTGCAGCGGCGCGGCGAGCCGGATCGTCGCCTGTTCCTGGGAGCCCATGCCCAACTCTCGGGCAATGAGCTCCGCCAGCACCGCCACCCGTTCGGTGTGCTGGTGTGTGTCGTCATCGCGACACTCGGCCGCGAGTGCGAGGTGCGCGAGATCCTCGAGTCTCGCCGCCTGCAGTGCCTCCTCGGCGAGCGTTTGTGCGCTGATGTCGCGCACGATCTCGGCGATGCCGAGTAACTCGCCTGACGGTGCGTTGATCGGCGAGATCACCAACGAGACGCTCAGCAGTCGCCCGTCCTTGGTCAGCCGCTCGGCATGGGTTCGCTCGGTCCGCTCGCCTGTAAGCGTCCTCGCGACGAGGGCTTGCACCTCATCACGGCTGGCGGCAGGCGAGAGCATGCTCACCCGCTGCCCGACCGCCTCTCTATGGGAATAGCCGAACAGCCGCTCGGCGCCGTGGCTCCAGCTCGTGATCTGTCCTTCCGGTGAAAGAACGATGACCGCGTCGTCGGAGGACTTCACGAGCGCGGCGAGCTGCAGCGCCGTCGAGAGCTCCAGCGCCCGTAGGCTGCCGATGCGAGCGAAGCCGGCGGCGGTGAGAGCCTGCGTGCGGCTGGCACTTCTTGGCTTTGAGGTGAAGGTCACGCTGGTCAATCTCTACATAAACGCAGGGAGGTTGCCTGAACACAATACGCCCATTTTGGAAATAGTTCCAAAGAACCGTATCGACGGCACGCGGCCTGTACACGCACGCTCGAGCTGCATTCCGCGAATCAATCGTCCAGAACGGTGCGGGTATGTGCAGGACGACCGCCAGCAGTCGAGGCAGAACATGCCGCTAATGCACGCCCGCCGCCCAAAGCTGGTCCCGCCCCTGATCGTCGTCGTCCTGACAGCGTGCGCGATCGCAGCGGTGTGGCTACTGATCGCGCGAGAGGACTCAAGCCGCGCGGACCAGCTGCGCGCCGCCTCAGCCACGCTCGCCCTCTCCGATCTGCAGTCTGCGCCGTTCACCGCCGAACCTAGAGCCGGCGGTGACCCATCGGCGGCGAGCCTTTCCAACATCCAAACCGATCGGCGCTCGATTTCCAGGAGCCTGATGGCGCGCTCGCAGAGCCTCGTGGGGCCCAGCCTGCTCGCCAGCGGCCGGTCCGACCTGGTTGCGATTGAGCCCGTGGTTAGGCAGATCTATGCAATCGCCGTGCTGCGGGGTGGCCTTGCAGCCAATGGCCGTCGTGTCTCGGTGCTACAGGGGCGTTTGACCGCTCGCTCCAGGGAGCTCGCCACCGTCCTTGCCAAGATCGAGAATCGTGACGCATCGAGCGCCGAGCGTGCTCGCTTGCAGGCAAAGCTAGGTGTGGCCGCGGCGATGGTACTCCTGGTGATCGCGTTCCTCTACTTCTATTTCCGCGCGATCATCACCCACGAGGCGGTCGAGCGCCTCGCGCTGGAGAACAAAGGCCTCCTTGACATCAGTCGCGTCGAGGCGAGAACAGACGCGTTGACCGGCCTCGGAAACCGGCGGGCGCTCGCCAGTGCCTTGGCCTCATCAACTGCAACTCCATGCGCACGACCGGAACATCTCCTGGCGATATTCGACCTCGATGGATTCAAGGAGTACAACGACTCGTTTGGTCACGCTGCTGGCGACGCGCTGCTGCATCGGCTCGGCCAGAGGCTCGCGGCCGCCGGCGGGCAAGGCTACACCTACCGCATGGGTGGGGACGAGTTCTGCATGCTCGCCTCCTGTGCACCACGTGCGGCCGCGCAACTGCTCAATGACACGGTTGTGGCGCTGGAAGACGGTGGCGATGGGTGGCACGTCAGCTGCTCGCATGGCGCTGTCTGGATTCCCTCAGAAGCAGACACGGAGAGCCGCGCCCTGAAGCTCGCTGATGACCGGATGTACCGGGACAAGAGGCGAACACGGCGATCCCGCGCGGCTATCGCGAACTACGACCCGGCTCAGCCGATTGTGGCGGGGTCTATCGCGAAGCGGTAGCGGGCGCTGCAGCGAGCTCGCGGCGAGATGAGATGCCGAGCTTGCGGTAGATGTTGCTCGCGTGGGTTCGCACTGTCTCGATCCCGACCTGGAGCTCGACGGCTATTTGGGCGTTCGAGCGATTCAGGGCTAGCAGCGGAAGTACTTCGGCCTCGCGTAGGGTCAGCAGCTGCCCTGTGGCAGACGGGGGGCGGGATGTGCCCGCGCGCGGGGTCACCTGCAGCCCGCGTGAGGCGAGATGGATCGCATTGAGCACGTCGCGTGACTGTGTGCCTCGGCCTAGGCAGGCGCTCGCGCCGAAGGCGAGCAGTTGCGCACATTGCACCTCCGAGGGGTTGCCGGCCAGAAGCACGATTCGTGTGTCGGGATGTCTGGCGCTCAGCTCGCGGACCTCGGCCAGGTTCCTCAGGGTGTCCAGGTTCAGAATCGCCACACCCGGTCGGTGCGCCCTGAGGACCACCGAGATCCGGTCGTGGGCGACATCCGCGGCGAGGATCGTGAGGCTCGAATCGCCCTCGATCAGCTCACGAAGCCCACCGGCGACGAGATCGTCGAAATGAGCGAGGACAACAGTGGTGGGGGTAGGCGGTATCAAGGAGTTCCATATGCGCCGGGCGCACAGTCTCCTATCGACACGAATACAGCTAAGGGGGAGTCCGGCATCCCCCGGATGTCCCCCCGCCCTCACCCCGAGACCACTCCCGTGGGGGGAAGAGCCAGACCGAGCGTGGCCTCAGGCTGTGGTCATGGCCCGTGTTCTCATCGCCGGACTGATCGCGACGGTGCTCGCGCTTGCGGCGAGCACCGTCGCTCACGCCTCGAGCGTACGGCATGCGAATGCCTCGACTCGAGCCCTGGTGCTCGACAGGTTCGCGGGCCGTGGTCCCGTGGTCCTCGCCACAGCCGTAGCCGAGCGCTATTGGAACGCGGTGCCATGTGACGGCCGGGTCGTGGTGCTCACCGACCTCCATGTGCCATCCAGCCTCGAACCCGGCACCGACGGCTGGGTAACGTTCGACTCCGCTCTCGGCGAAAACGATCTCGAAGCCGCCGCCAGTACCTACACGCACTGCACGATCTCACTCGCTCACTGGCAGTGGCCGACGCGCAGATCCATGGTCGCCGACTGGAACATGTTCTGCCTGACGGTGACACATGAGGTTGGTCATCTGCTTGGCTACAAACACTCGCTGACCCCCGGCAGCGTTATGGCACCGGTCTTCACCAGCGAAGCCAACGTCCCCGAGGTCTGTCGGGCGACACGAGTGCAGCCCGGACGCACCGTCGCTCGCCGCAAAGGTCACTGACCAACGACTCTGCGGCGGACTTGGCGCTCAGCCCTCGTCAATTGTCACCGGCGTGCCAGGCACGATGCGCGTAGATAGCCAGTCAATACTCGCGGTGGCAACACGAACACAGCCGTGCGAGGCGGCAGTGCCCAGTGTGCCACCGAGGTTTTCCCGTCCATGGATGGCGATCTGCCCCGGTCCGCCTTCGAATTCCTGCAACACGTTCGAGCGCGCGCTGAGAGCCAGCGCGAACGGGCCGCCCGGCTCGGAGGGCGCCATTCGCAGGACCTCCTCTACAAAGAATTCCCCTGTTGGCGTCGGCGTTGAAGGCTTGCCCACCACCGCCGTGAAGTCTCCCGCGAGCATGCCATCCCGGTAGGCCTTCACGCGGCGGGCCGCGAGGTCGACCACGATCCGCCAGGGAGTCACCAGCAGTCGCGTGCCGGACTGGCTGATCCACCCGGTCAACCCGTCAGGGCGACCGGGAAGCATCACGCGCAGCCACTGGGCACCCCCGGCGCCGATTACGCGCGAGAGTACGGGCAGCGTCGTCTGCTCGCCCGTGATCGGCCGACGGTCGGCCACCGGTGCTATCGCCGGGGATCCCGCGTCTGGGGCCTGGTGGGCCACCTGTGGGGTGAGCAGCGCGACGAGTTCCGTGGTCGCCTGCACCCGCGTCGGGGCGCGGGCGCCGAGTGCTTGGCTTGCTGCCGTGGCGCTTGTCACGCCGGCGAGACAGACGGCCGCCAGCGCGAGCTGGACGAACCGCCCGAGTCGCCTCAAGCCCCGCCGTCCGCATGCCAAGCCGGCCACTGGGTTGGTGGTTATATCGGCCATCGGCTCAGCCCGTGAACGCGCCACGTTTGTTGGGAAGCGCCGGCCGGGCGCTGGGGTGTGGCTTGGACGACTTCTTGTGCCTGCCTTTGCGCGCGGCGCCGCGTTTGCCCGTAGTCCTAGATCCGATCGGCGGGCGTGGTACGGCCGTCGTCCCGGGGCCAGTCGGCGTGCTTCCCGGGCTCGCGGGAGCGGTTACTCCTGGAATCCCGGCTGCAAGTTCTGCGGGGGTGATTGTTTCGCCTCCGCCGCCTTCGCCTGTCGTGCTGGAGGCGCAGTTGGAGGTCGTGATCGTGTTGGTGTCCAGGTTCACCGCGCCGGTGCTCGCAAGCAACCTGCCGTGGATCGTGGCGGCCGTGTTGGCGGTAATCGTCGCCGAGGCCATGATCGTACCGACGAAGCTCGTGCCCGTTCCCAGCGTGGCAGAGGAACCCACCTGCCAAAAGACGTTGCAAGCCTGAGCACCGCCCGTGAGCACCACGCTGGTGTTCGAGCCGGTGATCAGCGTCGAGCTGATCTGGAAGATGAAGACCGCGTTGGGGTTACCCTCGGCGTCGAGCGTGACGCTCCCCGATGAGAGCAGCAACGAGCTGCTCGCCGTGCGCACGCCCGGGAGGAACACCTGACCCGAGAGGTCGGTGCCGGCCGAACCGCTGCTCGGGCGAGAAGCAGCGTTGTTGTAGGCGGTAGTCAGCGCGTTCTTGGCGCCGATCGCCACCGCGTCGTCGACATGCGTCGCGCCCAGCACGTGTGGCGCACCGGTCACCGACGAGCCAGGGCTGAGGCCAAGATCACCGAACATCGTCGTGGGGCCGGTGTTGGTGACGGTCGAGCCTCCAAGCACAGAGAAGCTGGCCGCCGTGCCAAGCCCGACGGTTGCCGTGGCACCGAGCGCGCTTGCGGCGAACATCAATGCACAGCCGGCGCTAAGCAGAAGTGCTGCTGTGCGACAGATTGCAGTGTTACCACCGCCGAGGCGAGCAATTGGCCGCCGGCATGCTGCGAGGGGGCCGCTCGACGGCGGCGCTTGCTTCGCTGGGACGCCTCGTGTCATGGGCGTCTCCTGACTGCGGCGTCCAGCGCCGCGCTAGAAAGGGAATGGCTCCCCGGTCTGATCGACCTGCTGATCTACCCGACCGGTCGCCAACCCAGCTTGACGATGAGAGTCGGCAATTAGAACAGACGTCTAGTGCGCTCGAGTGCCTACCAGAACCTCCGATAAGGCAAGCTACCGCAGCGACCAGCGATGTTGATCCAGGATACGGAATCAATCCGTACTCGCGTTCGGCAACGAATCTGCCGATGCAGCCGCACAATGATGTTGGCCAGCTAATGAGTTCAGGGCGGTTCGATCCGTCAGAGACCGAGCCGGCCGAGGAAGCGGCGCCCGACGGGTCGTTGTCCTCGGCGCTCAGTAGGCGTGTCCACGTGTCGTCCAACCGCGCTCGCACAGTACTGATCGGCGGCGCGATCCTGCTCTCGGGTCTCGCTGCATCGATCGTGATTGCCACGGAGTGGCGCTCGAGCGCAGTCGAAGTAAATCGCAGGGCCTTCGAGTCGACAGCCGCCGACCTGGGCAGCGCGCTGGCCGCAAGACTGAGCACGGACATCGGGCTGACGCGCACGATGCGCGCCCACGCAGCAATGGAAACCCAGGAAAGCGAGACCCAGTACCAGCAGTGGTACGAGGAACTCCAGCGCGGCGCCCCCGTTTCCCCCGACGTGGTCGCCGCCTTCATCCGGGTCGTGCCGGCGGTGGACGTGGCGGCATACCGCCGCGACGCCGAGGCCGACCCAGCGTTCCGACGGCTACTCGGCAGCGATCTCCAGATACTCCCGCCGGGGAAGCGGTCGAGTTACTGCTTGGCAAGCGCGATCGTTGGCAGCGCCGCGGCGCCGAGCGTGTACGACGGGTTGCTGGACTACTGCGCGCCGCTGGGCGTGGGCGGCGGGCGCTCGCTGTATCCAGCCGTGGTGCATGCCACGGCCGATACCGGTTCGTTTATCGTCACCCCGCTGCCCGAAACGGGTAGCCGCTCACTCGTTGCGATTGCTGCCGCCGTCTATAGGCGCGGAGTGTCGATCGCGACGCGTGCAGCTCGACGGATCGCGCTGAGGGGCTTTATTGCAACGACCTTCAACAGCACGAGCACGCTCAGCTCCGTGCTCACCGATCGCCGTTCGCTTACGCTCGCTCTCTACCACCGCAACATCGGCGGCCCGCTGCAGCTGATCGGGAGCGCCGGTGCCCACCCCAGGGGACGCTCGCCCGGCTACTCGTCCACGCGCGATCTGGGAGAAGGCTGGGTTCTGGAGACCACGGGAACGGCGAATGCCTTCGCCTCGCCCGATCTGCGGGGCTTCGTCGCGCTGGGCATCGGACTGCTCGTTACGATCCTCGCGTTCCTACTCCATCGCGCGCTGTCAAGCTCCCGTCAGCGTGCTTGGACCCTCGTCGGTGAGCGGACCGGTGAGCTCGAGTACCTCGCCTTGCACGACCCGCTGACGGACCTCCCCAACCGGATCCTGGTGCTCGACCGCGCCGAACAGATCCTGGCGCGGGCGCGGCGCAAGGACGTTCCCGTGACGGCTCTGTTCGTGGACATCGACGGCTTCAAGCAGATCAACGACCGCTATGGCCACCCGGCCGGAGACGAGATCCTGCGCCACGTTGGGGCGCGCCTGAACGCAGTCCTGCGAGACAGCGATACCGTCGGGCGCCTCGGCGGCGACGAGTTCGTGATGCTCGTCGACGCGCTGGGCTTAGAAGCCGCCCCCGAGCTCGTCGCCGAGCGGATCCTGGACGTGCTGCGCCAGCCGATCGAACTGACACAAGGCGGCCCAGCGGTCTCGCTGACCGCGAGCATCGGCATCGCGACCGGACGGCCAGCTTCAGCGGAAGCGCTCATGCAGGACGCCGACCTCGCGCTCTACAAGGCCAAGGCGACCGGCAAGAACGGCTATGTCAAGTTCGAGTCCGCGATGCAGGTCGCCGCCCAGGACCGCATCCTCCTGGAGACGGACCTCGCGGACGCGCTGGCGGCAGGCCAGTTCTTCCTCGTCTACCAGCCGATGGTCGATCTCCAGAGTGAGCAGATCGTGGGCGCCGAGGCGCTGCTGCGCTGGCGCCATCCCACCAGCGGAGTGATCTCGCCCGACGTGTTCATCCCGATCGCCGAGGACAACGGCCTGATCGTCCCGATCGGGCGCTGGGTGCTCGAACACGCCTGCGCCCAGAGCGTCGCGTGGCAGCAGCGCGGGCACCCCCTAAACATCTCCGTCAACGTCTCCGCCCGCCAGCTCGAACGCCCCGAGTTCGTCGAGGAGGTAGGCCGCGCGCTCGCAGACTCCGGCATCGACCCGACGACGCTGACGCTGGAGATCACCGAGACAGCGCTGATGCGCACCCCCGACACCACCGCACACCTGCTCACGGAGCTGAAGACCCTCGGCATACGCATCGCGGTCGACGACTTCGGCACCGGCTACAGCTCGCTCGCGTACCTGCGCCAGTTCCCCGTCGACTCGCTGAAGATCGACCGTACTTTCATCACAGGCCTAGCACTCTCAAGCGAGGCACACGCACTCACGCATACGCTGATCCAGCTCGGCGCCGCACTCGGCCTGCAGACGCTTGCTGAGGGAGTCGAGCACCACAGCCAGGTCCGCGAGTTGCAACGCGAGGGATGCGACCTCGCCCAGGGATATCTGTTTGCCCGACCGCTGCACCCAAACGACCTCGAGCTCCTGCTACGCGACGCCAGCCTCCCGAGCCGTACAACGGCCAGCTACCCGGTAACGTCAATCTGACCGTTTTGCGTTTTGCAGGCACTTCGGTATGGGCGCGGCGGGTTTCGAACCTGCGACCTCTCGCGTGTGAAGCGAGCGCTCTCCCACTGAGCTACGCGCCCTTCAGGCCCGAGTCTATTCGCTGAGCCCAGCGTTCGCCGGCCGCGGAGCCATGTTCGAAGATCGCCAGCCGCGCGAGCCGTAGCTACGCGGGCTCGGTGGCGTGGATGAGACGGTGATGGATCGGCAGGCCAAGTCTAAGAAAGCTCTCAGAAAACTCTTATACGAGTCGCGCGGGCATGCGAGATCCTATCTGCACGCTTGTCATCATGTCCAACGACTATTCCGATTTGCCCGCACCGAACCCTCGTCGTCCCGGCATTGATGCCGCTGCGCCGATCACGGAGAGAGCGCTAATGTCGATGTCACCGTCGGAGCTCCCAGGCTTGGGCATGATCGCTCGGCATCTAGACGTGCCCGCAGCACCGGATGGGAATGGGGCCTCGTCACTGCAGGCGCAGGAGCCTCACGCCAACGGGTCCGGACCGATACAAGCGCATCTACATGTGGTGTCGGTACAGACCTCAGGCGAGCTCGGCGGCGCAGAGTACGCAAACGTGGAGCTGCTGAATGCGCTGCAAGCTTGTGGCGCGAACGTGACGTTGCTGGGCGACCAGCCAGCGCTGGTGTCGGGCACTGAGGTGGCGTTCACAGCGATCGATCTGGGTCCAAAGATCAAACGGTCCAGCTGGCCTAGAGTGGTGCTCGGCTTCCTGCCGTGGTTGGCAAGGCTGCGTCGGGCGCTTGAGCGTGAGGCGCGTACCGAGCCGATCGACGTGACGCTGTTGCATTTCAAGAAGGAGCAGCTGATGTCGGCATTACTGCCGAGACGTCTCACCGGAGCGGTCGTCTGGGCGGAGTGGGGCAGGCTGCCGGTACCGCTTACACGCGGTCTCGCTCGTCGGTTCTATCTGGTTGCGGCTAGGCGCGCAAAGCTGATCGTGGCGGTGTCCGAGAGCACCCGTGAATCGCTGATCGAAGCGGGTGTGCCGGCGGCCAAGGTGATCGTCATCAACAACATCGTGGACGGCGCCGAGGTTGCGTTCGACGCACTTGCGCGGGAGTCGTACCGGAGCGAGTGGGAAGTGGACGACGGGACGCTCGTGCTCGGTTGCATCTCGCGCTTAAACGCCAGCAAGCGCAATGACGTGATCGTCGATGCGATGGCTTACCTGCCCGAGGACGTGGTGCTGGTATTGGCCGGTGACGGCGACGACGAGTCAGCGCTGCGGCTGAAAGCGGCTCCTTACGGGGAGCGGGTTAGGTTCCTGCCGACGCCGCGTGGCTATGTGCAGAAGGTGCTCTCGGCATGTGACTTGGCGGTGTTCGCGCCGCAGGAACTGGAGGGGGCGCCGCGGGCGATCATCTTTGGGCAGCTGTGCGAGCGCGCTGTAATTGCCAGCGGCCCGGAGGGCGCACGGGATATGGTGACGCCGGGAACGGGCAGCATCGTGACGCCAGCACACGATCCGCAGATGCTCGCAGCGTGCATCGAGTCCTATCGAAGCGATCCGGAGCGGCGCTTGCGCGAGGGGCAGGCCGGTCGCGCGCTAGCTCAGGAGCGCTATGACCGCGGCGCGGTAGTTGAGGAGTGGTTCACGCGGCTGAGCGCGCTCGTCGGCTGAGGGCGCCCGCTGGCTGAGGGGCGCAGCGCCTGACGCTCACGCGAGGGTGAGCTGGAGTACGAGCAGAGCGGCGATCGCGGTGGCACAGAAGATGTGCTGGCGGCATATGGATCGCGCAATCTCGCTCTGTTGTTGTGCCGAATCGCATCGTGTGCCGAGGCGGACTGCGCTCGGCACAGTGCGCATGGCGGCGAGCCCAATCGGTGGTATGGCGATTGCGAGCGATGCCCACCGCACCCAGAGTGGCCCGTCATGGTCGACGATCTCGAGGACGAGGGCCACGATGGTGGTGAGCATGGCGAGTGCGATCAGGCGGTTCATCGGGCGTGCGGTAGTCGTCACGCGCCGGTAGTAGCTGGCGATCGACGCGAGCATCTCCTCGGGTAGCTGCGGCTCGCGGTGGGCGAGTGTCTGGACGTCGAACATGAGATCGAACCACAGCACGGCGAGCAGGAACCCGCCGCCAGCGGCGGCGAGCGCGTTCACGACCCCAGCTTGACGGCGGTGTGGGGATACAGGCGGTCCTGCGCTTCCGAGTAGGTCGCTGCCAGGCTGTTGACTTCGGCTTGGGTGAGCGAGCTCCCAAACGCAGTCGGGCCACCCTGGTTCTTGTAATCGACGAGGAGCTTCTTGCCGATCTGGGCGAGGCTGAAATGAGCGTCGTAGACGCTCTCGATATAGAGGGCTACGTTGGCCCGGGCAAAGCGGGCTGCTGTTGGCGAGCCATGTTCGATCTGTTCAACGTCTGCACCGAGTAGGCGCCAGCCGCGCGTTGCCAGCAGCACGAAGGTACGGAAGGTCCCGGCGAGGCTGGAGCCGGCTCCGGTGAGCACGGCCGCCTGCCGTTCTTCAAACAATGCGGGCACGCGTAGAACGTTGGCGCGCTTGACTGCAAGCTGGATGGCTCGGTGCAAGCTGGTGCTGGTGTGCGTCGGTATGCCGTTGGCGATGAGTGGCCACGCCATCTTCGTAGCGGCCACCTCGCTGACGGTTGCAGGCATTGCTGCGCTTAGCGCTCGGCAAACGGCGGTCAGGTCCGCGCGCTCGAGCTGCAGGGCTTGCGACGTTGCCTTTGCGCTGGAGCCACAGCCTGCAACTGTGGCGGCGATTGCGGCTGCAGTGGCGCCCAAGCGCAACAGCGCGACGCAGCGGCTGGTCGGCGAGGTTTGGCCGCCGCCACGCAAAGTGGTCTTGCGCGGGGCGGCCGTCGCTTCTACCTAGACGCCGAGCAGGTCGACCACGAACACGA
>Ga0210383_10005482_pt1 | contig 11135 bp, 9 predicted proteins | sample IncBWC14OmetaG_FD_160072 | JGI IMG/M metagenome (GOLD analysis project Ga0210383, IMG submission 160072) | Forest soil microbial communities from Barre Woods Harvard Forest LTER site, Petersham, Massachusetts, United States - Inc-BW-C-14-O ...
TGCCAGTCCGAGCTGTTCGCTGATCACGATGCCCGGCAGGGGGAATGCGAACTCCGACACGAACTCGCAGCGACCGCGGCCGATGAACGCGTCGATGAGCTGATCGCAGATGCGCTCGACGTCGGGGACCATCTGCCGCACCCGGCCTGGTGAGAACACCTTGTTGAGCAAGCGGCGGTACCGCGTGTGCTCGGGCGGATCTGACTGATGCAGCGTGGGAACGTGGGCCCAGCCCTTTTCCGCGAGGCGGTCGTTGAACAGCGCGCCGAGCCTCCCGGCCCGTTCACCGGAGAGCTCCTCCAAGTCGAGCGTGTTGGAGTACGTCTCGGTGTCGCGCAGGATCGTCCGCAGATCCTCGTACCTGGTCAGGACGTAGAAGCCGGTCTCCGGCATCCGGGACACCGGCTCGTGTTCGCGCAACCGCCGGTAGTGGGGAAACGGGTCCTTCTGTACGGCAGGATCCAGCAGAGGCTCGCTGTCGACATCGGCCATTCGGGCCCCCTTGCCTGGACGAACCCACGCTACCTAGTCGCTTTCCTTCCTAGTTATTGTAGCGTGTGCCAAGAAACTCGGGTCAGGGCGATCGGCTCCTGGTCACCGGGCGGCCCGCAGGAGTCAGATGATGTTGATCGCGTCCAGGACGGCTGCGGCGTAGCCGCGGTCTCCCTCGGTCGCGGTGCTTGATCGCCAGTCGGCCCGCTTGGTACCCCACAAGACGAAGTCGCGGGCGGATGAGGTCGCGACCGCGGCCACATCGGCGATCCCCGCGGTGACCACCGGGCGATCAGGGGCCGGCGCCATCGTATAGTCGCCGCCGCCGGGCCCGGTCAGGCGCAGGCCGATGGGGCGGTCCAGAACGGCGGCGACTGAGGGGCACATCTGCGGAAGACCAGTGAGCATCCAGCCGATCCCGGGTGCCAGGCGCTTATCGTCGGCCTCGGGCAGCTGGCGCCGCACCGGGCCGGTGGGCGCGAGCAGGTCGACCCGCAGATGGCAGTACAGATCGAACGCGAAGGCGTCCGCCAGGGCAGGCATCGAGTAGGTCCCCAGTTCATGCAAGGTCAGGCTCTGGCCCGCGAGAGGCTCCTCCTGCATGGCGGCGAGCACCTCCAGCGCCGGCTGCTGGTACTGCTCGAGCTCGGCCAGCACCTGATCTGGCGTCCACGGCCGGCGCTCGTCCACCAGCATGTCCTGGGCTCGTTCGGCGGTAAGGCCGGGAACCGGTTCCGCCGGCGGAGGCGGCTCGACCAGGACACGGAAGTTCGAGCTGGTGTGAGCGACCAGGTCCTTGACACTCCACCCGGGGCACAGGCTGGCCGCCGGCCACTCGTCGGGCCCCAGCGAACGGGCCACCTCGCCGTACTCTTCGGCCAGTACACGGCTCGCCGCTAGCCCAGCTGCCGACATGACGCCTCCTCCGCAGTTTGAAACCGTCTGTCGTGCGCCATCCTAAACCGTGGTGTCACGCTTACCATGTACGCCGCCTCACATCCTCGGATTGGCCACCCGCCGTGAATTGCCAGCGGGCCACGCAGATCCTGGACCGGAAGCGCCATCCGAGCGGCGTGTCTTCGACGATATCGAGATAGTCACCGCCCTTCCACCGTTTAGGATCATGCGAGTCGCGGGTGTAAGGCGCGAAGAACTTGCTAGTCACCCGCACGATGCCGTCGCGCTCAGCCGCGTAAACGTTGACGCAGTGGTGCGCGGATGGGTGATTGGCGGTCCGGAAGAAATCCTGGATTTCGGTGATTCCGCGGTATACCGCGTCGGCGCCAGCCTGAGTGTAGTCGAGTTCGGCATCGGGCAGAAACAGTTCGTCGAACCGGTCCCATTGCGCCGCATCTACGATATGGCCGTACAGCGCCAACAGCTGGTTGATCATAATGATGTCTGCAGGCTGCATATGCAATTCCCTTGCTCGGTGTCCGGCTCCAGGGCTTTGGCGTGTTCCGTGATTGTCCGTATCTGTCCTAGGGCCGCTGCCGTAAGTGGTCATCCTCGTGGATGCTTCAGAGGCGGGAAGGCCGCCCGTGCGCGGCGCTGGTCGCGGACTGCGGCCACCGCATCCCGCTGATTGAGCCGGACGCCGGCGACGAATACCTGGTCGAACCTCTCGGCCCCCAGCGCCTCGCGGACCTGGGCGACCGGCTCGGCCGGGCCCCGCTGCGCGGTCGGCCACGCACGCAGCCCAGCCCGCCGGCGCAGGCCCTCGGCCGCTCCCGCCAGCAGCGCCGCCCGCTCGGGGTCGCCTTCCTCGAAAGCCAGCTGGGCGAACGCGGTCAGGCACAGGGTCACGTTGCGGATGCTGTGGATCGCCAGGCTCAGGTCCAGCCCTTGGTCCAGCAGCGCCCGGGCTTCCTGGGGCCGGTGCCGCATGACAGCCAAGACGCCCAGCTGTACCTGGGAGCCCGTGATGAGCCGGTCGTTGCCGAACCGTTCCGCCAAGTCATGCGCCTCGCGCAGGTGACGTAGAGCATCGTCGTAGCGGCCCACGGCCGTCTCCACAGAGCCGAGGGTGATCAGGGCCGCAGCCGTCCAGAGGGGCTCGTCCTGGCCGCGAAGCTCCTCCAGGCTCCCCGCCGCCTCCCGCAGGGCGCTGTCGAGGTCGCCAACGATCGCCGAGGTCCACGCCATGGCCAGCCGCGACACAGCGTGCAGGTAGGGGTCCTGGATCATCTCAAGCAGCGGTGCCAGGCGCTGGCGGGCCGCTATCGCCGCCGCGTTGTCTCCCACCTCTCTGGCGGTGACCGCCGCGGCCCATAGCAGCTCGGCGCGGGCCTGGAGGTCCAGGGAGCCGGAGGTTGGCACGAGCTGCTCAACCCAGGCGCGGGCTTCGCTGAGGATGTCGCTCTGCACCGCCCACAGAGGCAGCAGGACGCGGAATAGGTGGGGCAGTGGTCTGGGGTCGTGGGCCAGGTACCAGCGCACGGCGGCGGCCAGGTTGCCGTCCTCGGCCCGCAGCCGCTCGGCCCACTCACTCCAGCCGGCGCCGCGCAGCGGCCGGTCCGCCCGCTCGGCCAGCGCCCGGTAGTAATCGGCGTGGCTGCGGTGGATATCGGTGACGTCAGGGCGGGACGCCAGCCGCTCGGCGACGAAGGCGCGGATGGTCTCAAGCATCCGCGGCCGGGGGCCGAACTCGGTGCTGTCGAGGTCGATGAGGCTATGGCGGGCCAGCGCCTCGGTCAGCTCCAGCGCCCGGTCCTCATCCAGGCTGGCCACCCGGGCGGCGGCCTCGACGGTCCAGCCGTCCACGAACACCGCCACGATCTCCAGCAGCGACCGTTCGGCCTCCTCCAGCAGGTCCAGGCTCCACTGGACCGTAGCCCGCAGGGTGTACTGCCGCTCGGGCAGGTCCACCGTGCCCGTCCCTAGTGCGTCCAGCGACCTTGACAGCCGGTCCAGCAGCGCGCCTGGGTCCAGCAGCCGGATGCGGGCGGCCGCAAGCTCAATCGCCAGCGGCAGGCCCTCCAGCAGCCGGCAGATCTCCGCCACCGCCGCGGCGTTGGCCTCAGTGAGGGTGAAGCCGGGCCGCACTGCGCGGGCCCGGTCCACGAACAGCGCCACCGCCGGCGACGCCGCCAGGTTCTCCACCGACACGTCGGCGGGGTCGGCCGGCAGCAGCAGCGGCGGTACCGGGTATTCCCGCTCGGCCCGCACCCCCAGCACCGTCCGGCTGGTCGCCAGGATCATCACGCCAACACAGCGGGCCAGCAGTTCGCCTAGATCGCGAGCAACCTCGACCACCTGCTCCAGGTTGTCCAGGATGAGCAGCCAGGCGCCGTCGCCGAACCGTTCGGCCAGTGCCTCCAGTGGCGAGCCCGTCCCGGCCAGATCGGCTCCCACCGTCCGGCCGATACTGGCCAGGACCAGCCCCGGGTCGGTGACCGGGGCCAGCGGCACGAATACGGTGCCTGCACCGAATCGGTCCCGCAGTCGCTCGCCCGCGGCCACCGCCAGCCGGGTCTTACCGATCCCGCCCGGTCCGGTCAGCGTCACCAGCCGCACGCCGGGCCGCCCGATTAGGGTGGCCACCTCCCCGATGGCCTCCTCCCGCCCGATCAGCGACGTCGTGCCCACCGGCAGCGGGCGCGAGCCGCGCGGGTTCACAGGCCGTGACGGCACCGGCCCCGGGCCTGCCGCTGCGGGCGCGGCGGCGGCGAACCGCTCGCTCAGCAGCAACGCTAGGTCATCGCGGACCAGCCTGCCCAGCTCAGCGGGCGTACGGAAATGACGGTAGGAGTCCGAGGCCTCCTCCTGGATGCGGGAGAGCAGCGCGGTGAGCCGCGGCTCGCGGTCCGGTGCGGGCTCTTTGACGTACAGCAGCCGCGGCAATGCCTGCGAGAGCTCGAACTCGTCCTCCAGACCCGAGATCTCCATGTCCGGGCCGACCTGCCCGTAGCGCTGCCAGTACAGCCCGATGAAGACATCGCTTTGGGCCAGGTAGGCCTGGTACAGATCGCGCGGAGGGTATGGCCGCGCCCCCAGCTCGAACATCACCGGGGTGAGCCGCAGCGCCGAGATCGCGCGCGAGACAGCCCGCCGCTCCTCAGCCAGCTCACCCAGCGTGGAGCTCACGAACACCCGCAGACGCTGGTCAGGAGTCCGGATGACCACGTCACCCTCCAACACCTCGTTCGCCGATTGCGCTGGCAAGCCGCACCGTACCAGTCTGGAACACAATCCTGGAACGAGCCGGTTCGGGCACTCCGCCTTCCGGCTTGGATACCTGCTGGTCCAGCGGCCGTTATCGTTTGGCGGGGTGCTAGAGCGCGCACGTAGCTTCGATCGTGAGCTTGCGCAACGGGCTGGCCGGGTTGGGGCATTTGATCAACCGCTCTATTGCGCACCGGATCGACCACGGAGCCCGGATCCACCACGATAACCGGGCAGGGTCTCCGCCAGTAGCCGTCCCAGCCCGTCGGCGAGGAGTTCGCGTTGCGGCACTGATACCGAGGTAACAGGTTCGAAGACCGCCTGAAGCGCGATTCCGAGCGTCAGCGCGACGATCTGCTGCGCCAGCCTGGCCAGATCCGGCGGCGGGCCGTCGCCGAGGTGACGCTCTTGGGGCAGTAGCTTCTCGACGCGAGCACGGGCGCGGCTAACGTGGCCGTCCTGGACGTGGGCCAGCTCGGGATCCGCGACCGCCACGCCCCAGAAGGCGATGATGACCCGCCAGTCGACCAGCCGGTCGTCGTCGAGGGGAAGCCAGGCCTCCAGGCAGTCCTGCAGGGTGCCGCCGGTGTTGATCGCGGTCTCGAACCGCACGGTCGTCCTGCTCGCCGCGGCCCGGAAGGTGGACAGCAGGAGATCGCGCTTGTCGGTGAAGTAGGTGCTGACGATGGCCGTGCTTGAGCCGGCCAAGTCTGCGACGCGGCGGAACGTGAGGGCGGCAACGCCCTCATCAGCGACGAGACGCGCGGCCAGCGAGGTGACGTGGTCACGCTGCCGCTCGCGGTCAACCTGGATGGGCATGTTGTGAGGATGTCGCATCGCTGGCCACATGACAACTGTCATCTGACACTCGTCAGATGACAGTTGTCATGTGATGATGGATTACCGCGGCGGAATTCTCCGCGCAAATCCCCGGGAGGACCCTTATGGTGCACGCCCCCACGCGCGGTGACGGACCGGCTCGCTTCGGGCCGGGCGTACCGCTGATACCCGAGATCGGACCGGGGATTCTCGAGTCCGGCGTTTACACCGATCTGGAGCGCTACCAGCGCGAGCGGACCGCGGTGCTCGCGCCAAGCTGGCAAGTCATCTGCCGGTCGTCGCAGATTCCGCAGCCGGGCGACTTCATCACCTGGGAGGGGCATGGCGAGACGATCGTCGTCACGCGGCGTCGTGATGGTGGTGTGAGCGGGTTTCACAACGTCTGCCAGCATCGCGGCGCGCGGATCGTCAAGGAGCCTTCTGGTTGCGCCCGGCGGTTCAGCTGCCGCTGGCACAACTGGGTGTATGACCTGAGCGGGGCCGTGGCCGGCGTCCCTGACCGGGAAGACTTCGACCCCGCTGCGCTGGACGGGCTGGCGGCGCCGGGCATCGAGTGCGCCGAATGGGGCGGATGGGTGTGGGCCGTGCTCGCCGGACCGGGTGCGGCCCCGCCCTTGGCCGACTGGCTCGGCCCGGACATCACCACCGACCTCGGCGCCTACCGGATGCAAGACATGCAACTGGTCGAGAAGCTGACGTGGGATGTGCCGGTCAACTGGAAGGTCATCATCGACGCGTTCAACGAGAACTACCACGCCGCGCACCTGCACGCCAAGAACACCACGGCACAGGACGTGAAGGACGGCCGGTTCAGCACCTATTTCGTGTTCGGACGCCACGCCATGATGGTCATCCCGTACAAGGGCGTGCTGGCCCGGCTGCGGGAGACCCTGGACCATCAGGGCACCGCCATCTGCCACTACACCGTCTTCCCGACCGCGGTGTTCAACTGCAACCCGACGCACATCCAGCTGTTCCGGGCGGTGCCGCTGTCGGTGGACCGCAGCCGATTCGAGTGCTGGGAACTGCGATACGCCGACCCCGACCAGAGCTACCAGGACGCCGTGAGCGAGCACTGGGAACGCCTGAAGAAGGTGGTCGCGGAAGACGTTGAGATTTGGGACGAAGTCGCCGCCACCCGCGACTCGTCCGCGTACCGCCGCAACATCCTCAACAACCGGGAATGCAAGATCACCGCTTTTCACCGCAGCGTCGAGGAGATGCTCGACGGCTGACAGGAAGTCCGGCGCCGGCCAGCCAGCGCACCCGCTTGGTCGCTGCCAACTCCCCAACGCGGGGCGAGGTGCCGACCACGCTGGAATGCCGCGCCGCCCGCACCTCGTCCCGCCGGACCCTTCCCGGGCCATGAGCACCCCTCCGGGCGCTAGACGTGCCAGAGTTTCTCGAACTGGGCCTGGTAGTCGGTGACACCGACGTAGTAGCCCCCACCGTCGAACTTGGCTTGGCCGATGTTGCCCGGTGTGAGCAGCTGGGTCGGCAGCAACTCGCTATTGGCCGGAGCGAGGCTGTCACCGACGAATTGCCTGGCGAGCATGTCGACGACGCGCCAGCCGAGGATGCTGGTCGCGAATCCTGCCCATACCGCCTGGGTACCATTGCGCAGCGCCTGCATGTTCGCCGCGCTGGGCGTCTCGCCGCCGATCTTGACCTGCTGCGTCAGCCCGGCCGCCTGGAGCGCCGCCGGTACCCCGAGAGAAAGGTCACCGAAGGAAAAAATCACCCACTTCGTTTGCGGACTTCGCTGCACCGTGCTGACGACCGACTGTGGCGTTCTGGTGCCCAGGTCGGTGACCGCTTGGTCGACCACGTTGACATGGCAGGCCGGGCAGTACTTCATGACCGTGTCACGGAAGCTGTTCGTGTAGACCTGCAGAATCGGGTACGCGGAGATCGTGAACACGGCAATCGTCGTCGGCGCTTTGCTCTGCGCCACGACGTAGGCCCCGGTCATATCGCCCCACTGCTTTACCTGGGCGGACGAGTCCAGACTCGCCGAGATCACTGGTGGCGCGGCCGTGTCGGTCGTCGAGTCGGAAATGGCGATGGCGCCTTGCTGCTGAGCCATTTTGAGTTGTGCCTCAACCTGGCCAGCTGGCGTCCCGGAGAAGTGAACGGCGCTCGGATTGCGCTGCAGTGCGAGTTCGAAGGCAGCCTGCGAGGCGTTCGCCTCCGTGCCGATCGGGATGCGCTGATACTTCCAGCCAAGAAGCGCCGCCGCCTGCGCGATCGCTTCGTCCTTCTGCATCGAGACCGGCTGCGGGGTCTCAAGAGAGATGACATATTTGCCTGTAGGGGGTTTCTTGCTCAGTGGCGGCAGCCCCAGGCTCTGCGGCGGGTTGAGGTACTTGGCGACGATTGCCTGGGCTCCGGCGACGTTGATGCCGGAGTCGTCGACGCTCGCGCCGTTCGCCGCGGTCCCGGCGGAGCTGCTCGCCGCGGTCCCGCCGCCGCTACCGCCGCTCGAACAGGCGGCCATGCCAAGCACCAGGCCCAGGCCAGCGGCTGCACTGCATACTCGTCTCGTAATTGCCATCGGTGTCTCCTAACCGCCCAGCCGCTCGACCACGGCCCGGCCGATGCCGCGGCTGTCGGCCGTCATCAGCACCTTCGATATACAACATTTGATGTACATCACTTGTTGTATATCAGCGTTATGGTGATGTCAATGCCTGGGCGAGGAGATCACGAGCGGCGTCGCCAGGAGGTGGGTGCGAATCGTCGCGCACACTTGGTGGATACTCGGCATGGGCTGTCGGAGGTGAGCACGTCCAGCCGGCGCCGGACCTAGCTTGTCGCCTGCTCGGCCAGCCGCTGCCGACCTCGTTCGGCCCCCAGCGTCAGGACGTGACGGTTGCCTCGATTCCACGTCACGACAAGCTTTTTGCCGGAAATCTTCCATCCACCTTGATGGCGGACCAGGCGGTCGCTGTAGTAGCCGCCCAGCGTGAACCAGTTGTCGCCGTCCGGGTTGGTGAGGAAGTGCTCGGCCTGGACGTAGATGACGATGTCAGCCACGTCGCCATTGATCGTGACGAGCGGGTTATACAGACAATGCTGAGTCGCGTCCAGGCCGGAGAAAAGCGCTCTGCCCCGCTCCACCCAGTCGTCGGCTCGGAACCGCCCGGCGGAACCCGGGCGGTACGAGCTGTAGTCGAGGTCAATTTCGTCGGTGAAGACGTCGCGGTACGCCGTCCAGTCGCGCAGGTCGACAGCAGCGGCGAACCGGTACAGGGTTCGACAGACCGCCAACTCGTCGGCAGGATTAGATCGTGTATCCGTCATGACGCCGGGACCTCCTCCGGTCGCGAGATCGCCTGTCGGTGAAGTAGTGACTGACGGCGGTCGTGCTGCAGTTGACAGCACCCTACCATTGATATACAACGGTCAATATACATCATGTGTTGCACATCGGTGGCTCAGCCGGTGGAGGGAGTGCCGAGCGTGGACCTTGGGCTGGCGGGCAAGAAGGCGCTGGTGACGGCCGGCAGTCGCGGCATCGGCCGGGCCGTGGTCGAGCGGCTGGTCGCCGAGGGCATGCGGGTAGCGATCTGCGCGCGGAACGCGGCGGGTGTCGAGCTCGCCGCCAAGGAGCTGGGACAGCACGGCGAGGTCGTCGGCATGGCCGTTGACGCCAGCGACCATCCCGCGCTTGCCGCCTGGGTAGAGGAGTCCGCCGAGCGGCTGGGCGGCGTCGACGTGATTGTCTCGAACGCGAGCGCGCTCGGGGGGATCCCGCACTCACCGGAAGGCTGGCGGCGCAACTTCGAGGTCGACGTGATGTCGGCCGTCACGTTCGTCGACGCTGCGGTGCCGTTCCTGCGGCGCAGCGAGGTCGGCAGCATCGTGCAGATCGGGACGATCACCGCGGTCGAAAACCATTACTACCCCGGCGGCGGCCTCAGCTACGGGCCGATGAAGGCGGCGCTGATCAACTACGTCAGCCAGCTCGCCAAGGAGCTCGGTCCGGACGGGATCCGCGCGAACGCGGTGTCGCCGGGCCCGATCTACATCGACGGCGGGTCTTGGGACCGGATCCGGCAGAAGAAGCCGGACTACTACGAGGCCAACCAGGCCCGGCACCCGTCCGGCCGGTTCGGCCGCGCCGACGAGGTAGCCAACGTGGTCGCCTTCCTGGCCAGCCCGATGGCGTCGTGGGTTACCGGGCAGAACCTCGTGGTGGACGGGTCGTTCACCCTGCGCATCGGCTACTGAAATGCAGCCAGACCAAGCACGCGGCCTCCTTGAGCGGCCGGCCCGGTCACGCCGCCGCCTGGCGGCATAGGCTTCGCTCGTGCCGGAATCACCGCTGATCCTCGTGACCAACGACGACGGCCTGCTCTCACCCGGGCTGCACGCGGCCGCGGAGGCCGTGGCAGACCTGGGCGACCTGCTCCTCGCCGCACCCGCGACGCAGCAGACCGCCATGAGCCGCGCCTTCGTGCGGGACGCGGACGCGGGCGTCATCGAGCAGGTCGAAATGCACGTCGCCGGACGCACGGTGCCCGGGTTCGCGATCAGCGGTTCACCGGTGATGGCCGTGACGCACGCGGTTCTCGAGCTGGCCGAGCGGCCGATCGGGCTGTGCATCAGCGGGATCAACTACGGCGAGAACATCGGCGGCACCATCGGGGTGAGCGGGACCATAGGTGCCGCGCTAGAGGCGGAGGTGTACGGCATCCCCAGCATCGCCGTGGCGATCACGGCGCAGGTCAGCGAGTGGCGGACCTTCGGCGCCGTCGACTGGACCGCCGTCAGGCACTTCACCCGGCGGCTGGCCAGGCAGGTGCTCGACGAGGGCATGCCGGACGGAGTGTCCGTGCTCAACCTCAACGTGCCCAGGAGCGCGACCACCCAGACGGAGTTGCGTAAGACGGTGCAGAGCCGCCAGCCCTACTACGTCCGCAGCCGCTCAGGCTCCGGCCGTCGGCTCGACGAGCCGTACCAGTTCGCCGTCGAGGCGGTCGTCGACTGGGATCACCTGGAGCCCGGGACAGATATTCACGCGGTCATCGGCGACCAGGTGGCATCGGTCACCCCGCTGACGTGGCGGATGACCGCGGACACCGATTGGATGCCGCGAGAAGCAGGTGGTGGCTGATCACCACGTCGAGATGGCCTGGCGCTGATGACCCGGTGAACTACGTGCGGGTATCCGCCGCGAAGTCGGCCCGGTAGTGACCTTCGGCGTCACGCACTGGCTCGGCTCGGTCGACCCGGAACTTGGCGATGTGTGACGTCCCCGATCCGTTCTCGTGCAGCGCGCGTTTGGTGGCGGCCATGTTCGGGTGCGCGAAATGCGCGGCGAGCGACTCCTCGTCCGCCCACCGTTCCAGGACCACGATGCGGTCATTGTCGACCGTGTCGGCCGTGAACGCGTAGTCGAGGCAACCCGGCTCCTCCGAGCGCGTGCGCTGGACGTAGGGGCGGACGGCTTCCAGCAGGGCGGCCCGACGCTGCGGGTCGACCTCGATGGTGCCGACGATCAGAATCTCCACGGTCATCCGCTCCTGACCAGCGGCCGACGTGAGCCGCGCCGCCTTTTCTACGCCGATGTGGTCGTGGTCTGACGCAGAGGCTCGCCCTGACCCAGACAGATGGTTATTGTAGTCGATGACAAG
>Ga0210383_10005483_pt1 | contig 11134 bp, 7 predicted proteins | sample IncBWC14OmetaG_FD_160072 | JGI IMG/M metagenome (GOLD analysis project Ga0210383, IMG submission 160072) | Forest soil microbial communities from Barre Woods Harvard Forest LTER site, Petersham, Massachusetts, United States - Inc-BW-C-14-O ...
ACGCATGCTCGAAGGCAGCCAGATACGCGAGTCGCATCGCGATTGCAGCCGTGTGCAGGATGCGTACTCATTGCGTTGCATGCCGCAGGTGCACGGCGCGGTGCGCGATACGTTAACTCACTGCCGTGAGGTCATGGAAATCGAGGTCAACTCCGCAGTAGACAATCCCCTGGTTTTCGTGAAGAACTCAAAGAAGGCAGACGGCGAGGGCGACGTGATTTCGGGCGGAAACTTCCACGGCGAGCCGATAGCTTTTGCGCTGGACTTCCTTGGAATCGCTCTAAGCGCGTTGGCCGGTATTTCCGAACGAAGATTGGAGCGCCTGGTGAATCCTGCGCTCAGTGAAGGATTACCACCGTTTCTTGCGGCGGGTGCGGGATTGAATTCCGGATTCATGATGCCGCAGGTTACGGCGGCGGCGCTCGTGAGCGAAAATAAGATCCTTGCCCATCCTGCGTCCGTCGACTCGATCACTACTTCCGGCAACAAAGAAGATTTCGTTTCGATGGGAATGACGGCATCGCTGAAGTTGAAGCGGATCATCGAAAATGCGCGCAACGCGATGGCCATCGAAGCCATGGCGGCGGCGCAGGCGCTGGACTTCGTGGCCCCCCTTAAGACAGGCAGGCGCGGGTTGGAGGCCTATGCGGCGATTCGCTCCGTGTGCGCGACGATGGACAAGGATCGGGTGATGTATCAGGATTTCGCCCGACTCTCACAGTTGCTTGCGAGCGGAAAAGTCGCGGATGCGCTGAAATAATTCGCTCTAAGCGTCCGACAAGCCGCAGCCGAGCACGTTCTAGGCACTAGTGGTCGCGCTTCCGTCCAGCCCCAACTTGTCCGCGATTGGCTTTAGCGCTTCGATGCAGAACGCGATGTGTTCGTCCAGATCGACGCCCAGGCCAGCAGCGCCGTTCACGATGTCGTCTCGGTTCACCTTTCGCGCGAAGGCTTTGTCTTTCATTCTTTTTCGCACCGACTTGACGTCTACTTCCGCTAAAGATCTTCCCGGCTTGATCAGCGCGACTGCGGTGATGAATCCGGCAAGTTCGTCGCAGGCGAACAGCGCTTTTTCCATTGGAGTGTCACGGGTCACGCCCGTATATTCTGCGTGGGACATGATCGCGCGTCGGATTTCGTCCGAGACGCCTCGCTCTTTCAGAATCTCGTTTCCTTTGTAAGGGTGGTCGTCAAGGCTGGGATATTGTTCATAATCGAAGTCGTGCAGCAGGCCGACAACGCCCCAAAGCTCTTCGTCTTTCGTAGAATCATCCGCAAATTTTCGCGCATACGCCCGCATGCACGCCTCGACTGACAAGGCGTGTTTCCGCAAACTTTCTGATTGAGTGAACTCAATTAGTAAACACCACGCCGATTCTCGATTGATCGTCATCTTGTTCCCTGAATCCTCAATAACCTTGGCTGCCAGTCGACCCATCGCGGTCGAAGACCTCAGCGCTAAAGCCCACACCATGGCTGCTTTTGGCGGCACGGTTGAAGCCGTGCCCTTCGCCGGCGCTCTCAGCAGCACTGACAAAGCGCCTGTCCCTTCATAGCGTCATTTGCTTTCTCTGACATCATACTTTGAGTTTGCTCTTGATATTGTGCTTGACATCCACAGGGACCGTGCCTCAAATTACGCTGCAGGTTGGGAACCGTATCTAGTTTGGTTCACTCGGTTCCAGGAGAAGCCCGCTCTGGCCCTCCCACACCTTAGATGGCCACCACTCTTGCCCCAGTAGATTCCAGGGAAGTCGTTCGCTGCGACAAATGCCTGCTGGTCCAATTTCGTACCAGTAACGATCTTTGCCGCCGCTGTCATGCCTCGTTGGATGAAGACGAGCCAGAAGTAGTCGCAGCGCCGCCACCGCCGCAGATGATGCCGAGCAATGGCCATGGTCGAGGCCATTTGCATCTGGCAGCATCGATTCGGTCGATGCGGCTGCGGAATGGACTCAGCCAGAGACAATTGGCAGCGCGAATGTCCGTGCCCCGCACTTATGTTTCGAAGATTGAAAACGAAAAAGCAACGCCAACACTCTCCTCGCTGGAGAGGCTGGCGAACGCTCTGGAGGTTACCGTCCCCGATCTACTGAGCGGAGGCGAGCGCAACCGGCAGGAAGAGGTTCGCGAACTCATGCAAGATCCGTTCGTCGCGGAAATGCTGCCCTTCGTGAACCAATTAAATGGGATGCAAATGTCGAGCATCCTGACCCAGGTACGGGATTTGACCATACGTCCGCGGAGAAGCGCGTAGGTTTTAGGCTCACGCAAGACGGGCGAGGACACCTGTCTTCCATGGAAACGATTTTTCCGGGCGACCAGCCAACTGCAGCCGGGATCGAGAGATCCCGGCCCTTTTTTTAGCTCTCCAGCCGGAACCGAGTTTCGCCCAGCCTGTAAAGCCTGCGCCAAACCAGGCGATTCACGGTGACAACCGTAGCCGCCATAACGATGGTGGCGGCGATGAGCAAATTGAAATTTCCACTGTCGGTAGCTCGGCTGATAATGGAGCCCAGGCCGATGGTGGAGAATGTCTGCCCCTTAAAATGAAAGTACTCGGCGACGATGCTGGCATTCCACGCCCCGCCTGACGCAGTGACCATGCCGGTCAGAAGGTATGGAAAGATTCCAGGAAGAATGAGCTTTCGCCAACGTTCCACGCCACTGATGCGACAGACCGAACAGACTTCCTTGAGGTCAGTAGGAATCGCCATCGCTCCGGCAATCACGTTGAACAGAATGTACCATTGCGTTCCGAGCAAAAGCAGAAGGATGGAGCCGATGCCGAGCCCTCCGCCCAGACGAATCAGGATCAGCAGGATGACCGGGAAGAACGCATTCGCTGGAACGGACGCGGCAATCTGCGCCAGAGGTTGCGCCACACGAGCCAGGCGCGGACTGAAACCGATCTTCACGCCAACCGGGATCGTCCAGGCAGCACCGATCAACAGGGCCGCGATGACGCGAAGAAAAGTCGCCCCCAGGCCTCGACCCAACTCCGTTAACTCGGAGTGATCGAGTCCGGTAAGCAAGATCGCCACTCGAACCACTGCGTACCCCGTGAGGCCCAAGGCGGCAATGCCCAGAAGGCCAAGCACCCACGTCTTCCAGCGAGAACCTGCCGCTGCGGCCGGCTCTTCCCGCTGCCGCCGGGAGAAATACGACATGAGCGACTCACGCATGGGGAAGACGGCCTTTTGCCGCAGTTGTGCCAGACTGCGCGAATGCTGTATCAGATCAAGTACCCAGGAGTGCGGCACGTCCGCGCTCTCCACTTGCTCGACCTTGAACTTCTCAGCCCACGCGATCACCGGCCGCCAGATGAATTGATCAAGCAGCACGATCACGGCGATCATGGTGAATACGCCCAACAAAATAGAGCGCGTATCTCCAGCGCTGGCGGCGGTTTGCAGATAGGAGCCAAGGCCTGGCAGCCGAAAGTCGCGCGATCCGAGCACGAACATCTCGCACGCCATCAGCGCGAACCACCCGCCGGCCACCGACATCATCGAGTTCCACACCAGGCCAATCGCCGCGAAAGGCAATTCGACTTCGGTAAAACGCTGCCACCAACTGAAACCGTAAATCTTGGCGGCTTCACGCATTTCGCGTGGAATGCTTTTCAAGGATGCATAGAAACTGAAAGCCATGTTCCAGACTTGCCCGGTGAAAATCAGGAGGATCGCTCCCAACTCGACGCCCAATTGGCGGCTGGGAAATAACGCGACCATGGCCAGCATCACTCCGGGCAGAAAACTCAGCACAGGGATGGACTGGAGTACATCCAACAGCGGAATCATGAACCTCTCGGCCCTCGGATTGTAGGCGGCGATATAGCCGTATACGAGCGTGAACACCAGGCTTAGCCCATAGGCGAGGGTTATGCGCAACAGGGACAATCCTGCATAAGCAGGAAGCGCCAGAAGACTTTGCGATATCTCTACCGACGGAGTAAATGGCCCAAGCCAGGTTCGTGCGACCACCAACACGCCGTAGAAAAGCGCGATGGCCACCGCGAACATCAGCAAGTCGGGCAGGTGCGAGGTCTCGACTCGTGGCAACAGCGACCACAGTCGATAGGGAGAGATCGTTCCTATCCCCTGACCTTTTTTCATGGCTTCGCCGTGGACAACTGAGGATTAGCTTCCGATAAAGGCTCGGTCAATACGAGGCGGCCATTCTGCGGATCGTGGTCGAAAATCTCCGCGTAGCGTCCCCAGTTCATGGCAGTTTCGAACTGTCGCTCCACTTCAACTTGGCTGAAATGCTCGTCGAGAATGTCGTGGAAGAATTCGTCAGGAATGGAATGATCCGACTTCGCCTTGAGAACGCTCTCGATGCACTGCAGAATGGTGACATGTTTGAGTGCGGCTTCGCGAAAAAGAACTTTGCGGGTGAGAATGTCAGCTTCGGCGAAGGCAATCCCTTCAGGAGTGATTTGCACATCGCCCTCTTTAAGAGTCGCGAAACCAAGAAGCGTGGCGGATTCTACGATAGGCAGGAGGTCATCCACGTCCATCGCTAACGTTTCAGCGAGGCGGTAAAGATCGGCTTGTCCGCCGCCATCGTGCAGGATCTCGAGCAAACCTGCAATCCCTGCGGTGCGGGCATGCGGCAACATCTGATATTTTTGCCGCGGCGGACGCGCTGCGTTCGCGGGAACCTGTCCTGGGAGCGTAGACGCAGGCGTCACGTCCGGTTGCGTCATGATCTTATAGATGTAGTCGACGAACTCAATAAACCGAGTGGCTTTGCGGTCGCGTGGATAAGGCAGGCCAATCTCGAAATCAGAACGAATCCGTCCGGGATTTTTCCCCAGAACGATCACACGGTCCGCTAGCAGCACCGCTTCTTCAATATTGTGCGTAACCACGAAAATCGCCGAGGTCGGCATTTTCTTGCCCAGCCAGAGCTCGAGCAATTCACCGCGAAGAGTCTCTGCGGTCAGAACATCAAGAGCAGAAAACGGTTCGTCCATGAACAGCACTTCGGGCTCCACCACCAGCGCACGGGCGAAACCGACACGCTGTTTCATTCCGCCGGAAAGCTCTTTGGGGTATGCGGTTTCGAAACCGTCGAGTCCGACCGTGTCCAACATCTTGAGCGCTCGCTTGCGTCGTTCGATAGCGGCGACTCCACGCGCTACCAGAGGCGCTTCTACGTTCTCGAGCACGTTGAGCCAGGGAAACAGAGCAAAGCTCTGAAAGACAATCGCAACGTTAGGCGGATGCCGTTCGATGGGCTCGCCGTGCCACAACACCTCGCCGGATGATGGGGAAGAAAGCCCCGTCAGCATGCGTAGAAGGGTTGACTTTCCAGAACCGGATGGTCCGAGTAGCGCAACAATCTTCCCGGGATGGACGTCCAGATCGGTGGGCGCGATGACCTCGATGCGATTCCCGTCCGGTTGGACATAGAACTTCTCGACCGCGCGCGCCTGGATGATCGGATTTTCCACCGGCTTTCACTCCCAACCTCGTCTACATCTATACACGATCCCGTGGGGTCGCTCCAAACATCTCGGCACTTTGTAACCTTGTATTCATAATTTGTGAACAAGCGCAGGGAAAGCGGCACCGAATCAGGCGATGAAGTCTTCACTCGCTGGCAATGAAACCGGCTGTGGCAACCGGTCGGTGACCTCGGCGAGATTGGCTAGGCGCTCGGATAAGTCGCGAGTCAATGACCCCGGCTCGCATCGCCAAAGATAGTTGCCCGTCTTCACGCTCGGAGTATTCAATCGCGCCTCGCTTCCGAGGCCGAGCACATCTTGCAGAGGAGCCACGGAGAAGCTGGCTACAGAAGCCTGGGCGGCGCGGATGAAGGCCCAGTTGATTCCATCTTTGCCACGTCCAACATACGCATCGGCTGCCCGGCGCTCGAACTCGCTTGCAATGGAAGTCCACCAGCCCAGAGTCGTGTCGTTGTCATGGGTGCCGGTGTAGATCACGCGATCAGACGTAAGGCGGTGGGGCAAATACGTGTGCGCTCCCACGTCGCCAAATCCAAACTGCAACACCGCCATCCCGGGAATCTGATGGCGCTCGCGCAGTTCATGTACGTCGGGAGTAATGTAGCCCAGGTCCTCGGCGAAAAATGGAAGCCCACCCAACTCTTCGCGCAACTTGTCGAACAACTCGTCTTTGGGGCCATCGACCCAGCGGCCGTTCATTGCCGTGGGCTCACAGGCGGGAATCTCCCAGAACTGCGAGAACCCACGAAAATGATCGAGTCGGATGAAGTCGCAAGTCTGCGTCGCCCAACGCAACCTTTGCACCCACCACTTGTACCCTTCCGCGCGCATCGCCTTCCAGTCGTAAAGAGGATTTCCCCAGCGCTGGCCGGTCGCGCTGAAGGCGTCGGGAGGGACGCCGGAAACAGCCTCGGGTTCCAAGTCATCCTTCAGACGAAACAATTCTCGATTGGCCCACACGTCCACGCTGTCGTAATCGACAAAGATGGCAATATCGCCGACCACGCGAATGGATTTCTGAGCACAGTAAAGACGCAGGGCATGCCACTGCTCGTAGAAAAAGAACTGGATGACTCTGCGAACCGCCATCTCCGAGGCGAGCTCTGCACGGATCTTTTTCAACGCGCCCGCCTCACGGCGCGCCAGTTCCTTCGGCCAGGCATTCCAGCATTGTTTGCGATAGCGATCACGAAGCGTGTCGTAGAGGACAAAGTCTTCGAGCCACCACTCGTTCTCGGCGCGGAATTGTTCAAAGCGTGCCTTCGTGGCTCCAGTAGCAGAGTCAAGAAATTTGCGAGCCGCTTCCATCAGCAAAGGCAGCTTGCGTTCGTGAACCTGATCGTAATTGATAGGACCGGAGGTATCTGGAAGCGTTTCGAGCCGCGAGGGGTCGATCCAACCGCGCTCCGCCAGTCGTTCCAGGCTCACCAGTAAGGAATTGCCGGCAAAAGCGGAAGTCGAAGAGTACGGAGAATTCCCGTTCGCAGGCGGCCCCAGAGGCAGCACTTGCCACAGCCCCTGGCGAGCGTCCGCGAGGAAGTCAAGAAAGTCGTACGCGGCTGGACCGAAATCACCAATGCCCCCGCGCGAGGGCAGCGATGTGGGGTGGAGCAGAATTCCGGTCAAGCGAGGAAATGACATGAGACTACTGTTCCACCTGGTTTATGAGGCTAGAATCAGGACCGAAGCTTAGACGTTCTTGATGGCGCGGAGCCTATCGGGCGAAAAGCACACTATTCGCCCTCGTCCCCCTCGGATTGCTGCTTAGTCAAACTTTTCATCTCTTGTTCGTTGATCTTGATCTTTCCCGACTTCTCCATTTGCTCGCGCAGATTCGCCATGAACAAACCGAATAACTCGGATTGCTTGCCCTGCATAAGCGTATCGCGGATTTGATCTTTCTTGGCGGCGAAGTCCGCTTCCGTAGGCGCTTGCTTCTCGAGAATCGCCAGCACGGCACCGGTGTTGCCGCTGTCGACGGGACCGCTGATGTCCCCCGGCTTTAGCGTAAAAGCCACCGCGGCCGCTCCGGACATGGAGCCGATATCCGGAACCTGACCATCGGGCAGCACGAAATCGCTGGTCTTCATCGTTGCTCCCAGTTCTTTGGCGGCCTTTTTCAAGTCGTGATCGGCTTTCGCCCGGTCGGAAAGCTCTTGCGTCTTCTGAGTAAGAAGTGTTCCGGACCGTTCGTTCTTGAACTCCGTCTCCACGCGGCTGCGAATTTCTTCGAAGGTCGGAGTCGCAGCCGGCTTGATCGCTTCCAACTCAAATATCGCAAAGCCCTGTGGCACCTGTATCTGATCTGGTGGAGACTTCTCGGCCGCCGCGAACACCGCCTCGGTGAACTGCGGCGCGGTGCCAATCCCCGGCAGCGTATCTGTGCTGCTGATAAAGTCGGTCGCAACGACTGGCAGGTTTTTTGCGGCCGCTGCTTTATCGAGACCGCCGGCGCGAGCCTGCGAAAGCAGTGCGCTTGCTTGCGATTCCGCAGCCTGCTGAGCTTTTTGTTGCTTGAGGATTGGCTCGATCTGATCCTTTACTTCGGCCAGCGTCTTCAGGTGTGCGTCCTGCTTATCGTCTATCCGAAGAATGACAAAAGCGTAACCTGCGTTGATCACATCGCTGGTGCCACCCTTGGACAAGGAAAACGCGGCTTTGTCTACCTCAGGAACGGGAAACCCTCCCCGCTTAATCCAACCCACCGAGCCCCCATCTTTGCTGCTCGGATCCTCGGAGTACTTCTTCGCCAAATCCTCAAATTTCGCCCCCGCCTTCAACTGCTTGAGGACATCGTCTGCCTTCTTGTGTGCGTCGTCGACGCCTTTCTGATCCACCTTGCCGTCGGCGCCGGGGAGCGGAGTCTTGATCAGAATCTGCCGAACATTGACTTGCTCGGGCACACGATACTCGTCGCGATGCTGATCGTAGTATGCCTGCAGCTCCTGCGGGCTGACTTGAGCTGCGCTTTGAAGCTTCGCGCTATCAATTACCACGTACTTGATTTTTCGCTTCTCCGGAATCGAGTTGTTGTAGGTCGCTTTGTTGCGATCGTAAAAAGCCTTCAGCTCTGGATCGGTGGGATGCAGCCCTTTCAGAATGTCATCCTTGCGCAGCACCGCGTAGTCGAACTTGACTTTACCGTTCTCTTTCTCGAAGCGCTGCTGGATTTCTGCATCCGTGACCATCGCACTGCCTGCAACCAGGCTGCGCAATTTATCAATCAGGATATCTTCCTTTACGCTTCGCTCGAACAGGGTCGGCGTGAGATCGTGGTCCTGCAACATTTGCTCGTACGCAGGCTGCCCTATGAAGTTGCCTCCCGGGAAAAAGACCTGACTATAACGGCCATGCTGTAATTCCTCGCGGACGGCTTCGTCGGTCGCTTTTAATCCCAGATGCTGAGCCTCGGCAATGAGGGCCTGTCGCTGAATCAATTGCTGGGCCGCCTGCGAAGCGAAAAATGGCAGCAACATGGAAGCCTGGGCTCCGCCGCGGGGAAATTGCTGTCGAACCATCTCCCGGGCCTGACGCTGAACTTCCTGGGTCGTGATGTCGGCTCCAGCCACTTTGGCTATAACGCCGCGGGTCGGAGCACTCATTCCGAAACCAAAACTGGTGCCGGAACCTAGACCGCCCAAGGAAATCACCATGGCGGCACAAATAATCAGTAACATGCCACCGAGGATTATCTTCTTCGCGGGGCCAGGGGTCTGCAAAAATCGAATCATCGTCTTATCACTCCGGAGTACAAAGGCGAGTTAGATATTATAAACCAAGGCGGGATTAGCGGTCGGATTGAGCGAATTGCGCGTGGCGCGACCGGGCAATTGAGCAATTTCGTAATTGAGTAATTTGGGACGCTTGCCAGTCCATGAATTCCCAATTCCCCAATTCCTAGATGTGCTCCGAAACCGATAGAACATTTCCATCGGGGTCTTTGAACCAAGCCACTCTGTCCCCACTGGGCGCCGTCCAAATCCCGAGTCGGTCTTGTTCAAAGAAACCAAATCTCTCAAAGCGAACGCCTTTTTCTTGAAGCGCAGCAACCACTTTCTCTATGCCTGAAACTTGCCATCCCAAAATCGTGAACTGAGCCGGTTTGAAGTCCGGGGTCTTCGCAACTCGAATCATGGTTCCGTTCGCATCCAGCACCATCGCAAAACCGTCATCTACGACGAACCGAAGCCCCAGCACGCCCTCGTAAAACGATCGAGCCTTCGCAGGGTCGTTGGTCGGGATGAAGGCAATGATATTCATTGCTCCTAGCATGCATGCCTCCCCGAGTAAAACAGACTTGCTCGATTTCTCAGGCTTCTTCCGGCGGAAGTTCGAAGTCCACAAGGTTGCCGCGGAAACCCTGCGTCTTCCATGCCCCGAAGGCGATCCCCGCGGCCATCCAGATAGCTCCAAAGATTAGCGCCTTTGGGCTGAGGTTCAACCACAGAAGTAGACAAATGACGAAACCCAAAACCGGCGGTAGCAAATTGCTCAGCTTCTTTTCATCTTCATGCAGATAGTACCGCACAAACGCCGCGGCATTCACGCCCATGAAGGCGATCAGCGCGCCGAAGTTCAGCAAGTTCGCTCCGAGTTCGTAGCCAGTCGCTTCTCCGGCGATCGCCGGCAGAAGAAATGCACCAGCCAAAGCCAGCACACCCACGAAAAGAACATTGTTGCGGGGAACGTGTCGCTTGGCATCTACCACGCCAAAAAAAGACTTCGGCAAAGCGCTGCTGCGGCCCATGCCATAGAGCAAGCGGGCAGCCCCCAACTGTGCTCCCATGCCAGAACCGAAATTAGCGACAACGAGCGTGAATCCTACGATCGCGAAGAGCGGCGCCCAAGCGCGTCCCGCTACATAGGTGAACGCCGTGTCCACATTGGGATACGGCTGCGTAGCCGGCCAAATCAACTGCGCCGCGTACACCTGTAACGCCGACAGAATGCCGATGACGACGCAGACCAGCACGGTGGCCAGCAGAATGTTCCTCCGCGGATTCTCTGCCTCCTCCGACAGCGTTGAGATGCCATCGAAGCCAATGTAAGTCAGCACCGCAACCGAAGTCCCCCCCAGCACCGCTTTCGTGTTCCACATCTGCGGATCGTAAAAAGGACGTGTGAAGAACGCCGCCCCATCATGCGGATTCCCAAAGATGTAGCGCGCCGCCGCGACAAAGAAGATCGCAATCACCACCCCCATTCCCGCCGCGAGCGCGGTGTTCACGCGAGCTGATGTCTTCACTCCCTGCACATTCAAAGCAGTAAAGACCAGAGCAAAGAACACAGCCCACGCCCCATAGGGCACGCCAGGAGCAAACACGTGCGCCTGCTGGCTGATCCAGATAATGCAGATCATCGGATTCAACAGATAATCCATCACCATGCTCCATCCCGTGACGTAGCCAAGAGCTGGATTAATCTCCTGTCCGACGTAAGTGAAGGCCGAGCCCGCACTTGGATACGCCCGCGCCATGCGCCCGTAGCTGATTGCCGTAAACAGCATGGCCACCATCGCAATCAGAATCGTCGTGACGACATGACCATGGCCGCGATCGCTGAGCACGCCGAAAACAGACATGGGCGCCACCGGCTGAATCACGATCACGCCGTAGAGGATGAGGTCCCAAAGCGTAAGAGTCCGCCGCAGACGTGGGG
>Ga0210383_10005486_pt1 | contig 11132 bp, 18 predicted proteins | sample IncBWC14OmetaG_FD_160072 | JGI IMG/M metagenome (GOLD analysis project Ga0210383, IMG submission 160072) | Forest soil microbial communities from Barre Woods Harvard Forest LTER site, Petersham, Massachusetts, United States - Inc-BW-C-14-O ...
AACCTCGATTAAATGGAGTTATACACCCGCCGTTAGCAAGTATGTCGATGGATGTTGTACGCTGACATACGCCGAGGTCATGTGAGGGAATTTGGCAACTTCGGTGCAGGTATCACATGGGTACGTTGAAGTCCAACAACGTTTGGCAGTTTCCCATGGTTTTGATTGGACTTTGTCGTACTGCACTGGAATTTCAACTGAGTGCAATGGACCTCATGGGCCGCCACCAGTGGTGGCCACACCATATCGGCTGCCACCATCATTCACCTTATCTCAACGGTATCAGCCGAAAAACTTTTTAACCTGTTGTTGTCGTGGCTATTCTCTTGTTTCCCCATTATCATCAACATGTCTGCACTGGAGTTCACTGGTCCCATCGATAATCACCAAAAAAAGGGAGATCTTGTGAACATAGCTCTAGCATTAGGCCTTGTGTTGACTGGGACCATTAAGGACCTCATTCCACGTATCAAAACCTACGTGAAGGACCATCAAGCAGAACTTGCATCTGACCCCAGGTTTCAGACACTTGTCATGTACAGACAATCTGCTGCAGGATCCGGAGGAGCTAAATCCAAGGAAACTGGTAAAACCAGTGCCGACAAGGTGACTGAAGATATCCATGAGGCTCATAAGGCTATTATTGCTAAAACCGGGTACGTGTGATGTTTTTGAAGTTTTTAACCTTTCGTTATTGATGGAAAACAGTGCGAACAAGACATTATTGGACCTCAATATCAAAACAGACCCCCCTGCCCAGTTCGAGCACCTCAGCTCTCACAAGGCTATCACGCAGGCATTGCTAGATGAAGATCCCGCAGGTATGTATTCAGAATCTCGATCTGGTCCCCTTCTCAACCTTGATATGGGACTCTAGGTTCAGACAGCAACACATCACCTGGTATCCAACCTACGACTCCTGAACATGAGGAGGCAGATGCAGAGAATGGATCCGAACAATACCGTACGCCAAGTAGGAGGAACATCCACCTGCAAGAGTTTGCAAGCAACCGTTCAAAGATTGCTGATGATCCTATCAATAGTAATGTGTCATTTTTTCAATATTCTTCATGATCAACACTGACACTTGAATTGGATCAGTTGTGGTCAATTTTTATGATCACGATGACATCAATGCACCACCCCGGGAGGTCTGGCTACAGGAGAGCGACAATTTACCAGTCGATTACGCCTATGATGATCACAGGGGGCTAATGTGGACTGCGCATCTATCCCATATATTACCCGAGGCTATCAAGAATGACTCTCCAATCAAACGTAAGTCTTCTTTATGAATATCCATGCAAGAACTCATCATTTCTCCACCCCTAGAACATGGAGGGAGGATTTACCATCACGGCATCACATCCACTGCCGGCCGTATCCCCCTTGGGGCTGTCGACGTGATAATTTTGGATGAGATTCCTCTACAACTTTGAATGGAGAAAGTGGACCAGTATAAGCTCAAGCCAACCAGAGATGGTGGGTTGATATGTGATGTGTTTTGGGAAGCACCTAATGTATGCACTACCTCTCATGAATTAAAGCTTTGCTCACACCACCCCACAATTCACAGAGACCTTTGAACATGGTTTCAGGACCAACAGTCAATGCGGCTACTCAATTGAAACCCATTGCCACCACTTCGACAATGCAGGCCACCCCCTCTGCACCCGCCGATGATGATGCTGCTTTCATCTCTTACCTCCATCAACTCCTTAACGGACCTGATAGGGAGTGGAAGAAAGCTAAGACAGCGGGTGACATCCTAGACCGGCACCTCACTCTCATCAGAGCCATCAAGCAGTTGGATGAATTGAATTGGGGACGATCAGCTGGAGGATATCAAGTTTCGTCTGGTAAGCTATTGTGATACATGGGTTTTCGTTTGCTGACATTAATTCTATTAGATGCTGCGGAGTATCCAGGCCAGACTTTCATCAAAGAGCACATCTACCATGCCCTTCACCTTGGCCATTCTCAGGCCAATAGTGATGCTTCGCTATTCTGCCACAAACAGATTTCGAAGGCACCCAAAGTCCAAGCTTGGCTTAATGACCCAGCTTGTAGTTATGATGGCAAGTTCCATATGATGTCGATCACTAACTTCAAAGCATATCTAGACCATGAGGAGAGGAAATATGTGGGCAAGGCAAAAGGGAAATCAAAAGGCAAAGGGAAGAAGCGGGCACAGCCTGCTTCAAGTGATGAGGACAGTGATGATGACTTGCACCGTAAGAAGGCAAAGGGGAAAGCTCGTCATAATTCCAGTGATCTAGATGGCTCATCCGACTAGTATGCAAATAGATATGAATTGTCATCACGTTATAAATTTGCAATTGCAATATTGATGAATTGGAGACTGCTTGTCTAGAAACACAACTAAATTGACACAAAATGACTGCTACTGTACGGGACCTGATCATAGTCCTGGAGACATTCCTTCCAGGCAGTTTATCCATGGAGCATGGGTTGTACATACTAGTGATGGTGGCATCTCTTTATCTGCTCTTGCGGCTGCATCTGCATCAGCAAACGGAACCACACCAGCCCTGTGAAACTGCTTGGTTGAAAAGCATCTTGTTCCTTCTGGCCTGTGCATTCCGCTCAGAAGATCAAGCTGCAGAGGCCTGGCTTGATGATGGAATTGCAATGGAGTATGCACAAGATCTTTGCCGTGATCTTGATGTCCTCTACGAATACTTGGGATTAGATTCATCAGACCATACAAAATCATTCTTTCCTAAACCATCTGCTCTACTTTGCACATCTCAAATCGACTGTGTAATCTGCCCACCCAGAAATGGACACCATACCCTTCGTCACCGCACCAAGGTGCAAACAATACGGATACTTGATCCCACCTTTCCTTGGCACAATGCAGACCTCTTCATTGCACAGTGCCCCTCTTGCCGTGCAGATTACTATCCTGATAGGGTGCTTTACAAGGGATTAGACAATTCACGTTGTCAGAAACTCGAATGTGATGCCAATTACCTTTGAGTGTCCAAGCATGGCATTTGGGTTCACCAAAAAATAGCTATTGCCCAGGAGAAAGCACTCTGTCGTTTTCATGCCGGATGGTCTAACTTCGCAGACTGGCTCAATGATACTATTGGCGGAAAGATTTGGATGACCTACCACCAGACACAGAGGTTGTACCTTGAGCACATCACTCGACACCTTCTCGTCACACATGGCAAGCAAAATTTTGCATCTCCGGCCAATCCCAGCTCCCGGGCACTGGCAGAAAGCATACGTGGCAAAATTGGCTGCGACGGAGGCATTTTAGCCAGTGCAATGCATCATGGGTGTATGGACTGCACTCACCGCAAACGCTATCGAGTTGACCTCATCAATGAAGGTGTGGAGTTAAATGAGGCCATTGACAATGTTGCCGAGCTTGCAGTTGAAGGAGAAGCTGAGGTATGCTCCTCACATATTTGTGGAACAATTTATGAATGGACAACACAGAATGTGCCAGCAGATATTAATCTTCCGCCTGAATATCTGGTGCAACCGGCTCAACAGGAGGCACCTCCAGATGGACAACACTGTGGGTATGTTCGAATGGCTGTCATGGATGGCAAAACAATCACACATCGTGTTGGTAACTCTCACCTAATCCAAATACTGACCTTCTCAATAGATTTGTGCCCTCAACGAATGCAACAAGCCCTTACATAACTATAGGAATGGTCGGTTCTGTGAAGAACATCTTCAGCTTCAGGATATCTGTGGCATAATCCCATGTGGATGACCTGTTCATCAACCAGGTGCACTCACCTGCGACATCACATCACACAAAGAATGGCAACAGAAATATGCCAACCGATTCACACGTTTGTCTTACCCTGGTGTGCAACGTGTTATCCGTCGTCAACAGGCAGTCCAAGAAGGGCAGAATGCACAGGGACCAACACTGCATGTCTGATTATCACCCTTGCAGGATGTTCCGGGAGACGAAGTGGTGCACACATTTCGCGCACAATCAACTTACTGCCTCCAGACTGTTCAATGGGCATGTGGCATACCAATTGGATGGGGGAAGTGTTACAAGTTGGAAAGCTCTCCGCAAGTTCTTGCAATCCTGGACAGGATATGGGAACACCATCCAGACTTGAGGCCAAGTTTCATTGCATATGATGATGCCTGTGACATGCTGCGGCACATCATCACACAGAATCCGAATAGTCCATGGCTAGCAACCACAAAGTTTGTTGTCGATGCTTGGCATTACATCGGGCATCGAGCTACAGACATACTTTGTCGTTTGTGGTGCAATCCTGTCCCAACTAATGGAGCACAGCCAGACTTGGTGCTTGTCAAAGAGGATGCACATGGCATGAAACACACAACCAGGGCCTTCAACACAGAGACCGCAGAACAACTCAACTCATGGCTCAATGGGTTTGAAGCACAGCTGCGACAGATGTCCAATGTGAATTATGATTTCTTTGTGCATGTTTTGCTGATGCTGTACAAGGAGATGGTTGAGGAGTGAATTGCCAAAAAGGATCGCGAACTTTCCGACGAATTCTGGGAGGACCTTGAGGCTTGAGCTACAGTTATATCCAGTGTATCTCAGACTTTGGTCCTCATTATTATGAATTTATGTTCGGAACCTGACTGTTATGTAACTTTTTTGTGTTCCCATTACATTACTTTAAATTTATCTAAGCTATGCCAACTATATTTTCCTATAACTTCTATTATACATTGAGCCGATAAACACTGGTGGATGTCGTTGGAAGTCTCTAACTTTTTCATGCCAGATGTAGTGGGAAGTGGGTGGAATCTGATATACTCCAGTGGATGCCGTTGGAAGTCTGTGCCGTTTTTGTGTTGGATGTTGCTGGAAGTGGGCGGAATTCAGTAAACTCCAGCGGATGCCGTTGGAAGTCTGTGCCATTTTCGTGTTGGATATGGCAGGAAGTGGGCGGAATTTGGAAAACTCCAGTGGATACTGTTGGAAGTCTGTGCCGTTTCCGTGTTGGATGTTGCTGGAAGTAGGTGGAATTCCGCAAACTCCAATGGATGTTGTTGGACGTCTGTGCCGCTTCCATGTTGGATGTTACGGGAAATGGGTGGGAGTTGCGGGAAGTCATTGTAAGCCATCGAAAACCAGTTAATACTTGGCCGGAAGTCACAGGAAGTCGTTGGTATCCATCAGATGCTGCGGGAAGTGACGAAACTCTATTGCATGCCGGTGGCGAGGGGTTGTATGTTGACGGAGGTGAACGGATGTTGTTGGACTCCACTGGTGTTCATTGGTACTGTCCATTCAGCCATCAAAGTCCGATGAAGTTCATCGACATGTGCTGGACTTCGCTGGACTTTCCAACTCCGCGTGTATTACAGATTAAATGCAGTGGAGGTGACAGCCATGCTCAGTGGATATCACATCTTCCCTGAACGGCTGAGAGTGGGATCGCTTTTCTTCCATTCTACCGGCCAGGATGACTTGGCATATCAAATTTAATCCATTCACCTTTTCCGACCTTCTGGTGGGCCACACGTCTTCCACGCAATCGGTGAGTAACGCTTTGAATTGATATTGATGACACCACTAGCTTCCTATCAAAATTACGCTATAAAATTGGAATGCTTTGACTGCCACGTTAAGTGTGATACCAAGACACGCACATCCGTTTACAACATCCTTGCAATCAGTACAGGTCTCACATAGATACAGATGTATACCCGAAACTGGAACCTTCTAGACCTCTAGCAACCAGCGTGAACTGCTGGGCTGCCTCACGCGTCCGTTTCAATGACCGAGAGCTAAAATGAAAATTAACACCAGTGGAAACGAAACCATCAGGAGAATTCGCCCAACCTCAACACTGCCTTTATGAATTTTTCTTTTGTCTCCGGCCCCGCTTTAGACTGCACAAAATCGTCCTACGGTAGGGGGAATCAGTGCACAATCCAGGTCATGTTCAGTATGTTTCTTAAACAAGAAACAACTCACGGCAAACAATATTTCGGTAATCCATACCTTACACTCTCCAAGGCAACGAGTCACCAATGTCGAGAGCAATTCAATGAGATTGGGAGTGGCCGAACGTGGCGCAACACCAGCAAATCCACATAAAATTGCTCTCATAATAGAGCGCCCATGTCTTTGTATGAGGACAGTTTTGTCTGGGGTAAGTTCCTCATGAATGCAGGTCCGATGGATCAAGGAGCTCTGCAGCGTCAGAGAGAACATAGCAGATTATTCAACAAAAATTGAATACAGGAAAGGGGTTGAGACTGACGAGGAAGTTGCATGCTGATACTAGGGAATATCGTTCTTGCAATGCCAACGAAGTAATGGCGCATTGCATCAATGCGTCTAATGCTCCAGGTGGTAACGAGTAGAAAGCGCTGGTAAAGTCTTGTGCAACCTACAACATCGAAAGAAATTGAATTACTGGGCAGTCAAAGATACAGCCAAAGACTGTACCCTATCCATACACGTGAAGAACTCTTGAACGACATCGGGATTCTGTAAACATTCCATAAACACTTGTGCAATGGTTGAAAACATGTGGTCCTCACGCACCGCTTCCATCGCGCCAGGTTGGGCTAAGGAGCGTAGTGAGGTTTGCAACAGTATAGGAAGTGTGTTCGACACGATTGCCTGTGCTTCTGCAGTCGGTCCCGATTTGATGGTGGATAGGAAGGAGGGAGGGTTCAGCTGAGCAATGAGTATACTTGCGAGGGTTAACCAGGCGGCAGTGAGGTGACGCTGTGCAGCAAGACATACAAGGTCCAAGAGTGGACCTGCAGGTAAGGACATAAGTGTGGTATCGGATGGAAGGCAAGTGATAGACTTGAATAAGTCACTGATAGCCTAGATCAAAGGACTTAGTTTGACTCGTCTCGCGACAGACCGCGACGAAACAGCCACATACATGGCTAACCCCTGCATCCGTCGACCACAAGTCTACTGTGTTTCTAATCGCAGCAAACAGATGGTCACGTAGATTGATCATTCTCAAGTCTTCACGGGCCTCTCTTATCCTCTCGACCTCTGCTTGGATCTCCGGGTTTTCATCAAACGTAAGAAGGGCGTCCGTTGTCCGTGTGAGGCCTTTTCCAACTCCGGAGAGTGTTTCTAATTGCAAAATGGCCATTGTGCGCGCCTCATCAGGGAGCTGAAAAGTAGCGTATAGGCTGGATATGAAAGGGACGCGAGGAAGATTGTACTTACGATTGCCGATGAATGCATTGCCTCTATGAGTTTTTGAACAATTGGACTGACAATAGCCTGGTTGAGGAAGGGTCATCAGTAATCAAGGAAATCCCGGGATGATTGACCTGACCTCAATGGGAGAGATTTCTTCGTCTGGTGGAAGCGCTTGGATAACACTCGCAATGGACTGTAGCACTTTGCTCTTCTCAGAATCCTGACGCCAGCGAATGTTTCAGTCAGAGGCTATAACGCTAGGGCATAATAACGCACGGGTATTCGCTCCAATCCAGCATGCAAATCTGCGAATGCGCCGATATGAGGTGCAAGCGCCTTTCTGTTGGCATCACACAGATTGCGGAGAGCGTTGGCAGCTTGTAGACATAGGGAAGGTTCCGCGAGAGCAGATACTACATAGGCAACCGCGGTCATCAGCACGCTCGGCGTGGACGAAGGCGGGCCAGTGGGCAGGGTTGCGAACCAGGATGCATAAGCACCTGTCCAAAGTCGAGGTAGAGGGCATAAATGTGAGTCTAGGTGTGATGTACACGGATGGAGAGGACTTGCCAATCAATCCCAAGGTGGTGCGCCGGACGCGATTATGTCCTGCCGAGGGCAATCTCCCCAAGATTTCAGGGCTGAACAATCGGGGAAGATGCGGCGTTTTTTCAAGGTCCAGGGCTTCCTGGACGGTCATCACGCAATGCAATGTCGCTTCAATGTCCTTGGCACGTTTGGTTATAAATCTACACTGGGTGTGTTTGCCATGGATTTAGAAATAGACTGACCTCCCACCCTTGATCTTCGTGTTTTGCTGCCAGCCGCTCGGCGATGTCGTTCACATAATAACCCAACATATCGTCCCGGAGAACATAATATCTACGGAGAAAGGGTACTTGTAGGTGCAACGACATGGTTGCTAGGAAACGACTTACGCATTAATAAGGGTATCACCGACATCTCTTCGATACCTGAAGACACAACGTGTTAACAAAAATTCCCGGAATTTTAAATAAATAAATTCTTACACTTGGAATTTGTCGATTTGATCTAGAAAATAATCACGAGCCGGTCTTGCCAAACCAATACAAGAAATAAATACCTTGCGCCCACCCATGTCCTGCTGGTGGGAATACTACCTTCCGTCTCAAAACTTGCACCAGCTCGCTGTATACCGCCTTCGCAACGGTGACCTGGTCGTTTTCCTTGTTCGGCAGAGCGACAGATTCATCTTCACCTTCCTGAAAATAAAACTCTGTGCTCCACAACGCTTCCTGGAATAAATACCAAAACCCAAGAGTCATCTCACTTTCCTCCTCATCTATGCCGTAGTATCCCCGTAATCCTGTGTATGCCAACAGGAGCCTTAAAAAGTTCTGCGTTAGGTGTCCTTTCGTCGGTGCAGATGACAGTATAACTGGGGATATGGAAGCAGAGGAAGCAGGAAGAGGTGAGATGGGTGTTGGAGATGCGAGGTTAGCGGCAATGTACGACGTTGAATGGTCTCCGACGGCAACGAGAAGCTTGCATAGCGAATGAGAAGTCTCGCTGATCACGCCCGAGCTCAAACTTGCCTCGACAATCCTTCCACCAGTCGAGTCCAGCCACAAGAGCAGAGGTTCCGTGAGCGTCTTGCTTCCCGAACCGTCGGATAGCGCCGATTTCGTCATGATTTCCTGCAGTGTGTCCGAGGCGGCGGTGAATACCTGATCATTGTCATCCAATGGGGTGAGCAGGGAGACAAGCAGCGGGATCAATGGAGTGAGATCGCTATTTCAGATTGAATCACATTAGTGAAAAATGTTGAAAAAAAGTATGCGCTTGCTTACTTGGATGGCAGAATGGACATCCAAGCCTGTAGACATTTGAGCCCCGATTGGATTTCACCCGATGGTATCGTTTGTCGCGGTCGCGTGATGGAGGATGTAATGGCTTGCACAACCACCGGTGTGGCATCCATGAGGGTCTGCTGCATCTGCATCCTAAGATATCATCAGAATGTCTGTCGACTGGATGGTGGTGCTGGTGAATAAATTTCACTCACTTACTCGGGCCCAAGAGATCGGCGCTTCCGACCTCTTCAGCGACGATGGCGAGGAAGTCGTGGATGTGTTCCGTGGGTGCGCCACGCCCAGAGAACGACGTCACGCACACCATGATCCAGTCAGGCCAGCGTGTTGGACGGCCTGGAGCTAGTTTGAGGGCTAGCGATGTGAGCTGTGTTACGCGTCATTAGGAAATGGCGAAGGACTTGAGCCGGTAAAGAGACTCACTGTAACGAACAATTTACGCAAGATGACTTTAGTACGCCCAGCTATTACTGACTGGGTTGTGAGTTGCACAATAAGATCACGGAGCGGTTGAGCATGTTCTTCGGGAAAGCCGTCCCTGAACGAAGGTGTTGTAAGTAATCGGTATGGTCACAGCACAGTTCATCCAGATGAGATGGAGTGAAAAGCATGATGGCTCATAATTGAGAAACAAAGGATAGGTGCCGCTGCAACTCTCCGCTCATAATCTGAACACCATCTTCATTCACGCGTCCTTTGTCCTCAATAAAGCGCACAATATCATCGGTCGATCCAGTACTTGGATGTTGATAATGTTGAGAAAGTCCATGCCAAAGTCAGCAAACACGTTCGGCAGTGACAAATTTCTGGAGTATGCAAGTACCGTCAAAGAAATGACAGGATTGGAATACGTGTGTATAGATAACAACGCGACATTCTTTACCACGGATGGATGTCAAATTCCTTATCTGCGGGATCCAAAGCATCACAACGAAAAGGTCACTCACCAGTCCCTTGCAATCTTGACCTGCGCCGTGTGCGCACCGAAGAATTGGACATTCTGATCCTCATGCTCCAGGAATGGAATGACCAGACCCCAAGCCTCAGGGCGTTTCTGAAGGTCGAATAGATCCTGCTGGAGACGTCTGAGCTCGTCAGGTGATGTGTTTGGACCAGGGGGCGCGTAGGCTTGTTGGATCAACTAGCATGGGAGCAGTGGTGAGGGTGGAAGGGTGATAGACAAAGAACGACTGACTTGTGCTGCTCGCTCGACGTCGGATGAAGAAAGCGTTGGAAGGAAATTCGTATTGACCATGTAGTTCATGAATGTATATCAAGGCCAGTATTATATGGTGGTGAAGCGAGTATGTACAATATGAGTGGTCAGAATACAATTCACTGCCCGCTGAGCAAAAAGTGACAAACAGCTAGACTCTAGTTGACTTCTAAGTTCTAATTTGAATGTGTCTTAGACTATTACTAGTAGGATACGATTGTCTGCAGGGGACTCGTAGGCTCACACATCCACTGATTTCAACAACACACCGCCGTGGATCTCTTACTCTGTGTAGAGGCAAACACAGGACAGAACCCCATGGCATGAGCGTCCTCTTCACTCAAGTTCGTCGTCATCGGCCCTTCCGGAGTGGGTAAAACAAGCCTCAGAGGCCAGGCAAGTCGCACATGATTCAAGAAGTAGTGAATTCGCGGCTCATGACGAACCGTCCCGCAATGCATTTCTGGGCCTTTCTCGAATGGATATCGAGCAGCTATCAGCGCAGAATTCCTAACAAAAACGCTACCGCATCCCAGTAATCCCTCCGAGTCAATCACACTGCAGATCTGGCCAGGGACGGTTCTCGAACCTTTTGCCAGCGCTCTACAGGGGCGCCGATGCAGCAATTCTTGTGTTCGACGTGAATACGCCATTTACGATGAAAGCCCTTGGCAAGTGGTGGTGGGCGGACTTTCGGGAACGAACACCTTTGGCGGACGAGGAGGTGGAGGATTTCTGTTGTGCTACGGTCGAAAACAACGCTGATTTGGTAACGGATAACGTTGGTAGGCCTAGAGGAGGAGATTCAAAGTCACTCTCGTTTGTTGATCCCATTATTTGGTGCACGTCAGGAACCTTCCGCTTCAGAGCAAGATCGGAATTCGAA
>Ga0210383_10005493_pt1 | contig 11127 bp, 10 predicted proteins | sample IncBWC14OmetaG_FD_160072 | JGI IMG/M metagenome (GOLD analysis project Ga0210383, IMG submission 160072) | Forest soil microbial communities from Barre Woods Harvard Forest LTER site, Petersham, Massachusetts, United States - Inc-BW-C-14-O ...
TGGAGCAAGGCGAGGGCCAGCCTCTTTATCTCTGTAACCTACTGACATTGGGTCTGGCATGCCGATTCCTTAATGAAATGTGAAGTAAATACTGCCGACCAGTGGGTGAGATCGGTCACTTCGCCCGGTCTCGTGGTTTTTCCACCGGCGGGATTCTACCCCGTTCGGGTATAGCGGCGAATAGCAGTGGCTCGTCCCGTGTTCGGATCCACCGTCACAATGACGGCGTGCAGTTCGGCTCCCGATTTGGCATTTTCCAGCCGAATCGGCATGCCTGTCAAAAACCGGCGGATCGCGAGGTGTTTCTCTGAGCCGATCACCGAATCGTACGGGCCCGTCATGCCTACGTCGGTCTGATACGCGGTGCCTCCCGCCAAAATGCGTTCGTCGGCAGTCGGAACATGCGTGTGTGTGCCCACCACGGCCGATACGCGGCCGTCGAGATACCAACCCATGGCCATCTTCTCGCTGGTCAGTTCGGCGTGAAAGTCCACGAACCGCACCTTCACCGCCGGATCGAGCGACTTCAGAATGCTATCGGCGGTGCGAAACGGATCATCGATGGCCGGCAAATGCACGCGACCCTGCAGGTCGATCACAGCCACGGCCACGCCATTGCGCGCTTTGGTCACCAGCAACCCGCTTCCCGGCAGATCCGCGGGATAGTTGGCCGGACGCAGCAACCGCGGCGTGTGCGGAAGGTAGTCGAAGATCTCTTTCTTGTCCCAAATGTGATTGCCCGAGGTGATTACGTCCACGCCCAGTGAAAACAGCTCTTCGGCGATTTGAGGCGTGATACCGAATCCGCCGGCCGAGTTTTCCGCGTTGGCGATGGCGAGCTGGATCTTTTCCTCGGCAATGATCTCCTGCAGGAGACGAGCGACGAGAACGCGGCCGGGCGACGCAAAGATGTCGCCAATGAATAAAATGTTCATCAGATTTGCGGGCTGGAAAAGGAAGTAGGAGCGCAACTACCCAGCGAAAATCAGCTCCCGTCTTTGACCCCAGAGACCAGGGCGGAGCCCTCCGAGCGTCTTTAGGCTTCTCCAATGACGGCTTTTACACCGCCGGAGCTTGCACACCAACGCATAAACCGAGACGGACCCCTAGACAATTGACTGTCGGATCAATTTAAGGAAACCGATTCCTAAACTGAGCAGAAACGCTCCTTCGGCAATGATAGCAGAGGTCCTGCGGCAAAGCGAGATTTTTCCGAGAAAATCTCTACTAGGTCCTTTGTTCTGATGATTTAAGGTGAAACAGCTAATGGACAACTTGACTAGCGTCGTCGCTTCCCAATTCGCTGCGAATACTGGACGCAATCCGGTTGGCAAAAGCGTCCACGCGGGCGAGTTCAGGTCCTTCCACCATGACGCGGGCTAACGGCTCTGTGCCTGAAAACCGCACCAAAACACGGCCCGAATCGCCGAACGAATCCTCCGCCGCACGGATCTCGGCAACCACTGACGGCAGATCCTCCAGGCGCTTCCGCTGCTTAATGCGAACGTTTACTAAACGTTGTGGATATACTTGAATCTCTTTAGTTAACTCGTCGAGCCCGACACCAGCCTGGCGCATCACTTCGAACACCCGCAACGCGGTTAGCATCCCGTCGCCCGCAGTGGCGTAGCGATGAAAAATGATATGCCCCGATTGCTCGCCTCCCAATACCGCGCCGCGGCGGAGCATTTCCTCAAGCACGTATTTGTCGCCCACCGGCGTTCGGATCATCTCGATGCCTTGGTTGCATAGCGCTTGCTCCAGACCCAGATTCGACATGACCGTTGCCACCACCAGCGGTGGATTCCCGTCGACAGTGAGCTGTCCTTGCTGCTTCAAATATCGGCCGGTGACGAACAGCACGGCGTCGCCATCGATGATCTTTCCCGAACGTGCCACAAAGAGCGCCCGATCGGCATCGCCATCGAATGCGACGCCCACATCAGCCTTTTGCTCGAGCATCGCCGCTTGTAAAACTTCCAGGTGCAGCGAGCCGCAGTTCAGATTGATGTTGCGGCCATCGGGTGAACAATGAATGCAATGCACCCGCGCGCCCAGGCGCTCGAAAAGCTCCGGCGCAAGCAAGGAAGCCGAACCATTGGCGCAATCGGCCACAATTGTCATCCCGTCCAGCCCGCCGGTGAGGGTTTCGGCCAAATGGTGCAGGTAAGAGCGGTCTAAGCCTGCGTTAATGGCCAATTGGGACGGCGGCGAGTACACCCCTCGTTCAAGAATCGAAAAGATCTCTTGTTCCAGACGTTCTTCCTGTTCGTCCGATAACTTATAGCCGGCGTGACCAATCAGTTTGATGCCGTTATCCTGATACGGGTTGTGCGACGCCGATATCATCACACCAGCTGCGAAGGGCCCGTGCTTGGCCAGATAGGCAACCCCGGGAGTAGTGGTGACGCCCGCGAATTCTACTTTCACGTTATGCCGCGCCAAACCGGCCGCGACTTCGGCAGCCAGCCAAGGCCCGGATTCGCGCGTGTCCATTCCAATCACAACCTGGGGATGCAGTTTCGATTCGATCACCCACTTCCCCAGCGCCCCGCCCACCGCCTGCGCGGTCTTCGGATCGAGCGGCGGTTCACCGGCAACCGCGCGAATTCCGTCGGTTCCAAATAACGTCCGCGCCATTAACGCACGCCCCCTGAGCCGATCTTTTCCAGTTTCACTCGAACCGTAATATCGGCTGGAACCTCCACCAACCTTATTTGTGTATCGCCGATGTTCAGGTGCGTGTGAAACACTCTTTCGGCGGCGACGCCGCTCAAATCGATCGGGTCGGTTCTTACCTGGCTGATGGCAGCAACGCGATCCTCCGAGCCTCGAACCCGAACCCTGGCGGGAGTAAACTCCTGGCTTGCGATCCGGTAACCCGGTGGTTTGTTCACATAGAGCGGCTGGACAGGCTCTTGCTTGACGACCAGCTGGTCAAAACGCAGCGTCAGTTGAGATGGAACGGCGCGGTAGAAGACCACTCCGCTCGGAAGATTCAAATTCCGTCCGCGAATGCTGTAAGTGCGCTCACCGGCCTGTGCGTCGGCCAGGTCCAGTAACACGGCTACTGCTGAGAGATTATCGCGCGTGAGACTGCCCGAGGGGCCGCGCAACTCCAAACGAACTCTATCGGGAAGGTTGCCATCAATGTCCAGATCGTCCCGCATGTTCTTGAAGTCCACCGGCACCGAAAGCGAGGTAGCCACCTCGGGCTCGCGCGCAACAGAGATCCACAACGCAATGGCAATAACGAGCGAAAGGAATTTCCATCCGAGATTGCGCGTGAGGATCTGGATCATGGACGGTCCAACGAGGATTGATGCACCGCAGCTGCATTGCGCGTCTGTGAAACGGAAGCCGCGCTGCGCCTGTCGTCTCGCTCCAACCGTTCGGAGACTAAATGTTCCACCCGTTCCAGTGGCACGTCGATCTCAATTTCTCCGAATGTCGCCACCGATACCTTGCCGGTTTCTTCCGAGGCCACAATGGCGATGCAGTCCGATTCCTCGCTGATGCCCAGAGCGGCGCGATGACGCGTACCGAGTTCGGTGACCAGTAACGGGTTGGTGGTCAGGGGCAGGAAGCAGGCGGCCGCGGAAATCCGGTCGCCTTGGATGATCACCGCGCCGTCATGAAGCGTTCCGCCGGGATGAAAAATGGAGCAGAGCAGATCGCGGGAAACCAGTGCATCCAGGCTCACGCCGCTTTCAATAAAGGTTCTTAAGCCGATCTTGCGCTCGATTACGATCAAAGCCCCCACTTTGATCTGCGACAATCGGCCCACCGCCAGCACCACTTCCTGGCTGAGCTCGCGGCGTTCCAATTGGCTTACACCGAGGAACGGACGTCGGCCCAGCCGTGCCAATGCTCGTCGCAGTTCCGATTGGAACATCACGATCAGCGCGATGGCGGTGTAGGGGGCCAGGGTAGCTAAAATTGTGTGCAACAGTTGCAGCTTGGCCCACACCGCGGCGGCATAAATGAGTCCAAGAACGCATAGCCCCAATAGCACGTGGACGGCGCGGCGTCCGCGAATAATCAACAGAAACTGGTAGATGAGGATCGCGACAAAGACGATGTCAGTGATCGCGGTGATGCTGAGCGGCGGTAAATCCGAGAACGAGGTTGGCAAGTAACGCCCCATGCATCGATCTTAATTGTACCAAGCCTGTCAAGAAGATAGAGCCTATTTTCCAACATCCCGCCGTGTGCCTTGACAGCGCTTCGGAGGGAGCGCATACTTACATAGTCTAACTTGGGTAGTGTGACTATGGGAACTGACAGAAGCCAGTCTCGTACCGAAATCCCACCGGGGACGCTCTACATGCTGATCCTGCGCAGCCTCGCCCGGCTTGGCCCGATGCACGGCTATGGAATCGCGCAGCACATCCAGCAAGTGTCACAGGAAGTTCTGCAAGTGGAGGAAGGTTCGCTGTACCCGGCGCTGCAGCGCATGCTGGTGAAGGGCTGGATCGCGGGCGAATGGCGACAGACGGAAAATAATCGGCGGGCGCGCTACTACAAACTAACTCCGGCCGGCAAAAAGCGGCTCGGCATCGAATTGGCCGAATTCGAAAAGGTGATGCGAGCGATCACTGCCGTGATCCAGCCCGCTTAAAGGATCGCTCATGGAATGGCTCGGTGAACTTTGGCGGCGGCTGAGATTCCTTTTCGACCGGCGGGAATTCGAGGCCGGTATCGAAGACGAGCTTCAATTTCATTTGGAAATGAAACAGGCCGAGCACCGGCAGTCGCAAAATACAGCGCGCCGTCAAGTGGGCAACAGTACCTTGCTCAAGGAACAAAGCCGTCAGATGTGGATTTGGGGCTGGCTGGAGGAAGCCGCGCAAGATACGCGGCACACCTTTCGAATGCTTCGAAGGAGCCCCGGTTTTACGCTAGTTGCGGTGGTATCGTTAGCGCTCGGCATTGGCGCGAACACCATCGTCTTTAGCGTCCTGAATGCGCTGGTGTTGAGAGCGCTTCCGATTGCCGACCCCACGCGCGTCTACTTCGTAAACAACTCCGGTGGACCGCCGCAATCGTTTCCCAATTATCGCGATTTGAGGGATCGCAACTCGACGTTCGAATCTCTGTTTGCCTATCGCGTGGCGCCGATGTCTTTGTCCGGCGAGCATGTCGCGCGGCGGGTTTGGGGATACCTGGTGACGGGCAACTATTTTCAGTCGTTACGAGTCCAGCCGGCGCTGGGACGTTTCTTCACGCCTGCTGAAGACGTCGAGGCCGGAGCCAGCCCGTTTGCGGTGCTCAGCTATTCCTGCTGGCAGAACCGTTTCGCCGGAAGGCGCGATATTGTCGGCCAGGAAATTCGCATCAACGACGCGAAGTACACCGTGCTGGGAGTTGCGCCGCGCGAGTTTCACGGTACTGAGATTTTCTATTGGCCGGAAATCTACGTGCCCATGATGATGCAGGCTCAAATTGAGGGACATTCCTGGTTGGAGCGAAGGCAGACGTTCAACGCCTGGGTATCCGGACGCCTGAAGCCTGGCGTTTCAGCTGTGCAGGCGGAAGCAAATCTCAACAGCATTATCACGCAGCTCGCCCATGATTACTCCATGGACGAAGGCATGCACCTGACGTTGTCCGAGCCTGGGCTGGCAGGCGCCACGCTTCGCAAGCCAACCCGTGCTTTCGGAGCCGGCGTGATGATCTTGGCTACCTTGGTGCTGCTCGCCGCGTGTACGAATCTTGCCAGTCTGCTGGCCGCACGGACAGCCGACCGGTCCCGCGATCTTGCGTTGCGCGTTTCCATTGGAGCCGGGCGCGGCCGCATCGCGCGTCAGTTGCTCACCGAATCATTGTGGCTCTCGCTGCTGGGGGGTGCGGTAGGATGCATCGTCGCGGTTGTCCTGCTCCACCTGTTGAGCCAGTGGCGAGCCCTTCTCGACTTCCCGGTTCAATTCGATGTAAGCCCGGATTGGCGCGTGTTCCTATTTGCCTGTGTGGTAGCTCTGCTGACTGGATTGCTCTTTGGCATCGCCCCGGCTCGGCGCGCCTGGAAGGTGGATCCCGCGTTGGCTTTGAAGGGATCCAGCGGATCCGAGTCCCCAGGCCGCTGGTCCGCCCGCGACATTCTTCTTCCCATTCAAGTAGCGCTCTGCTGTGTGCTGGTGACCGCAAGTTTCGTCGCAGTGCGAGGATTGATGAGTTCCTTTGCAATTCCCCTCGGATTCAAGCCAGACGGAGCAGCGGTTGTCAGCTACGATCTCGGCTTGGCGGGCTACAGTACACAGAAAGGAGTGCAGTTCGAACAGCGCGCCGCGGAAGCGGTGGCTCACTTGCCCGGAGTGGAATCCGTCGCCTATTCCAATTCGGTGCCGCTGAGCATCGATCAGTCTCACAACGCGGTGTATTCAGAAAACACCACGGATTTTCGTCCGATAAACGCGCAGCACGCTTCCTGGTATTACGTTTCTCCGGGATACTTTCATACCGCGGGAACACGCCTCACTGCAGGACGAGAATTCACTTCTCAAGACACCGTGAACCGCTCGCTGGTGGCCGTGGTGAACCAGACCTTCGCGCGGCGCGTGGTAGGAACCGCGGACGCGGTCGGCCGCCACTTTCGGCTGGGAGGCGGCGATGAATTGGCGGAGATTGTCGGTGTGGTGGAGGACGGAAAGTACGAGAGCATGACGGAGAACCCGCAGCTCGCCTATTTCGGACCGATCCTGCAGCGTTACTCGCCCACTATCGTTCTGATGGCGCGATCCGAAAGGGGTGGGAGTGAACTTGCCGGCGAGATGCGGCAAGCCATCTCCGCTCTCGATCCGAACCTTCCGGTCTACAGCGTCGGCAGCCTTCGCCAGATGACTGGCTTCGTCTATCTCCCGATGCACGCGGCCGCAATAGCACTGGGAGCGTTTGGATTGCTGGCGATCATGTTATCGGTCACCGGTATCTACGGGCTGGCTGCTTACACCGTATCGCGCCGCGCCAGAGAGATTGGAATTCGCATGGCAATCGGCGCTCGCCCCTCGCAGGTGTTGCGTCTGATCTTCGGGCGCACCAGCGTGCTTGTCCTGTCCGGCGCCGCAGTGGGCCTGTTCTTGGGAGCTGCGGGCGCAAAACTAATGGCTAGCGTGGTGTATCAAGCCAGCTCTCTGGACCCGATTGTTCTGGCCGGCGCTGTCTGCTCGATCGCCGTAGTAGGATTGGCGGCTGCGTACGGTCCGGCGCGGCGAGCTCTACGAATCGATCCGGTGCAGGCGCTGCGTTCGGATTGAGGCGTAATCCTTTTGGGCCATCGTCGGCGAGACCAGATAATGCTGATGTTGAAGCGCATTACAGATATGCGCTGCGTTTTGGGCGTCCTGTCGAAAACGGTTAGGGTTTCTTTGCAGCAGCGCGCGCTGCGACTGTATGAGCGGTGAGTGTGCTTCCCTTCTCTACCGCATGGATCAATACATGGTCGCCGACAGTGAGATCGCTTTTCTGCATCGGCTTGCCGGCGCGTGCGTAGGTGGTGTCCTCAGCCAGCATCACCTCCACCGTTTTGCCGGCGGCCGTGGTGACCAACACGGATTGGTCGGAAACTTTCGCTACCACGCCCGAGACGTGCTCCATGCCGTCGTGTGCAAAAGCCAATACCGATAACAGGGTCGATGCCAGCGCGAGCAATAGCACGCGCCGTGTGGTGTGAATGTTCATTCGGTTCATTTCGTTCTCCATTTCTTAAATCTATTATTTCTCAACTGGCCGCAGCCGGAATCGGATAAAGATGTTTCCGCCAACAGGCCGCTCACCATAGTAAGGCTTGATGGCATCGGGTAGCGAGTAGGCCGTGAAGTTTGCGCCTACGCCCGTTTCAACATGACGAAACAGATCGATATCGCGCGTGTAGCCGATGGTGTACGCGCCAATACGGAACGTGCTTCCGTACAAAACGTCCAAATTCTGTTCGAGTTCCGGCTGGCCTTCGAACAACTCATCTTTATCCACAAGCTCGACGCGGCCGGTCACAAAGTTCTTGCGGCGGATCGGCAGCACCGATTCCAGCAGATACGAATTCAGGTCGCGACCAGTGGCCGTATCGTGATTGCGTCCCCAAATCAGACTCGATGCCCAGCTTCCGCCCGCCATGGGCTTGGTGTACTCGATGGACGCGGTGCTGCGCACCTGATCGCCCGGCTGAAGCGCTTCCGGATGCGTGAGCCTTCCCACCGATACTTGTGCCGCCCAATTCCGGGATGGAAAGAACCATAATCGCGAAGACCAGGAATCGATCGCGCCCTGCTGAACGATCCAACGATTTTCGCCGGGCTCGGCGCCATGGAAGCCGCTGACTTCAAGCTTGATTTTCCGGTACGCCAGTCCGATGGTCACTACGTCGTCTGAGATATGCGTGGAATCCTGCCAGTGATGAGAAATAGGCGCTTCGGGCAGCTCGGCCGCGGATGCGCGATGAGGATACGCCACGGGGCCGAGCGCCGGATCGCCCACCGGAGCGAAATAGACTTCGAGTCTGGTCTTCGTACCAAGCTCGCGAATGTAGTGGAAGCCGAGCGCCATGATGAGATTGTGCGGATGCTGTCCATCCACAATGGCCTGGCCGAACGCCGTTTCGCCAGTTTGGAACAGCAATGGATAGCGGCGATCGGTGATGGTGGCCGCGTCCAGGCTCAACATCAGATCCATCTGGAATGCGCCATCGGCGCCGGCGCGATGTTCCGCCGAAACCATAAACCAGTTGGGCGAATACAGCTTGTCGCCTCCACGCGGTCCCGATTGTTGCGTGTCGACTAGAAATGCTTCGCCCATAAACATCGTGTTCCAGGATCGGAAGTGAGTCATGATCATGGGCATCGGCCACGAGTCCGGGTTGACGGACGTTCCCGATGCAATGTTCGTGAGATCCATACTGGCGGCGTTCATGTCCACCATGTTCATTTGGGCATGCGCCGCAGATATTGCCAGCGCAACTAATAACACCTGCTTATAAAGCATATGATTCCTTCAAACCAAATTATTGGCCACAGATAACCACGGATAAACGCAGATCAGTGTTAATCTGCGTTCTGTGGCCAGTTAGATTCTCAGGATTTTTGGAGAGGATAGCGATCGTTCTGGCGGTGAGGTCACTCCGACTTCGATAACCAAGGAGGTCTCGATCGTAATGACTAGAGCCACCGGTCCGATCGCGACGGCGTGTATCACTGGCAGTACAAAATCGTGGCTACAGGCGTTCGAAGTCTCGTGATGCGGAGTTGAATGGTGGTGACAGGGCGGTACAGCGGAGCTACAGCTTTCAGTCGCGCACGACGCCAGGCACTGCACTGCGCTGAACACGAGCGCTACGATCAGCAGGGCCACAAGATGAATGCGCCTCATCTGTCGCGATCATAACATGCGTTAGGAAAAGTTACTACCCTAGTACCCTTTCGTAGCCCTAGCCCCACGTAATTGTCTTAGTACCTATATTGCGGGTACCGTACCGCCGATCAGGATAGCTGCGAGGGCCTATTGGGTAGTATTTCTGTTTTCGTATGTGAGTCGCAACCCATCGTGATTGAGGGACTGCGCAAGGTGTTGGCCGAGACCAACGATCTTCTTTTCGCCGGTACGGTTGCCAGGCCGGCGGATGTGCTGGATGCGATCCAAAATATCCGGCCTAACATTGTCTTGATTGATGGAAGCGCGGGCTTAACTGCGGCGCTACGCCTGCTCGGCCATCTAAAAGCCGCCGGACCGATTCATCCCGTCCTGTGGGTGGTGGACTTGCCGGAAATGGACGCTTTCCGGGCGCTGCAGATGGGCGCGCGCGGCATTGTCAAAAAGACTCTGCCGACGGCAACGCTGCTGGAGTGTCTGCGCGGTGTGGGCTCCGGACAAATCTGGATGCAGGAATCCGAACAGGTTACCGACTTCCTGCAGCGCAAAGACGCATCGCGTTTGACGCCTCGGGAGAAGGAGGTGGTGCGTTTGATTTGCCGCGGACTGCGGAACAAACAAATCGCCGAAAATCTGCACATTACGCCGGGGACAGTAAAGGTACATCTCATGCACATTTTCGAGAAGACGGGATTGAAAGACCGTCTTGCTCTGGCGGTGCATGGCCGGGAAATGGTGGGAGCCGAAGTCCCCGCCAGCGAGGCGGCCGGCAGTTAATTCACATTCGCAGCGCGGCGGCTAATTCCTTGTCGCCGCGTACTCGCCAGATTTTGGAATCGAGCATGTAATGTGTAAACGGGATGCCCCAGATGGCGGCTTGTAGCCACAGCACCGCCGGGAAGTACGCTTGCGGAAGGACGTTCAGCGCGAAGTGCAGCCCCAGCGCCACCAGGATGTAATAACCCAGGTCTCTTGCGAAGTAGGCTGCCAAACCGTATTGTTCCGAGGCTTGGGGCGTTGAATAACGGTTCTTGTTGTGGAACCACAGCAGACGATGATATTGCAGGGAATGAAACAAGCCGAGCGTGATGCCCGCCCGCAGGATTCCTTCCGCTCCGAAACTGGCGGCATAGAGAAATGCGATCCACTGCAGCGGCACTAAAACCGCGAGCAGCATCAGTTTGGGAACGTTTAAGGGAACGCCGGCACGGAATTTTTTCACCTGGCGTCCCACGTAAAGCGCGGCAAAGATGGCGTAGGCCGCCGTGGCGAACCCTCCCAGCCATTGTGCCGGCGCCACATTCATCATTCTGGTTTTGATGACGAAGAGCGCCAGTGGCAGAACTGTCGACGACAGCATGAACCAGCGGTCGAGCTTTAAATCAAGTGGATCGCGCTCCTTGTTCTTGGCTTTCCACAGCATCATGAAACCCATGTGTTGTTTGGCGATGTGATAGTGCTGCCAGCACACCGCGAAAAGGTAGAACAGCGAGGATTGGCCCGCCCACACCATCAGGGGGCCGATCAACACCAGCGGAACGATAACCCACATAAACCAGCCCAGCCGTTTTCGTTCCTGTTTGTCGAGATAGGTGCGGGTGATCGTGCCCATCACATGCGGCCCATCCACGAACAGGAACCAAGTGAGGTAAATGGGCGTGATGGGGAATCCGGCCACCATCAAACCTAAGGCCAGATAGCTGATCGCGGCCGGCCCGATGAACCAGACCAGATCGTCCCGGCGCGAAATAATCCAGTTCGTCCCGGCGG
>Ga0210383_10005494_pt1 | contig 11127 bp, 5 predicted proteins | sample IncBWC14OmetaG_FD_160072 | JGI IMG/M metagenome (GOLD analysis project Ga0210383, IMG submission 160072) | Forest soil microbial communities from Barre Woods Harvard Forest LTER site, Petersham, Massachusetts, United States - Inc-BW-C-14-O ...
GTGTTCGAGCCCGATGCGCACGAGCTGGGTCAAATCGCGCGGGCTGATCCAGATCGCGAGGCGCCGTTTGTCGATCGGCTGCGTCCCGAAATTGCCGATCCGCACGCACAAAAAGCCCATCCCGTGTTTGTCGGAATAGAGGCCGGCGAGCGCCTCGGAAAACGCCTTGCTGACGCCATAGCGGCTGTCCGGCCGCGGCATGACGCGGTGGTCGATTGTCTGTGAGCGCGGATAGAAGCCGACCGCGTGGTTGCTGGTCGCCATGACGACGCGCTTGACGCCGGCCCGTCGCGCCGCCTCGAAGACATTGTAGACGCCGACGATGTTCGATTGCAGGATGACCGGCCACTCGGCCTCGCCCGAATTGCCGCCGAGATGGATGATGCCGTCGACGCCAGCGACCATGCGCTCGACCGCAGCCATATCCGCGATCTCGGTTTGGTCGACCTCTTCACCGTCGCGCGACGGCGTCAGCGCCATCCGGTCGGAGAGCCGCAATACCGGGTACACCCCCCGCAACGTCTCGCGCAATGCCCGCACGATCCCGCCGCCCGCCCCGGTGATGAGCACTCGCTGCATAGCAATTCTCCTTCCCACCCTCAGCCGCCGGGCGCCCTGCGTTCCGAGAGCCGGCACCCAAACCAAAGCTATTCGAACAGGTATTCGCCGGCGTTGACAAGCCGCCGATTGCAGCGCGCCCTTATATCCCCCGAGCTTGCATCGTAAAAAGCGCTTCAGAGTATCTACATCTCTGCGTTTAAGTTGGTCATCTGCGATAATATTGGCTTTCATTGCGTTAACTATGATTTTTTACGACAATTCGTACAAATAGCAACTACTTTACGAGCAACCGCTGGTGGCGCCGCAGGTGTCGCATTTGAGGCAGGTGCCGTTGCGGATCAGGGTGAAGTTGCCGCATTCGGCGCAGCTGTCGCCTTCGTAGCCTTTGATGCGGGCGGCGCGGATGCGTTCGAGGCGGAGCGCGAGGGTGTCGTCGTCTGCCATCGGGAGAGGGTGGTCGGCGAGGGCGAGGACGGCCGCGACGCTAGCCGGGCGGGCGGCGCCGCCGTGCAACACCGTGAATTTGTTGCGGACATAGCCGTTCGAGGTCATGCGCTGCATCATCGCGGCGACCCCGGGTTCGATCCCCGGAGCAAGTCCGGGGACGGGGGCGGCCTCGGGGCGGTCATCCTCGGCGGCGCCGGGGTCGCGCAGGCTGGATTGGGCTTCGCCTTTGCCGACCGTGTCGGGCAACAAATCGCCGGGCTCGGCATGGGCGAGGTCGGTGCGGCCCAAATACGAGATCGCCAATTCGCGGAAGATGTAGTCGAGGATCGAGGTTGCCATCTTGATCGCGTCGTTGCCGTCGACGATCCCCGACGGCTCGAACCGGCTGAATGTAAAGCTCTCGACGAACTCTTCGAGCGGCACGCCGTATTGCAAGCCCATCGAGATCGCGATCGCGAAATTGTGCATCAAGGAGCGGAAGGCCGAGCCCTCCTTGTGCATGTCGATAAAGACCTCGGCGAGCTTGCCGTCCTCGTGCTCGCCGGTGCGCAGATAGACCTTGTGGCCGCCGACCGTGGCCTTTTGGGTGTAACCCTTGCGCCGGTTCGGCAGGCGGCGGCGCTCGCCGCGCTGCACGACCTTTTCGACGATCCGCTCGACCATTCGTTCGACGATGCGCTCGGCGACGAGCGGCGCGCGGCGCGCCGGCGACAATGCGAAGAGGTCGGCGGCTTGCTCCTCGGCCTCCTCATCGTCGCCAAAGAGGCTCGCGGCCAGGGGCTGCGACAGTTTGGAGCCGTCGCGGTAGAGCGCCGTGGCCTTGAGCCCCAGCCGCCAGGAGAGCCAGTAGGCGTACTTGCAATCCTCGACGCTCGCCGCGTTCGGCATGTTGACGGTTTTCGATATGGCGCCCGAGATGAAAGGCTGGGCAGCGGCGATCATGCGGATGTGGCTCTCGGCCGACAATGCGCGAGTGCCGGTGCGGCCGCACGGGCTGGCACAATCGAACACCGGCAGATGTTCGGGCCTAAGGTATGGCGCTCCCTCCAGGGTCATCGCACCGCAGCACCAGGCGTTGGCGGCGTCCATCTCGGCGTGGCTGAAGCCGAGCGCGGCGAGGAGGTCAAAGCCCGGGTCGTCCAGCGCCGCCGGAGTGATGCGGAGCTTTTCGATGCAGAACTCTTCGCCGAGAGTCCATTTGTTGAAGGCGAATTTGATGTCGAAGGCGGTTGCCAACGCGGCCTCGGCGGCGGCGAGCGCACGGTCGTCAAGGCCTGAGGCGTGCAGGCTCTCGTGGTTGACCGCGGGGGCGCCGACCAAGGTGCCGTGCCCTAGCGCATAGCGCTCGATCGCGGCGATTTCGGCGGCGTCGTAGCCGAGGGCGGCGAGCGCGGACGGCACGGCGCGGTTGATGATCTTGAAATAGCCGCCGCCGGCGAGTTTTTTGAATTTGACCAGCGCGAAGTCGGGCTCGATCCCCGTGGTGTCGCAATCCATGACGAGGCCGATCGTGCCGGTCGGTGCGATGACCGTCGCCTGGGCGTTGCGAAAGCCGTGCCTTTCGCCGAGTGCGAGTGCCGCGTCCCAGCTCTCGCACGCCGCCGCGACCAATCGCGGGTCGGGGCAGTTGGCGGCGTCGAGCGCGACCGGAGGTATCGACAGCCCCTCATATCCGACGCTCTCGCCATAGGCGGCACGGCGGTGGTTGCGGACGACGCGCAGCATCGGCTCGCGGTTGACGGCGTAACCGGCGAAGGCGCCTCGCGGCACGAGGCCGGGGTCGCCCGCCATCTCGGCCGAGGCGGCATAGCTGGCCCCGGTCAGCAGGGCGGTGATCGCGGCGCCGAGCGCGCGTCCGGCGGCGCTGTCATAGGCGATGCCCATCGCCATCAACAGGCCGCCGAGATTGGCGTAGCCGAGTCCCAGGGTGCGGAAGGCGAAAGAGCGGCGGGCAATTTCGGCCGACGGGAACTGCGCCATCATCACCGAGATTTCGAGCGCGATCGTCCACAACCGCACCGCATGCGCGAAGCCCTCGACGTCGAACCCCCCTTCCGCACGCCGGAACGCCATCAGGTTCAGCGAAGCGAGATTGCAGGCGGTGTCGTCCAGGAAATTGTATTCCGAGCACGGGTTCGACGCGTTGATCCGCCCGCTTGCGGGGCAGGTGTGCCATTCGTTGATCGTCGTGTCGAACTGCAGGCCAGGATCGGCCGAGGCCCAGGCGGCATAGCCGATGCGGTCCCACAAGGCGCGCGCCGGCAGTGTCTTGACGATTTTGCCGTCGGTGCGCTGGGTCAATTGCCAGTTGGAGTCGGCCGCGACGCAATCGAGAAAGGCGTTCGACACCCGCACCGAATTGTTCGAATTCTGGCCGGCGACGGTCAGGTAGGCCTCGGAATCCCAATCGGTGTCGTAGGTGCGGAACGCGATCGCGGTCTCGCCTTGGCGCGCCGACTGAAGGACCCGCCGGATATAGGCTTCGGGGATCATCGCGCGGCGCGCGGCGCGGATCTCGCGCCTTAACGCCGGGTTTTGCGCCGGGTCGCAAGGATCGGCCGAATCCAATTCGACCTCGCGGCACGCCGCCATGACCCGTTTCAGATGGCGTGCGGCGAGCTTCGAGCCGGCGACCAGGGCGGCGACCTTCTGCTCCTCGACGACCTTCCAGTCGATAAAGGTCTCGATGTCCGGGTGGTCGATGTCGACGATGACCATCTTGGCGGCTCGGCGCGTGGTGCCGCCGGATTTGATCGCACCCGCGGCGCGGTCGCCGATGCGCAAAAAGCTCATCAGCCCCGATGAGCGCCCGCCGCCCGACAGACGCTCGCCCTCGCCGCGCAGTTTCGAGAAATTCGAGCCCGAGCCCGAGCCGTATTTGAAGATCCGCGCCTCGCGCACCCACAGATCCATGATCCCGCCCTCGTTGACGAGATCGTCGGCGACACTCTGGATAAAGCAGGCATGCGGCTGCGGGTGCTCATAGGCGCTCGCCGAGGCCATCAGTTCGCCGGTGCGGTAGTCGACATACCAGTGGCCTTGCGCCGGGCCATCGATGCCGTAGGCCCAATAGAGCCCGGTGTTGAACCATTGCGGCGAGTTGGGCGCGCCCATTTGGCGGGCGAGCATCAGCCGGATCTCGTCGTAGAAGGCGCTGGCGTCCTCTTCGGCGTTGAAATAGCCGCCCTTCCAACCCCAATAGGTCCAGGTTCCGGCCATCCGGTCGAAGACCTGGCGGGCGCTGGTCTCGCCGCCCCAGCGGGCGTTTTCGGGAAGCGCCGCCAAGGCCGATTCGTCGGCGCGGCCCCGCCACAACCACTCCGGCACGCCGTCCTCCGGCACCCGCGCCAGCGCCGTCGGGACGCCGGCCTTGCGAAAATATTTCTGCGCCAGGATGTCGGCCGCGACCTGGCTCCATTCCGCCGGCACCTCGATGCCCTCGGCCTCGAACACGATCGAGCCGTCCGGGTTGCGGATCTCGCTGGTCGCGGTGCGGAACCGCACTGCGGCGTAGGGATCCTGGCCGGCTGTGGTAAAGCGACGCGCGATATGCATTCCTCTCCCCCGAAACCTTGATGTGTTGCCGATCGGCAAGTCGGCAATATCTAGCGAGCACGTTTGCCCCGAGTCACTAGATGTAGACTCTGTGCTCACGATCGGCAAATGGTTTGTGGCGGATGTCAGCCTGAAACGACGTCAGCACGAGGCACGAAGCCCTCTCGAAATGCTCCTGGAGGATGTTAAAGGGCTCTTCCCAGGCGGAAAAGAAACTCCACCAATATACCTACAAACAACCCCACCCTGAACAGGATAAAGTAATCTAATCCAAGACTAATCTGACGATGCTGCCCTTCCAAAACCTCGGGGGCGGCAGCAAAGCCGAGTTATTCTCTACAGCATCCGAGGATTTGATCACCGAACTGGCACGGGCACGCTGGTTTTCGGTCGTGGCCGCAACACCTACAAGAACAAGGGCGCCGATGCCAAGCAATTGGCGCCCAACCCGGGTTATCCGACGGCGAACGCCATCGCCGCCTGGTGCCGTCAGCAGCGCCATCTGATGAATTGGCCCGCCGCGCAGGAGGACGATCGCGAGACGACGCGGTGTCTGGCGCGGACGTTGAAAGCTGCAACCGGCTCTGGTCACGTCCGACGCCCAGCGTATTCACCGCTCCGGCCTCTTCACTCAGGCAAATTATGGCGCGGTGTTTTTCGGCGTGGGATCGGCTCTTCGGAACCTATCCGAGCATCAGCCACGGACGGCACGACGGCATCGTCTTCGCGGTCCGCGAGCTACCACGCCGCGCACGGCTCAACCGCACGATACTGACACCTGGCTGCTCTCCCAGCGAGCGTCGTCGGACCGACAGGGAATGGCGGGCGCCACCCGGCCGCGGTCGCTGGGGCAACGATGCGGCGCGGCCGGCGAGGCGCCAAAAGCAGCGGTTAAGATTAGTCGGCGCGGGCGGTGGTGCCGGTCAGCATATCCGCCTTGCGATTGAGCGCCGCGATCAGGCCGTCGACGCCCTGGCTGCGGACGATCGCGGCAAATTCCGAGCGCCGCGTCGCGATTTCGCTGATCGTGCCGTCGAGGTAGATGTCGGAGATCAGCCAGCCGCCGCCTTCCTGACGCATCAGGTAATCGACTTCGACCGGGTCGCCGTCGGCCTTGACAATGCGGCTGCTGACCATGACCCCGCCGACCGTCGGCGCCTCGCCGGTGACCTGCAATTGCTGGCCGTGATAGCTGTCGAAGCGGTCGGCGTATATCGCCGAGACATAGCGGCCATAGCTGTCGGTAACCTGCTGCTGCTGCGCCGGCGTCAGGCTCGCCCAAGCCGGGCCGACCGACAGCCGAGCCATGATCGGCAGGTCGAAACTGCGGCGGATCACCGGCGCCAGCTGCGCATAGCGCCCGCTCTCGCCGAGGGTCGAGCCATTTTTCATCGTTACCAGCAGATTGTCGTAGAGCCCCTGGACGGTGTCGCCGGCGCCGCCGGCGCTCGCCGAGCCGGGGGCCGACCAAGCGGCCAACGCCAACATGACCGCCGCCAGACCCGCCGCCTTGCGGCCGAATTTAGCCGCCCTCGGCCTCCGCGGCACGATAGAAATCTTTGCTAGAATCCCTTCGATCATGAGCCGATCTCGATTGGTCTTGTCTCCCGCGGTCTAGGTACGTGCTGCAATGCGATATTCAAGGACATGGCTGCGCTGCGGCCGGCACATCGCGATGTCACAAGTTGCGGATTCGCAACGACGTTGCCTTTTTGCACCACGTATCTTCCCTGCACCTTGCCACCAGTCGCCCCGCAAGCTTGCTGTCAATACTATCTACAAACGTCCGTAGCGCCCCTGACGACTTTATGCGCCCCAGGGAACGGCCATACTCGATAATAACGGTGAATCATGGAATCCCCGTTTGACTTATTGGCATTGCTGTTGGTGCTCGCTGCGATTTTCGGATACCTCAATCATCGTATTCTTCGCCTGCCGTTGACCGTCGGATTGCTGCTGCTGGCGCTGTTCAGCGCGGTCGTGCTGATCGCCGTCGGCGTCGCGTTTCCCCGGCTCGGGATCAAGCTGGCGATCCGCGGCCTGCTCGCCGGGGTCAATTTTCCGGTTGCGCTGCTGAACGGCTTTTTAAGCTTTTTGTTGTTTGCCGGTGCGCTCGAAGTTGATTTCCAGGAGCTGTTCGCGCGCAAATGGACAATCCTGGCGCTCGCGGTTGTCGGCACGGTGCTGTCGACCGGGCTGATCGCGGCGGCGCTGTTCGTCGTGGCCAAGGCATTGGGAATCGCCATCCCGATCCCGTGGTGCCTTGTTTTTGGCGCGTTGATTTCGCCGACCGACCCGGTCGCGGTGCTGCTGGTGCTGAGGCGGGTCGGCATCCCCGAATCGCTGCAGGCGGTCATTGCCGGCGAAAGCCTGTTCAACGACGGCATCGGCGTCGTGCTGTTTTCGCTGCTGTTGTCGCTCGCTTCCGGCAGCGCTGTCGGGGATCACGGGCCCTTCTCGATCGCCGAGGCGTTTACTCTGTCAACGGTCGGCGGCGGTGTGCTCGGTCTGGCGCTGGGCTACGCCGCCTTTCTGCTGATATCGGGGGTCGACGACTATAACGTCGAGTTGATCATCTCGCTGGCATTGGTGACCGGCACCTACAGCCTCGCCGGCATGCTGCGCGTCTCTGGCCCGGTCGCGGTTGTCGTCGCCGGTATCCTGATGGGCAACCACGGCATGCAGCGGGCGATGAGCGAGACGACGCGGCAGCATTTGAAGACGTTCTGGCTGTTGGTCGACGACACCTTGAACGCGCTGTTGTTTCTGCTGATCGGGCTGGAGATCGCGGCGATCGATCTCGAGCGGCACGCGATCCTGGCCACGATCGCGATGCTGCCGATCGTGCTGCTTGCCCGCTGGGTCAGCGTCACCGTCTCGGCACTGCCGCTCAGCCTCAGTCTGCCCGACCGCTTCGGGTCGTTCCTGGTGCTGACCTGGGGCGGGTTGCGCGGCGGCATCTCGGTGGCGCTGGCGCTCGCCCTGCCGCCCACCCCATATAAGGATGCGCTGCTGACAATCGCCTACGGGATTGTCGTGTTCTCGATCGTCGTCCAGGGGCTGAGCCTCGAATGGATGGCGCGCCGCGCGCTGTCGCCGACGCCGGCGCCTGCGGCCGCGGAAGAGGACTGAATAGCCCTGGCTTTGCGTTATAACGGGATCAACCAACCTGTCGCTCGGCTGCCGCGACGAGACAGACAGCCCGGACATCCGTGATGGACAAAAAGGTTCACATCAACTTCTGGTACGTGATCGCCGCGGTTCTCGCGATGCTGTGGATTCAGAGCCTCTATCTGCAAAGCACCGAGCGCACGCCGATCCCCTACAGCCGCTTTCAAACCCTGCTCAACCAAGACAGGGTCGCCGAGGTCGAGATCGGCCCTAACTACATTACCGGCTCGCTGAAGAAACCAGAATCCGACGGGCTCAAGGACTTTGTCACCACGCGGGTGGCGCCCGACCTCGCGCAAAGCCTCGACAAGCACGGCGTCACCTACAGCGGCATCGTCGAAAACCACTTTATCCGCGACCTGCTGTCGTGGGTCTTGCCGGCGATCATCTTTGTCGGGATCTGGATGTTCGCGATCCGCCGCATGGGTCAAGGCGGGCTCGGCGGCGTCATGCAGATCGGCAAGAGCCGTGCCAAAATCTATGTCGAGAAGGAGACCAAGGTCACCTTTGCCGATGTCGCCGGGGTCGACGAGGCCAAGGCGGAGCTTGAAGAAATCGTCAATTTCCTGAAGGACCCCAAGGTCTATGGACGCCTCGGCGGGCGTCCGCCGAAAGGGGTCTTGCTGGTCGGCCCGCCGGGCACCGGCAAGACCTTGCTCGCCCGCGCCGTCGCCGGCGAGGCCGGGGTCCCGTTTTTTTCGATTTCCGGCTCGGAATTTGTCGAGATGTTTGTCGGCGTCGGCGCCGCCCGGGTGCGCGACCTGTTCGACCAGGCCCGCCAGCACGCGCCGGCGATCATCTTTATCGACGAACTCGACGCGCTCGGCCGGGCTCGCGGCCCGTTCGCCGGCGGCGGCCAGGACGAAAAGGACCAGACCCTGAACCAACTTTTGGCCGAGCTTGACGGCTTCGACCCGACGAGCGGTCTGGTTTTGCTCGGCGCCACCAACCGGCCCGAGGTGCTCGACCCGGCCTTGCTGCGCGCCGGGCGCTTTGACCGCCAGATTTTGGTCGACCGGCCGGACAAGCGGGAGCGCGAGCAGATCCTCGCCGTCCACCTGAAAAAGGCGAAGCTCGCCGCCAATGTGAACCCGGAGCAGATCGCGGCGTTGACCCCGGGCTTTACCGGCGCCGATCTCGCCAACCTCGTCAACGAGGCGACGTTGCTCGCGACCCGGCGCAATGCCGAGGCCGTCGAGATGGACGATTTCAACAACGCGGTCGAACGCATGGTCGCCGGTCTCGAAAAGCGCAACCGGCTGTTGAACCCGCTCGAGCGGCGCGTCGTCGCCTATCACGAGCTCGGCCATGCGATGGTTGGATTGGCGCTGCCGGGGCTCGACACCGTGCACAAGGTGTCGATCATCCCGCATGGCGTGGGCGCCCTCGGCTACACGATCCAGCGCCCGATCGAGGACCGCTACCTGATGACCCGCGCCGAGCTCGAGCACAAAATGGCGGCCCTGCTCGGCGGCCGGGCATCGGAACAGCTCGTCTTTGACGAGATCTCGACCGGGGCCGCCGACGATCTCGCCCGCGCCACCGACATCGCCCGCGCCATGGTGTTGCGCTACGGCATGAGCGACGCGCTGGGCCACGTCGCCTATGACCGCGAGCGCCAACCGTTTCTGCAGCCCGCCTATCCGGTGCCGCAGGAGCGCGTCTACAGCGACGGCACCGCCGAGGCGATCGACCATGCGGTTCGCGCCCTGGTCGATCGCGCTTTTGCTGTTGCCACCGCCGTCTTGCAGAAGAACCGCGCCTTGCTCGATCGCACCGCCGCGGCGTTGCTTGCCACCGAAACGCTGAGCGAGCCTGAAATCGAAGAGCCGAAGCGGCAGATCCAGCCGGCGGCGGATCTGCTGCCGCCGGCGTCGCAGCGCCCGGCGGCGATCGCTGCGGCGTCCTGACCCGCGCATCCGGCCGCGTTACGACAGGCCGGGTGACGCCCTCGTGCCCTGTTAAGCCCCTCGCGCCCTGTTAAGCCCTTGTGCCCTGTTAAGACGAAACGTCAGCGTGGGGCGGCGGCGCGGCGCAGGCGGTCGTTGATCGCGCGTCCGTGTTCGGGGATCGGCATGACGGCATCGAACCACAAGTCGAGCGCTTTCTACGGGTGTAAGCGGTCGGCACTTCAGTCAATCGACGGCCGACCACCTATTCGTCGACAGTGCCGACCCGCGAAGCGCACCACGAATTGCGTCACGACTGCCAATGCGAGCCGTTCCGCGTCCCGCGCGGCAACAGCAAACGAATCTCTTTAGCTGGATCGACCAGTGGGTGGATCTCACCGATTCGCAGACGAAGGAGAGCAAGGGACTGAGTCTCACACTCTCCGACTGGTTCTACCGGTCTGTCCGGTAATGAGGCAGCGGTTGTAAGCAACCCGCTCGCCGAGACGCGCGGCCTCATAATCGTGGGAGAGTGACCGCATGATGGGGTCTTCTTTGGTCATCCGCAGGTCCCTGCGATACTTCGCCGGTCACAGTCAATTGAGAATGAGCCTGATTGCCAAAGGGCCGAATTCGCGATTGCGGCGGTCCGGTGCGTCGGCCCAATGAACGGATCGGTCAATAGAACATCCGAATCGGGGCCCGCCGCCGCGCGTGCCTTTTCATTTGTAACGTTCTGCTGACGGCAGCGTAGAGTGCGCCTTCCACGTCGCTGCCGCCGAACGCGGCCTCCATCGCCGACCGCAGCGCACTGCTATCGAGCGCATGACCCTGACCGAGCAGCTGCGCGCGCAGTATCGCGGCATGAAAAAGCCCCGCGACCTTGTCGGGCGCGGCCTGCGGCAGAAACAGCGGCAGTGTGGCCGCGGTGGGTTCGGCGGAGGCTAAGATAAGCATGCGGCAGATCTCCAAGAGCGGGGTTCAGATAGCACGGCCAGGCGCTCTCTTCCTCCGTCCGGGCTGGCGGCGGGCTACCTCGTCTTCCGCGGTACGACAATGCCGGCAGGTCGGAAAGCGGCGGCCCTTGATGACGGTCACCTCGGCGGCATGTCGGCGTGCACTGGATCGTGCTTGATGATGTAAATGCCGGACTGCGGCACGATCTCGCCCGCCTCCATTCCTCCGCCATAAGTGGCCTCCGTGCTCCTGTCGCACGGACGGAAGGAGACGATCTGGCGGCGGCTGAGGCCGGGCGGCTCGCCCGCGCCGAGGCGAAGGACCGCCTCCCGCTAATTCTTGCTCCAGTTCAGTGTAACGCTGCGACCGTTAAGGAAGGTCCCGGTCGCGTCGATGCGTCCATCATGCAGTTTGCCAAACATATCAGCGACCGGCCCGCGCGATCCGTCGGCCCGTTGCGCGTGCATATGGATCGCAACAACCCCTGCACGGCTGATGCCGCCGGCAAGATACATCGTCGAGCCGGGAGTGGCGGCGGGCCATTGGC
>Ga0210383_10005495_pt1 | contig 11125 bp, 12 predicted proteins | sample IncBWC14OmetaG_FD_160072 | JGI IMG/M metagenome (GOLD analysis project Ga0210383, IMG submission 160072) | Forest soil microbial communities from Barre Woods Harvard Forest LTER site, Petersham, Massachusetts, United States - Inc-BW-C-14-O ...
AAAATATATCAGCATTATAATCGACATATATGGACATTTTACTTGGTCTATCTTTAAAACAAGACCATGCCATCAAATAATCATTTAAATCTGAATTATCATCATTTATATTAACATTTATATTAGGAATGACATCTTTAATGGTTAGTTTTTTAACTAACACATTCTTTTTTTTTGTATTTTTAGCACTATTTATCCGTCTTATTCCCATATTTTGTATTATTTTTTATAAAAAACGATTTTCCATTTTTTATATATTATATATACTAATCAAAACCAAGTAGTTTAAAAAATGCCAAATTCTCAAGATATAGAATCCATTTTAAAGCTCAATAACTATTTAATTCAACATAAATTGAGCAACACAGATTCTACTAACAAAATAAAACTCATTAAAAAATATATCAATTATAAAATTAATAACGTATTAAATAAGCAACAAAAAATTTCCATATTAAATGATGTATTACTATTTTTTATCGCTTGCATCACAATTATTCATTAATTTTAATATCTTGTGAAGATCCTATCGGATTAGGAGATACATCATCAACATTTAGAATTAAATTCTGTTCTTGCTTTATTTCTGCAGCATCATTCTGTCCTGAAACTCCTAAAGTTTTTGCATTATCAAATAATCCTTGTTCTTTTTCTAATTTAATTTGTTTAGAAATTTTGTCAGAAATATATTTTTCGTATTTTTTCTTCTGACCCTGAATTTTTTCAGTTCGTGATCTTGATCGTTTACGATGTTCTTTTTCTCGTTTTCCCATAATGATTTATATTTTATATGTTTTTACTTAATTAGATGTTATATCAGAATTGAAACGAAAAGTTTAAATTTCTGTTCTCTGATATGAAATTTTCAAGTTCTACATCATTTAATTGAGAAACATTTCTACCATCTGGTAATAATATATTATATATAAAATTAGAATCATTATTCAATGAACCACGGCCAGTTAACAATTTAGCTAACTCATCAACAGAAAGATCATCAGCACTACACGGGGAAGATAATTTAAAAATTGGCAATGTTAAAATAGCTTCTAACCCAAGTAAGGAATATATAAATTCAATAACACCATTAACTATACCTTCTAAAAACCCTAGAAATTTATTTATCATAGTACATGGTAAATTTGAAATTTGTAAAAATTGTGTTTTTGTATATACTGGTAAAGAAGATATAAACGGAGCCTTTATAATTTTATTCAAATCAAACATAAAATTATCAGGAAAAGATTTAACATTTTTAATCCAATCTTTTAGCGTATTTAAATCTAGTGTAATTCCTAATATACTTAATATAAAAGATGGACTAACAAATTGTTTTATCCACTCAAATGTCATAAAATCAGTAATGGTTTTTTCTAAATTAGATAATGTTATACTTGTAAATATTGTTTTTATATAATCAATTATACTTTTTACCATTTGTATGGGCATACTTATAATATTCATAAGAGCTTTAAGTATCGGTTGTTCTTGTGTATTATTTGGAGCACTTGTAATAGGAATTGGTACAATATCTTTTAGATTCAAACCAAAACTTACTGAAAATAATTTTATTAAAACATCACCATCCAATAAAAATTTATAATCACCATTTGTAGCAACAGTGACATATTTTTTAAGATCAATTGAATTATTCACAAAACTTGCTCTATCACTAGGTTTTAGATTTTTTAACTGAGAATATTCAGATAAAAAATCTTTTCCTAAAAAATCGAAAGTTTCTCCTAAAGTTTCTATCACAGCTGTTGTGATAAAATTTTGAGGATTAGAAAATAATGTAAGTATATTATCTATTTGTGGTATGAAATTAGTTAATATGTCTGTTGTTATAGATGATAAGGCACTAGCGGCATATGGTACATCTGCTGCATGATAATAATTATCCGTAGATGGCGATTGATTTACTATTGGCGACGATGTACCACTCAAAACTATACCTGTGGAGTAAACATCTTTATAGGTAGTTGTATATTGATAGCCAGGTAATTTAGTACCAGTCGAATATTCTGTTGATATTACAGTATATGTTTCTGTACCGCCACCTGTCTGATTAGATGTGTTAGACATTTGATTAGCATTAGTAGGATTTTTACTCAAATTTTGAATCTGTGTTAATTCTAGACTAAATTGAGAAATTTTATATCCTAAAGATTTGCTATTAAATATAGGTTTTAACGACGCACCTCCGATAGCCAATGTAATAGCAGTTAAATCTTCTAATTTAACCATTACACCACTCAAACTAGTCACCATACCCATAAATGGTTTTAAAGTCTCAAATATTGTTTTTACAATACTTAATTCAAAAGCTTTTAAACCAGAACTATTTCGTGTAGGATCTAATATAAAATCTGATGTTGGTATATTTATCTTCCCAGCACTATTTATATATGTTTTAAATTCATGCAGCAACTGTACTTTATTCAAATTTAGGTATGCCTGTGCGGAATCTGGCGTTGTTGATTTTGATAAATTTAACGCAAGTGTGTTTATAGTTATATTATCAGCTATACCTAAATCACCTTGTGCAAATTTTAATATTTTAGTAATATTAGGTGCTAATAAAGTATTAGGTGTATCAGGTATTATAGAAAATTCGATTGCCATGACACATGTATATATTAGGCAATATCTTGCTGATCAATATTTTTGTTTTTATCTATTAAAATGACGTTAAAATCTGGTATAAGACCATATTTTTGTTTCGCTGTCATACGTGAGCTTAGTTCTCCACCAGACCATTTTATCACTATTTCATTCTTCAATAATAATTTATCATCAAGATCTAATTCAACCATTATTTTAAAATCACTATTATCTTCTGTAAAAATAACATCCGATAAAACCACATGATAATAATATTTTATTTTAAAATTATCATAATACTTTCTGAAAAATTCTCGCGAAGGAACGTATACAAACACATTTCCGTTATTAGCAAGATAATAAGCCTCCCTATCAAGGGAACCAATAGATTCTACAATATTTTTCATCAATCGCATTTTAATTTTACCATTATCAGATGCTTGACGATAGCCATTTTCTAATTTTTTATCAGGTTCACTACCTTCATTTAATTTAGTAAATCCTGTTTGAAATAAATATTCTAGTATTTTTGAATTTAAAAGAATATTCTTTATATCAAGCCATTCTTTCATAAATACATCGTTATCCTTTATACAAACTTCTTTATTTTTATAAATTTCTTGGATCAAATCAGAAAAATCTAATATATTTTTATTATACTGTGAAAAAAATTCACCCAAATTAGCAAATTTAGGATTCATATGTTTAATTTTAAAATAATCAAAATAGGTAATAGAATATATCCTATCTGGCTCTATAAATTTCTCAATATCTAAACGAGTTTGTTGTGTACCATGTTCATATGTCAAACGACAAAATTCCTGTGTTAACTTGTCCCATTTTTTAAGATACTCTTCACCAAACAAATTATCTAATTGTTCTTCTCCAAGTATGTTTTCTGTAAAAGTATTGAAACTTGTACTTTTGGTAGTTACATTTTTATTTAAAAAAAGAGAATATTGCTTACCATCATGTGTTTCTATAACTAAATCCTCACCAAGTTCTTTTGTTTTGTTGACTCCTATCCAGAAAATATATTTAATCATAGACTCATTTAATTTTTCATCTAAAAGAATTTTATCAATAATATTACGAGCAATTGTTCTAGCATTTAGTAGCATATTCCAATCTTTTTCAATATCAAATTCCGAACTATTAAATTCATCATTTATTTTTGATATTTCAGAATCAATAACCCATCTATTATTCTCAAATTTACCAAAATTTAAACGATTGTTACCATGCAATAATGTTTTCAAATCATTAATGAAAACATTAGAATTGCTAGTATAACGAGTTTTTTGTCCCTTATCAAGTATATTATCCAAAAAATTATTATTTATAAGTAACATTCCTACACATAAGTCACGAACTAAATTCTCGTTCTTATAGTTAAGTGATTCTTTAAATAGAGAAAAGTTTTTAATCCACATCATGGTTTATTTACTGATTTAATTTAATATATAGGTATATATTAAAATGAGATATCTAAAAACATTCAAATCTTTCCAAGAATCCCTCAACATTGATTTATCAATAGATAAAAAATTTGACATATCCGAGTCTTTATCTGTATGGCAAGATTCTTTATTGGATTCTATAAAAGCAGAAGAAGTTGATATATTTTCAATATTTAAATTAGATAAAAAAGATTACAACGAACATATAGATATTGAAAACCTCAGTAATGATCCAAAATTTATAAAAACATTACTCGTAGCTAATCTTAAAAAAATGGGTGATATTCAAAATACAGAAGATTTTGAAACGTTTCTAAAAAAATCATGTAAATTTCTTCTTATTTATGATAAGGATGCTAACGATCTACAAAACCCACTTTATTTGTTGTTAGAAACATTCAACGAAGAAAAAAATAAATGGAATTCAGTTAAATTGTACAAAGTTAATGATGATATGAAAAAATTTTATGATAAATTATCATCGAAAACAGTAGAACTTATAGATAAAAATGACAAAAATTACATATATAAAACTTCTAATTCTGGTAATAATTGGGAATTACAAAATATTAATAATGAGACACCAATATTTAAAAAATCTTTATCCACACAGGATTTGAAGCAAATAAGCAAAAAACAAGCTGCTAAACTAAATATTATTTAGAAATTTAATATATAGTATTAAATCAAATTTTTGACAACAAAATGCCACCATCACCTAATATAGATAAACAAATATACGTCCATCATAATTACAATAAAAATCAGATAAAGCAAGCTGCTTTAGAAAATACTAATTATAAAATTATACCAAACCCTACGATTGGTGGTGATTTTGGACTTATACACTATGATATTATTTTAGACAGGATTTTAGTTTGGAATGGTTACACATGGAAACTTAGCCAGTTTTTAGATGATGGAGACAGAATAGATAATTCTGCAATACTTTTTGACACAGTATGGACAGATGTTTCAACAATCCCAAACACACTTATTAGTGCAAGCGGATCAGCGATAGTGACTAATATAGTAGGTTTAACATTATCATATGCCACAGGAAGTTACACCTTCAATTCACCAACCCTTATAGATGTTGTCCCGGTTAAATATGGTTCATTTTATACACCTGTACTTTTAACAGCGACTGGTACACCTATACCAGTAGGATATCTAAATTACAAAATAGAAAATAGTAATGTAACATTCTATGATGGTTTTACATATTCAAGTAGTGTAATAGTTAATGAATTAAATCCTCCATTGATATCATTCTGGAAATATACAGGAGCAAAAGGAGGAAGTATTCCTAGTAGTACTGTAGTAGGATTAGATCATGTTCTTATGAATTATAATAATTCAGGAACTTCATCTATTATAATGGGTACTAGTACATTTATTAGTTCTCAAAATAATTTACTTTTGTTAAAAACTACTGGTAGTATATTCGAACTAAACGACAATGCTTTCGGAGGAGTTGCTACTCAATTAATAACTACTAATTTAATTGAAAATCTTTCGACAGGTAATATTTTCGCTGCAACATATTCCATACTAACTTCTCAAAGTATAAATTTAAATGGTAGTACTGGTATTAATCTACAAGGGCAAATAAATATAGAAAGTAACATTTTAAATTTAAATAATAATAGAATTACTAATGTTGCCACAGGATCATCAGTGTTAGATGCTGTTAATGTAAGTCAATTACATGCTTATGTAGCAACCGCATCTCCAGCACCTTCTTTACCATCTGTATTATCAATAGGAAATTCATCGGGAACTTTTTCCATTGACATGAATGGTAATACTATTATTAATGTAGCGACAGGATCAAATCCTTTAGACGCTATAAATTTAAGTCAATTGGAAACTTATGTAGCAACTGCTTCGATATCAGGAACAGGTTCTAATAATGTTATTACGCAATGGACAGGCACAATGTCTATAGGTAATGGCGCATGGGCGTTTAACGGAGATACATTATATCCACTAAACGATAAAGTTAATATAGGTATACCTGGCACAAATCGTATAGCTACTATTTATTTAGCTTCTGTATTAGATTATTCAGGAGATTTAAATTTTAGATCAAACGGTATAATTTATGGTAAGATAAAAACGGATGGTAAAGCTGGTTTCGGTATAAATATATCACCATCAGCTAGTTTACATGTCATAGGAACATCTAGTGTTTCCAGTGATTATACTTTAAAAGTTGACGACGGAATTTCAAACACATTATTATATGTAAGAAATGATGGTGCTGTATCATCTTTAAACGGATATTGGCAAAATGATAATTTAATATTATCTGCGGATGTTAGTAACACACGTATTGGTTATCTCGCTGGTTTAAGTAATTTTGGTGACAATAATATTTTCATAGGTAAATCTTTTGTTTCTGGGGCTAATAGCGGAAACTATAATATTTCAATTGGTCAAAATTTTATAACATACCCTAATAGTGGTAATAACTGTGTATTTATTGGCTACAATATAGATTATGTAAATAGTTTTAATAACAGTGTCATTTTAAACTCAAGTATTCAATTAACGTCAGATTATCAAATATTAATTGGAGATGGTGGACACTCAGTTGGTTTTGGCACAAATCCAACATCTAAAATTCACATACAAGGATTTGGATTCGATTTAAGTACATACTCCTTAAAGATAAATAATAGTATAGCAACACCAACACTATATGTTAGAGATGACGGATTTGTAAGTTTAAGTACTGCTACACAAATAGGGTCAGAATTATTAAACGTTAATGGCTCAGTATATATCGCTAATGCGGTAAATATTGGATCATACGCAACTATTACAAGTCCATCAGCGTTAAATCCGTTCAATTTTCAATATAATACTTTTGCATTAAGTAACGATCAACAAATATTTTTAGTACACGATGAATTTGGTGATGTACGATTAAGATTATTTGAAAGTAGCTCTCTTATTTTAGGACCAGGACCCACCACAGATGCCTTTGGTAATCAATCACAATTTTCAACTCCCGGTGGAAATTTTACTTTCTATTTCGAATATGCACTATTAAATCAAAATGGTAATACTGCTCAATGGGGCAATTCGAATTCAGGAGATGTTACATTCGGATCAACTATTCTAGGCGATATAAGTCATACCGGAAATTTAATACTAACAACAGATAATAATTCAACTGCTATTTTTGCACAAGGTGGCAATCAATTTATTGGTATAAGTACCGATACACCATCAGCAAAGGTTCATATTATAGGTTCAGGTGATACAGATTTATCATATTCTTTAAAAATAGTTAATAGTTTATTAGCACCACTATTATATGTTAGAGACGATGGTATGATAAGTATGGGTTCATCTATGAGCACAGCAAGTTTACTATATGTGGACGGTAACCAAGCTTCAGGTTATGTACTTACGTCAGATGCGTTTGGTAATGCTACATGGCAAGCAAATTCGGGAGGGGGCAGTATTTCAGGAAGTACTAATTCAATACCTTTCTTTAATACTTCATCATCTTTATCAAGCTCTCCTATCACATATAACGGTACAGATGTAAATTTTGATGCTATAACAGGTAATATAATATTTGGTGTCAGTAATACTGAATTTGCTCGTATAAATAATAATGGAGCATGGGGTATAGGCACAACAGCAAATACCGCTGCATTAACAATACATGGTGCTGCTGGATATGATCAATTATGTTTACAAACTAGTTACACACCATCTGGAACTGCTGATATTAATGGTCATCAGGGTGATATAGCATGGGATGATAATTTCATATATATTAAAACATCTGCAGGTTGGAAACGATCGACATTAACAACCTTTTAAATAACAAACATTATAAATTTTATATATACAGTATAAGCTTATAAAAAATAAATATAAACATGAATTACATACTTAAATCAGCAGTACCAAATCCACACGTGTCACCATCAGTCATTTCAAGTGGCACTGCTAGTGGATCTGATAAATTTTTAGCTGTCAATACTATTATAACAACAGGTATCGACACACAAAAGTACAAAGGTTTTGATAAAGTAGAATGTATTATATGTACATTTTCTCTAAATGTCAGCACAAACGATATACTCACAGGAATCTTGCCTTTAGCGGAAACATATGTCCTCAATACATATCCTAATTATTAAAAATAATTTTCAAACTTTAAGTTAAATTATCATTATAAAGTAATAATGAATAAAATTGAACTTTTAGACAAATTTAAAGTATTTGACGATACAGAATTCGTATTTAACGAAAAGTATCATTCATATAAGTATAAAAAATCATCATTTATATCTGTCACTAAAACTTTAGAGCATTTCCACACACCGTTTGATTCCGATAAATGGAGCAAAATAAAAGCGGAGGAGCAAGGTATAACACAAGAAGAAATATTAGCTAAATGGAAAGAGTCTAATAATTATGCCAATATGGTAGGACATGCTTTACATTCTTACGCTGAAAATTATTTTAATAAGATTTATCAACCACTTCCTACCAATTTAGATGTTATTAATAGAATTAATAAATTTAATATAATATTCGCCAACAAATTACATATGTTAGAGCCTTTTCTTTTTGAAAAGAAAATTTTCTCAAAAAAATGGAAAATAGCAGGTACTATGGATGCTCTTTTTATACACAATGATAAACTTTATATAGTAGATTATAAAACAAATAAAGAATTTCTTACAGATAATGATTATAAAGGCAATCATGAAAAATTGCTCGCACCTTTCGAATCATTATATAAAAATCATTTAAATGAATATTCAATTCAACAATCTTTGTATAAATCTATATTAAGACAAAATGATATTGAAGTCTCTGATATGATCTTAATATACATAGGGCCGGGCGAAAAAGAACCAAAAATGTATAAATGTAAGGATCTATGTCATTTAATAGAGCCATGGTTTGACAAAAATTATCAAATTTTTCATAAAAAAATTTAATATATACCTAAAAACTAATAAACAAAATGATAAAAACAACATTAGAGCTTACAAAATTTAAGCTCGTTATATCTGAAGACGAAGAAGGTATCGTAAGTGTCACTGTCAATGCTGGCGATAAAGAAATTGATAATATGACGTTTGACCCTAATGAATTTAACGAAGTTGAAGGTGGTACACAAGAAGAGGTACAATCAGATGACGAAACACAAAAAGAGGAAGAACAAGTGCAAGAAGTTCCACAGGCTCAAATAGAAAATTTTAGCCAATTTATTGCTAAACAAGAAAAAATGAACGAAACCACTAAAAAGTAAATTTAATATACTTTATATCAAATCCATCAATAATTTGATGGATTTTTTATTTACAATAATTTTTTGTATATTTATAATATGAAGCACTCTACGAAAAAATTAAAATATTTTGCTTTCGATTTTGATAATAATATTTTAAATATGTGTTCAAAAATACATATGGATAAAATAATTGATGGCAAATGGATTCCTGTGGCTACATCAACAGCTAGATATGCAAAAATAAGAAATAATCCATTGTATAGACCTCGTAACAATAATTATGACATAGCTTTTGCTGAATTTACAGATAATGGTAAACGTGGTAATAAAGCTTTTTTACAAGATATTCAAAAAAGTTTAATTCTTAAAAAATTTGGACCTTGTTGGAATATTTTTAAAAAATCACTTATAAATGGTAATATTTTTTCTATTATAACAGCTAGGGGACATAATTCAGACACAATAAAAAATGCTATAAAGTGGATTGTATTCGAATATTTTACAATAGCTGAACGTAATAAAATGGTTAAAAATCTTAAATATTTTCACACATTATTTAATATTAAAACAGAACTTCTAATAGAAAATTATTTAGATAGTTGTGAATATTATGGGGTCACATCTGACGATTTTATGAGAATTTTCAATGTTCCAAGAATAACAGCTAAATACATAGAGGAAGGTAAAAAATTAGCTCTGGATAGATTTGCTCAAAGAATTGATAAATTCGGTAAACGAGTTAACATGCAACCTGTTTTAGGGTTTTCTGATGATGACAAAAAAAATATTATACATATAGAAACTTTAATGAAAGAAGAATTATCTTTGAAATATATGATAGAATATAGACTATACGATACTTCTAATCCAAAAATAAAAGGAGGTAGAAAAATTATAATTTAATCACTATACTCATTAATATATTCAATATAATTATTTTTCATTTTATTTAAAATTTCGCTCAACGGTTGATTAGTTGCTTTCGCGATAACATCTAACTTATTATGGTTCATTTCTAAAATTTCAGAAAAATTTATCGTATTTGAATCATCGTATAATTTTAAAAATTTTAAATGACATTCCGATACTTCAAATAATAATTCTGACTCATTAGCATTCAATTGAATCATTAATTAAATTATTTATTTTTTTAAATATTTCATTAGAATTAAAATTCGGATCTGTTATCCGTAAATCGTAATCTTCGAAATTAATAAAATCTTTCTCATCTGCAGCGAGCCTTCGTTCTAAAGAATCAGCTATGTCAGCACGTTTAATAAGTCTATTTCTTCGAGTTTTTTCATCGATATCAATGTATATAACATAAAATATATCTCTGATATGTTTCGGTATTTTAGATATACCGATGGGAGTTTTTATGAAAAGATTACTTTTCTCTAAATCTTTTTTGGTTGAACCATAATACCAGTTATTATTAAATAACTCATATTCATGAAATTCATCATTAGAAATCATTTGCTCGAAAGTTTCTTTATCGGTAAAGTTATAATCAATACCGTTTTTTTCATTATTTCTAGGTGGTCTGGTGGTAAATGAAATACTTTTAACCAAACCTTTTTCTACTAAAAATCTTGCCAGATGATCTTTACCAGACGATGCTTTACCTGCTAAAATAACTTTCATATAATTTAAGTGTTTAGATTATTATATCAGTGGAGGCTCAGAAAGTTTAATAATACTGTTAGGTGTTTCGATATAATTATCACTTTTTGCTATATTTGCTTTCTTTTCGAATGGTCTTATATTTGTAAAGTGATTTAATGCT
>Ga0210383_10005497_pt1 | contig 11124 bp, 11 predicted proteins | sample IncBWC14OmetaG_FD_160072 | JGI IMG/M metagenome (GOLD analysis project Ga0210383, IMG submission 160072) | Forest soil microbial communities from Barre Woods Harvard Forest LTER site, Petersham, Massachusetts, United States - Inc-BW-C-14-O ...
GCGGGCTGATTGGGCTGCGCAGCGAGTTGCTGACCGACACGCGCGGCACTATCGTGATGAATTCGCTGTTCGACGGCTACACCGAGTGGCAGGGCGAGATTCCGCAACGCGTGACCGGAGCGCTGGTGGCCGACCGCGGGGGCTCAACTACCGCTTATGCGTTGTGGGGACTGCAGGAGCGCGGCGAGCTGTTCGTGGGGCCGGGCGTCGAGGTGTACGAAGGAATGGTTGTCGGAGAGAACGCGCGCGACAACGATCTCGACGTGAACATCGTGCGCGAGAAGAAGCTGACGAACATGCGGTCGTCCACCGCCGACGAGGCGATTCGGCTGGTGCCCTTTAAGAATCTGAACCTGGAGCAGGCCATCGAGTTCATCGCCGACGATGAGTTGGTGGAAGTCACGCCAAAGATGCTGCGGCTGCGGAAGAAGATTCTGCAGCAGAATCGGCGTCCCAAGCGGAATCAGCAGCCGGCTGGGGTCGAGGCGGGTTAAGACTGGTCAGCCGCGGATTTACACGGATTCTCACGGATCGGAATTAGACAAAAAACATTCGGGATCCGTTCATCGTTTTTTAGAGGTTGCGTAGTCACCGGAGCCGTTTCGGGAAAACGTAGACCGAGTTCCCTCAGGGGCTAAAGCCCGACTCGGTTGATGCGGCTAACGGCACGGCTCAAGCTGTGCCCCTTCAAACCTTGCGAACATGAGTCTTCCGCAAGCCGTGTCCCTTCAAAACGACAGGCGGGTCCCAATTTCAGAGTTAAGAAATCCATGTAGATCGGTGTAAATCCGCGGCTGACTTAGTTCTGTTTCACCGGATACTGCGCGAACATCTTTTCGACCGCGGTGTTGACCTGGTCAAGCAGCTTACTCCGCTGATCGCTCAGCTTATCTTTGGCAATGCCTCGCCAGATGAGCTTCTTTTGATTGGCGTCGATTACATCGACCACTAACTCACCTTTATGGACGACGACGCTGGTGACTGTGCCCGGAATGTTGTACCAATACGTGATTCCGTAGTTGATGGGCGGTATCCCGTTGCCGTAGATGGGGTCGTGGTAGCTGAACGAAACATCGCTATCGGATGCGCCGTAGACCTGCACGTAAAGGTCGGGATTGTCGGCGACCTGCTTCAGGCCGCGCTTGGTGAGATCGTCTTGGACAGCGGCGACGACGGCGAGGCGAAGCATCGGCTTGGCGGAGGCCTGGTTCGGGTCGAGAGAAAAAGTCTTGAACTTGGTGAAATCGGTGGCCTTGTCGTATTCGACCTTGATTTTCTGCGCTTGCGCGGCGAGGCAAGTGAGAGCAATTAGCAGGCATAGCAGAGAAGCGGGCCGCGCGCGACGTAGGAACGAAAATTGCATGGACTCTCCCAACGGTTCGAGGTGGTGGATTTGAAGTAAGAAGAATTAGAACACAAGGAATCATTTTGGAGCTCGTGTACGTATCACCATTCAGCGGAGGATATTGCGGCACGAGTCGAAGAGCATATCCCTCGCGGGCTAAAGCCCGCTCGGGATGACAATAAAAAAGGACGTGCACGGCACGGCTAAAGCCGTGCCCCTTCAAAACGTTCGAGGTTGGCCTCTTTCAAAAGCCTGCTGAGGTCAGCGCGCTGTCATCAGGGACGGAATGCAGGGCAGCGCTCCCTGACACTGGTAAACTAGGAACCTACATGCCCATCCGGACCATGCGCCAATGACTGTCTCCGAGGCAATCCGCATTGCTCTGCTGTCGCTGTGGGCGAACAAGCTGCGCTCGGTGCTGACACTGCTGGGCGTGGTGATCGGTGTATCCGCCGTGATTGCGGTGGTCACGTTTGTGAACGGAATCAACGGCTACGTGGCGGAGAAGGTGTTTAACCTCGGCGCGGACGTGTTCATCGTCAGCAAGATGCCGAACGTCGTTACCGATGTCGACCAGTTCATTGAGGGCAACAAGCGCAAAGACATCACCATGGACAACTACCAGGCCGTGGTGGACGACTGCTCGGCCTGCAAGATCGTGGGCGCGGCGGTGCGCAACTTCACCGGCAAGGTGGTGTACGGCACGGAGAGCAGCACGGACACAGTGGTCCGCGGCTGGACTCCCAGCATGGAGCCGATTTACGACCTTGACGTGGTGATGGGCCGACCGCTGAACGATGCGGACGAAAACAATGGGTCACAGGTCGTCGTGATCGGCCAGGACATTCGCGAAAACCTGATGGCCGGCACCGACCCGATCGGCAAACTACTCAAGGTGGACGGCCACGAATATACCGTCATCGGCGTGGGCAAGAAGGAAGGCAAGACGCTGGGGCAGAGCCGCGATAACTACGTCATCATGCCCATCAGCGCGTGGTTCAAGGCCTATGGCTCGCACAACAGCGTGAACATCTGGGCCAAGGGCTTCGACGTTGGTACGGCGATGGAGCAGGCCATCGACCAGTCGCGCGTAATCCTGCGGGCGCGGCGGCACGATGTGTTGGGCGAAAAAGACAGCTTCGTCATCGAGACTAACGACAGCTTCCTGTCACTTTGGGCCGACCTGAGCGGAACGTTCTTCATCGTGATGATCGTGATCGCGTCGATTTCGCTGATCGTCGGCGGAATCGTCATCATGAACATCATGCTGGTGTCGGTGACGGAACGAACGCGCGAAATCGGCATTCGTAAGGCCTTAGGCGCGCGCCCGCGCGACGTGATGCGACAGTTTCTGATCGAATCGAGCACCATGGCCTTGATCGGTGGATTTGTCGGTGTGCTGTTGGGTATCGCGATTGCGGAGGGCGTGACGATTGCCATTGGCATGCCGTCGGCCATCAAGCTCTGGGCCATCTTTGCGGGATTGCTGGTCTCGGCCAGTGTGGGAATTTTCTTTGGCGTGTATCCAGCAAATAAGGCCGCGAAACTCGATCCCATTGTGGCGTTGAGGGCTGAGCTATGAGCATGCGCGGCGGCGACTACAAAGAAATCTTGCGCATGGCGCTGGAGACCATCGCCAAGAACAAAATGCGCTCGGGCCTGACCGTGCTCGGCATCGTCATCGGCGTGATGATGGTGATCCTGATTTCGTCGGTCGTGCGTGGCCTGAATTCCAACGTCGAGAACATGGTGAAGGACATGGGCTCCGACATCATCTTCGCGTTTCACATCGATGTGTTCACCTTTGGGCGGCCGACCACCGAAATGCTGACACGCAAGGAACTCACGCTGGACGACGCGATCGCGATGCGCGACTTGCCGCACGTGAAGGCCGTCACGGACGGCGTGCGCTTGCAGCTGCCGCAATTCGGCACCGGCTCCTATTCGGTGAAGTATGAAGGGCGCAAAACCAAGAACACCATCCTTGACGGCGACCTGCCGGACACGATGCGAGTGTTCGACCTGAAGCTCGATAAGGGCCGTTGGTTCACGGAGAGCGACAATGAGCGGCGGGCTCCGGTCATCGTGCTGGGTTATGACACGTCCGAGAAATTGTTCGAGAATGAAGAGCCGCTGGGCAAGGAAATCAACATTGAAGGCGAGCTGTTCACTGTGATCGGCGTGTTGTCGAAGCGGAAGGCGGCGTTTGGAAACGGATCCAACCCGGAAGACAACCTGGTGTATTTCCCCATCGCGACCTTGCACAAGCTGCATCCGGAACTGAAGCAGCACTGGATCAGCGTGAAAGCGACTTCGCACGACGACATGCCGCTGGCGATGGACGAGATGCGAGCGCTGTTGCGGCGCAGGCGGCATCTGGCTCCGAACCAGCCGGACAACTTTGCGGTCTTCAGCCAGGACGCGCTCAGCGACACCTGGAACCAGCTCACTGGCGGAATTTTCGTGTTCATGTTTGCGGTGTCGAGCGTAGCGCTAATCGTGGGCGGCGTCGGCGTGATGAACATCATGCTGGTGTCGGTGACCGAGCGAACCCGCGAGATTGGCGTGCGCAAAGCCATAGGTGCGCGCCAAAGCGACGTGTTGCTGCAATTCACGCTCGAAGCCATTACGCTTACCGGCCTCGGCGGCATACTTGGCATTCTGCTCGGCGGATTTCTGACCATGCTGGTGCCGCTGGCGTTTCCGTCGCTGCCGGCGAGCATGTCGTTGTCCTGGGTGCTGACAGCGACCATGGTGTCGGTCGCGATCGGCTTAGTGTTTGGCATCTATCCGGCATGGAAGGCTGCCAACCTCGATCCCATCGAGGCGCTGCGCTACGAATAGACGCGGCGCAGTCTGCTAATCTGATCAGCTTGTCATGCAATTTGCTCTCACGGTGATTGCGGCGGTGTGTGCTCTGCTGGCGCTGGCCGGCGCGGCATATTTCGCGCTGTGCATTTGGGCGGCGGGGCGGTTTCGGCGGCGACACAGAACGACAGTGCGGGTCGATTTCGAGCCGCCAGTGAGCCTTATGAAATCGCTCAAGGGGATCGATCCGCATATGTATGCGGCTTTCCGCAGTCACTGCCTGTTTGACTACCCGGAATACGAGCTGCTGTTCGGTGTTAGCGATCCGAACGAGCAATCGCTTGAACTGGTCAAGCGATTGCAGCAGGAATTTCCCAATCGGCAAATTCGCGCAATCCAGTGCCCAAAGAGCCTGGGGCTGAACGGCAAGGTCAGCACGCTCGCACAGGTGCTGCCACAGGCGAAGTATGAGCACATCCTCATCAACGACAGTGACATTGTTGCGCCACCGGACTATCTGCGGCGGGTGATGTGCGGGTTCGCCGATGAGCGCGTGGGCATGGTGACATCGCTCTATCGCGGACTGGCAGGGAAGACGATTCCCTCCAAGATGGAAGCGCTGGGGCTGAATACCGACTTCATGGGCGGGGTGCTGGTGGCGCGCGAAATGGAAGGCGACGTGCGGTTCGCGCTGGGTGCGACGATAGCAACCACCAAGCGCGTGCTGCGCGAGATCGGCGGACTTGAAGGGCTGGTCGATTACCTCGGCGACGACTACGAATTGGGAGCACGTACCGCTGCGGCGGGATACAAGGTAGAACTGGCTGATGTCGTCGTCGAGACCGCGCTGCCCGACTACACGTTTGGTGAGTTCTGGACTCACCAGATGCGCTGGGCCCGCAACGTGAGAGACCGAAGGCATGCGCAATACTTCGGACTAATCGTGACCTTCGGATTGGCATGGGGGATTCTGGCGTTGCTGGCGGGTCCGGGAAAATGGTGGACGTGGGCAGCGCTGGTGGTGGTTGCGGTGTGTCGCTTTACGGCGGCTATGGTGATAGGCCGCGGCGTGCTCGAGGATCCATGTATGTTGCGCGATTTGTGGCTGCTGCCGTCGCGCGATTTTGTGGCGCTGGCGGTGTGGGTGGCGAGTTTCACGGGGAATCAGATCGAGTGGCGCGGGATGAAGTTTCGCGTGAGAAACGGGAAGCTAGAGAAGGTATGAGAAGTTCGTGCGCAGGGCGAAGTGCAAATAGAAAATCAGATTGACGCATTACCTCAGCGGCTAAGCGGATTGCGGAAAAGTCGAAACAGCAGATTTCCCGCGAACTGAAGTCCGCGAGGAATGACAAAAAATGAGGACTTGCTCGGCACGGCTGAAGCCGTGCCCTTTCAAAACACTGCTGAAAGCCAGTTCTTCAATAAGCAGTGAAGCTGTGCTCCACCCTCGGCACGAAGCGGTTTGTGCTGGGAGCCCCTACTTCTTTCCCTGCACGGCTTCGAGGCAGCGGCCATAGAGTTCGAGAAGGTGCTGGGCATATTCTTCCGCCGCCTTGGACGAAACACTGCCTTGAAAGCCCACGCCCGGGGCTGCCGACTTGCCGTAGCCTGTCGAACCGGCAACAAACTTCATCAAATCGAGCGCGATGTCTTCGTCGCGCCGCGTGCCCAGACCCCTGGTGATCGGATCTTCCATACCTGCAGGCTCCCTTAGGCTCGCACTGTTGAAGCGCGAGATGAGGGAATCATAGCAAAGCTCCGCCGCCGGCGGCAGGGTGGTGGGCGCTTTGTCAAAGCCCGGCGATCCATCTGCGAGTGTGTGCCTCACGCCTCCACGGCAATGTGGCACACGCGTCCCACGATGTAATCGGCGAAGCCCTTGCCGAAAGCGATCTCCACCAGTTCGACCGGCCAGTCGTGGTTGAGAGGCCGGAGGACAATACGCCCCTGAGCGACAGCAACGTGCCGGATAGTGCACTGCTCGCCAGAGCGAACCGCATATACGTTGCGCATGCCGCGGCGGTAGGGGCGCAGCGAATTGTAATGGCGGTCAAGTAACACCACCGCGCCGGGCGCGAGCTGCGGAGACATAGCGCGAACACTGCCGGCGTCAGCGCGCACCATGACGAAGCGCAGCCATTCGGCGCGATCACCAATGGTGTCGGGCTTGAGTCGGTTCAGGAAGCGCTTACGGAATTTAAGCGAATCCAGGAACTGACGTGGCAGTATGCGAGGCACGAAGGCAGCGTCGGCAAGCGACACCAGAGGCACGCTGTCGAACGACGAGGCGCGCTCGGGGCGTTGCAAGGCACGGAGCCGCAACTCCTCGGGGTCGGCGAGGTCAAGGATGTCAACCTGCAGGACTTCGAGCAGGCGGTCCATGGCTTCGGGGCTGAGGCCGCGACGGGCGTTGAGGAAATTTGACATGTGGGCCTGCTGAAAACCGGCGTCGCGAGAAAGTCCAGATCCGGTCAATTCCCCACGGTGGATGCGGGCCCAGATATGGGACCGCAGGTTGTCTTCGAGGTCTGAGATTCGCATAGTATTGCTGAAAGCTATACATGTACCTTCGTAATATGCCTATAGCAATAAAGTCATTGACCGCTGGTTACCTCGGTGCAATATTGGACTGGTTCTGGAATTCGATCTGGCCGAGGACAATGATGAAAGTTGAAGTTGAGGAGGACCGGGCCTTTCAGGAGTTGCGCCGCAAAATCCGGGAGGCCAGGGTGCTGTGCCCGTCCGTGGAGTCGCTGCTCGAAGGGGTGCGCTTCACAGGGCGGTTGAGCGTAGTAGTACAGAACGGGAAGATACTGAAGTCGGGTTACGAGGAGGGTTATTTTACGCGGCGGCAGGATGAGCGCGTGGTGAACTAGCGACGCTCGTCTGGTCTTCAGCAAGTCATAAGTAGCAGGTCATCGTAACTGAAACGGGCCCTGTGCACGGTCTCCAGATAGGGAGGGGACGCGTCGCAGGGCCTTGGTTTTTTGCAGTGAGCTTTAGGCGTCGAGGATCGTCATATGAAGACCATCAAGTACGAGCTGAAATATTGCGAAGGGTGCGGCACTTTGAAGCTGCGCCCCGTGAATTCCACCAACCACTCCTGTGTGCTGTGCGAGCGAATGCTGGCGCGCTTCCGGTTTCCGCAGCGGGTCGAGCGGAAGATGCCGGGAGGTCTTCCACCCCAGATTGCCGGCGTCGCGCCGGCGGGGAGGCTGCAATGAGTGCGACGGCGATTTCTTCATGCAAGCCGAAGTTGCGGGTGCTCGACCGACGGCGGCGGCGCCGGGAGTGGGACGAGAGTGACAGCACGCGGGCAGACGCGCTGTTCTTTCGTGGACAGACGCTGGCTATCATTCGTCATTTTTTCGAGATCGCCAGCCAGATCGGCCGGCTGCCGTCGATCCTGGGGCGGGAATTTTTTCGCGCGCGGGTTTCGCATCACGCGATTCCGAGCTTCGAGGACCAAGCGGTATTTGTTCACGATGTGGAGCGGGCGCTGGGGCGACTGAATGACAACGACGCCGAAGTGATCGCCCTGGTTGGACTGTTTCAGTATTCGCTGGACGAAGCGGCAGCGCTGCTTGGACGCAGCCGGACTACGGTGGCAGTGCGGTTCGCCGATGCGGTCGATCGACTGGCGGAGCTGTTCCTAACCGTTGGACTGCTGCAGGAGAACCGGCCCGACCGGCGGTTGCAGCGATTCGCAACGCCAGTATCGACGGTGGAGCTTCCTCCGAAGAAGCCGGTGGCGTCGGTGGGTGCCGAGTCGTATCACATGGTGGGCAGCGAGGACGGCACGTGCTGCTATGCTGCGCGGCGGTTGTCGGATCCGGCGTGAACGCCGAGCTAACGCTCGGCTCTACGACTTTGCGGGAGGGGCTGCTTCGAGCGCGATGGCGGGCAGGCCGAGGCGTTGGCGGAGAGCGTCGAGTATCTCGGCGGTACGGGTGGCGCCGACGCGGGTGATGCCGAGGCCATGCAACTCGAGCACGGCGTCGAGGGTGCGAACTCCGCCGGCGGCTTTGACCTGAACCTCGGGCGGGGAGTGGCGGCGCATGAGCACGAGATCGGCGAGAGTGGCTCCGGTGGGAGCATAGCCGGTCGAAGTCTTGACCCAATCCACGCCGATGGCGCCGCAGATTTCGCAGAGGCGAATTTTGGCGGCGTCGTCGAGGTAGGCGTTTTCGAAAATCACTTTGATTTTCGCGCTGGCGGCGTGGGTCGCTCTGGTCAGGATGCGAATTTCGCTTTCGACGTAATGCCAGTTGGCGCTGCGGGCCTCGCTGATGTTGATGACCATGTCGAGTTCAGTGGCGCCGTCTTTCAGAGCCTGTTCCACTTCGGCGAGCTTGACGGCGGTGGTGTGGCCGCCATGAGGGAAGCCGATGGTGGTGCTGGGCTGTACGTCGCTGGGCGCGAGCAGTTGCGCGCAGCGCGCGGCGTAGTAGGGCAGGATGCAGACGCTGGCGACGTTGTAGCTGAGCGCGAGCTGGCATCCGGCCTCAAGCTCGGGGACGGTGAGCGCGGGGTTCAGCAACGAGTGGTCGATCATCTTGGCGATGTCGGAGTAGGAATAGTTAGTGGACATAATGGCTCCGTTGCCGGCAGGCGCGTGGCTGGACTCAGTCTAGCGGTTTTACGCCGAGGAAGGGACTGACGGTCAGAAGATGCCTCTATCCTTTTGGTCCCACCCTTTGCCAAAGGAAGGCAAAGGACGGGGCACCCGCGGCGAGGGCGTCGCCAAACAGGGGAAGAAAAAAAAGCGGGCCGCGTACACCGGCCCGCCAGTTCAAGAAAACAACTCAACTCAATGGACTTGGTTCACGGCTCCATTGACGAAAGCGGCTCCGTTGGGAGTGCCCACGCCGGTGACGTTGTCCCATCCATTGGTGACAAGCAGCGTGGAATCCGTACCGAAGGAAATGGCGTACCACCGGCCGGAAGTTCCGTTGTAGAACGCGCCGGTGAACTGGGTGTTGATGTCAGGGGTCGCGATTGCGACGGCCGACTCATAGAGCGGTGCGTAGCCGGAGCGCATGATGGTACCCGTCAGGTTGGTGCCGGTGTAGGCGGAGCTCTGCTTGACGTCGCGAATAGCGCCAGAGGGCATGGTGTAGAGATAGGGAGCCGCCAGGCCCGCGGGCTTGCCGTGGAGCTGCTGGCTCTTCTGGTTAACGACGGCCCACATGCCCGAGAACATTGGGCAGGAAGCGCTGGTTCCGCCAATTACCGAGACGGAGTAGTTGCCGGGGTTGTTGTAGGAGTAGATGATTTCCACGCCGGTATAGGGATCGGCCGTCATGGAAATATCAGGCTGCTGGCGTCCAGTGCCCGACAGAGAACTCTGCCAGGATGGCTTGGCGAAGTAGGTGCTCTGGCCGCCTCCGCCACCGAAGTAGAAGCACTGACCCGGTGCGAGGGTGGATGCGCAGACCAACGGGATCTGGGGTGGATTCGTTCCGCCGGGAGCGGCGATACGGGTAAGGTCGGTGCCCCAGCCAGTCTGGAACTTCATGGTGTAGTCCGGATTGATGAAGTCGCTGGTGCCACCTACGGCGGTTGCGTGTGGAGAGTCAGAAGGAACGCTTACGGTGTAAGCGCCAACTGCGCGGTAGAAATCACCGTCGTCCCCGGTTGAGAAGTTGATGGAGACGCCCAAGGTAGCGCCTTCGGCGTTCAGGTCGTCCCAAGCCTGCATGCCAGCGGCATCCTCGTCGTATTCGTCTGAGCCGTAGCTGTTGGAAATCTGGTTGCCCAGGCTGTTGTCGAGCGCCCATTGAATGGCGTTCTGGAGGTTGTTGTCGTAGTTGTCGACGGAACGCACCAAGGCAACGTGAGCTCCCGGCGCCATCGAGTGAGACCACTCGATGTCGAGCGTGGTTTCACCGGCCCAGCTGGTGTTGGTGGTGTCGGCCCCAAATGGGTTGTAGTCGAAGAAACCGCCAGTGGGCAGTGAGAAGGTAGAGGAGAAGACGCCAAAGTCGGCGGTAGCGGTGGGAGAGCCCCATGCGTCGATGATGACGACGGTCTGGCCGGTTCCGTCATTGCCGGCTGCGATGAGAGGATTCACACCATAAGCGATCTGCAGAGCGGCGGGTTCATAGCCGCAGGGCGGAAGGTGACCCAGGCCACTGGTGATGGGCGAGCCGTAACGGTTGCCGGAATAGTAGGCGGCGGGCAGATAGGTTCCAGTGGTGGTGAAGGTGTGAGTTTCGACGCCGCGATAGCACTGGTTCTCATAGAACAGGCTGGGAGGCGGGCCGCTGGTGACATTGGTCTTGATATTGGCCAGAGGTATCGCGGGGAACGGCAAACCGGTGTCAGGATCGACGGGGCGGATGGAGCGCGGCTTCATGGCGACGGGATGCAGGCCCTGAACGGCACTCACATAAGCCGCAGCCGGTCCGGCGATGGAGATGTCGGAAGTGTTGGAGAAGGTGGTGGTGCCATTCACATTGAAACGGTTAATTTGAACGTTGAAGGCACGTTGCATATCGGCAATGCTGCCCTGCGCGTTGATGTAGAAGTTGCCGGGGTGAACAGAGGTCACGGCCAAGCCGTGCGACTCGAGAAAACTCTTGACCACGGCGGCTTCCTGCGCAGTGGGACCAAAGCGGGCGGCGAACTCAGCGGGCGTTAGCCACTGCTGGAAGAGAGGCGACTTGGGATCGTACAGCTGCTTGAGTAATGCCTCGCGCCCAGCAACGTTGTGCTGCTGCAATCGAATGGTGATGGGGATGACTTTCGAAGTGCTCTCGGGCCCGAGGTTCTGAGCATGTTGGGTAAATCGCGGGGTGGTGTTGGCGAGCACCTGGGCATTGGCAGCGAACGCCGAAGAGGCCAAAGTGAGAGCCAGCAAAACGGTGGCCGCGGACGTCAGTCCGATGTGTAGTCGACCGGTACGAGAGGCCATATCTTTTTCTCCTTGTGAGGCGGGGTGGTTTGAATGCGGAGCGTACTACGTGCAT
>Ga0210383_10005498_pt1 | contig 11123 bp, 8 predicted proteins | sample IncBWC14OmetaG_FD_160072 | JGI IMG/M metagenome (GOLD analysis project Ga0210383, IMG submission 160072) | Forest soil microbial communities from Barre Woods Harvard Forest LTER site, Petersham, Massachusetts, United States - Inc-BW-C-14-O ...
ATCGTCCTCAGTTATCACTCACTCGAAGATCGTCTCGTCAAACACGCCTTTCAGGACCTAGCCCGAGAGGGCAGTTTTCAGGTACTGACCAAGAAAGTGATCCAGCCTGGCGACGAAGAAATTCGAAACAATCCGCGCTCGCGCAGCGCAAAAATGCGGGTAGCGGAGAAATTGGCGCCGGCGGAGACACTGACGGCTGGGAGCAGGTCATGATGCAATCTCAAACGACGCAATACCACACAGTGAAGCGGATTGATAATTCGCGGCTGCTGCGCCCCGCGCCGAAGGCGCGACTGCACGATTGTTGGCGGACGGTGGCGATCGGCGCGATGATGGCCGCGTGCCTGCTTTCCTACGCCTGGCAGCACTTCGAGTGTATCCAGCTTCACTATCAAGTGGAGCAGCTGCAATCGACACGAGCGCAGGCTGCGGAATTGAATCAGCAGCTGCATGTGGAAGTGGCGACGCTGCGCGCTCCTGGACGAATTGATAACTTCGCGAGGCAGCATTTGGGCCTGACGGTTGCGGTGCCGGGACAGACGTCCTCGGCGGATCCGAGCGACGCCGTGGTTGCGCAGACGCGCGCGACTGTTCAGTTGCCTCGTCCTTAACGATTTTGCGGCCTGATTTTCCGGGCCCATTTTCCGAGTCATTTTCGGGTCCATGCCGGCGGGTCACGCAATTCCGATGGCCGCAAGGCTAAGCTTCAGACAGGTAGGCCGAAATTCATGGAGCAGCGCAAGCCGCGTCTCCGCTGGTTGGTCGTTTGGGTCCTCGCAGTGCTTTGGATGGTGGTCATTGTCGGGCGTCTGAGTTACCTCCAGCTGTTCTGCTACGGCGAGTACTTCTCGAAAGCGCAACATCAGCAACAACGCACGTTTGAAATCAGCCCTAAACGCGGCGTGATTTACGACCGCAAAGGCCGCGAACTGGCTATAAGTTTGCCGATGGACTCCGTCTTTGGCGATCCGACCGAGATCACCGATCCTGAAATGGTGGCACGGTTGCTGGCTCCAGCTTTGGAGCTTTCCGCGGACGACCTGGAAACGAAAATTCGCGAGGCGCACACGCCTGTGAGGCTTGCGAAAAAGCTTTCCCCGGAAACCGTGCAACGAATCGAGGATATGAATTTGCGGGGCGTTTTCTTTCAGAAGGAAAATCGCCGCGTGTATCCGCAGCACGAGCTCGCTGCGCACATTCTGGGTTATGTGGACGTAGACGAGAAGGGGAATGGCGGAATTGAATACTCGCTCGACAAGCAGATTCGCGGACGTCCTGGAAAGATGATGGTGATGGCCGACGGACGACGTCGTTGGTACGACCGCACAGAATCTGCGGCCGATCCTGGCGGCAGCGTGGTGCTGACGATTGATCAGACGATTCAATACATCGCCGAGAAGGAACTGGAGCGGGCGATTGAAGAAACGCACTCGAAGAACGGAACTGTGGTGATACAGGATCCGAACACGGGGCAATTACTTGCGGTAGCGATCCGACCGACATTTGATCCCAACGACGCGGGAAAATTTTCGGACGACGCGCGCATGGATCGCGCTGTAACGGCGGCATACGAGCCCGGTTCGACATTCAAAGTAGTGACGATGACGGGAGCGATTGAAAACGGCGCAGCGAAGCCAACCGATCTGGTGGACTGCCAGATGGGGACGATTCTTGTTGCCGGGCGGTTGATTCATGATTGGCATCCGTTTGGAGTGTTGAGCGTGCGGGATGTGCTGGCGCACTCGAGTGACGTGGGCTCGATCAAGATTGCATTGCGACTGGGCGCACCGAAGTTCTACGAAACGATTCGCGCATTTGGCATCGGGCAACTTACGGGAATCGAATTGCCCGGCGAGAATCGTGGCTTGTTGCGCCCGGTGGAGAATTGGACGGCGAGTTCGATTGGATCGGTTGCGATTGGGCAGGAAGTTAGCGTGACGCCTGTGCAGATTGTGTCGGCGATATCGGCGGTAGCAAATGGCGGCACGCTTTACCGGCCGCGCATCGTATCGGATGTGCGAGGAGGAAGCGCGCCATACTTGCGCGTCGCGACGGAGCCCGAGCAAGCGACCGATGCGATGACAGCAGCGACTGTTCGGGGAATGATGGAGACGGTAGTTCTCGAAGGAACCGGTAAGCCCGCGCAACTCGACGGTTATACGGCAGCAGGGAAGTCAGGCACGGCTCAAAAAATTGATCCCGCGACTGGGCGGTACTCGGCGAATCAGTACGTTTCGTCATTTGTGGGTTTCGCACCCGTGAACGAGCCGGCGGTAACGATACTGGTGGTGCTCGATTCCCCAGTGGGTGCGCATCACGGAGGCGAAGTGGGCGGCCCGGTTTTCAAGCGGATTGCTGAGCAGGTGCTCTCATATCTTGATGTTCCGCGCGATGTGCCGGTGAAGTCGGAGGTTGAGACCGCGAGTAAGAGTAATGGCGCGCAGCCGAAGGCATCGGCCGCTGAGGATGATCGCGCTGGTTACGAAGCGGCAGTCTACGGGGACGATTCGCACGAGGGCGCGCCGACGATTGCATTTGGAGACCAGGAAGTGGTGGCAGTGCCACAACTGACCGGGCAGACCGTCCGGAGCGTCACGGAGGCATGTTCGCGGCTGGGGCTCGTACCGGCACTGATTGGCAGTGGAGTTGCGTTGGAACAATCCGTAGAAGGCGGCACGCAAGTGCTGCGAGGCACGCGGCTAACCGTGCGGTTCGGGCGAGCAGGGCAATTGGTGCCAGCATCGACAAAGGGAGTGGGGAATTGAGATTCGTCATGGAAGCGCAAACTCCCAAGGCGGGGAATAAGACTGGAGCGGCGGGTGGCGGAGTATCGTCTGCGCGTGGGGAAATGGAGTTGGCGGAAGTGCTTGAGGGAATTGCAGGCGTAGGTGTGACCGGGCCATCTGATCCGCAGGTGCGGTCGATTGCATGCGACAGCCGGAAAGTTACTCCGGGAGCGATGTTTTTTGCGCTGCCTGGCGACAAAGCTGATGGCAATCAATTCGTGAAGGATGCGATTGCGCGCGGAGCGCACGTAATCGCGAGTTCGGCACGGAGAGCCGCGGAGGCGGGCGGAGAGCTAAGTTGGGTGGAGCTCACGGCCGGAAAAGAACGCCGCGCACTTGCGCTCGCGGCGGCGAATTTTTATGGGCATCCAGCGGAGGCGTTGAAACTCATCGGAATCACGGGAACAAACGGGAAGACCACGACAACGTTCCTGGTGGATTCAATTTTTCAGGCGGCGGGATTTACGAGCGGACTCGTTGGAACAACGGGCTACCGCACGCCGCGCGGCGCCCGGAAAGCTACGAACACAACTCCGGAGTCGCTCGACCTGCAGGAGATGTTCGCGGAAGTGCGTGACGCCGGAGGATCGCACGCAGTGCTGGAAGTGAGTTCGCATGCGCTTGCTTTCGAACGGACTTGGGGCTGCCATTTTGCGGTAGCAATCTTTACGAATCTAACGCGCGATCATTTGAACTTTCACAGGACCTTTGAAGAGTATTTTGCGGCCAAACGGCGGCTATTCGAAGGGACCGGCGCAGGGGTGCCGGATGTTGCTGTGATCAATGCTGATGATTCGTACTCGACACGGCTCGAAGGGCTTGCGAAGCGGACGCTTACGTACGGGCTGAAAGGCGATTTCGATCTCACCGCGAAGAAATTCGCGCTTAGTTTCAAAGGACTGGAATTCACGGCGCAGACTCCTGCCGGAAAGATTGAAGTGCGGTCGGCGCTGGTGGGCCGGATCAACGTGTACAACATTCTCGCAGCGATTGGCGCGGGAATTGGGTTGGAAATTCCAGTCGCGAAAATTGAAGAGGGAATTGCGAATCTTAAGCTGGTGCCGGGACGTTTTCAGCAGATTGACGAAGGCCAGCCGTTTCACGTGGTGGTGGATTATGCGCACGCGGATGACGCAATGCGCAATTTGATTGCAACGGCTCGCGAGTTGAATCCCTCGGGACGCATCATCACTTTATTTGGCGCTGGCGGCGAACGCGATCGTTCAACGCGCCCGCTGATGGGCGAAGCGGCGGGATCGTTGAGCGACCTGGTGATTTTGACGAGTGACAATCCGCGCACGGAAGACCCGCTACGCATAATTAACGACGTGGTTGTGGGATTGCAGAAGGTGAACGGGAACTACCGGATCGAGCAGGATCGCGAGACGGCGCTCGAATTGGCGTTCGACGAAGCGCGAGAGGGAGACATCGTGCTGCTAGCGGGAAAAGGTCACGAGAATTCACAGATTCTGCGCGATCGGACGTTTGAATTCGACGATCGCGAGAAGGCGCGCGAGGTTTTGCGCCGCAAGGGGTTTTCGAAGGGGACGGTGAAGAGTTAGGTGGCGGAGGATCGCCGCTACGGGCCAAAGGAACGCCAATAGGGAACGATAGGGCAATTTCGTAACCCGAGAGCTCGCGCTTGAAATTGAATCGCAGCCCGTTGGAGACCGAATGCGGTGGACAGTGGTACAGGTGGCTGAAGCGCTGGGTGTGCCGGTTCCCGCGGGGCTCGACGCCATGGCCGGGTTGGCCGGCGTCTCGATTGATTCTCGCTCGGTTCAGCCCAGGGAACTGTTTATCGCGATACGCGGTCCGCGTCACGACGGACACGGTTTTGTTGCCGGGGCATTGGCTGGCGGTGCTGCAGCCGGGGTGGTGGATGGCGGAAGGGCGTCGGAATATGCGCCGGGAATTCGGGCCAAACTTTTTGTTGTCGACGACACGCTCGACGGATTGCACCGATTGGCCGCGCGTGCGTGCGAAATCTGGCGGAAGGCGAAGCCGGGGAGAAAGATTGGAGGGGTGGCAGGGTCGATCGGCAAGACCACTACGAAAGAAATTCTTGCGGAGCTCGTGGGCGCGCGGTTCCGCGTTCTGAAGACGCAAGGAAATTTAAATAACGAGTACGGTTTGCCGCTCACGCTACTTGGTTTGAGCGATGAATACGACGCTGCTGTGATTGAAATGGGGATGTCGCATCGAGGAGAGCTGGCGCGGCTGGCAAGAATTGCGCGGCCGGACGTGGGCGTGATCACGCGAGTGGCTGTGGAGCATCTGGAATTTTTTTCGTCGATTGATGAGATTGCGTTGGCTGAATGCGAGTTGATCGAGAATCTGGCGTGGCCAGATGCGACGGCAGTGTTGAACGCGGACGATGAGCGCGTGGCGCGTTTTGCGGAAGCCGCGCGTGGGCCGGTGATTTGGTTCGGCGCTTCGGCGCGCGCTGAGTATCGAGCGGAAAAAATTGAAGATCGCGGCGTGGAGGGCTCGGCGTTTGACTTCGTTTCGCCGGCAGGTCGCGCGCGACTCGAACTGCCATTGATTGGCAGGCACAATGTGATGAATGCGGTAGCGGCGTTAGCCGCTGCAAGTGTTTGGGGAATTGGCGCTGATGATGCGCGGCGAGTGTTCCCTGCGCTGAAGCCGGCGGACAAGCGTGGCGAAGTGGTTCGATTCGAGGATGGATTTACGGTGATCAACGATTCTTACAATTCCAGCCCGACTGCGCTTGATGCGTTGGCTGAACTGCTGGCGTCTACGCCCGGGTATCGGCGGCGGATCCTGGCCGCAGGCGAGATGCTGGAACTGGGCGCGTCGGCGCCGGAGCTACATCGCGAATGCGGAAAGCATGCGGGATCTCAGAAAGCGATTGACTGGATCTTCGGAGTGCAGGGTGACGCTGCCGAACTGGTTCGCGGCGCCGTCGACGCAGGACATTCAAAGGAGCGAGCGCGATTTTTCGAGAACTCCGGAGAAGCTGCGGAATTCATCTGCGATTTTATCGAGCGCGGCGACCTATTGCTTCTGAAGGGATCGCGCGGCGTGCGGATGGAGAAGATTCTCGAAGCGATTGAGGCGAAGCATCGGCGCGTCGTTTCGAAAACCGGAAGTGAAACACAGAACAAGGTAGGGAACAAAGGGGAGATAGAAGCCGGGCACAAGGGACGGAATTGAGATGCTGTACTACCTATTCTTCTACGTCCTGCGCCCGTACTTCAGCCCGTTGAATGTTTTTCGATACATCACCGTTCGGACGGCGGTCGCAAGTCTTACAGCGCTATTGATTTCGCTGCTGCTCGGGCCGTGGGTCATCGACCGATTGCGTGAGTTGCAAGTAAAACAGTTCATTCGAGAGGAGGGCCCTAAGGGGCACCAGAAAAAAGCCGGGACGCCGACGATGGGCGGCGTGCTGATCGTCGCTGCAATTGTGATTCCCACTCTGCTCTGGGCAGACCTCCGCAACTTGTATGTGCTGCTGGCGGTGGGCGCAACGGTGGCGTTTGGCACGATCGGATTCATTGATGACTACAACAAAGTGGTGCGGAGACGGAATCTGGGGCTTCGGCCCAGCGTGAAATTTCTGTATCAAGTGCTGACTTGCGTGGCGGTGGGCGCGGTTTTATTGACTCTGCAATCGCATGGAGCCTACTCCACACAATTAAGCGTGCCATTCCTGAAGCGGTTGCACCCAGATCTGGTGATCGATTCGCTTCTCGCGCATCAATACATCTGGCCGCTTGCGTTCGTGCCGTTTGTACTGTTCCTCGTGCTGGTAATTGTGGGCAGCTCGAACGCCGTGAATCTCACGGACGGGCTCGATGGCCTTGCGATCGGTTGCGTGCTGGTTTCTTCGGCGGCGCTGACGGTGCTTACCTACATTTCAAGTCACGCGCGTTTCGCTGAGTACTTGGAGATACAAAAAATTCCCGATGCAGGCGACCTGGTAATTTTTTGCGGTTCGGTGATGGGTGCCTCGCTCGGATTTCTTTGGTACAACGCGCATCCCGCGGAAATGTTTATGGGGGATGTCGGATCGCTTGCTCTGGGCGGCGCGATTGGAACGGTGGCCGTCATCATCAAGCAGGAGATTTTGTTGCTCTCGATTGGCGGCGTTTTTGTTCTCGAAGCGCTTTCCGTCATCATTCAAGTAGGATCGTTCAAGCTGACCGGGAAGCGCGTGTTCCGGATGGCGCCGCTCCATCATCATTTCGAACTGATCGGCTGGAGCGAATCAAAAATCATTGTGCGATTCTGGATTGCAGCGCTGGTGTTCGCGCTGTTTTCTTTGACGACATTGAAATTGAGGTGAAAGGCATTGAGGCCCGGGTTTGATCTTGCAGGAAAGCGCGTGTTGGTCGTAGGACTCGCGCGTACGGGTGTGGCCGCGGCGCTCTTCAGCGCTGGTTACGGAGCGGAGGTGACCGCGACCGACGTGAAGCGCGAAGAAGAACTTGGCGACGCGCCAGCAACGCTTCTCGCCGCAGGAGTGAAGCTCGAACTGGGCGCTCATTCGCCCGTCGCCTTCCTCGGGTTGGATTTAATCGTCGTGAGTCCGGGTGTTCCGGCGAAGCTTCCGCTGCTCGAGATGGCACGAGCACAAGGAATTCCCGTATGGAGCGAAATAGAACTCGCATGGCGCTATCTGCGCGGGAAACTCGTGGCGATCACGGGTTCGAATGGGAAGACGACGACGACTTCTCTTGTGGCGCACATCTTGAAGACGGCAGACATTCCAACTCTTGTGGGAGGAAACATCGGTACGCCGCTGCTGGCTCTGGTGGAATCATCGATGGATACAACCGTCACGGTTGCGGAGATCAGCAGCTTCCAGCTCGAAACGATTGATCAGTTTCGTCCCGAAATTGGCGTACTCCTCAATCTGACGCCCGACCATCTCGACCGGCACGAGTCGTTTGAAGCGTACGCCGCGGCGAAGATGCGCATGTTTGAGAACCAGTTGGAGCGAGATATCGCGATTCTGAACGCCGACGACCCCGAGGTGACGCGGCGCATGCCGTCGCGTCCGCATATTTACTGGTTCAGCCGTCAGAAACGCGTCGCGCAGGGCGCTTTTCTTCGTGACGATCAGATTATTTTCCGGATGGAGGGCTCGGAAATACCGCTTTTGCGACGGGAAGATATTTCTTTGAGAGGCGAGCACAACCTCGAAAATGTCTTGGCTGCTGTTGCTGCTTCCTATTTGGCCGGAGCCGATCCGGCATCCATCGCAAGCGGCGTGAAGACATTCCAGGGAGTTGAACATCGACTGGAGTTCGTCGCCGAAATTAGCGGCGTGACTTTCTATAACGATTCCAAGGCAACAAACGTGGATGCCACGTTGAAAGCCGTGGAAACGTTTCCGGAATCACTCATCGTGATTCTAGGCGGCAAAGACAAGGATAGCGATTACACCACGCTTCGCGGGCCGCTTCACAAGCGTGCGCGTTTGGCGCTGCTCATCGGGGCCGCTGCTGAAAAAATCGCGTCGCAGTTGGGTGACGCGGTTGCGAATGTGCGCGCGGGCACGATCGAGCGGGCGGTGGAAATCGCATCCGAGCGCGCGAAACCGGGCGACGTGGTGCTACTAGCGCCTGCTTGCGCGAGTTTTGACCAATTCGAGAATTACGAGCATCGCGGCCGCGTTTTCAAGGAACTAGTCGCCAAGCTCGCGCAATTGCAGGCGGCGGGCGGTTCGAAAGCTGTCTCAGCGACGATCCCTCACGAGAAAGGAATTGACGATGCCGCGTAGTCTGCAACCCGATCGGCAACTATTTGGAGTCACCCTGGCGCTCTGCTTCATTGGCGCCGTGATGGTGTTCAGCGCTTCCGCGGTAACGGCCGGGCAGCAGACCGGCAACGGCTACACGTTTTTGTTGCGGCAGGTTTTGTGGATCGTAATCGGGATTGCAGGGATGTTCTGGCTGATGAATACCGATTACCGAAAGTTGCGCCAGCCGCGCGTGATTTTCACGGGGCTTTCTGTGACGCTCATGTTGTTGATTGCGGTCTTTTTTCTGGACCGTTCACACGCTACGCATCGATGGATTCGGCTGGGTCCGCTGAGTTTCCAGCCGTCGGAATTTGCGAAGCTGGTGGTGATTTTTTATCTAGCGTGGTTTCTTGAAATTCGCCGCAAGCCCCGCGGATTTGGCGTGAACGATCCTTTGCACTCGTTGCTGCCCGCGCTTGGCACCGTGTTGGCGATCGTAGCGTTAATACTTCCTGAGCCAGATATGGGCACGGCATGCATGATCCTGATGATTGCGTTTGTGATGCTTTACGTTTCGGGACTTTCATTACGGTACATGTTCGCGTGCGCGATGGCTGCCATTCCGGCGATTTATCTATTGATCGTCCGCGTGCCATATCGATATGAGCGGGCCAAGTCGTTCTTTTCGCCCGGGGCGGACCCACAGGGACATGGATTTCAATTATTGCAATCGCTGATTGCGATCGGCTCGGGCGGATTTTCAGGAGTAGGCTTGATGGAAAGCCACCAGAAGTTGTTTTTCCTGCCTGAGGCGCACACCGATTTCATTTTCGCGGTTGTTTGCGAAGAGCTTGGTTTCATCGGCGGTGCGATCGTGCTTGCGCTTTTTGCGATGTATGGCTGGCGGGGATTTGTTGCCGCGATGAAAGCTCCGGATGAGTTCGGAAGGCTGCTGGCGCTGGGAATCACGACGATGGTGGTAGGGCAGGCGATGGTGAACTTGAGCGTTGTTCTCGGGCTGATGCCGACGAAGGGAATTCCGCTGCCGTTCGTGAGTTATGGCGGATCGAGTTTGCTGGGCATGCTGTTGGCCACAGGAGTGCTCCTAAACATCAGCCAGCACGCGGAAGAGACGTGAGCGCTGATGCGAGCGTGAAGAAATTACTGGTTGCAGGCGGTGGTACTGGCGGGCACGTGTTTCCGGCAATTGCTGTAGCGCGCGAATGGCTTCGGCGAGGTACTGAGGCCGCTGGAAACCGAGGTCGAAGTGAGAGGGAAGTAGTGATCGTAGGAACAGAACGCGGGCTCGAAGCGAAACTGGTGCCGCAAGCCGGGCTGCCGCTTGAAACGATTCGCGCGGCCGGGCTGAAAGGCATCGGCGGTGCGAAGTTTGTTCGCAACGCCGCGCTTCTCCCGCTTGGGATGTGGGATTCGGCAGCGATTCTCCGCCGGCATCATTTCGCAGCAGCGTTTGGCGTAGGAGGTTACGCGTCTGGTCCGATGATGCTGCTCGCGACTTTGAGTTCGGTCCCGACCGTGGTGTTCGAGCCGAATGTCGAGCCTGGGTTCACGAATCGAGTGCTCGCGAATGTGGCGACGCGCGTCGCGGTGGCATACAAGGAGACAGCAGAAAAACTTGGCCGGCGCGCGATCCTCACGGGCTGTCCAGTGCGCCCGGAATTCTTTTCAGTGCCGCCGAAGGAGCATCGAGCGCCTTTTACAATCCTGATTACAGGGGGAAGCCGAGGCGCGCTGCCGATCAACCGTGCGGTTGTGGACTCGCTCGATCGCTTAGTACTACGAAAAAGTCAGCTTTTCATCGTGCATCAGACTGGAGAACGCGACTATAATGCGGTGCGCGTGGCGTATGCGAAACGCGAATTCAATGCGGAGGTTTTACCCTTCATCGAAAACATGGCGGAGCGGTTTGCCCAGGCGGACTTGATCGTCTGCCGTTCGGGTGCGATCACTGTCGCAGAAGTATCTGCTGCAGGACGTGCCGCCATCTTTATCCCCTTCGGAGCCGCCACCGATGCGCACCAGATGCGCAACGCCGAAGCGATGCAAAACGCCGGGGCGGCTCGACTCCTTCCCCAGAGCGAGTTGACGCCCGAGCGGCTCACGTCAGAAATCTTCTCCTTGCTCGACCAGCCCGGAAAAATCTCAGAAATGGAGGAACGCGCGCGTTCGCTGGCGAAGCCGCGAGCAGTGGAAGACATTGTCGACTTGCTTGAAAAGGTGGCGCGGCGATGAACGTCACATTCCGAAACTTCCAGCGCATTCATCTCGTCGGAATCGGCGGGAGCGGAATGAGCGGAATTGCGGAAGTTCTACTTTCGAGCGGTTACGCGGTTTCCGGATCGGACCTGAGGGCTACGCCCGTTACATCGCGCCTCGTAAAGCTGGGCGCTAAAATTTATGAAGGGCATCTGGCCGCAAACGTTCAGGGCGCGCATGTGGTGGTGATTTCTTCGGCTGTGCGCCCCGACAATGTGGAAGTTCTCGAGGCGCACAAGCTGAAAATTCCGGTGATTCCGCGGGCGGAAATGCTCGCCGAACTGATGCGGCTGAAATACGGAATCGCGGTAGCGGGCGCGCACGGTAAGACGACGACCACTTCGATG
>Ga0210383_10005500_pt1 | contig 11122 bp, 10 predicted proteins | sample IncBWC14OmetaG_FD_160072 | JGI IMG/M metagenome (GOLD analysis project Ga0210383, IMG submission 160072) | Forest soil microbial communities from Barre Woods Harvard Forest LTER site, Petersham, Massachusetts, United States - Inc-BW-C-14-O ...
ACCGCCGCCGTGGCCGAAGAGAAATTCGGCTCGTCCAGAGTACATTGCAGCAGCGTACCGGCCGGCACCAGCTGATCCTGAGCACGGATCCCCGTTGCCGACACCAGTAGCGCCATCGCACCCACCAAACTGACGATGAGTCGTTTCATGGTTACCCCTCCAGGTTGTCGTTTTCTGTCTTCCTATCAACGGCTAGGCGAGCTAGCCGCTCCACCGGCAGAAATGCCCGAAAGCTCCCCGCTGGACACACCCGGTCAGCACTGTCGGTTGTCCGACCCTAACCCAAAGCTCCCTAAAAAGTCGCTTATAAAGTGCGCTATTCTTCGAGAAGTAATTTCCAGGCTTAGTTCCGGTACCTGGCGAGCGAGGATGTCGTGTGGGTTACGCTTCCTTAGGCCTAGTTTCGAGAGAATAGTGGAACTGATACCCTAGGCGACGGGCAAATACAGGCTGGGCTGACACTGGCTAAAATACAAATGGGATAAGGCGCCGGGTCCGACGCATATACTCCCGATAGGGCTCACCCAAGGCCGCAACCAGCGCGGCTTCTTCGACAAATATTCGATAGCTATAGCCTGCCCCCGTGCAAGCAAGAAGCGCCAGAAGGCCGGCCCAATTTCCGAGTGCCAGACCAAGTCCCGCGAGAGTGATGAGACCTCCCGTATAGGATGGGTGGCGGATGTACCGATATGGTCCTGCTTCGACGACCGTCTGACCGACATGCACGGCGACATCGTAGGTGAAAAATCGTCCCAAAACCGACATGGCGTAGAAACGGAAAGCCATTCCCACGAGCATTAGGATGATCCCGAGGTAGAAGATAGCGGTCCGGTTCCACAGGATGTTGGCCTGTGGAAGGAGAAAGGAGAGCGCAAAGTCCAATCCTAGAGCAACCCAGAGAAGAATCAGGATGAGGCTGAAGGAGCCACGGTCGCTAACCCTTGAACGGTCGTCAGATCGCTTCGTTCTGGAGCCTATGGTTTCCAGCGCGAGCCACAAGATATAGGTTCCCCAGAAAAGAACGGCGTAGCGCGGTCCACCGGAAAAAGGTAAAGGATGCAAGGTTCCGTCTGCTCCCACAAAAAGGAAGCAATTCTACGCTATTGGGAGATAGGCCCTAGCACGGTGTCGCTTTTTATTCGCCGGGGAGGGATGGACAGCGGGGGACCCAGGAGTTAAGATGGGCTTGCCCGCAATCGTCCAGATCCCTAAGGAGTGCCATGAAACGCTTAGTTCCCATACCCAGTGGGTTTGTCGACCACCTGAAGCGAGCCGGAGAGACAGGCATAGGCTATCAGGTAGTCTCGGTGGAGCTCAGGGACGGTAGATCGTTTGACCAGGTCGTTACCAGCGAGGGCTGCATTATTGAGGTCCGCGGGTTCAAGGAGATCCCCTTTTCGCCCGATGAAGTGGCTTCGGTGAACGTTAATCACAAACATTGGAATTTCAGGAGCGCGTCGGGAGTACGCGCCAAGGCTCGCGCTGCTACCGCTTGATCTTGCCGTCTCGCTAATTGCTTTTCATCTAGAATACCCTGCCCTACCATCGCTGCGGTTTCAAAACCTCAGCTGGATTCGAGGAGCAAACGTTACCACTCGCGTGTCCATGCGTTGGTTTAGCGCCCTAGCCGAAGTTCGTCACGGAACTGTCGGGAAACCGCCTAACCCGCTCAGAATCAGTTCAGGCGATCGCCGTGTCTGCACTACATTTTGAAAGGGATTTCAGCCGTTCCGGCAGGCTCAGTCCGAGTTGCTGAAGCAGGGATTTCTGTTCAGCCGTAGTATCCGTGATCCGGCGCAGTCGGATCTCGCGCCCGTCTGTGGTGGAAAGCACGACGTCAGCGCTCTGCACTGTAGACAGCAGAGCCACGACCTTCTTGGGCGAGATCGGCTGAATGTTCTCGACTCCGCTGGCCGAGGGCTGGGGAGCTATGGCAGGCCCACGCTTCTGCAGATGCTTAAGGGTCACCCGCAAGGCATAGCTGAGAAAAGCCTCCAGCACATAAGCCTTGACCCGCGGCTCCTTCTGAACAAAGGTCGGATAGAAAACTCGCTCTTCAGCGCGCGCAACGACGCCTCGGCTTCGGCAAGCGTGACGGCAAATCACGCCAAACCGCTCACCGAAGTCCCCTCGGCGAGGGTCGCCTGGTAATTGAAGTGTCGGCTAACTGCGCATGAAGGAGACCTAGCTTGCCGCGCCCCAGCCAGCAAAGCGCCGTCGTTCTAAACTGACCTAGTTCCCTGCTGAGGCTGAGGCAGGACTACCTGGCGCGTAGTAGCCGTTACGCGTGCGGGCGACAAGCTTGCCGCGGCCTCGCGGTGGAACCACCTGCACACTGACCGCGCGAAATGTTCCGTCTTTTTTTGTGTTCGATGGATAGTAGGCCAGAGTGTACTGATTGCGGATATCGTGCGCGACCTGTTCGCAGATGGTGTGCACGTCATCGACGCTTTCCGGGAAAAAGGCCAAACCACCTGACGCTTCGGCGATTTGCTTCAGCGCTTTCATGGCGTGGTTCTTCTCTTTTCTTTTTTCATCGCCGAGCAGGCCAATCGTATAGATCACCGTGTCCGTCTTCTGGATTTCACGGAGCGTTTTTTCGAGCGAGTTGTGGCTGGAATTGTCCTCACCGTCGGTGACCACAAGCAGCACCCTCTTGTCCTTGGCGGCTTTCTTGAGATGATCGAGCGATCCGATAACCGCGTCGAAGAGCGCCGTGCTGCCGCGCGAATCGATGCGTTCAAGGGCTTCCTTCAGCTCCGGAATGCTACTGGTGAAATCCTTGTCGAGGTCGAGATAGAAATCATCGTTGAAGTTGACGACGAAAGCCTCATCCTGGGGGTTGCTGGACTCGACGAGCGTGAGGGCGGCTTCATTGACGCGCGGTCGTTTGTCGCGCATGCTGCCGCTGTTGTCGATCACCAGGCCCATGCTGACGGGAACATCCTCGCGCTTAAAAGTGGTGAGCTTTTGTTCGACTTTATCTTCGAAAATCCGGAAATTTTCTTCTTTCAAACCGTCCGCGAACTTGCCCCGATCGTCGAGCACGCTGGTGTGCAACACCACGAGGCCGACGTCAACCTTGATGATCGAGCCCTGCTTTCCAGCATTACCATCCTGCCCGGGAGGAAGCGGCTGTCGATTGGGGACAGGAATCTGAGCAAGACCAGGCCACGCAAACAACGCCATGGCACAGAAAAATAGAGAAAGATTGCGTACGACGCGAACCCGCCAGCAAGGAAACTCAGTGGCTCGGTGCGTAGTAACCCGTCTTAGCGAAAACATTGAGTGGCGGCAACCCTCTCGGAGCGCGCAGCTTAATCTTGATTTTCCGCCACCGTGCATCGTGCGCCTTGTTGCTCGGCCGATATCCCAGAACATATTGATTTCGCAGCTCCATGCCTATTTTTGATGCGATATCCGGAAGTTCCTCAAGCTTCTCGACGGAAAATACCCGCCCCCCGGTCATCTCCGTGACTTCTGAAAGCAATGACGGACCGTTCAGTTCTTCAGGCGTCCGATTGCGATATCCAAGCGCGTCGAAGATGCCGACGGCATAGAGCTGGGTGTCCGCTTCCTTCACCAAGCGCTTGATATCGCTTTCATTGTACCGACTATGATTATCTCCTCCATCGGATAGGATGAGCAAGGCACGTTTGCCGTTGTGTGCACCTCTCATCTGGCTCAGCCCGAGGTAAATCGCATCGAGCAAAGCGGTGCGTCCCTTGGCGGAGGTCAACATCAGGCTGCTCTGCAGGTCTTCGACGCTATTGGTGAAGGCGCTGGTCAGCTCCGCGCGCTCGTTGAAGCTCACCAGAAAAAATTCATCTTGGGGGTTGGCGGTCTTGAAGAATTGCACGGCGGCTTCGCGCGCCTTTCCGACTTTATTGGCCATGCTGCCGCTGAAATCGAAGATTACCCCGATAGAAATGGGCACGTCTTCAGCCGAGAAGGTCACCACTTCCTGTTCGCTATTGTCTTCGAAGACGCGGAAGTTTTCCATTTCCAGGCCAGTGACCAACCGATTGTAGGGATCCGTGACGGTGACGTTGACCAGCGCAAGGTCCACGTCCATTTTCAGACTGTGGCCGGGCTTGAGCGCTAGCCCGGGTGTGTTCTTCCTTACGTCATCCTTGGGCTTGTTTTCATTCTGCTTGTTTTCCTCGGCGGGAGATTGCGCTTGCGGCGCAGCGAGAATGGCAACGCGAGACGTGACCAGACAAGCCAGTAACAGCACGACAACGGAAAATATAATAACGCGAAACCCATGTCTATCGCGTTTCACGGCACCCCCATCGTCCCGGTTTCCCAGAACGGCCGCGCGGCTCGGACCACACGCGATTCTACCACTGGCGCAAGCGAAGACAAGGCAAATCCCCTAGTAGCTCCCGAATGGTAATGAGCGCCCGTTTGAGAGATTCCGCAAGGTTGGGCCAGGTTCTGAGCCAGACTTGTTCAGGGTAGTAAGTCGAGATAACCTTGCGCCCATCACAGAAGGACTGTAGGGAGTGCCCAAATATTCCCGAATGTGGGAGACTCAACGTCATGAGAGATTCACGGGCATGAGTTCGGCCAAGCCTGAAGTCGTCATCGTCATTCCAGCGCGTTTTGGTTCCACGCGTTTGCCCGGTAAACCACTCGTTTCGCTGGCTGGCAAACCAATGATCCAGCGCGTCTATGAGCGAGCCAAGATGGCCCGACTCGCCGATCGCGTGATTGTTGCCACAGACGATGAACGCATCGTGAAGGCTGTGGAAAGCTTCGGTGGCGCAGCCCGCATGACACGCGCGGACCACCGAACCGGGACCGAGCGCGTAGCGGAAGTCGCGGCGCACGAAAAGGGCGACGTTTTTGTGAATGTGCAGGGTGATGAGCCGCTGCTGGATCCGGTGGCCGTCGACACCGCGGTAAATGCCCTTCTTGAAGAGCCTGCGGCCGCGATCTCCACAGTAGCCACCCCCATCAAAACTCCTGCGGACATCATGGACCCCAACGTCGTGAAGACCGTCCTCGATTTCGACAACAATGGACTTTATTTTTCGCGGGCCCCCATTCCCTGGGTGCGTGACACGGCCAGCAAGATTCAGGTGCGCCACCTAAAACATCTCGGCCTTTACGTGTTCCAGCGCGACGCCCTCCTCGAATATCCCACCCTGCCCCAAGGCGAGCTCGAGCGCATCGAACAGCTCGAGCAACTCCGCTGGCTCGAAAACGGCTGGAAGATTCGCGTAGCCGAAGTCGAACACGATGCGGTAAGCGTCGACGCGCCCGAAGACGTCGCCCGCGTCGAAAAACTCCTCCAAAAATAAAGCCACCCGGCAGGTTTCTGCCGGGCGGCTTTCTCACTACCATACGTCGCTCAACGGTTATTGGGTCTGAGGAGTCAAAACGCCCGCCGTTAAGCGCACACTCTGGGTCGCCATGAAAAGCACAGTATTGTTGTTCGCTACGTAAGCGAAGAAGGTAATCCCGTTGTTTGCGGGGTTGGTCGCCAGACTTACGGTTAGAGTGTTATGCCCCGTTGGGTCAGCACTGAGCTTGAAAGTTCCCGTTAACGGAACAGACGTAAACTGATTGCCGGAAGCAAACTCATTCAGGTCGATCGTGCCGGTTAGACCCCCGCTGGCCAAAGCTGTTTGGCCTACCAGGTCCTCTTCGTCACTCGTCATATTTGTGCTGGTGAGACCACTCCAGTTGATGGCGTAATTACCGGCGAGGGAAGAATCGCTGATGGTAGCCGATGCTTGGCCCAAGAGCGAGCCGTCCGCCACGATTCCGATACTCTGGTCCTGAACAACAGCTTGCGTGGGAGAGATCAAGTAAAACACGTACATGAATGGATTCTTTTGACCTGCGACGTTGTAAGTGACCGTTCCCCTGCCGCTTCCGGCGGAATCGATCGTGTAGGTCCCGGCGCTAGCACCCAAGCTCAGAAGCGTTCCAGCATTATTGTTGTCCACCAGGATGTTCGATAGTGCTCCGCTTGTGGCGGTAAACCTTCCTCCACGCGTCAGCGGACCGGAACCGCCCGATCCCCCCATTACGTAGACGAAGCCGCCGCTTATCCCGGCCGTCGTCGTCGGGATGTTCGACTGTGTAAACGCATCTCCGGCGAGCGCACCACCCGATGTGGTCTCCATAAACTTAACCTGATTGCGCCCCACAATGTAGAACACGCCTTGAATGCCACCGAGGTTGAAAACTCCCCGGCCAAAACTAGCCAAACCGCTGGGGATCAGAGGGTCTCCAGCGTAGGTGCCGGTGATAGGCTGGTTGCCACCGTTCACCACCGTAGCACCATCATTGTCGTCAGCGAATCCGGTCGAGAAATGTCCACCGCTGTCTGCGAAGAACTGGCCAACGACCGATTCGGGTTGGGGTACGGCGCTCGCGTCGAGACCAGAGAAATCGAACGCATAGTTGCCGGAAATACCCGACACCAGAAACGCTGAGGGGTCCTGCTTGATGAAGCTGCCACTTGCTGTCGAAAGGCCATCCGTTGGCATGGCGATTATGTATCCGTTAGACGAAGAAACAAGTGTGATGCTGAAAGTGAGCGTGCCGCTACTGTCGATCAAACTCAGCGTGCCGCGGCCATCTCCGTTCACCGAATAGCTTCCCCCCGTAAAGTTAAATTCGTTGGAGCCCGTCACCAGATTGATGTCCTCAGCCCCAGTGGTGATGACTCCTTTTCCATCGGCCGTGAATGATCCGAGCCGCGTGAATAAGTTCGAGCTGGCTAGCCCAGAGGAGGCAATCTCCGAGCCGGTCATCGAAAATGCATATTGTCCCTGCAAGCTTGCGTTGGAGAAAGGACCGGTCGGTGGCGGAGGCGTGACGGTGGTTCCTCCACCGCTGCAAGCCGAAGCCCATAGGGCGGCAAGGCATCCACAGAGTAAGAGCGCACGCTTCATTGGGTACCCCCGTGGCGCGTCTGTGCAGGTGATCCGGTCACGACGCGTTTGGGCGAAAGAGGGATTCCCTTGGAGTTCCGTAAGGTCACGGATTGACTGCCTTTCTGCAAAATTCTCGCGGCGAAAAAGCCTCCCCCGCCATATGGCTGGTTTTCTCCCACAATTCGGATGGAATCACCCGCAGCCAAAAAAATGTCATTGCTCTTGAGCAGGGCTTCGCTGCCCAGATGGACGTCCACGGGGCCCGAGGCGGTTTGAATGGTCACATGCGATCCAAGCGGAGGGATCTTGGAATTGGAGGTGAAACTGACTACCGTTCCTTCAAGAACGGTCTCCCGGCTCAAATCGTAAGAAATACTGGCCTGTGCAGCCGGCACTTGTTTTTGCTGCGCACCGGAAAAACCAGGGAAAAGAAGGATGCCTACTAGTGAAGCACCACCAAACCACCACCGTATATTCAGTTTCATTACCCCTTCCCTACGTTCAAGAGCCCCCCCACGAGTCCCTCTGGATAGCGTCACCGTATGTCGTTCGCGGCTCTCGCAGATCTACCACTGCTTTGATGATTACAACCCTGCAAACGGTTTCCGCGGGCGAGACATGTTGTTCAATCGCACAACACTTTCTTTACAGCGGAAACGCGGACAAACTCCCCACCCAAGATGCAAACCCGCTTCGGGAAAAAAAGTTTCGCGGCATTCATGTACTCGCGCCTGGAATCTGCGCCTCCAGGTATCGTCCAGTTCCTTAATTCAACATTGCACGTTCCCCGGATTAATTCTTCGATTTGACAGCCGCGCGCATTCCGATGATAATTATGTGTACGTCACTCCTGTGGAGGGCTGATAAGCCCGGCGCGCCGGGGAATCCCGGACGTGGGCTGCATGGATGGCGCCAAAATATATTTTTGTTACCGGCGGTGTTGTTTCCTCACTTGGAAAGGGAGTTGCAGCTTCCTCTATCGGTTGTCTCCTCGAAAGTCGCGGTTTCAAAGTCACCCTTCAGAAATGCGACCCGTACCTGAACGTCGATCCCGGCACGATGAGCCCATTTCAGCACGGCGAAGTCTTTGTCACCGAGGACGGCGCCGAGACGGACCTCGACCTCGGCCATTACGAGCGCTTCACCCACGCCAAACTTTCCCGCGACAATAACTGGACCACCGGCCGCATCTACGAAACGATCTTGACCAAGGAGCGCCGCGGCGACTATCTCGGCAAGACCGTCCAAGTTATTCCGCACGTCACCGACGAGATCAAAGCCACCATCAGAAAAGTTTCCGAAGACGTGGACGTGGTCATCGTCGAGATCGGCGGAACGGTCGGCGACATCGAATCGCTTCCGTTCCTTGAAGCCATCCGCCAAATGCGCCTGGAACTTGGCGCGGAGAGCACCCTTTTTGTCCATGTGACCCTGGTACCCTTCATCGCCGCCGCCGGCGAACTAAAAACCAAACCCACACAGCACAGCGTAAAGGAAATGCTCGGCATTGGAATTCAGCCGGACATTTTGCTTTGCCGCAGCGACCGCCACATTCCCAGTGACCTCAAGAAAAAGATCGCCCTGTTCTGCAACGTCGCCGAAGCCTGCGTCATTTCCATGGAAGACGTAGACACGATATACGCCGTGCCCGTGGAACTCAGCCGAGAAGGACTCGACGCGCAGATCCTGCGCCATTTGAAGCTCGAAGAGCGCCCAGGGGACATGCGGCCATGGCTCGACTTGGTCTACCGCATGCACAATCCTGCTGGCGAAATCCGTATCGCCGTCGTGGGCAAGTATGTTCAGCTCGAAGACGCGTACAAAAGCCTGCGCGAAGCCTTGCTCCACGGCGGCCTGGCCCACAATCACAAAACCGTTCTCGAATGGATTGAAGCTGAGGAAATCGACTCCCCCGAATCCGCGGCAGCTGGCCTGCGGGGCTACGATGGCATCCTGGTCCCCGGCGGCTTCGGCAAGCGCGGCATCGCGGGAATGGTCCACACCATTCAATACGCCCGCGAAAATAAAATCCCGTTCTTTGGCATTTGCCTCGGCATGCAGTGCGCCACAATCGAATACGCCCGCGACGCCGCCGGTCTAAAACAGGCCGACAGCACCGAATTCGATCCGCAAACGCCCCACCGCGTCATCTATAAATTGCGCGAACTTCTCGGCGTCGACGAAATGGGCGGCACGATGCGCCTCGGCGCGTGGCCCTGCAAACTCGAACCCGGCTCCCTAGCGAATCGGGCCTACGGCAAAACAGAAATCTGCGAGCGTCACCGCCACCGCTACGAATTCAACCGCGACTACGAGAAGACTCTGACGAACGCCGGTCTGCGTATTACCGGCCGCACACCCGATGAGAATTATGTCGAGATCATTGAAGCGCCCGAGCACCCGTGGTTTCTCGGCTGCCAGTTTCACCCGGAGTTTAAGTCCAAACCCCTCGAGCCGCATCCGCTCTTCGCGGCCTTCATCGGCGCCGCACTCGAACACAAGAAAAATCGCTCGCGACCAGCCACCGAACCTCCTCGCGTCCAAGCCGTGGGCGTCGCTCCTCACGCCAACGCTTAGGCAAATATCGTTACCCGAGGGGCCCACTCTTGGCGCCCTGCGGCCGAGTTGGGGAGCCCCTCGAGCGTTGTTTTCGTCTGTAGAAACTAAGCGTTTTCCAGAAGCCGCAAACCGGCCCTACCTCAATTGCCTACGATCGCGCTGTCGTGTATTCGGATCAGTTGGTTAGTGTGCTGCTCTCTATCCAAAGCGGCTTGATTTTCGGCAGAGGGATTTTTCACCCACGCAACAACGGCTCTGTCGAAGTCTACCCTGTGAATAAACATGGATCCGTAGTCCAACCATTACGCCGACGCGTAGGCCAGCACAACCGCACGGATATAGCGTGCCGTTCGCATCATTGCGACAACACTCGAGTCCAGCTGGGAACGACAGATAGCGCCAGTCCGAATGCGCTCGAGACCTTAGCCAATCTCGTTTCGATTCATTCAAGCTATGCTATCTTCATCCCGCCATATGCCACACACCAAGGAAATAGCCCTCGGAGCACTGCACCTCGGCGGCGGCAACCCTCTTTTTCTGATCGCCGGTCCGTGCGTCATCGAAAGTGAAACGCACGCGCGAAAAATGGCCGAAAAAGTGGCCAAAATTGCCAGTGACTGCGGCGTCCCGTACATGTTTAAAGCCTCCTACGACAAGGCCAACCGCTCCTCCGTGAAAGCTTTCCGCGGCCCCGGCCTCCAGGAAGGCCTGCGCATTCTCGGCAGAATCAAGTCCGAACTGAAGCTCCCGATCCTGACCGACATTCACGAACCGTCCCATGCCCAGCCCGCCGCCGAGGTTTGCGACGTGCTGCAAATCCCGGCATTCCTCGCGCGGCAAACCGATTTGCTCCTTGCCGCCGGCAAAACCGGCCGCATCGTCAACGTCAAGAAAGCACAATTCCTTTCGCCCTGGGACATGGCCAACGTCGTCGAGAAGATCGCCAGCACCGGCAACACCGATATCATCATCACGGAGCGCGGCGCCTCCTTCGGCTACCAAAATCTAGTCGTCGACATGCGCTCATTTCCGATTCTTCAAAAACTCGGCTATCCCGTCGTATTTGACGTCACTCATGCCGTTCAACTTCCCGGAGGCCAAGGCCGCTCCAGCGGCGGCCAACCAGAATTTATCGAGCCGCTAGCCCGCGCGGGGGTGGCCGCTGGCGTCGACGGCATCTTCCTAGAAACCCACGACAATCCCGCCGCAGCTCTCTCCGACGGCGCCAACGCCCTCCCTCTCTCGCAACTCCCCGCCCTCCTCAAGCGCCTAAAAGAACTCTCCACAGTAGTCCGCCGCTGGAGCGTGCAATGAGCCTCGAAACCGCCCGCCGCGTCCTAAAAATCGAAGCCCAAGCCATCCAAGACGTTTTCGCGCGCCTCGACGACACTTTCGAAAAAGCCGTAGACATCCTCTACGCCTGCAAAGGCCGCGTAGTCGTCACCGGCATGGGCAAATCCGGCTTAATCGGCCGCAAGATCTCCGCCACCCTTTCTAGCACCGGCACACCCTCTTTCTTCCTCCATCCTGCAGATGCCCTCCACGGCGATCTCGGAATGCTGGCCCGCGGTGATGCGATCCTCGCAGTTTCCTACGGCGGAGAAACTGAAGAAATCGTCCAGCTACTCGAAGCCCTCAAGCGCCTCGAAGCCCCGCTAGTCACGCTA
>Ga0210383_10005501_pt1 | contig 11119 bp, 7 predicted proteins | sample IncBWC14OmetaG_FD_160072 | JGI IMG/M metagenome (GOLD analysis project Ga0210383, IMG submission 160072) | Forest soil microbial communities from Barre Woods Harvard Forest LTER site, Petersham, Massachusetts, United States - Inc-BW-C-14-O ...
GCCGACGGAACCAAAGCCGTAGTGCAGATCGAAGCCGCAGATCATCCGCTCGCCTTCGCGTTTCGCACTGACGGAGCACTCGAGACCGCCACCACCGGTCCGTATCAGGTTCATGGCCGCGCTGTGACCGGACAAAACGACAACGGCGACTTCACATTCGCTCCGATGGAGCAGACCTGCAACCTCGCCCTCCTCTTGGCGAGCAAGACGATTCCCTTCACCGGCGGCGCCAGCGCGACCACGATGAACGCAGCCACAGGGACTCCTTCCAATGGCGGCGGCACTCTTTCAACTCCACAGGCGCCGCTCGGCAATGCGACTCTTTCCATTGTCTCCGGATTCGCCGCCCAACCCGGAGTTCCGAATCCCCTCGCCGGGCATCCTTATGTTCTTCTGCGCGACAGCTATGCAGACACACTCGCAAAAGCGGGCATCACCGTCCCAGGCGGAATGTCACCTTTTAAATATGTGGGAACAGCCTGCGGAACGCGCTCACCCGATTGTCAGAAAGCCGTCGAAGCGATCAAGGCCAGCGCCGCATCCGCCTACGCGCCGATGCGAATGGGAGTGGAACCTTTCCTGGCGTGCCGCCCGGAAATTACTACCTCATGATCACCGCGCGTTATAACAACCAGCCGCTCGTCTGGAGCCAAGCCGTCCAACTCAAGCCAGGCTCGAACTCTCTGAAGCTCGACCAGACCAACGCCTCGCCCATGAATTGAAGGCGAGACCGTTAAATCCTGAATTCGTCGAGGCACCGCAGTTAGAGCGGTGCTTTCATCTTTTCGCTGCGGAGAGAGTGTTTCCGCAGGCACGCGGCGAAAATCAACGCCGCATCGGATGGTGCAAGGCCGGACTCATTTCCCGAATCCCGGCCGGCCCGCCCGCACTAGTTGCGAAAAGTCTGGCGAATCTCCGGCTGCCCGAGCCGCCGGATTAATGCGCGCCCGCTCCTTTAACTCTTTGAACGACAAGCCGTCGGTCGCCAGATCCCCGTTCTCATAAAGCATCTCGTCGGCCTTGCCGTTGAGCATCTGGCGCCAGTCCCAGCGCGGCAGTATTCGCGTCCCGCGGGCGGCCACATCGCGAAAATGCACGGCCACATTGGTCGTGCAGTTGTCGGTCAGCGCGTTGTACCACTCCGGCTTGTTACGCAGCTCATTGGCTCGTTTCAGGTAATCAAGAAACACAGCCTGCGCAACTTGTGGCTTCGTCAAAGTATGAAACAGGTAAACCTCTTCACCGGTGCGGTAATTCGTGCGCAAGCGCACTACATCGCGCTCGTCGCTGATGATGTAAATCAACTCGTAATAACGAAAGAATCCACGAATCGCCGAATAGGTCTCGCCCACTTCCTTACGCGTCTCAATCGACATCGCAATGGGATCCTCACCGGCGACCGTGAAGCTCACAATCGGGTGGGCAATCCACGGCGACCCCCAGTACGTGATGAACAGATCGGCTCCATTGATCTTTGAAAGCTCGACCGTGCGCGTCTTCCACTCGCACGTGTAATCGAATTCGGCGCGGTACGTGCAATCGCGCATGTTGTAAATCGTGACCGTGCCGCCATTGATTTCAGCCCAGGGTGTCTGTGCCACATCCGCCTGCCAATCTCGATCGTTCGAGGGCTTCAGCGACAACCACCACGTCAGAACGATCATGAAGCCGATAATGCACACAGCAAAACGACCAAACGAGGTCTTGGAGAACCAGAGCGCCACCGCAGTCGCCAGCGCGTACAGCACCGCCAGCACATTATGAAATCGCTGGCTTGGAAAATCGAAATGCAACGCTGCCACGGCCCACACCGTAAGCCCAAGGCAGAGCACCGCACCCGTCACCAGCAGGATCCCCCGCACGATTTTCCACTCCCAGCCGCGTTCATCTCCCATGCGTCGCCCTCAATCTGGGCACGAAGATTACCAGCAACCTCCAAGAAAACCTAGCCTTCGTCGAGTACTGCCCTGGCCGGTTGTCTTGCACGCTGTTGAAACCGCGGCATCCGGCGACTCCGCCAACACGCCCGGCGTTTATATCCTCATAAAAACATTTTATGGACGAAACGCGAGACGAACTCCTGTGTGCTTGATCTAATCAAACTCAGGATCCGATCGAGTCGCATGGAAAATACTGCCAAGCCGCGTACCTGGCAGGTACTGCTTGCCTTCGCCATCATTTATTTCGTCTGGGGATCGACGTTTCTGGCAATTCGCATCGGTGTCCGCGACGTCCCGCCTTTACTGCTCGCCGGACTTCGCTTCCTGATCGCGGGAGCGGTCCTCTACGGATGGATGCGGGCTCGCGGCACCCCCTCGCCCACCCTTCGCGAATGGCGTGCCGCCTCATTGATCGCGATCCTCATTTTCGTTTGCGACTATGGCCTGCTTTTCTGGGCAGAACAGCGTGTGCCTTCAGGCCTCGCGGCCGTTATGCTGGCGACTATTCCCGTGTTCATGGCGCTTTCCGAGATCCTGATTCTTCGCACGCAGCGCCTGACTTTGCGGCTCGCCATCGCGCTGTCGGTCGGCATCGCCGGCGTCGCCGTCCTGGTCAGTCATTCTGCGCGCTTCGGCGATGTCCCGATCGACACAGCTGGCGCCGGCGCTCTGCTGGTGGCGGCCATCAGTTGGTCAGTGGCGTCTGCATTAACCCGTAAGGTGCCTCTGCCTGAGTCCAAGGTGATGAGCTCAGGAGCACAAATGTTCGCCGGCGGCGTTCTGCTTCTCATCGCCGCTTCCCTGCTCGGCGAGTTTCGCGGATTCGAACCCTCGAACGTTTCTCCACGAGCGTGGTGGGCCCTCGCCTATCTGACCATCGCAGGATCGATCATCGGTTTTAGTGCCTATGTCTGGCTTATCCATCACGAATCGCCAACCAAAGTGGGCACCTACGCTTACGTCAACCCCTTCGTCGCGGTTCTGATTGGCTACTTTTTCGGTGGCGAAGCCCTCGGTCCACGCACCCTTCTGGGAACGCTGTGTGTAGTTGCGAGCGTCATCATCATCACAACCACACCCGCCACAAAATACGCTCGTGAAGATTGGCAACGGGAGCCGCAAGAACTCGAGACGTAACAGCAATCAACCTTCGCCGGCAGAAATAAACCTTGGCTCCCGATTCATAAGTCCCCACATGGCTCTTCGGTAACAGTTACCGTCGTGCAATGGCAGTCACCTGCTTCCAAGGCTAAACTGCCAAGACATGCCTCAACATACAGCCGCGAAACGTGCACCGGCCGTCCACGGCGACTTTGATTTCGGCTTCGCAACCGAGGCGAATGCCGCGGAGCCGATTGAGATCAGCATTCGCGGACAGTGGACACCTGTGCCTGCGCTTAAGGCGCATGGCCACACCATCGTGATGACGGGCCGCTGGCTCAAAATGGCCGCCGTCCACGATGAAGAATGGCAGGAGCAGGAATTCAACGAGCCGGAAGCCTGTCTGCATACCCTGTACGAACTACCGGTCAACCAGCGTCCCGACATCTTCACCTTCACCCAGAAGGTTCCGTCCGCTTTTCCGCGCCATGCTTATCCCATGGAATGGGAGAGCATCGCCGTGGCAAGCTTCCAATCGTTTGATCAATGGTGGAACGAGCTGCCGCGGGAGACTCGCAAGAACGTTCGCCGCGCTCAAAAACGTGGCATTGTTCTCAGCACGCACGAATTCGATGATGAGCTGATTCGCGGCATCGCCACCATCCAAAACGAATGCCCGATCCGTCAGGGGCGTCGGTATCAGCACTTCGGCAAGTCGCTCGACCAGGTTCGCCGCGATCATCGCAGCTTTATCCAGCGCAGCAACTTCATCACAGCCCAATTCGAAGGCGAGCTCATCGGTGTTCTGAAGCTTGTTTATCGCGGCAATATCGCATCCATCATGCAGTTGAATTCGATGGTAGCGCACTACGATAAGCGCCCCGCGAATGCCCTGCTCGCAAAGGCCGTGGAAGTATGCGCGGCCCGCGGCGTCTCACACCTGGTCTACGGAAAATTTAACTACGGAAACAAAGATGAATCCGGCTTGCTGGAGTTCAAAAGCCGCCACGCGTTCCATAACCTCTACGTCCCGCGGTACTACGTCCCGCTGACCACGCTCGGACAGGTCGCAGTGCGCACGCGCCTGTACCGCGATCTGCATCAGATGCTGCCCGGCTGGGTGATCAAAACTGCCGTTGATTTGCGCGCAAAATGGTATGAGCGTACGGGCCGCTAAGCGCTGGGCCGATATCCCAAACTCCACCCAACGACAATACTCGACGACGAGTACACTCCAGCAATCCTGCTTGCATTAACTCTCGTCTCCCGCCATTGTCATTCCTCGCGAAGCGAGGAATCTGCTCTTGGCTGGCAGCGCTACGACGTCCGAAATTGCACGAAAACTTTCGAATTCGAGACTTGAAAAAAGAGAGGTTGGAGCCGCGGGCTGGAGTCGAACCAGCGATAAAGGTTTTGCCGACCTATGCCTTGCCACTTGGCGACCGCGGCAAATTCAACTTACTAGAGCGGCCCCATCGCCGCCATGGCCCGAAGGTAACACCACTCCTGTGACACTCGATCGTACCTTCCCAAAACGCTCCGAGAGGTTGCACCCAGTCACTGTTCAACATTCACTGCAGCATCCGATCTCTGAAGTATTCTTTCCAGCTCTCGGGGAGTGCCTGAACCTTCAAAGCGCGCTGTACGGTAGCTACGTCCTCGCTGTCATATTTTCGGGCGACATAGAGCCGAGTAATTTCAGAAACAGGGACCACGTTCGGATCTCGAGCGACGACTGTAATTTCGTCTCCCGCCCCAACTTCCCCTTCGCGAGTCACGGCAACGTAAAAGCCTGTGCGCTTGCTCGCAAGGAACTGCTTAACCATATCGTCGGCTTGGAAGCGCACTGCCAGCTTGTAGCAGGGGAGTCGCGGCTGTGTGACCATGATTTCGGCGGAGCCCACGGAAAACCGGTCGCCGACGTGAACTGACTTTTCATGCAATCCCTCAGTCGTAAAGTTTTCCCCAAACACACCCAGCGGCAATTTTCGCCCCGGCAACTCTGCTTTCCAGAAATCGTAATGGGCGATGGGGTAACAATAAACTGCCTTGTATTCACCGCCGTGGACGCTGAGATCGGCCTGGCGGTCACCGTCAAGATTCAGTCTTCGCACAGCGACTCGGCCATGCACCGGCTCTTTGAAGATCCCAGTCTCGACCAATCGTCCGTGCCATGTGACCTCTCGGGGCAACCCGGTATTCAGTGAGATCAGCTTCATCATCTGCTCATCTTAATTCGCGTGGCTCGCGTATAGCGATTTCAGGACGAGTACCGGGACACGCGAAAAGGCCTCCAGCCGGGCTGGAGGCCTTCTGCAACATTGCCTGATTCGCGGCTCCGCTGCTGCTACTAGCTGCAGGGACCCTGTGCAGTTGTAAACGTTCCGTGGTCTGAGAACTTTCCGCCTGCTCCGATCGACGGCGGACCGTAGAACCATGAGTAGAACGCGAGTTCCTGTAAGTGATACGTGAAGCCACTCAGCGTCACGTTCGGGAAGTCCGTCCCGCTCAACGGGTCGCCGACTTCCAGGTTATTTTGGCAACCTGAGACTTGTCCGATGTTCCCCCAGGGCGGAGTTGGATTCGTCCCCAACGGATCGTCCTGCCACTCGTTGACCTCATGAGCCATGATGGCCGTATCCTCACTGGGCACACCAAACGCCCCTGCCGTGTCAAACTGGAACGGCGAATAGGTCTGAGTCGGGGTGGCCGCAGTTGCGCCATGGTACCCACCCACGCAGCAGTTTCCTCCCGTGCCCACATACATCGTCGTGTTGTAAAGCACGAACGTAACCAGGTTCGTCGGAGCTACGCCTTTCGAGGCCAGGCTCGGAATCAGCGTGCTCGTCAGGTAATTATCGAACCAGTTGATTTCGATGCCGCCGTAGTTGCTGATACAGCTGCTGATCGAAAACAGAACGGAATTCGCCGTTCCCGGCTTGACGGTTACGGCAGGCAGAAACTTGTACGCGAGGCTATTGTGGTACGTGCCGCCATTCGCGGAAACATCTTTCCAGAAACTGGCGCGCTGAAATGCGTCGCTGTATTGTGACTTGCCTACATCGACGCCGTTAATTTTGAAATCGTGGGTGGCGACAATCATGGGAGATTGCTTGAGGACCGTGAGCGGCACTTTGCCGGCCATGCAAGCGGAATCGGCGACGGTCGGGTTAAAAGTCTGGCTGCCAATCTTGATGATGAGCGGAACGACGTAAACGGTCGTGGTGGTCGTGCCCTTGTTTGTGATGGGACTATTGCCCACCATGACTCCCTTGAAAGACTGTCCTTTGGAACCGGTGCGGGTCGACTTGATGCTGTACGTCCACATCTTGAGACCGGTGCTTGCTTCCGACGCCGCCATGATCTCGTCCATGTTGGCGTTCTTCAAAGGCTTCACGGCAAACATCAAGGGATGCCCTTTAATTTCTGGCTGTGCTTCTTGCGCGTCTTGCGCCATTGCCTGGGGTGCTAAAGAGGTCAGAGCCGCCAGACTCAGAGAGAGCGCGGTCGCGGCCAAGGATGTTCTTAGTGTGAACTTCATTCGTAATACCCTCGTGGTTTTTGGTTTTCGAAATGCTGGTCGATCGGACCGTTCGCTAATCCGGGGGGGTAGTTGAGTTGTGGGATTCTCACGCGGATGCGTTTGTATTGTCAAGCTGCAGGAAGTTGCAGGGTGTCATGAATGCTAACTGGAGAACCGGCCTCTGAGCGAGGTATCCGGCTGCTGAGCTTCGTCCCCGCTCGGCGATCACGAACGTCAATCATCAAAAAATCCAAGCTTGTCTTCTAGCATTTACATTCCCGTCCAAAGACTGGCACGGGCGCTCATCTTTTCTGAAAACGTGCTTCTTCATTTCGCCTTTGGATCACGCATGCGCCGCAATGGCCTCAGGTATTTTCGGGACACTCGGAAGTACTTGGGGGCGTCGGTACGGAGATTCTCACAGGTAGCTCAGCCACCAATCGCGGCGCTCGCGTTTCAACTGGGCAAAGCGGTGGCAGACCGGATATAGCGCGACAACGACGGCGATCCAGACCGCATACACCACCCACAAGCTGACTCCGAAATCGGCGGGAAACAGATCGCGCGAACCGCCCAGCGAGGGAGCGTTCATCCAAAGAAAAGGCGTGCGTCCGTATCGGATAAAGCTGATAAGAATTGCAATTCCGTGAATCACTGCCAGATGAATCAAAAAGTAAAAGAACGGAACCCGCCCGAAGATCAACATCGGATTGGAATCGGAAAGCTGAATGCGCTCGAGCAAAGCCATCGTGATCAGCGCCGGGCCGAGCGTCATCAGCAGGAACAATAACGACGGTGGATACTTCGTGCAGTTCAGGAACGAAAGAATCGTGAACAGCGTGGAGTGTTGCACGGACCATGGCGAGGGGTCGCCGTAAATGTTCACCGACCGCAGAATCACGAAGGCCGCGGTGAGAGCGACGCCAGTGCGGAGCAAAAATCCCTGGCGGCGCAGGAAGTCCCATTGGAAGACCGGGCCGATGCAGTACCCGAGCGCCATTACGGCAAACCATGGGACGAGCGAATAAGCTACCAACACCATGTCGCTTCCGACTGGGAAGGCTCCGGGTTGATGCAAAATGTCCCAAAGCCACGCGAAGCGTCCGAATTGCTCGGGAGCGACCTGATCGAAGAGGTTGTGGCCCGCGATGGTGATCAGGCTCAGAAGGATCAACGCCCGACGCGGAAGATGAACCAGCGCCGCAAGCACGATCATCGACAGACCAAGCATCCAGATGACATTCAGCAGGATGAAGGCATGTGTGAATCGATAGTCGAGAAAAAATACAAACCGCAGCACAGTCAGCTCGATCAAGATGAGCCACAGGCCGCGGCTCACAAGAAATCTTGATAGCTGAGCTCGCGTGCGATTGCGGCGGAGCCAGAAGTAAGCGCCGAGGCCAGCCGTAAAAGCGAACGTCGGCGCGCAGAAGTGCGTGATCCAGCGCGTAAAGAAGATGGCGGGCGTTGTCCGCGTCAGATCGGTTGGCGAGAACTGCATGGCATCGCGGCTGATGAAATCGCGGACATGATCGAGCGCCATCAGAATCATCACCATACCGCGGAGGGCGTCGACAGACTGGATGCGGGCGGAGGAGGGCCGAATCGATGGAAAGCGTGCGGAGGCGGGTGCGGCAGAGACCATCGTGCGTTGCGGTAACGCCTTTGAGGGTAGCACGGTCCGCACGACCGGGGACCCTCAAGGTTTGACCCGCTTCCCTATTCGCGGGCAACGCGAACCATCCGGATGCCTTAGGGGCTTCTCGACCACGATTCCCCGCGAAGTTTCACTCGGCCGTTTCCGTGCCAGCGCAACCCCTTCGGTGCTTAGGCCGAAAGCCAAACGGATTCGTTGGTTGTGCCATTCCTGGTGGAAATAACAGAAGCGGCGTTCGCGAAGCGCTGGGCTCCCGCAAACGATCCCGTCGGTCTTCACATACTGGCACAGAATTACAACACCTGGATGAAACGACATCCTCTTATCCTCCCTACCCGCCCTCCCCCTACGATCCCGCAGAATGAGTGGGTTAGCCGCAACGCGGGTGCAAATCTAGGTGTCCAGGCTCCTTCTTCCCTGAATTCAAACTGCACCATTTCCAGTGCTTTCAGCATTGAGGAATCTCAAAATGAGCACAAGCGATTTTGTCACCGACCTTTGTGACCAATGGACCGCAGAGCGATGCACATCGGCGCCCACGCCGCCTCCGTGCGGTTGCCGGTAATCGAATCTCCGACGATTCGATCTAGCCCGAGTGAAGAAGCGTGTGAAATGTGCGCTATCATGTGCTTCAATTCGGGGAACTGCTGCGGACCCCTTCTGTGGCAGTGAAAATTCAAGTTGAAGGAAATTGCGCGGCGGGCCAGCGAATTGAACCTGGCTAACGTCGTGCAGCAAGGTCCATGAACCCTCCGCCCGTGCCGGGGTCAGAACGCCCCGTTTTGTCGCCCGGTGTTCGCTTTGGCATTTACGAGATTCTTCAACGCCTGGGCTCCGGTGGGATGGGCGAGGTCTATCGCGCTCGCGATACACGACTTGAACGCGAGGTCGCGATCAAGACTCTTACGCGCGAGTTCAGTTCTCAGCGGGATGCGCTGGCGCGCTTCGAACGGGAAGCACGTTCCGCATGCGCGCTCAATCACCCGAACATTGTCACCATCTATGAGCTGGGCGATGCGAATGGCGTGCCCTACATCGCCATGGAGTTGGTACAGGGAGAAACCTTACGCGAGTTGCTTGCATCCGGGCCGATGCCCTTCCGCAAGACCGTCGTAATTGCCGCGCAGATTGCCGACGCACTGGCGAAAGCCCACGAAATTGGCATCGTCCATCGTGATTTGAAACCGGAGAACCTGATGGTTTCCGGCGACACCGCCGTCAAGATTCTGGATTTTGGTTTGGCGAAATTGCGCCCTCCCAACCCGGACTCCGATCTCTCGCTAACTGCTGCTCTTACCGAGCACGGGATGGTGATGGGGACGAGCGGATATATGTCCCCAGAGCAAAGCACCGGCAAGAATGTCGACTTTCGCTCCGATCAGTTTTCGTTCGGTTCGGTGCTGTATGAAATGATCACTGGCCTTCCCGCGTTCAAAAAGAAAACCTATGCGGAAACGACCGCTGCCATTCTGCGCGATCAGCCCGATCGGAAGCGGATGCAAGCGCCCGCTCCGTTCCTTTGGATTATCGAGCGCTGCCTCGCGAAAGATCCCCAGCAACGCTATGCCTCTACCAAAGATTTGGCCAATGATCTTTGCGCCGTCCGCGACCGGCTGGCCGAGATCCCTTCGCGTCATGCGGATCCCCGCCCCAATAACCTGCCGGTGCAACGCACCGCTTTCGTGGGCCGGGAGCACGAGCAGGCGGCTCTGCGCAAATTGCTGGATCGTGCCGATGTACGGCTTGTGACGCTGACCGGGCCAGGCGGCATCGGGAAAACCAGGCTCGCCTTGGAGGTCGCGGCCGAGATCGCTCAGCAGTTTCCGGGCGGTGTTTGCTTCGTCCCGCTCTCGGCGATTAGCGACGGCGGCTTGGTCCTTTCGGCTATCGCGCAGGCGGTAGGTGTGCGTGACCCTGGCAATCAGTCAGCGCAGGAAAGTTTGAGAGAGTATCTCGGTATCCTCGACCAACCGATGCTTCTCCTGCTGGATAATTTTGAACACCTGGTCGCAGCCGCACCGGTTGTCTCGCAGTTATTAACTATCGGCCCGAAACTCAAAGTGATGGTCACCAGCCAGGCGCCGCTTCATATATATGGCGAGCAGGAGTTTCCCGTGCCCCCGCTGGCGCTGCCCGACCTCAAAACCGTTTCGCCGCTGCACGAACTGGCGCGACTGCCGGCGCTCGCGCTCTTCGTCGAGCGGGCACGTGCGGTGAAGCACGAATTTGCGCTTACGAAGGATAATGCCGCGATCGTCGCAGCTATTTGTACGCGCCTCGACGGATTGCCGCTGGCCATTGAATTGGCCGCGGCTCGCATCAAGCTGCTCTCGCCGCCCGCCATGCTCGCGCGCCTCGAAAGCCGCCTTACCTTGTTGACCGGCGGCGCTCGCGACCTGCCAACCCGGCAGCAGACTCTTCGTAACACCGTGGAATGGAGTTATGGCCTTCTCGATGCCCCGGAGCAAGCCCTTTTCCGTAGGCTGTCGGTGTTTATCGGCGGCTGCACATTGGAGGGTGTTGAGGCAGTATGCGACACCATGGGAGATCTCGGACTTGATGTTCTCGAAGGCATGGCTTCCATGGTCGACAAGAGTCTGGCACAGCAAATCGAGCAGGCCGGCGCTGAAACGCGCTTCCGTCTCCTCTCCACCATCCGCGAGTACGCCCTCGAACGCCTGAGAGAAAGCCAGGATGAGGCTAAGACTCGCCGTGCGCATGCCGCCTATTACCTGGTTCTCGCCGAAGAAGGCGCGGAAGATGTGGACGCTCATCCTGAATGGCTCGAGCGTTTTGATCTCGAACACGATAATTTTCGTAGCGCACTCGACTATCTGATCAAGACTGACGATGCCGAATGGGCGCTCCGCCTGGGCACAGCTTTGTTTCGCTTCTGGG
>Ga0210383_10005506_pt1 | contig 11112 bp, 6 predicted proteins | sample IncBWC14OmetaG_FD_160072 | JGI IMG/M metagenome (GOLD analysis project Ga0210383, IMG submission 160072) | Forest soil microbial communities from Barre Woods Harvard Forest LTER site, Petersham, Massachusetts, United States - Inc-BW-C-14-O ...
CATGGGCGGTGCCAGGACTCCTCCCGTTTCGCCTTTGAGCCAGCTCCTTGAACCGTCTGGCGAACGGCGCCTGGGGTCCATAGTTTTGACCGACCGCGGACCGTACTTCTACGTGAAGATCGGCAGGCAGGACGCCTTTGCCTTTCCCGATCTCCTCCCCGGAAGCATTGTGCGCGCGAACCCTCGGCTCACGGAGCGGATTTCTCCCACACCACCAGGAAAGATCTCCAAACACATTTTTCTCATCGAACATAGTCGCGGAGTTTGCTGCTGCCGATTGTATTTCGAGACCGGAAATCGCGTGGCGCTGATGGCGACCCAGCTTCCTTTTGCGAATGTTGAGCTGGAACTCGGTTCAGAGGCAAGAATCCTCGGAATCTTGGACCTGGAATTCCGCCCCATGACTGCTTACAAGCGAATGGGACTCTCGCCATTCACTCCATCCGAGGTCGCTCCTGACCTCGCGAAGCTCTGGGCGCCCGGCCCTCTCAAGCAGAGAAATGGTGTTGAACGTCCTGCTGTTCTCCTTCTGCGCGGCGCTCGTTTGCGCGCAGGCCTCTCACTTCGTCGGGCGTCAGAGATGAGCCGCGTCGTCGGGAACAATCTTGGCGACGAGCGATACTTCGCCACTCCCGGGTGGCTCTCAGACTTTGAAGCAAGAGGTGTTCCGCCCCGTCACATCCACAAGTTGCTTACTGTCTGCATCCTCTATCCCATCCGTTTTCCTGACCTCCTCAACTGCTTTGGGCTGGGCCTCAGCGGCACCCCCACCACCCCGATCCCAGACGAGTGGATGAATGGTTTGGACCAGCGGGCTCCGGGAGCTGAAGAGATGGCGGGCCCTGAGCGAACGGCCGCTGGCGGATTTCTAACAACGATTTTGCGGCGAATTGGCGACGTGCCCCTTTTCTTGAGGCACTCTCTTCCTTCTTTGTGCGGGCTTCCCGAAATTTCCTTGCGCGATGTCTTCTGGGTCGGCGGCCAGCTCGAACCGTTGCACCCATCCCTTGCCGGGGCATTGTTCGTAGTGGTAGACCGAAGGAAGCAAAGGCCTCGCATTTTTCGCCGCAAAGTTCCCTGGGAGCAGCCCATTTATCTTGTCACGCGACGAGACGGATCCTCTGTGTTGGCGAGCTGCAACTTGGAAAACAGCACTATCGTGGTGCATCCCTATGCCGAAGGCTTCGTGCGCCCAGAGCGCCTTCGGAATCGCGTCGATGCGCATGTAGTGGGACAAGTTGTGACCGTCATTCGCTCGCTTCCCTCACCGCCTTGAAGCAAATATCACACGGGAATCGGTCGGATTCCCTTCTCTGAAACAAATAGAGTCAAAATGCGAACGGTCGCGCGGCAAATAAGTCCCTCTTCTCTTACTCATTCCATTCAGGGGATAGGGCTTTCGAGGAGCTAGTGTCAGTTCAAGAATATTTATTCGAGTTAGTGGCCTTCGTCTGGGGCCTCTGACAGGCTCACACCCATCAACAGTCTTTTCGACTTTCAAAGCCGAGGTTTTTCGCGTTGAAGCTATCGGAACAAATTCGCTCGACCCACGACCAGGATGGCGCCGTCCTCCTCGACATCCGCCAAGGGCAAATGTTTCGGTTGAACCCGGTCGGCTCGCGCATCCTTGAACTCCTGAAACTTGGCTACCCCGAATCCCGGATCGCGGATGAAATCAGTCGGGAGTTCGGCGCGGACCGCGAGACCGTGAAAAGCGACCTCCGGGAATTCCTTGCGCACCTCGAAAAACACCATCTATTGGACCCAGGGGCGCCCAAGACTCAAGCCTCGCGATAAACGAACAACCTATATGTGCACGTCAACACAGCTCGGCGAAAATGGTTTTCGGATCCTGCTTTACCGGAATGACGCGACAGAAATTCTTCTTGAGACCACTCCCGGTGGCCTTGGTGTTCCGGTCCTGACCGTGCCAGCACACACCAGAGTCGCCGAAGAAATTACCGCTGCCATCAAGAACACGTGGGGTCTCGAAACGTACTGCATGTTTTCGCTCTCAGGCGGCACTCATTCCTATGCTCCATCTCAATGTCAAGTCGTCGAGGTTTGCCGGCCGTCGACAAGCGCTCACACCGGAATGCAGTGGGTCTCGGTTGCATTGTTGTCGGGTAGCTCGTTCGAAGACTCTGGTGTCTTGGAGGTGATCGAAAGATCGCTGGCAACCCTCGACCAATATCGCCGGGGTGAGCTGCAAGGAATATTTGGAAAACCCGGCTGGCTCACTGTCGTGACAGATTGGGTCCGAGCTGCGGCCACCGTCGTCGGTCTGTCCCTTACGGGGAAATTTCGTCAGTTCAATGCGAGTCCTACGTTCAGTCTAATCCGTTTCGAAACAAATGGGCCGGCGCTCTGGTTCAAGGCTACGGGGGAACCCAACCGTCACGAACTTCCCATTACGGTATCCCTTACTCGGCTCTTTCCCGGATACCTGCCTCCAATCCTGGGAGTCCATCGATTGTGGAATGCGTGGCTCGCCGAGGAAATTTCAAACGCCACTCTGGACCAATTCACAGAGCTTTCCGTCTGGGAGAGGGTCACGGGGAACCTCGCGGAACTTCAAATTGCCTCGATCGGAAAGTGTTGCGCACTCTTGGACAATCAATGCAGGGATCTAAGATTGTCAAAGCTCCTAGATCTGATTCCGCCCTTTCTGAATCGCATGGCCGGATTCATGGCTGCCCAGCAAAAACAGTCTCCGCGGCCTCTCACAATTCGCGAACTTGGCTTTCTTGGAGAACGATTACAAGCGGCCATCTCAGTCCTTCAGGATTCCGGCTTTCCGGAAACGTTGGGGCACATCGATTTCAATCCTGGCAACATTTTGATTACTCCCTCGCGCTGCGTCTTCCTGGATTGGGCCGAAGCTTGTGTAACACATCCTTTCACTACTTTCGAATATCTCGCCGAGCACCTTCGACGCAGCGGCATTGCAGACGCGCGCGGATGCAATCGAGTAGCAGCCGCTTATCTCGATCCTTGGCGCTCGTTTCTTTCCTCGGAAGACCTCACGCGTACGATCGCGGTCTCTCCCCTCGTTGCAGTTTTTTCTTACGCCGTTGCCGGTAATGCATGGTGCTCGCCCGATGCGTTACACAACTCATTAGAAGCCGGATTCCTCCGCAGCTTGGCACGGCGCATGCACTCCGAAGCAATTCGACTGCCGGATCGAGGTGTACGATGCTCCGCCTGATTCAAGACCAACCAATCTCTTCTGTCCAGCCCGCTGCTTTGCAGTAATTCGTCTGAAAGAAGAGGTATGCGCATGTCGCTACTTGTCCTGCAGGCGTATCTGAAGCTGCTTCACTTTCACCTCTACTTGGTACGAGGAGATTTCGCGGCACTATATGAGAGAGTCCGCAAGTCCGAGGTGAACAACGTGGTGCCCATTCCCGACGGCGTGGAGCGAATCTGTGCGGCAGTCGACATGGCCTGCATCTGGTATTGGAAAAGGGTGCTCTGCCTCCAGCGTTCAGCGGCCACAGCCTGCCTGCTCAAACGATATGGAGTGCCCGCCCAGATGGTTATCGGCGCTCAACAGACCCCGTTTATAGCCCACGCGTGGGTCGAGGTCGACGGGCGCGTGGTGAACGACAAGGCCTATATGCCTGAAATCTACGCTGTGCTCGACAGGTGCTAGTCGACCACAAGATTTGAAACAGGGAGGAACCCTCATGGGCGTCATTTTCGGCAGATGGAATTTCGACAGCTGGCAGCCACCAGAGGAGTACCTCAACAAGGTGCGCTCCATGCTTTCTCCCTACGGTCCTGACGGAGACAGTTCTTATATAGGGCAAGACATCAGCATAATCTATTGCGCGCTTCGCACCACCCGAGAGTCACATCGGGAGATTCAGCCATTAGTAACAGAGTCTGGTACCGTCGTTACGTGGGATGGGCGTCTTGACAATCGGGAAGAACTCTTGCGACTGCTACAACTCCCTGACCTGCGTGATTGCGCGGACGTCTCAATGGTCGGGGCAGCTTACGAGAGGTGGGGAATAGCCTGTTTTGCGAAGTTAATCGGTGACTGGGCGCTGTCCATCTGGAACCCCACCGATCAAAGTCTGATCCTAGCGAAGGACCCGATCGGAGTACGACATCTCTATTTCTCGCTTGATCGCGGTCAAGTTGTCTGGAGCACAGTTCTTGAACCGCTTGTGAGGTTGGCCAACCACAAATTCTCTCTCGACGAGGAATACATCGCGGGCTGGTTCTCTTTCTTCCCCGCAACCCATCTGACGCCCTATGTTGGCGTCGAGTCGGTCCCGCCGTCTACCTTTGTCCGTTTTCACAGCGGCAAACAGTCAACCACGCAATATTGGGATTTTGATCCCGCAAAGAGAATTCGCTACGATACCGACGCTGAGTACGAAGATCACTTTCGTATCGTCTTTGCGGAATCGGTACGGCGGCGCCTTCGTTCCGATTCCATTGTTCTCGCCGAGCTTAGTGGCGGGATGGATTCAACTTCCATCGTCGGCATGGCGGACAGCCTGCTCGCCCGCGGACTCGCTGCGACGCCAAGGCTTGACACGGTTTCGTACTACAGCGATGCGGAACCCAATTGGAATGAACGCCCGTATTTCGAGAAGGTCGAAGAACAACGTGGGCGGAGCGGTTGCCATATTGATGTTGGTTCGCAAAGCACTTTCGACTCAGGATTCCTGAGCGATTGTTTTCCCGCCACTCCTGCTTTCGCTGCTGGTCCACAAGAGGTTCATCAGGAATTCATGCAGTGCCTCACCTCTAGCCAGAGCCGCGTTTTGCTGTCTGGGACCGGCGGGGATGAAGTCATGGGTGGAGTCCCGACTCCAACCCCGGAACTAGCTGATCTTCTCGTGCTGGGCTCTTTCGGTGCTTTCGCGCATCAACTGAAGGTCTGGGCTTTGAATCAAAGAAAACCGTGGATTCACTTGCTTCTAGAAGTGCTTTCGGGCTTCCTGCCACCTCGAATCGCTGGTCTTTCAGAACGCATGCGTCCCGCCTTGTGGCTTCATCCAATGTTCGTGCGACAAAATCTGAATGCTCTCACCGGATATCCAACCAGGCTTACATTCCTACGAGCTTTACCAAGTTTTCAGGAAAATCGCTTCGCCCTCAAAGCGTTGCAGCGACAACTCGCCTGCTCAGCTCTGGCATCAGACCCACCCTTTGAACGAGCCTACCCCTACCTCGACCGGGACCTGCTCGAATTCCTTTTTTCAATACCGAGGAACCAACTGGTCCGTCCGGGAGAACGCCGGTCATTGATGCGCCGTGCGCTTGCCGGGATTGTTCCGGCAGAAGTCCTCAACCGCAAGCGCAAAGCGTTTGTGACGAGGAAACCATTCTTATTGCTAAAGGCTGAATCTAGCAGGCTTATGGCAAGAGCAAATGGAATGCTCAACTCCGCAATGGGTTTCATCGATCCCGGAAAGTTTTCAGAAGTCCTTCAGAACGCTTGTGGAGGACGCGACCTTCCTATTGTGCCGTTGAGACGAACATTCCTAATCGAAGACTGGTTAAACGCGTTGCAACCTTGGCACGTTCTGCTTACCGAGAATCAAAAATTCACCACCTCATTTCATAGAGAGAAGACGGAACCAGCTCTGCCCGATGAGATGACTCCACGAACTGGGACCGGATAGCCCGGGTGAAGAACAGATTGACCGAACTCATCGAACATTTTTCTCAGCTGAGAACTAATCCACAAAAGGAAGGAGGTGAACATCATGAAATACGAAAAGCCTGAACTCGTTGTATTGGGACCGGCTTCGACTGCCATTGAGTCTCTTATGAAGGGCTCTGGGCAGCCGGACCACGAGGAGATCCTATCAACTCCCGCGTATCAAGCCGACGAGTGAAAAGTAGCCGGGGTGCCCAATGCAATCGGGCGCCCCGGCACTCTAATTCTGTGCCCGGTCTCTTAAGTGAACTTCGAACCAGTCGAGCATGCGCGTGCAGAAGTCGATCTGGTTGGGCCGGCTCCAATAGGAAGGTTCGTGCCCTTCGCCTGCGTACTTCGCATATTCCGCTTCCTTACCTAACCTGCGCAACCCCACAAATATTTCATCGGCCAAAAACGGCGCGACGGCTGTGTCGTCGGCTCCCTGAACGATCAGGAGAGGTGTATCAGTCTTATCTAAATAGAAAACCGGCGAGTTCTCGACAAATCTCTCGCGAACCTCCCAGGGACTGCCACCAAGTGCATTTTGACCGTGCTCGACAGATGTTCCATAGGCACTTCCGTCTTGCCTCATCTCGCCATATAAGCCCAATAAATCTCCCATACCGTCCACTTCGACTGCCGCTCGGAAACGCTTCGATTGAACGATCAACGCCAGCGTTCCGTATCCGCCGTTGCTATGCCCCATCACGCCAACCTTTTCTGGGTCGGCGATTCCCAAACGAACCAACTCGCTGACGCCAGGGAGCACCGTCTTTACAAGATCCAACATCGGCGTTCCGATATGCTGAGGAGAATCCGGCAGCAGAACGGCATACCCGCGCGTCGAAAAGAGTTGCATGTTGAAGGGACCGAAGTAGGCAAGACCGAAGCGATCGAGCCGATTCGATAACAAACTGCCCCCATAGACAAATACAATGAGCGGGTATCGTTTGCCCTCTTGGTATCCCGATGGCAGGAGCAACGACCCTTTGAGAAGCTCACCGTCATCACTCAACCAATTAACCAAGCGCATCTCCCCCATCCTGTACTTGTCGAACTGCGGATTCAGATGCGTCAATCGCCTGGGCGATTGAAAACTAGAGTTGCTCAACCACAAGTCTTGGGAGTGTTGTGCGTCTTCCGCAAAATAGGCCGCCCAGTGGCCATCGTTGCTCACCGCAACGAATTGTTCCTCCAAGGCGCAGGAATAGCATTCGCTCCTCTTCAATACGCGAGAGAAACTGCCATCGGCCAAGTTTATCCTGTAAAATTCGTCCTCTTTCTCCGCATCATCGTGAACCAGCACAATAGTTGATTTCTCCCGCTCCGGTGCCCAGGCAAGCCTCCCCGACTCCGCTATCAACTGCGTAATCTGTCCATCGGATATGCCGGCAATGCGTACCACCCGATGTTCCGTTAGGCTCGCTCGCCAAAGCGAGCCGTCGCGGAGGAGGTAGACATACCGGCCGCTCCTATCCCACAAAGGTCGCAGCGACCGGTGAGGAGTTTCCGCTTTTGCTTCCGGGAACGCAGAGATCTTCTGAACCTTTCCGTCTGCGCTTTCTATGACGTACACATCGTTCGCCCTTTCCAGAGGACCTCCGGTGCGAAAGCAAAAGTATCGGCTGTCAGGCGACCAACTGTAAGATAATGCGCCATAGTCGAAGCGAATGGCTGAAGCCACCACCCTGCGCTGGTTCGACGACAGCGCCATGAATATAACGTCGAAGACAATTTGCTGGCTACCTGGCTGTTCGAAACGCCTAGGGCTCAGATAAGCAATTTGTGAGCCGTCCGGAGATAAAGCAAGCGATGTCACTCTCTCATTGAGAACGAGTGCCTCTGCTCGGCCGCTCGGCACGTCCAGAACAACGATGTTGCGCACCTTCCGGTCCAGGCTCCAGGGGTCGGATTGTGCCGAGCCCTGAGCACCGGTTTGGTACCCACCTGACGAATACACAGTAACGGTCGAGTTTGATATTTTGGGGATGGGTGTCGTCGTCCCGTCCGAATTGAAACCTTCTCCAGGCTCATCGCCACTCAATTGCTCTCTGAGTGTCGTCAAGATCAGCCCACGACCATCCCGAGTCCACTCTAGTTGATCAGTGTCAATCGGAAGTTCTGAAACTTTTCGCAGACCCCTCTCTTGCGCACTCCAAACCCAGAGTTTGGCCCGCCCGCTGCCGTCCCTGTCCGAGAGGAATGCGAGGTAGCGTCCGTCGTTCGACCAACTCGGAAGCCAGTTATTGCCTTTTCCGCCTGTGAGATTTTGCTCTTCCCCCGTTTCGATATTCATCACAGCGACGTCACATCCCTGGCCAAACCAAGGAACGCCAGTCCGTGGCTGCATCTCCGTTTCGACGTGACCGTTCTTTTGACTCGCTACGATCACGTACGCGAGAGACCTCCCGTCAGGCGAGAACTGAATCGGTGAGAATGCGCCAAACTTGCGGAGATCCACGGCATCTTCAACTCGAAGGGCACTTGCCTCGGCCTGCGCTCCGCTAATGGGCAAAGCCCATGCAGAGGATGCGCAATTTACCAAGAAAATTCCCACGAGCCAGGTGTTACTAGTGCCCACGCACTTCCCCCTTTCCTCTCAGCGGACTCGCTTCATCGAGTTACCGAGTTGCGGTTAGAACATCAATTTGAGGGCTAATTGGATCGAGCGTGGCCCGCCCAGTTGGTAGAGGGAACTCAAGCCGCCACCTCCGACATTCCCGCCGCCGAGGCTTCGACCAAGCATCTCCGTGGACTGGCCAAATTGAGGATTGTTGATATCTCCTACCGGTTGTCCAAAGTTAGGGTGATTAAGGACGTTGAACATTTCCGCACGAAACTGCAGCTTGAGCGCCTCGTGCAACGGAAACTCGCGATGGACCGCAAAATCCCATTGGGTGGCGCCGAACCCTCTCAACGCGTTGCGACTCAGGTTTCCCTGGCGCAGCGGATTACCGTTTACATCCGTAGGGGGCGGGCAGTACGGTCCAACGCACCCAGGCCCACCCGCATTTGGGGTGTTGTTGAATGCCTTGCCACCGGGGAATTGCGGTCCATAAAGATAGAGAGGGACTCCGGGAGTCACGTCAGTACGAACTTGTGCGTATCCCTGATTCAAAAACAAGAACTTTCCGTCATACACACTCACGGGTGGGGCAGAACGCACCTGGATGATGTTATCGAACGACCATCCGCGCAGAAGATTTCGGACTAGCGCCTTCGTGCCGAGGGCCGGCAAATCGTACGTCACACCGGCTGAGAACGTGTTACGGATGTCGAAATCCGAGGGGCCGCGATCCTGGTTTGGATTGATGCCTGGAACACCTGAATTGCCTGCATTTCCAAGCGACCCTGCGGAAGCGTCATCGATCGAATGTGACCACGTATAGGACGCGAGTGCTTGCAGCCCCCTTTCCAGGCGTCGCCGAAATTGAAGCTGAAGCGCATTGTAATTAGATTCTGCCGTGTTCCCCACTAAGATCGCTTCCGCATAGTTCGCATTGGGCGCAAGTACATCCGCCGTCTGGATTAATCGTCTGCCGCTTGCTCCGATATAAGTGGCCGTGAGTGTTTGCTGTTTTCCGAGACTCTGTTCCAACGCGATGTTCCACTGGAGCGTATAAGGCAATTCCAAGTGTGGATCGAAAGCCACGATAGTTCCCTTTCCCCCACCGGGAGCAGTAATCACAGGAGGAGCAGCTTTCGCGCCACTGAGCGGGAACGTACCACCAAAGTTGAAAACGGCTGACTGAAACGGATAAGCGGGCTCACTGAGCAGATTGCCCACTTCCTGACTCGCAAGGTCAAAAAAGACGCCCACTCCTCCTCGAAGCACGGTCTCCCACTTGGTCCTCTGAGACAGCTGATAAGCAATTCCAAGTCGTGGTGCAACGTTACCGCTTTGAGTCTTAAATGGAGAAGATCCCGCCGAAGAAAGAGCCAAATCTGAGAGGTTTCCTAGGTTGAAGCCGGTCACCGCTGGAAAATTCGGTCCGTTGACAGAACTCGGCGCAAAATCCAAATCCCACCGCAGGCCGTACGTCACGGTCAATCGCGGAACAACGCGCCATGTATCCTGTGCGTAGACTCCAAGCTCATGAAAAAGGATGGTCGTGGCTGCGTTTGACTGCAGTTCGCTGAAGAGTAGACTTCCGTTCTCGGCCGAAGGTACGTCACCGAAAAATGCGGCCTGACCGTATAGGAACGGACCGTATTTAGGCGACAGTCGGCGGAAATCTACACCGAACTTGAGCCCGTGAGGTCCCTTTTGCCAAGACATGCCATCGATCACATTAAACTGTTGCTGGAGATTCTTGAGGTTCTCCCCTATGTCGATCTGACCGCCCGCGAGGGAAAAAATGTCGAGGAAGAGTCTGGCATTCTTTTCCGTGTAGGGCGCTGGCAGTGTTAGCGACGGCAGTGGAATAGCACCCCCGAAATTGTCCAGGTAAATGGAGTTCGATGCATCCGTTCGGCTGTAATTGAACCGCAAATCATTCACGGCGCTTGGGGAAACAATCCACGTGGAACCAACTGTGGCTGTGTCAATCGCAATCTTTGACGGGGCCACCTGGCTTAAAGAGTTGCCAGAACCGCCACGTTGAACGTTCTCAGAGGGAGAATGGTTGTAACGGCCGAAGATAGAGAGTTTTTCATTCAGCTTATGATCAATTCGCAGACTGTAGGCATCTAGCGTGGCGCTATTTGAATAGCTCGCATTGAACTGCGCTATGCCATTACCCAGATCCGGACCGTTTGGGAGCGGGAAAGAATTCAGGTAAGGTTGCATCGCCGCAGTGGCACTCTGTCGCGCCGCTGCGTCTGGGACAGTATCTAGAGCTGTCTGTGGCAACCGAAGGCGCAACCCTTCGTAAGAAAAAAAGAAAAATGTACGGTCCTTTAAGATTCGACCACCAAACGTCCCTCCAAAATCGTTCTGCCGCTCTTCGGGCTTCGCCAAACCGGCTTTATTGGCAAACCAATCGTTCGCGTCAAAAATGTCGTTGCGTAGATAGTCAAACAGAGAACCATGGAATTGATTGGTTCCGGAGCGCGTAACAATTGAAATCTGGCCGCCAGGTGTTCGGCCAAACTCAGGGGCGTATGTGGAGGTTTGAATCCGAAATTCCTGTAACGCATCAACTGACACTAAGCTATTCGTGCCGCCCTGTGCACTCAATCCTCCCAGCGCGCCACCGAATCCATTGCCTGCTGGAAAGAATGTGCTCACGCCGATGTTGGCGCTGACACCGTCCACCATCCAGTAATTTGCGCTGGCGCGCTGCCCGTTCACACTAAATTGCCCCGCATCCTGGCCGGTGCTTGGCGTTACCACCACACCCGGCGTCAGATCGATTAGCGTTTGAAAACTGCGTCCATTCATCGGCAGGTTTTCCGCGAACTGGCGGTCCACGACCGTGCTTACGGCTGCGTCTGTTGTGTTGACC
>Ga0210383_10005507_pt1 | contig 11108 bp, 15 predicted proteins | sample IncBWC14OmetaG_FD_160072 | JGI IMG/M metagenome (GOLD analysis project Ga0210383, IMG submission 160072) | Forest soil microbial communities from Barre Woods Harvard Forest LTER site, Petersham, Massachusetts, United States - Inc-BW-C-14-O ...
GCTGCCCCTACCTGGTGGTGATGTCATCACTCCTTTTCCCACATGCGCTCGTCTTGTCCGCGTGTTGTCCGGATTTGTGTATACCGCCTTCCACCGGCTCGTCTGGTTTCCGTGTTGTGCTGGTTCTTACATCCGACTCGCCGTCCTTCCGTGTGCCTACTTTTTTTTTTTTGCCGTTCCTGCCGCCAAGGCTTGAAGCGGAAGCGAGACCCGCCCAGTACGTTTTCCACTCATTAACAACCCAGTTGTTCTCATTCTATTTGTAGGCGACATCACGCAAGCATTGTTGTCACGCTGGTCCAATCTGACCACGATACTGCCGACTTCCCAGCACGATCTCATGGTATATCTCAACAGACCCCTCAAAGAAAGTGACAAGGTGCCTCTGTCGCACTATTCTATGACGACACTTTTATCGCGCGGGGAGCCGCGCATCATGTGTAGCGAAAGCGATCTCCAACAGATCTTCAGATCCAGCGAGGACGAGGAGGCTGAATATCTTTGGACCATCCTAAAGCCGGCCATCGCTACTGGTGCACCGGATAGTGACGGCACAAAGGCATCCTTCATCTCGTTTTGGGACGACAATATCCGAAAAATCATCAGTGCCATCTTCTCTCCAAGTAAAATCATCAGGGACAACAATAGGGACACGAGTACAGGTCTTCAGAGGCCAGACTTCGGCATCGTGCAGCACGGCGTCTGCGCCTTCAGGGGGGAAGAGAAGGCGGTGCGTTATGGTGGGAAGCATCCGAGAGATGAGTTGTTTGACAAATTGGTGTGGACATATCATCCCGCACCCTGGATACTTGGTCAATATTTCAATGTGACATCATCTGCGTTATATTGATTTCCTTCCATCCAGGGTATCATGCTGTCGGAGCCGAAGTGACACTTGCTACTATCTCTCCTTCGGCCATCGTCGACCTCACTACACTCGATCTGTCATACAAAACGCAGCGAATCAATAATATTTTGCATATGATCAAGCTGGCTGCACTTCTTCGATTATTGAACAAGATAATCGGGCCACGTGATTACCCAGAATTTGTTCCGATTGTTTGGTGAGACAATATTTATGCTGCATGATCTGTATCTGACACATGTGGATCGTGAACTACAGTGAAACGGGCACAACCATTGAAATTGGTTTGAATTGCATTACTAAGACCTACACTGTCAATGGGCCGTTGCGTGTCTTGCATCTGCAGACCATCTATGCCCAGCTGCACCAAAAAAAAGTACCGAATGTCGACAGCCTTCTAAACACCTACATAAATGATCCACGACATGGAACAGCTGCAATTCTTCAACCGAAAGGTGTGAACCGCCCTCCAACTTCATGCCAGGAGGTTCAGCAGGCTGTGCTATGCATTCTTGAAACGCTTGTGGTATGTCTAGGCATGTATGCTCTTTTTAAACAGCACTAATGTATGTACTTGATAGGTTCTGCACGGTACGCCAAAGCCTTTGTTTCACAGAGATATTCGCTGGCCAAATGTCATCCTTTCGCCGAGCGACTCCACGAAATGGTTCCTCATTGATTGGGATGATGCCGCTATGCCACCCACCTGTGCAGTAAACCACCTGAATCGCGGTTCTCATTCGCCAGCTGTTTTTGAGGACAATCATGGTGCTGAGGTTGATATATGGGGTGTAGGGAAGCTCATCCTGGATGCAAGTGGATTTGTGACTGGCATGTCTGAGACAATGATGCAAATTGGCAAGCAGATGGTAGAAGGGCTGATAGAAACGGCGGATATGGCACAATTACGCATCAGACAGTCTGCTGTGTGAGTTCAGTAGTTTTGGTTGTGTAATAGTTCAAAGAATAAACCATGATTGAGAAGGACACAATATCAGCGAATCATGAATGATATTCATTTTCTTTTTAAGTCAATATTGAGAGCAATGACCAGAGGGTCTCGGCTTTGAAAAAAAAATACCTAGGGTATATCCGATTTTCTCGTGCTGATACCCCTTGATGGTCATCGGCGTACCGACGGTGGTACCAACAATTTGGGTGGTATAAAGCATGACCCGGACTCAATTACACAGTCATAAAGTCTTTGCTGCGACCAGCACTGGAGCACTCGTAATCTTCCACCCACAACACTTGTCGTCGCCCCAGTAATGATGGATGACAAATTCAGATTAGGTAAATAACTAAGGGAACAAGACAACAAAGTACAAACAATGCAGGCAAAGTCGCGGACGTAAAGTACTAGTAGGATTATCTTGGGATTATCCGGTAATCTTCAATCCCTGTTTCGCTTATTGGCGCGCCGAGTCGTACATGCTTCTGCATGTCTCATAGAGAGTGGGCACGGAAGGCCGTTTGAATCAAATGGCGGAACGCTGAACATTAATCTTGCATTAATCACAATCTGCCAGTGGCTCTCCCATTCTACAAGCCGGATCGGGATCGCTACCATCCAGAACGTGGGTACTCGGCGCCGGCACCTTAACCGCCACAGTCTGCCCTCGCCACGCCCCCTTATAGTCCTCCATAAACTCAGTATCAAGTGTATCCCCCTGACTCCCCTCCCCACTCCCACTCCCAACAACTCTCCTGACTCTCAATACTCACAATCGTATTCGACCGCTTCAAACCCCCTTTACCCACCTCCCCATCCACACAACACACAACACACTAACCACCACGCCCGCACCCTCCCCCTTCCACTCCATGCTCAGCACTCTCCCCATCAATAACCCACTCTAACGCCCTCGGCAGCGTCTTCACCGCCTCTCGCATCTTGTCTCACCTGCAGCACCTCAATTATTTCCTCATCGCTGCTGGTCCCCAACACCTCCCGGATCAATGCACACAGATGCGCCATGTCGTGCGCTGCATCCAGCTCGTTCTGCCGCGAGTGTGCAGGGGGAGGATCTCAGAGGTGGGCAGGTGCGACGGGGAGAGGGTTGGAAGGCCTGTGGAGGTGGAGGGATGGAGAGGTAAAGGATAGGTGTGAGACCGGTGGGTGTCCCTTTGTACTTGTGTCGTGATCCAGATTTAGATGGGGAGCTATATGGGAGGCAGGGTGGTAGTGTTCCATGGTCATATCGTTTGGGTAAGGAAGGACGTACACTGAACATGCCAAGGGCATCCCGGTGTCGCACAATGCAATATTGTGGAGGATCTTGTCGCATTTGACGTAGCGCCTGAGGAAGGGGCGGTTGATCTGTTTTTGGAGGAAGATGAATACTAGGGTGAAGGACCTACAGAGCGGGGGTGATGATTAGTTTTGGGCACGGAAAGAGATAATGTGGGCAAAGCGCGTACTCGTCTAGTTATGCGATGGTAATGGCGAGTTCTTTGCTCACACAATCGCTTGCGTCCTTGATTTCCTGGGGGACGGTGTCGACGCGCGTGCTGTGAGGGGGAGGCGTGCTAAACAACCAAACGGTTCACCTGGGTGGATGGTTGGACGGGAGTATGAGGTACACTCGGCGTACGTTGAAGTTGTGTAAGACGTCTCAGATGTTGAGGAGGGTCATAGCTGCACCTTAGGACGCGAATTCGAGGAGCCGATGCCGAGTGTCAAGACTTCGTATGCGACGTAGCTACTGGTAGTAAGTAACGTAATGTTAGTAAACCGCAAGGAAATCAAACATAACCCATTGCAAACGCTGCTTACCCCGCGTCTATGGACCTAAGGCCCCTTCTGTTCAGCGGGCACCGTCTCCTTCTGGGTAATTCCCTTTCCTTATTACGGTCTTCCACACCGACCCATCATTTTCTTTCCAACGCGGCCGAAGGCCGGCCGGAGTTGTCATTTGTTAGGTGAGAAATGCGGAGGGGTTGGGACCGAGAAAATATACTATCAAACACCCGTGTGCCGTGCAAATCGCAGATGGTCGTGTAGCGTAGTTACTAGCCCCATTTACCAAAGCTTTGAGGCCTTTCTTTTCCCTCTGTCGCTTGAGGCTAACCGAGCCTTGTACCGAGCCTTGCAATAATGGTCGCCATTGCAATCATGCAGTTCTTTGCCTCTATTTCGAACCCTTCGCAAATCATATCTTCTGGGCAAGTCTCCACTATAGATGTCATCACAGGCGGATACAATATCGTGAGTATCTGCACGCTCAAACTCACTGATTCCACTCTGTTCCCTTTCGTTCTGCGTGTACCCATCGACGATCCCGAATCACATGCCTGTCTACCACGGTGGCAGACTTCCACAGCCGTCGGGTGCATGCTCTACTGCCAACGCCATTTCCACGAACTTGGCATCCCAACCCCAGAGATCTACGCGTTCAGTGATTCTCCCGGCTCGGAGTTCATAGCCATGGAATACGTGGACGGCGAGGCGTTGGGTGATGCGTGGATGGATTTGTCTTTAACGGAGAAGGAGCGCCTTATCGGGGAAATAGCAGAGATAATGAAGAGGATGAGGTCCAGGAAGTTCAGCGTCATTGGTGGGATTACCCCCGAAGGCCTACCATCGCCGATTGTCGACGGCGTGGATGCTGCTAATGGCAGGGTGTGTGAACAACTTTTCTGTCCATAGGTCGGAGCTGAAATCGCATCCCTAGGCATTACTTGACCAATTTGGATTGTACGACATTGGACCGTTCGTACCTCACAAATTTCTTGACCAATGAACGCTACAGACGGCCCTGTTGCACCCCAGGTATAGCACCCTTCGTGAATGGGCGTTAGCGCGCTTCGACCGCCATATCCACTACTTTGATCAAATGCTTCACCACCAAAGCTTGAAACAGTACGAAGACAAGTTCAATATGGAGATGAAAACTTGGCTTCGCTTATTGACACCAGAAACAGTACTTGAGCGGTTAAAGTCCAAGCGAAACGCGCTTGCAAATGCGAGCCAACTTCCCTTCGACTCCAGTCATCCCTTCGTGCTACGGCACGGTGACTTCCACGGTCGGAACGTTGTCGTAAGGTATAGCGGACACTCATATTGTCTCTTGCTATGCCCGGCAGTAACTCATCTCCCTCAGCCGAACCGCTCCTCATCGCATACTCGCAGTCATCGACTGGGACTTCGGTGGATCCCAAGCATTACCGTTGGCAGACAGAGATTTCGAGGTCATCTCTGATCCAGAAAACATTGCGGAGGCAAAAGAGCAAGAGTACTGGCAGAACAGGTTCGATGATCTCATTGGCAGGTTACCCTTTGACCGCGAGTTGGCACATGTGCAGTTTGCTATGGAATTGGGAACCTTGGAGAAGGAAGAATTCCGGCGGTTGGGACAAAATGAAGCGGACGGCTCGTGAACCAATGTGTACCTCTACAAGTCCGGGCTTTACTCGTGTCATTCGCTCCGCTCTGCCGTTTTTGGTACGCTCGCGGCATGAATGCACTCCTCATTGGCAGGATCCTTCATGCGAATTCGATGCCTGGCCTTAATGTGCGAGTTGCAGTGGTAGAGTTAGTGTGTAAATTGAAACTCTGCTCAATGGTGATCCCACTTAAAATTTGTTTTATTCGTCGTTATTTTTGTGCGAGGACATGTGAGATAAAATTAAAGATCCTAAATATCAAGATTAATGATAATCAAGTAATTAATTGGTTATAAATGAGTGATAGGGAGCCTGTTTTTGACGAGTGTTCGGTTGACGATAGTCATGCCGCCGCGCACCTTTCTTGGTAAGTATTATGGCAACTTTTCTCGACATCAACGGATGGTCAACTGTGATTTACAAGCAAAACATGAAGTGAAATAAAAAACGTATGTATGAATGGACAAATGATAATGATAAACATTGTCTCATAGAAAGCCGTCTCGACCGACATCAAGAAAGAGTAGACATCCTGCACCTGAGTGCACGGAGGAAACCTAAATTTTAAATGAGGTACACGATGCAGGTTGCTGACAGTGCGTACCCTTGCGCCGTGGCGGTATCACCAACACTGCACGGAAGTTGTGACCATGGAAGGGAACGAAATACTCTTGAGAAGCTGACCACGGCCGTAGATTTCATATAATCTAGCGCTGTGCAGCAAATATATCTCAAGTTTGGAGGTAGGCATAACGTCCCTCCAGAGCGGTAACATCTTGTAGCGTTCGGGGTCGCCTTCCTGGGCCCTAGCCGTCAAAGACCACGAGGCTTGTGGGGCCCTCTATCCGGCTGCCGTAATTGTCGACGAAGTCGAGGATGAATAAAGATGTGAAGGGAGTGATGCGTGCCTGGATCCTGCTCGTGCATCGAAACATCTGCGACAGATGTGTATCGGGTGTTTCTTCCTGTGTTTGCCGACAATTAGCGAGGCTTAGAGAGCGATACCGACATTGATATCATATACAGGGATCCCTAGTCTCTTGAATTCACGTTCATTTTGTTTACAGAACTCCTCCATATCGAAGGGCTTAGTAGTTTGGGTCGTAGACGTTGTGGAGGGGAACATTGTGAAGTTGCCAATTGAACGCGTGGTTAAATTCTGATAAGCAAAAGTGAAGAAACAGGACCAAACAGCTACACACAAGGGTGAACGGGCAGCACGTGACAGAGCGCCAGACATACTCATACAAGCGCTTGACTCACAACGTGCCTTTAGCTATGGCTGTACATGTCCGTGCAATATATTCTCCGTCGGGACACTGACTGTTTCTCTGACACCCCCACGCTTCTACTGGCCACCAACTGTTCAACACTCCGAGTCGTTTTCCAGCGATATGCATCAGCTCTTGCAATTACTGTGGGATAAACTTCTACGAGGAAGAAACGGAAATCAACGGTTAGAGTCATGGAACCCCTGTACTTTTACATAGTAAAATTTTGTGAATTCTTACGCTTGACCTCCACGTACTAGATCTGTTCCCTCACAGGCCTCATCCTCGCCACCCCCATGGGGCACCTGGGACCTCGATCCAAAATTCTTTGCTGCTCTTTCGCGTTGGACTCTAGACAACCCCGAAGACTCGCTTGATCGTGTCCTGGAAAGGATCTGTGCCGGGATCGACCTTGGCGGGGACCTACTTCAACTAATACCAGACAGCCCATTCCCCGCTCGTGGCCTTATCGGAGCGTTGGCCCATCTTGTGAAGCTTGGCGCGGTGTGTGGTTCCGATTCAGTACCGTCACTGGAATTACTCAGTTTCCGGGACTACACAGACTATATCGAAGGCCACGACAGATGTTCAAGCATTCGCAAAAGAAATTGTACATTGGGTGGGCGAGGTCAAGTCGGCGTTCGAGCATGGCAATGGTGGTCGCTTCACGTCGAAAACACGGAAAAACCTCATGGAAATGCGGTATGCATGAATTTGTCGATACTGTTGCGAATCATGCATTGAACTGTTTCGCTTACACCCAGTATCCTAATCGACGAGATCTGCAAATGGGCAAGCGCGAGGCTAGTGCGTTTAAATCCTTTTACCTGAGCCTAACCCTATGTTGAAAGATCCTACCCACCCCAGGAGGATGGTCGATGGTCGCGTTTACGACATGGACTATCAATTGCGAAAGAGATTGACGAATTCAAATCGCGGATAACAAAAGCTAGAAATATTTTCATGGTAAGATGAACTTATTTTACTCTTGCATTCGTGCAAGCCAACGTTGTATCTGATAGGACCTCTCGGTGATCAATCTCTCCCAAGGTCAAGATGCCTTATTTCAGAGCATTCGAGATCTTACTGCGATGATTCAACGAACACAAGCTGAGCAGCTTGTGCGTGAAGCTACTTATCTCTCCTATTTACCCTCTAATCAACATTTCAGGAGTCTATCCTTGATGAGTTAGAAGAGCAAAAGCAAGCCGAAGCAAGACGCCAGTTTCTTTCCCAGCTTCTTTCTGCGCGTTCTGTGGCAAATACTGCTTATGATGACCAGGGAAAGCGCCCCTGCGACACTGACACGCGAATCGATATCTTGGCAGACATCAAGAAGTGGGTCTATGACATCTCAGATAGCGCCCAAGGCCTTCTCTGGCTTACTGGGGACCCTGGCTCTGGAAAATCCGCCATCACTGCGTCTATTGCTCGAGAGTGCAAAGACGACGGAATTCTCTGGGCACAGTTCTTTATCAATCGGAATATCGGTAACACGACAAATCCAGCATCATATTTCCCTTCCATTGCCCGTCAGCTTGCTGATCATTCCCCCGAGGTCGCTCTCGCAATTCATGGTGCTCTGAAGGAGCGACCTTCATTGATGGACGATATCTCCCAGCTTCAAGCTGGAAAGCTCTTTATCGAATCTCTCAAAGTTGCGTCATCAACGGATCCTTCGAAACCGGTCGTCGTTATATTTGATGGGCTGGATGAAACAGATACAACGCGCCTCCGTTACACCGCGGAGATATTTTCCAAGGCACTCGTGGATCTTCCCAGCAATGCCAAGGTCTTCATCTCCAGTAGAACCGAGGATGATATTCGAAAACCCTTTTCCGCCACCTTTCACATGAATCATGTCAAGCATATTCACCTCGATACATCTGCCAACTCCTCTATCAGAGATGTTTCTATCTTCTTAGAGAAGAAGATTTCAGAGATAGTCGACCAAAATGAGCTTGATTGGTTACAATGGCCAGGGGAGGAACGGCTGAAGGTGCTATGCAAGCAGGCCTCAGGCCTTTTCATCTGGGCCGTCACAGCTACGAAGTTTATTCAAGAACAGGTCGACACGTGGGGCAAGGAATGTCTCAACGACGTGCTTGATGAGCTTAATACCAAAGGCATGGGTGACGTCAATGTCCTTTACGGCACGATTCTCCGGTTAACACACAAAGGCCAAACGGATCCATGGGCATTTGAGAGGTTTCGACGTATTGTCGGCTGTATTGTCGTCCTCCAAGAGCCTTTATGCCTTGCAGATCTCAAATCCTTACTCAATTTGCGGAAAACTACATCCAGCGAACCGGTTGACATTGAACACTATGTCCGCCGACTCCGCACTGTCCTTGTCGCCGGCGCTGATGTAGTTGATGGCCAGACGGTCCCTCGTCTTCACAAATCCTTCTTCGAGTTCATCACCAGTGAACGCGCCGATCCTCATTTTCGCGTTGATATGGATACATCGAATGGAGAGGTTGTGATACAATGCCTTCGCCAGTTCACTGGTCTGAGCCAGCATGCCACACCCGTGAACGACGCGATCCCAAGCACTCCCGAGAGAGTTGTGGTCACATCGAATCAAGAGCTTGCGATACAACACCATTTTCCTCCCACACTTCGCTACGCTTGCCGATTTTGGACCTCACATTTGCCTCAAGCGGAAGGAACGATGGCAGGCGTAGCTGTAGCAGGTTCAGTCAAGCTTCAGGAGTTGTACTCATTTGCATCCCACGATGGCGTTCAACCCTCATCCGTGAATATCGCTTTTTTGCCTGATAGAAAGCAAATTGTCTCATCCTCGGACGGTATCATTTGTCTTTGGGATGCCGAAAGCGGTATGCGCATGCACGTTGAAAGCCTTCTTGAAGGCCATACCGACAGCGTGCTTTCCGTTGCATTCTCGCCAGATGGAAAGCAAATCATATCAGGCTCATCGGACAAAACCCTTCGCCTTTGGGATACACAAACTGAGCAGCCTATCGGTATACCCTTCAAAGGTCATACCGGCGGTGTAAATTCCGTTGCGTTCTCACCCGATGGGAAGCAAATCATATCGGGCTCATCAGACGAGACGCTTCGCCTTTGGGATGCACAAACTCGGCAGCCCATCGGATTACCCTTCAAAGGCCATACCAGCGGAGTGCGTTCCGTGGCGTTCTCGCCCAACGGTAAACAAATCATATCAGGCTCATCCGGCGGGACACTTCGCCTTTGGGATGCGCAAACTGGACAGCCCACCACATTTCCCTTCAATGGCCATACCAACATTGTCTCTTCCGTTGCGTTTTCGCCAGATGGGAGGGAAATCATATCGGGGTCATTGGATGAGACGCTTCGCCTGTGGGATGCGCAAACTGGCCAGCCTATCGGACCACCCTTCAAGGGCCATACCAGCGGTGTGTGTTCCGTTGCATTCTCGCCCAACGGGAAGCAAATCATATCAGGCTCATCCGGCGGGACAATTCGCCTTTGGGATGCGCAAACTGGCCTGCCCATCGGATTTCCCTTCAATGGCCACACCAACACTGTATTTTCTGTTGCGTTCTCACCAGACGGGGAGCAAATCATATCGGGCTCATCAGACAATACACTACGCCTTTGGGATGCACAAACTGGACAGCCCATCGGATTACCCTTCAAGGGCCATACCAGTGGTGTGCATTCCATTGCATTCTCTCCAGACGGGGAGCAAATCCTATCGGGCTCATCTGACAACACACTTCGCCTTTGGGATATACACACTGGCCAGCCTAATAGATACCCCTTCAGTGGCCACACCAATAAGGTAACGTCTATTGCTCTCTCCCCAGATGGCAGAAATGTTGTGTCTGCCTCCTTGGATGGCACTGTTCGCATTTGGAATGCTCAGACTGGCCGGCTCGTTGGACCGCACCTTGAAGGCGACATCAATGGATTTATTTCCCTCACCTTCTCCCCAGACGGAAGTCGAATCGCCGGACTCTCCCTGGATAGCACAGTCTGTCTTTGGGATGTAGAGAGTTGCGAGCGCCTTTCATTATACTGCAAGAACCACATCAACGAGATGACATCCATAGCTTTTTCGCCAGATGGGAGACAGCTGATGACATTCCGTATTGATGGCACCACCTCCATTTGGGACACAACCAATGGGCAGCCCATGGAACTCTCCCAATCATCTAACATTTCCTTTTTGGGAATCGGCAAGTCCTTCTCCTTTACCATGGAGCAGGGGTGGTGCCATCGCGAAGTTGACGGAACTTTGTTGCAGTGGCTCCCAGCAGATAACTCAGACTTTGGTCTATGGGCATTCATCGATGGTAAGGTTATAAGGAGTGATAGAAATGGATCGACAACCATCATCGAACAGGCGAGGTTTTGCGGAAACGGTTGACTTCAGTTCGGCGTCTTCGTGGTCCTTGTCCATGCCCTCATCACACTCACACCAAAAAGGGAAAATTCATATTCTGTGCTGTGATTCTCGTTGCCGCTAGCGAGGAAAATTTCCCACTGTAGATTCTTTCCTGGCCCTAGGGAAACCTCATTAAAATCCACTGTTTTATTGTCGTTGCTGGAGTGGTAGTAACATCCCACACCCTCTC
>Ga0210383_10005510_pt1 | contig 11104 bp, 9 predicted proteins | sample IncBWC14OmetaG_FD_160072 | JGI IMG/M metagenome (GOLD analysis project Ga0210383, IMG submission 160072) | Forest soil microbial communities from Barre Woods Harvard Forest LTER site, Petersham, Massachusetts, United States - Inc-BW-C-14-O ...
CAGTTAAAAAAATACTAGCAACGACCTACTCAATGATCTATTCCATCGTAAAGTTTGGAAATCCTATTTTGGAGAAGCCGGCAGAACCGGTTACGGTATTTGACGATCAATTGAAGAAATTGGTCGAGGACATGTTTGAGTCCATGTATGAGGCGCACGGAGTCGGCTTGGCGGCGCCGCAGATTGGAATCTCGAAGCGCCTTGCGGTCATCGATGTTACGTTCAAAGAGGATCCCGAGGCTCAATTGGTGCTGGCGAATCCCGAAATTCTGCATACCGAAGGCAAACACACCCAGCCCGAGGGGTGCCTCAGCATTCCCGAGTTTCGTGAGCCGGTGACCCGGGCTCGGAAAGTCACGATTCGTGCCCAGGACGTAAATGGCAAGTGGTATGAAAAAACTGGCGAGGAGTTGCTGGCTCGCGCCTTCCTGCACGAAACCGAGCACCTGCATGGCAAGCTTTACATCAGCCACATCAGCGCGCTGAAACGCGACTTGATTAAACGTAAGATTCGCAAGCTGGTGAAAGCCGGAGAATGGTAAAGATTGAGTAATGAGTGATTTTTTAATCGAGCAATCGAAGTGCCGGAGCAAACCTGATTACTCAATTACAAACTTGCACAATTTCCCAATGGATTCCCTCGTTTTCTGTGGCACGCCTCGTTTTGCGATACCGACGCTGGAAGCGCTGGCTCGTGCAGGATTCCCGGTGGCGCTGGTGGTCACGCAGCCGGATCGGCCTCGTGGACGCGGTCTTGCGCTCGCGCCGTCTCCGGTGAAAGAGTCCGCTCTGGCGCTTCAGTTGCCGGTCATCCAGCCCGAGAGCATCAAGAACAATGACGAATTCCGCGTCCAGCTTACCGCGCTCCAGCCTAAAGCAATTGTTGTGGTTGGCTATGGACGCATTATTCCGCGATGGATGATCGATTTGCCGCGCTTCGGCAACATCAATCTGCACGCATCGCTGTTGCCGAAATATCGCGGAGCAGCTCCTATTCAGTGGGCAATCGCTCGCGGAGAAACTGTTACCGGCGTCACCACCATGCGAATCGACGCGGGCCTCGATACGGGGGACATTCTGCGGCAGAAAGAAATCCCGATCGATCCGGCAGACACGGCTGAAACTCTTGCGCCGAAGCTGGCGGCAATCGGCGCCGACCTCATGGTCGAGACATTACGCGGCTTGGAGGCTGGTACAGTTATGGCGCAGTCGCAGGATCACTCGAAAGCGACGCTCGCGCCAATTCTCAAGAAAGAAGATGGCAGGATTGATTTTCAACTCTCGGCGCGGGAAATCGGCGATCGCCTGCGTGGATTCCAGCCCTGGCCCGGAGCCTTTACTACGTTTCGCGGCAAGAATCTGCACATTTGGAATACAGCTGTGTCGCAGCACTCCATTCCACGCGGAGAACTTCTGCTGGAGGGCGATCATCTGATTGTCGGATGCGAAGCTAGCTCGTTAGAACTACTCGAAGTGCAACCCGAGGGAAAGAAGCACATGGCGGCGCGCGACTTTATTCACGGATATCGTCCCCGAACCGGCGACAAGCTTGGTTTGTAACTGAAGACCGAGAAACGCATGCCCATCTCTCCTGCTCGCGCCGCGGCTTTCGACATTCTGCTTCGCGTTGAAAGCGAGGACTCATACGCCTCGGAGTTGCTGCACGCGTCGCGCTACTCGTCTCTCTCTTCATCCGATCACGGACTCGCGACCGAGTTGGTGATGGGGGTTCTTCGCTGGCGATCTTTGCTGGACAACCGAATTGCCGAACACTCTTCGCAGAAGCTTGCCCGACTCGACGCGGAGGTTCTCACCGCGTTGCGCCTGGCGGCTTATCAATTGTTGTTTCTCGATCGAGTACCTGAGCGAGCAGCCGTGCACGAGAGTGTGGAGTTGGTGAAGCGTGCAAGAAAGCGCTCGGCTGTGCCTTTTGCGAATGCTGTTTTGAGAAAGTTCTCAAGGGTCGGGCGAGCCTACGATGCTCAATCAGCGATGGCTCGCGCCACAACGCCCGCGGAGTTGGCCTCGTCTTCTGCGCAGCCGATTTGGTTAGTGGAACGCTGGATACAACAATTCGGATTCGCGGCTGCGAAACAAGTCTGCGCATACGACCAGCAAATTCCAGAAACCGCCGTCAATGTCTCCAATCCCGCGATCGCCGACGAACTTCGGAGTAACAACATTCAGCTATCTCCGGGGCGGTTACTGGCGTCAGCGTATCGTGTGGTCGCGGGCGATCTTCTTCGCACCCGAGCAGTTCGTGACGGCCGAGTGATGATTCAAGACGAAGGGTCGCAACTGGTTTCGCTGCTTGTCGGCCAGGGCTCGCACATTCTTGACTGTTGCGCCGCGCCCGGAGGGAAGACACGGATTCTCGCACTTCGTAATCCGAATGCCAGCATTGTTGCGACGGATTTGCACCCGCATCGTGCTCAATTACTACGTAGCTTGGTGGCGGTTGACAACGTTCAGGTCATCGCATCTGACGCTCGCGCCCTTCCGATAACTGCGCATTTCGACCGCGTTCTGGCAGACGTGCCCTGCTCTGGTACCGGTACGCTCGCCCGCAATCCTGAAATCAAGTGGCGTCTGAAACTCAAGGATCTCGCGGATCTCCAGGCGCGCCAGTTGGCCATTCTGCAATCGGCAATGCAGCGCGTCGCCTCGGGCGGAAAGCTGGTCTATTCGACTTGCTCGCTCGAGAAAGAAGAAAACTCGGAGGTCGTGGAAAAGGCAATGTCCGTGGACCACTCTTTTCGCATAGTCGATTGCCGGGCTGAATTGGTACGGCTGCGCGCTCAAGGGGACCTGCGATGGGAAGACATCGATTCGCTTGTCACCGGCCCGTACTTAAGGACGATTCCGGGAATGCATCCTTGCGATGGTTTTTTCGCGGCTATCCTGGAGAAAGTCTAGCCACGGATTTGACGGATAAGCTCCCATTGAACCTCCCGAATAATCCGTGTTCATCGGCGTAATCCGTGGCCGGGTTTCAGCGAACTTCGAAGTTGATCGCCGAGCCCACGACGATTCTCGTTCCAGGCGCCGGACTCTGAGAAACAATCACGCTGGCTGGCGTAGGCTCCGGGGAAGGCGCGGGTAGCAGGGGCGCGACGACAGAATCCGCGGGAGTAACGGGCGCCGCCGACGGAAATATACTTACGCTCCCGAGCCGGAACCCCGCGTCCTGCAAAACCAGGGTTACGCCGCCGAGTGCCTGGCCGGTGAAGTTCGGCATCAAGAACGCTTGCGGTGGCGGAGAGTCGGTCGTAAGGAGACTGATCTTGGGCGCCGCGATTCCGCTCGCATTTGGCGGCGGGCTTTGACTCAATACCTGATCAGCGGGTTTATCTCGCATGGCGATTAGGGCGACCGCGCCAACATCCAATCCCCGGCGGAGTATGTTGATTTGCGCGGCGCGCTGGCTTTCGCCGAGCACGTTCGGAATCTCGACCCGCTGTTGGCCCAGACTTTCCGCAACCCGTATTTGCCAGCCGCGCCGCACTTTGGTTTCTGGAGCCGGAAGCTGCGAGAGTATTTTGCCCTCGGGAACGGTCGCGCTGTAGTACTGCCGTTCGACGCTCAGCTGGAAACCGCCGGCGTCGGCAATTCTCCGTGCCTCGGCGGGAGTTTTTCCCACCAGATCGGGGACGGCCACTTCGCGCCCGTGAATGGCAAAGCGCATTGCCGTTAACGCCGACACCAACGCGACTACCAGCAGCACCAGCGTGAGCAAAACGAATCGGAAAAAGGCCTTCATTCCTGCGTCTGATTATAGCCCTCGTAATTGGGCACGCTCCAAGGAGATATTTGGCGCTCGCTCTACACCTATACTGTTGGCATGGCTTCTGAAACGGATCTGGTAGCTCCTCTGCTGCAGTACTGGGGCTACGATTCGTTTCGGCCCTTGCAGGAGCAAATTGTCCGCAGTCTTCTCGCTGCCCGCGACACTTGCGTGGTCATGCCCACCGGCGGTGGCAAGTCGCTTTGTTACCAATTGCCGGCGCTGGTATCGGGAAAAACGGCGGTCGTGATTTCTCCGCTGATCGCGTTGATGCAGGACCAAGCTGCCCAGCTTGCGCAAATGGGAATCCCGGCCGCCGTGCTGAACAGCTCTTTGAGTAGCGAACAACAATCGCTAGTGATGCGGAAGGCACGTGAGGGCGAATACCGGCTGCTCTATCTTTCGCCGGAGCGCCTGGCGCGAGCTGACACCATCGGCTGGCTGCAGCGTGTACCCATCGCGTTCTTCGCCATCGACGAAGCCCATTGCATCTCGGAATGGGGGCACGAATTTCGGCCTGAATACCGCCAACTTAGCAGCCTTCGCGTGCATTTTCCCGATCGCCCGATCGCGGCATTCACGGCGAGCGCAACCCGGCGGGTACGTCACGACATTCTCAATCAGCTGCAACTACGTGATCCGGCGAGATACATTGCCAGCTTTCACCGCGCCAATTTGCGGTATCTGGTGAAGGAATGCGAAGGACGCTCGCAGTCGAACCTGTTGCTCAGTGTTTTGCAAAACCATACGAGTGACAACATCATCGTCTATGCGCCGACCATCGCCAGAGTTGAAGAGACCGTGGATTTCCTGGAGGAGCGCGGGATTCCCGCGATTGCGTATCACGGCAAGATGGAAGCCGACCTTCGCCGGCGCAATCAGGAAAGCTGGATGGCCGACGAAGTGCGCGTGCTGGTGGGTACGATCGCGTTCGGATTAGGCATCAACAAAGCTTCAGTGCGGTCGGTGATTCATCTCTCGTTGCCGAAATCGATCGAGCAGTATTACCAGGAGGCGGGACGCGCCGGACGAGATGGGCTTCCCGCGAACTGCGTTCTACTGTGGCAAAAGCGCGATGTCGGCCTGCTGGCGCACTTTATCGGGCAAGTGAGCGATCCCGCCGAGAAAGAGCGCGCTTGGCAGCGGTACCACACGATTCGTCGTTTTGTTGAGTCGAAGGATTGCCGGCATCGGCAGATTTGTTTGCATTTTGGAGAAACCCCAAGGTGGACGGAGTGCGGCGCCTGTGATATTTGCAGCGGTGTGCCGGATTGGCTGGCGGACGTCGCCGCGACGAAGCGAAAAAGGTCTGCGTCGGTTTCCAGCTCAGGTTTCGCGAAGCGAGAAGATCCGGCTACGGCTGATGTCGATCCGGAGTTGCGCGAATATCTTCGCCAATGGCGCAGCGCCGTCGCAGCCGAAGAAAGCGTCGCCGCTTTCGTGGTCATGCACGACACTTCGTTGGCCGAGATCTGCCGCAAGCGGCCGGCATCGCTGGTGGCGATTCGCGGAATCTCTGGATTCGGCGAGCGCAAAACCGAGCGCTACGGAAAGCAAATCCTGGATGCGCTGGAGCGTTTTCGCGGAGGCGCGCGCGCCCCAGTGCTGATGAGCAAAGTGTCGAAGCCTGCGGAAGAAACCATTCGACTGCTGGCAGAAGGCCACTCCTTCGAGGAGATCGCAAAGCTTCGCGGCCGCCAACTCAAGTCCGTGATCGATCTGGTAGCCGGTCTGGTGGAAAAGGGAGAACTGCAATTTCAGGACACGTGGATTGAGGAAAGCAAGCGCATCGTTATCGAAGAAGCCTGCTCGCGTTTGGGAATGGAGTTGCTCAAGCCGCTTAAAGAAGCGCTGCCAACCGAGATTACTTACGAAGAAATCCGGTTGGTTGCGGCACGGCAACGACGACAGCAACAGAAAACCGCGTAGCTCCGGACGCCTCGTCCGGGCACGTTGGAAGCCAAAGCTGGTTTATGATGGTCTGCTGCATACGAGACTTATCTATGAGCGCTCCGACGATTCCCGCAGAGAAAACTCGACTAACCCGCCAAGAAATCAATCGCAAACAGAAAGAATACATCTTTCCTTCGGTCACAACTTATTACTCCGATCCGCTCCCCATGGACCATGGCGTTATGCAGCACGTGTGGGACGTTGAGGGCAAAAAGTATCTCGATTTCTTCGGCGGCATCGTGACCATTAGTGTGGGCCACTGCAATCCGCGCGTTACCTCGCAAACCAAAGCGCAGATCGACAGGTTGCAGCATGTTTCGACCTGTTTCCCCAATGAGCCGATGGTGAATCTTGCGGAAAAGCTGGCGCAGATTACACCCGGTGCTTTGAAGAAGTCTTACTTCACCAACAGCGGCACTGAAGCCAACGAAACCGCAATCCAGATGGCACGCATGCACACGGGGAACTTCGAAGTGGTCGCGCTGCGCCACGGATACAGCGGCCGCTCGAATCTGGCGCGCGGACTCAACGGCATGAACACCTGGCGCCGCGGCACGATCGAAGTTGGTATCGTTCACGCCATAAATCCGTATTGCTATCGTTGCCCGCTGGGATTGAAGTATCCCGACTGCGAAGTTGCCTGTGCGAAGGACATTGAGAACACGATTCAGTTCTCGACTTCCGGGCGCATTGCGGCGTTTCTGGCCGAGCCCATCCAGGGCGTCGGCGGTTTCATCACGCCACCCAAAGAATATTTCAAACTTGCGTTTAACATTATTAAGCAATATGGCGGCGACTTTATCGCCGATGAAGTCCAGACCGGGTGGGGACGCACTGGGCGTAAATGGTTCGGCATCGAGCATTGGGAAGTCGAGCCCGACATGATTACTTCGGCGAAGGGCATGGGAAACGGCGTGCCCGTTGGGCTGACGGTTGCCAAGCCTGAGATCGCCGATTCATTTCAGGGACTGACGATCTCGACTTTTGGCGGAAATCCCGTTACTTGTGCAACTGCAAAAGCCGTCATTGACGTCATCGAAGAAGATGACCTGCGAACCAATGCTGCCGAGGTTGGCGGCTACTTCCGCAAGAGACTGGAAGAACTGCAGCAGAAGCATCCACTGATCGGCGACGTCCGCGGAATGGGTCTGATGCAGGCGCTCGAGCTGGTCGAAGACCGCGCTACCAAGCAGCCATCGCCCACGGGCACGAACGCACTGATGGAAGAAGCGCGCAAACGCGGACTGCTGATCGGCAAGGGCGGTTTTTACGGCAACGTCATCCGCATGTCTCCGCCACTGAATATTTCTAAAGCGGACGTGGACGAAGCAGTGCGAATATTGGACGAGAGCTTCGCGGCGGTTAAGAAGTAATCGTACGCCAGGCATGGATTGCACCGAGCGAAGAGCTGTTAGTGCGATTCTTCGGCTGCTGGTGCGGTATCTGAAGTATCCACTTTTTCCGCCACGGGCTTGGGCGGCAGCTCAGGCATCGGCTGAAAATCTCCGGGGTCTTTTCCAGCTAGCGCAATTTTCATGAAATCCATCCAGATGGGAAGCGCCGCGCGTGCGCCGCTTTCCTTCGGGCCCAACGTTTTCTTTTCGTCGTAGCCGATCCAAACTCCGGTCGTGATCGAAGGTGAAAATCCAATAAACCAGGCGTCGGTGAAATCGTTGGTCGTGCCGGTCTTGCCCGCCAGCGGATACTTCATGCTTGCCGCGGCAATTCCCGTTCCATGTAAGACAACCTCCCGCAGCATGAAAGTCATGATGCGTGCGGTGCGAGCGCTGATCACGTCTTTCACATCCGGGAAATCTTCTTCCAGCACGCGGCCTTCGTAGTCTTCCACCTTAGTGATGTAGCGCGGCAAGATGCGAACACCGTCGTTGGGAAAAACGCTGAAGGCAGACGTTTGCTCGAAGAGCGTAACTTCGGCCGCGCCCAGCGCCACGGGCAGGTAGGCTGGGATGTTGGAGGTAATTCCAAAGCGATGGGCGTAATCGATTACGGTTCTGATTCCGATGCGATCCGCAACCTTCAACGCCGGAATGTTGCGCGACTGCGCCAGCGCCCGCCGCAAAGTAATCGTACCTTCGAACTTGTCATCGTAGTTGTGCGGAATATAGGGGCCGGAGACAGTCTGAAAAGTGACGGGCGAATCGACGACCAAATCGTCAGGGCGAGCTCCCTGATCGATTGCCGCGGTGTACACGTACGGTTTGAATGACGATCCCACTTGCCGGAGCGCCTGCGTAGCGCGGTCGAATTTGGACAGTTCAAAGTCGCGCCCGCCAACCATAGCTTTGATTTCGCCGGTCGCGTTGTCGATTGCGAGCAACGCGCCTTGCGTTCCTGAATCCTGCTCCAGCGTCGCTCGCGTTTTGCCCTCGTTGCTCAGGGCGACAATTTTCAGATAGACGATGTCTCCCGGCTTCAGAATGTCGGGTAGCTTTTGGTGGGTCCAGGCGGCATCGGCCGGCAGGAGGTTTCCCGTATACCGGCCGAATTTGAATGTGGCCGATCCAGGCGCGACCGCTGTAATCAGAGCGTGGATGTAGCCGTTGACTTCGGGTTCCTCGTCCCAATCGGGATGTTGAAAGCTGGTGAGAGGTACGCCCGCCACTAAGACGTTTTCCAGATGATTCTTCCAGCCATGACGGCGCTCGTAGACGGCCAAGCCGTCGAGTACAGCCTGATTCGCGGCCCGCTGCAGGTCCATGTCGAGCGAAGTGTAAACGCGCAGCCCGCCTTCGTGAACCTGATCGCTGCCGTATTTGTTTTCCAGATAGCGACGAATCTCCTCGACGAAATACGGCGCCAGCGAATTGGGATCGTGCTGCAGTTTCAGGTCGATCGGTTTATTCCGCGCCTCAACCGCCTGCCGCGCCGTGATCTTTCCATCCTCGAGCATGCCGTTGATGACCAGATTGCGGCGACGGATCGCCCGGTCGGGGTGATTGATGGGGGAATAGAATTGCGGGGCTTTCGGCATTCCCGCGAGCAGTGCAGCTTCTTCGAGCGTAAGCTGCTTTGCTGGCTTGCCGAAATAATATTCCGATGCGGCTTCGAAACCGTACACTCCGTGCCCGAGAAAGATCTGGTTGGCGTAGAGCGTAAAGATCTGTTCCTTGGTGAACCGTCGCTCAATCTGAATCGCGAGCAAGGCTTCCTCGATTTTGCGGTGAAAGGATCGGTCCGGCGAAAGAAAAAGATTTCGTGCGAGTTGCATGGTCAGAGTCGAGCCGCCCTGAACTTTCCCGCCGGATTCGATGTCTCGATACGCCGCCCCCGCAATTCGCCACACGTTGATGCCCCAGTGACGATAGAAGTCCTTGTCTTCGATCGAAATTAAGGCATCGCGCAACACCTGCGGATAGTCGTTATAAGCCGCGACTACTCGTCTTTGCAGTGCGAACGAGCCGATGATGCGGCCCTGTCCGTCGTACAGTTCGGTGATGGAGTTGGGACGGTAATGTTCCAACTCTTCGACCTGAGGAAGATCGGTGGAATAAACCAGCAACAATCCGGCGGTAGCGCCGACGAGAGCCGCCACTAGCACCAGAAGGCCGAAGAGGACGCGGCCTACTAACTTCCGTCCCGCGACCTCAGCCGGCGGAAGGTCTTGATAGATGACCTTCATTGGAATTGAAATCAGAATAGCATGGGAGCTTTTGGCTCTCGGCCTTTAGCGAAAGCCAAGCGATAAAGGGCAAGACTTTTCTTACGGATACAGCGTCAGAAACTTTTCCCAGAGGATCAAGGCCGATGCGTTGTGCGCGTCGAGTGCGGTGACGCCCGCTTGGACGGCTGACGGGTCGTGCAGCAACCCGACCGCCCTGTTGGCGATGTCGGTGGCATCGTCGGTCGCAGCCTGCCAGTTCCGCGGCGCCCACGCGATGGCGTCCGAGACCACCGAAGCCACGCCCTGCGCGATCCCGTCGGCGGTCACCATGTTGAAGCCTTCGGTGTAGGAAGGCTGCAGCAGCAGATCCATCGAGCCCACGGTTTGCAGGAACTGCGGCCACGATTGCCAGTTGCGCTCGACCACCTTGGCGCGCGGCACATTCAGATACATTTGCTGAATCGCGGCCACGATCGTCTGTCCGCCTCCTTCGTGCCGGCCGCCAGAGATCCAGAACTCGAGATCAGTTACCCGCAGGCGCTGGCCCACTTCAAGCGCAGCGGCCGCGGCGGTGAGGACGTTTTTGTACGGACGAATGGCGCAGAAACATCCCAGGCGCAGCGTGCCTCGTTGCCACATCGGGCGGGCTCGAGGGAATCCATGGGATACATATTCGGCAGCAGCGTCATGGCGGTGTTGTAGGTCGCCTGCCACCAGGTTTGGAAGCGCTGCGAGTTTCCGGCGACGTGGAAGTTCGGACAACCCTGCCCGAGTTCCGCGCCCTGGCGCAACAGTTCAATGGCGCGGGGATCTGCTTGCAGGAATCCGATATTGCTGTGGCTGACCACGACAATTTCCAGGTCAGGATTTTGCGAAGTCAAACTTGCGAGGTTTGCCGTTGGTATCCAGGGCGCGCTAATAACCAGATGAGAAAGTGGGACGTGATGCGCCAGCGTTCGCGCCTGCTGTTCCGCCTTCATCAGAGTCTGCAAGTCAGCGAACGAATTAATCGGCCAGATTTCGACAATGTATCCGGCAGCGCGTAAAGCTTTGGCGTTCTGGGTCGCGCTGACTCCGAGGCCGATGTGGCTCACATTTTGGGATGCGGCGAAGTTCTTATAGGCGATGGCCAGCCTTGGTATGTGGTGCTGCACTCTTAGCATAGGAGGAACCTTTCACTGAAGCGGACGCGGGTGCCTTGACCGCGAGCGGGTTGCCTTTGGAATCGAGACGAACGCCTGCCTTAGAGTGGGGCGACTCTTTGAGGCTCGATTGGATTTTTATGGGATTGTGGAGAACAGCGATCCGAAGCTTGCTTTTACTCTCTATATCTATTGTGACACATTTGAGGGGGTAAATAGGCTATGGTTTCGAACTTTATTTTATGAATGGAATCAGCAGGTTAAGGGGAAATAGGCCTCTCAGGGGGCTTGACAAGATTTTTCCCAAAACGGGATTTAGAGGCAAAAATCAAATGGGAACGGCCTAGGGCGGCTGTCCCCATGCAATCTCTCGACGTGGTCTTAGCTAGCTCGGCTTTTCAGGACTTCAACCGCCTTTTGCATTTGCTGGTCGGGCTGTGCCGGTTGAACCTTCTTGGTGGTGTCATCTGCGGGCGTGGCGTTCTCGTCTTCGTCCGGAACTGGCCCGTCTTCGTCGGTGTCAGCGACCAGCACATTCGGCGTTACCGCGGTGTCCTGGATGGCTTTTCCGCTAGGGGTGTAATACTTGGCTACCGAGAGAAT
>Ga0210383_10005511_pt1 | contig 11103 bp, 21 predicted proteins | sample IncBWC14OmetaG_FD_160072 | JGI IMG/M metagenome (GOLD analysis project Ga0210383, IMG submission 160072) | Forest soil microbial communities from Barre Woods Harvard Forest LTER site, Petersham, Massachusetts, United States - Inc-BW-C-14-O ...
GTCTGATACTTTGAGGATGTTGTCTCAGTGTGAGGATAAGTATTATTCATTTTGTGGTTTCTAATGCCTATCTATGAGTAGGTGCTGGACTATGTGATCCTAATAAGAAACCTAGCTATTGTAGCAATGAGTGAGTCTTCCCACGTTTCAACATTTTTGTCACTGATGTGTCCTCCATCCAGGTGTCGTAAGTTCCCCATAATATCCCGCTTTTACTGACCTGACGTCACACGCCTATCAATCAATCCATTCATCCATTCTTTCCCCGCATCTATCGTTTCCTACCTCAGAATGAGCCGTACGTCCTCTCTTTCTGGCGCTACTAAACCGCTCCACATGAAAGTCTAACCTTCACTTCTCCCTACCCCAGCATATAAAGGACTGGAAAACCCACAAACCCTTCTGCAGACCCAATGCCCAGTCCACCACCGTTGAAGACGACACTTCCACCCCTGCTGTCACAACCAAACATGGTGCTCTTAGTATCCCGATCACGCTGGGCCCGAATGGTAAGAAGATGATGTTGTGTTCGTCGACTATGAGCGCAACGATGTTGAAGGAAATTAAAGAGCATCGGAGCGGTGGAGTGGGAGCCCTTCCGCAAGTGGGTCTGTTGAGTATGCTAGTAACTTTACGGAGAAGTTGATTCAACTGAGAAAGAGTGCACGTGTATATTTATGGAGGTATCCATCTTCCTTCCTAAAGTAATTAACCTAAAAACCGTCTTCTTCACTTCAGAGATATGTCGTATAGGTAATAAAGAGTATCGGGGATGTCATGGAAAGTAAGGATGAGTGAAAAGATAGTTGTTGGAAAATAATCTTAGATTTTTTGTTTTGGGTATTCCCTTGGCTTGAACCTGAATCCCGGGTTCGTCTCATCTACAAACGCCCAAGTGGCCCGCTCCTTCCATCCCTTATCCTTCCAAGCATTCAGATCTGCGGGGAACATTTCAAGCACGTGATGCAAACTTGGATCGTGGGCGATGAGAACAAATACATCTGCACTGGCGTCAAATGCAAGCAGTTTATTCAAAGACTCGCGAGCTGTGGCGGGGTCGGCGTAGGCTGAAGGGCCTTCGGGAATGGTGAGGAGAGGGGATGTACGGGCCACAAGATTGAAACCCTCTTCAAACTTTGGCGACGAGGTAGGGAAGTGCTCCGTGGAAATGGAGTGTCGAGCGGCAGCAAGGAGAGCGCCGGGGCATGGGAAATGTTCGTGAAGCGATGAGGTCGGGCGGAGTTGACCTGGATGGTGACAAGTGTCCCCACCAAGGAAAATGAAGGTGGTCGGCGTGGTGCGAGCGAGGGCTGCCATATGTCCGGGAAGGTGCTGTATGTGCGTGATGATCAGAAAGAAAGCAGACTGAGTTACTTCAAGTTGGGACGTACGCCGGGTACGTTGAGGAGGTAGAAACTTCCGTCTCTGAAGTAGTCGTAGGCTTGGAAGCCACCGATGGTGAGCGTGTTGTCAGTGAATGTTAATTCCGTTACTTTGCGTCCCCTGTCGTGAAAGTTGTATTCTCTTGTAAGTCAAAATGTCAATGGACTTACTTGAAGTCACTCTCGAGTAGGAGGGCATCCTTATGTTCGGGATAGACCTTCCTATCAGTTCCCGGGCCAATGATAAGCTCAGTATTCGAAGGAAAAGTCGACATGTCGCCTATAACTATGTCAGAAAACTGAACAATGTCCAATCGATAATTGACAAGCTCCACCTATATGGTCCATATGCGAGTGGCTATCGCAAAGGAGATTACCATCAGCTGGACGCCAAGCGTGAAGGTCAGAGCCAAATTACCTCCAAATAACAGCATTCACTGTTTCGAGAGGCACGCCTGCTTCTTTCAAACGATCGGCTATGTCGTTTTCAACTGTGATCTTGAAAGTACCACTCGTAAACATGGGGGCGAGGGCAGGGGAGAAATTCTCCGTGTCCTTGCGAATACCGAGGTCGAACATGAGGCGCTGCTTAGTTGCCGGGTGCTCTACAAAGAAAGCAAACACCGGGCAAGACATATTTTCGTGGCCAGGTAGCACAGGGTGGAGAAACTGGGCTGCAGGAGCAACACTTCCTGGCTCCGCGACATCAATGACGTGAACTTTGACTGTTGCAGTAGAATGGGGGATAGTTAACGATGCCATGATGGCCTAATAGCCTATGATTCGGAGAGCCTCAGCGACGACTTTATACGACTTGGAACCCTTGCCTAGTCTCCCACAGGTCGTAGTAGTTACTCCGCTTGGTTGCTGAACAACTTTGTATAATCAGATGTAAAATGATTAATATTTTAGCCGGCTGACCAATTGGCTGAATAAGATTCCAGAAACATCAGCCGAGCTGCAGAACGTCGCTGTTTGATCCCACTGCGATACCCGACCGGAGGTGGCGTACGGAAGTCCAAAATTTGTTATGTTCAAAACCCTTGTTCAACTTGAACTTGACAGCTGGTTAAAAAACTCGTTTCCTAGAAAAATCACAACCAAGTGCTGTGCTATGCTGTAAGCCAAACCTAGCCAAAACGGGGACTTGGCGAAGACAACGGTAACTACGGCGCTGCCAGTGGCGCTTTACAACATCCGGGGAATAAAACCGAACATGAAGCACGTGCTGATATGATGTCATCTCATCCATTTTAGGTAAAGCGCCGGCGCCGATTCACTGTCATGTCTTTGCCGAGTCCCTGTTTTGGTTAGGTTTGGCTTACAGCATAGCACTTTGTTGCCATTTTTCCAGGAAACATCTACGGTTTTTTAATCAGCTGGAAGCTGGACAATCCAAAACGATCTCGATTGGTAATCCTGGGGCTTGAGCTTGTTTGGAACCCCGACGTTACCAATACCATATATAGCATATCCAAGGCTATTTTAGGCTCAGTCAGATATTCGTGCAGACAGCTCAAGGAGTTTACTAATGCCAATGAAATAACATACGTCTCCCTCTGCATATACATACCTTGACACCCCTCCTTCTAGTCTCATCCCAAATCATGATATGTCACTACCTTAGACTAACAAATCTACCCTCACGATAACTTAAGCCTTCTCTTCGGTTCCCACAACTTCCTTACCCACAACTTCACCCGACCAACCATCCCTGTTCCATTCTCAGGCAGCTGAGAAAATACAATCTCCTGTCTTTTCAACTCAAGATGTCCGCTCTTCTCGGCAAGAGCAACCCCTGGGACCTGCATGCGAACGGGACGACGACAAATCATGTCAGGAAGGAGCAGTGGCCGACGACCAGCGGAGCCGAATGATGTTGCTGAATAAGACTTCTTCGTCAAGAGGTTCCGGAGAAACCTGATGAAAGGCTTGTGTCCAACGAGAGCAACTTTGTTGTAATCGACGGCTTTAGCATCTGCTGGTATCTTAGCGCGCGAGTTGAACGTGAACTTTGGGAAGGGGTCGTTGGTGGCATCGTATGAACCACCTTGCGCGATGTTGGTGTCCATCCGTGCGATGTTGGGCACCGCGAGGATGAATGGCTTCCAAGGCGCCTTGATTCCACGTTTCGCGACCTTTTCCCAGATACTGCAAACGACTACGATATGAGTTTCTGCTCCCAATGAACATAACCATTCGGAAGGTAAAATACCCACATTCCATTGAAATAAGGGTGTGTTTTGATCTCTTCCAGTGTCGGTCTATCTCGGGGATTCTTGGCGAGAACTGCTTGGAGGAAATCTTGCGTAACGGAATCGATGTTGTCCTTAACGTCAAAAAGTAGGGCATCATTGGCTATGCTGGAGGCCATCTCGTTTGTATCCCGAGCGTCTACGCCGAAGGGCATCTATAACGAGAGAAAGAAAAGTGTACAGTTATTTCCGGGCTTTCAAGAGCTACCACTGACCCTATTCGTGAGCATTCTATAAAGGGTAACACCCATGCCCCAAAAGTCGACACCGAACGAATAGTCCTCTCCGTAGTGTTGCTCTGGGGACATGTAATATGGTGTCCCACACACCTTATTCGTTGAATACGCCGGCTTCTCATCTCTATCGGGTTTGAGGAACGACCCGGAATCGCTGTCGTTGTCGACGTCGAAGCTCATCCAACTGACATTCCTGACGAGAGCTCCCTGTCCCCCTTTACCTTGCGCAAAGTCGAAGATCTCGGAGAAGCCGAAGTCGCCCAGGACAATGTGGCCATCTGCGCGAAAGAATATATTGCCAGGTTTGACGTCCCGGTGGATGACATTCTTGTTGTGGAGGGTTTCGAGGGCCACAATCTGGAAAGAGAAATCGCGTGGACAGAGGAAGGCAGCGAAGGATGGGTAATTTTATTTACCAACTCAGCAGCATAGAAACGAGCACGGGGCCCTTCAAACTTCCTGCATCTCATCATCTCAAACGCCATGTCACCGCCAGGGAAGTAGGTCTGTCAGACACCAGAATCAGGCATAAGGAGGCTGACACTTGCAGAAAAGCGTACCATGGCGAGATAGAAATTCACCTCGTCATGCCAACTTGCGACCAAGGGCGGAAAGAAGTCTTCCCCCGATTCGGATACCTCGGACTGAATGCGCTGTTCACGCATGATGTTCTCGATCGACGTCGGGGTATGACATTGTTTGGTAATGACTTTGAGAGCGAGAAGTTCTGAGGTAAGCTTGTCTCTGACCAGGTAAACTTTACCACTCCCGCCGAATCCAAGGAGTTTTAGTATGTCAAAGTCGGCTAACTTCATGCAGCGAGCGACGGTAAGGGTGTTGACAGACGTAGATGAGGTATGATAAGCGGCCGAGTAGCTATCTGATTGCTTGCTGGTGAGGGTGTAAGAGGCCATGGTGGGGAAGGGGAACTGTCGCGACATATTCCATCAGCATATAGGCTAAGATGAGAAAAAAGCCAGACATACAGTTTCAGGGGATTGTCCAAACAATAAAGACTTGATAGATTTACCGGAGAGCATGTTGAGAACAAATTAACAAAGGATATTATTACGGGTGAGGTGCGCAAAGGAAAACAGAAGCTGAGGTCGAAGGAGGTTGTGAACGAGGTTGAACGAAGTCTGTGAGTTTGACATTCTGTCTGCCGCTCCAGTGAAATAGACATTTTGATATAGACTGGTGGATACGAGATTCCTGTAAGCCACTTTTTCGAGAGTAGACGGCGTATTGACCAAGCTCAGTTGTCAGCACATCGTCAGTGGTGGGCGCAGAGGTCATGCCGTGCGATTTATTTGCCACGACACGTGAGTGGTAGGTTCTTTCTCCGGGCTCCCATCAAACTTCTCTTCGGAGTCCCTGCAATTCATCTTCCGGTCTTACGTTGGCCCACAATTGCCTCAAACATTTTACAGACATTTTATGGCCAAAGTGGCAACGGAAATCTCGCACCAGCTTCCTCGATATAAACAGTAGAATGCCAGTGTTTCAAGTTGGTGTCGTCCAAGTCACCTGCCCAGGCGTTTACGCTGGGAAGAAGACCACGATACATCGATGACTACACTGACAGAGACCTAGGAGTTCCAGCCAGTCCGAGAAACTGTTGGCAATGCGAAGTACCAATGCAGATTACGCGCATCAAGGACCACCTGCTTGACATGTGTTTCAGCTGTAACAATTTTCCTTGTATCTTCCGGTCGTTTCTGATCGAATGATGGTCGATTTCTTATGTACTTGTTGGTTTTCCTGTAATAATAGGCGAAGCTGAAGAGCGAAATGGCTGTCGTCCCAGAATGGCAAAATTTTATGTAATTAAGTTTCACCTGCATCGACCACCTGTGAGACAGCATTAGTTCCATAAGCTCTCTGGCGTACAATACCCAGGTCGTTCTTTTCTAGCATGGGTTGGCTGGCTTCGCTGTTTTCATCTGACAGCTCGCAAAGTTCTCGAAAAGGCCAGGCTATGTCTTCAACACATGAAGCCTTCTCGATCCCAACCTCGTCACCCATCTTGACCGCTCATCCAGACGCCTTTAATCCAGACGGACTCGGCACTCCTGATGCAGATTCCGCTATGAGCCCATCGTATACCTACCCGCCCAAGGGCTCAGGTTCTTATGGCTATATGCCAACACCGTAAGAACCAGTTTGCTTAGCGTGGCCAGTCATACTTATGATTTCAACCTTTCAGTGCCCGGTCACATTCACAACCAGTATCTCTACTTCCGACGCACCATGATTCTCTTCACACACCTCTCCCTCCGCCTTCTGCTTACCCACCTTTGTCGCATACGTGGAATCGTATCCGCACTTGGCTGACCCGTGAATATCCCGAACTCGGAGATACCCTAAATTATGGCCTTCTCCCGCAGGATCTTGCTCAGATAGAAATGCAGTTCGGATTCGCCCTTCCCGCTGTCGTTCGGCAATCTTATCTCGTCGTTGATGGCCAAGAAGCCGAGTCTGCAGCGGGTTGCTCAGAGGGTCTATTCTTCGGATTAACATTATTGCCTCTCGAGGATGTGTTAGAAGAGTGGAGGTTTTGGAGAGAAGTTGATGATGATCCTACGACAGGCGCAAATTTACGGTTGCGGGATATGATGCAGTCCATACCTCCTCAATGGGTTCGAAAGGACTATTCACAAAGAGGATGGATCCCTCTCATCGCAGATAAGGCTGGCAACTATATTGGTATTGATCTCAATCCTGGAAAAGGCGGAGCTGTTGGACAAGTCATTGTTTTTGGCCGCGACTTCGACACAAAGGTGGTGCTGTGGAAAGGAGATGGTCCCGCAGGTTGGGCGACTTGGTTGGCTAGCTTCGTGGAAGAATTGGAGAGTGGAGAGGGCTATGAAATTGGCTTGGGGAATGATGCGAGCGAAGGGAGTGAGGATGATGTCGGCTTCGAAAGTTATTTCTATGACGGGAGTGGACGTGGCCAAGGCGACGGAGGTGGTGATTCTGGGACCGGCGGTGGGTTGCGTTTGACTGGAGAGTATAGAGGCTGGAGTGTGTTGGAGGCGTGGGCGGACCGGAGTGTCAGAAAGTGGTATGAAGCAGGTGTGATCCCTGATTCTCCATCTTTGCCTGAGGAAAACTTTAAGGGCAAGGTCAGATACATTCATTGAATAACCCGTACTCCCATTCTCATCTCATTTACAGACAACAGAAAACGTTGGTCTAGGCGTTCTGGACCTCACGTCAGATTCTGACGCCCCAGTTCCCATGCCGGTTCTTACTGATGTCAATGAGCCTATCCCCGTTCCCGTCGCTTCCGCCCTAGACAATGTGACCAATAAATCCCGGCTACACCCATCAAGTCTACCAACCATCTCCGTCACCAAACCTCCGGCACCTCTACCTGTTGAGCTGCCAACGCCACACGACATCGAGGCGTTACCTTCTCCACTACATTCAAACCATCCTTCGTTTAATGACTTGGAATCAGGCCGCAGCCGTGGGATGCGGGAGATATCACGCGAACAGGACGCTGGGCTAGTTTCTTCCTCGAGAAGACAGCCCCAGTCACAACTCCCAACTCGCCATGCAAACGCGAATGCTAGTAGTTCCTCGCTCGCCACCTCAGTGCCTCTACCAATGTCCCCACTTGCGAATCCATCAACTGAATCGGCCCAACGGTTGTCGCCATCCCCAGACATTCCGGATCTCCTCGTGGATTCGGCTCCGGCGCTGGAAACGACCCCCATCAATCCGTCCTCACCCTTGACCCCCCCACTGAAAGACATCCCTGCTATGGAACCGGAACACCTGGTCGACCCCTCGGATATCGTTAATTCAGAGGACGCTCTAGAGCCTGTTGTTGAAGGTGAAGTTGATCCGGATGTGACCATCCGGTTGGTCGGTGGTGGAGGCACCGCAGGGATCGTGGACGGAGTCCCCCCACCTTCAGATGAGGAGATCTTTGCTACCAGCAGCGAACCCGATCTTACAGATGTCGCCTCAGACCCGAGCACGAAGATGGAGAAGAAGCATAAGAAGACGAAGAGTGGTTTGGCTGGGCTTAAAAAGCTGGGACATCTCGGGGGATTGCGGAAAAAGGACTCGAGTAGCAGCGTGAAGGATACGGCATCAGCTTCGAGCTTGAACTGACGATGGGAGGCGTATGTTTCTCCGATGTTTGCAGGCGTCGTGCTTTTTGAGATCTTCGGACACCACACTTCGGCATTGACATTCACTCCGCCAATTTTCAGTAACCACCCGTTTAATCGCTCATCTCCATACCGTCATTGATGTACCTTTGCATTCTCTTTCTTTTATACCCGTACCCACAATCCAATATTGCTTTGATTCATAACAGCTCTGAGCTCACCTTAAAGTGTGACCAGGGTTTCGTGCACGTGATCATGTTACACGTAAAATAAACCGAATTCGTCGCGTGTTGTTTGAGCGTTCAACTTCAGGGCACGCCCTCAGGCTTGTCTACGCATCGACACGATGACCTCGTTAACTTCTCTGTTTTTGCATCCCTTGCTTACCCTTCACCCTTGGTTCGACGATGATAATGAACAGAACGGAATTGATGTGGTCTATCCACTCACCCTCTTCGTAGGCTTTGGAATTTGGCTCGTGTTCAGCCGATACCAGAAGGCGCACAATAGTGCCTTACCATTTACCTGGTCTGCTGAAGCAGTACGCCCAACCTTATTTCACCAAGCACCGTCCTTATTTTAACCTTGGAATCATTCATGCTAGCCTGCGGACACAACATGGGAGTCCGTCCCTATCCCGAATGCCAATCTCAAATCTCACAAGGATGACCCGGAGCTCATGCCCCACATGAATGTTGATCGGGAGTACATTACCAGTTTTGACCCAGCCACTGGTTTACACATCGGAACATTTGTTGCGGATAACGAAGAAGAAATTCAACGGAAAATCGCGCGTGCCGCTGATGCACAGAAAGATTGGCGCAAGACGACTTTTTCTCAGCGGAGACGCGTCATTAAGAGCTTGATGAAATGGCTTGTCGAGAATCAAGAAGTCTGTGCGAGAGTCGCCTGTCGTGATACAGGAAAGACCTGTAAGTTGTCAGGATTATTCAATTCTGATTATTGAATGCCGATGAATCTTAGTAATTGACGCTGCACTCGGCGAGATCATCACAACATGCTCCAAGATGGAATGGTTGATTGCTCGCGGCGAAAGAGCCTTGAAACCCGAGAATAGAGCAAGCAACTTGATTCTTAGTTACAAGAAGTCACAGGTCCACTACGAGCCTTTGGGAGTAGTAGCGGGCATCGTCTCTTGGAACTATCGTGAGGAATTTCCTTGATATCCCAAATCACACTGGCTCAGCTAAAGTTCCATCGCCTAGCTTTACATAATGCCTGGTCACCAATTCTAGCTGCTATTTTTGCTGGAAATGGCATTGTACTGAAATGTTCTGAAAATGTTGTCTGGTCTACCACCTGGTTTGTTGGTGCCATTACAGAATGTCTTCGTGTCTGTGGTCATAATCCAGAGCTCGTGCAGGTGAGCGGTTTTGTCTCTTCCCGAGTATTCGGTTCATAGAAAAACCACAGGTAGTTTGTTGTTGGCCTGAACAAGCAGAAGCCCTAACAAAATCGCCCCTTATCAAACACATCACTTTCATTGGATCAGAAGAAGTGGGTCGCAAGGTACTTGTCTTCTCTTCCATCTTCATATTGCAACTTTTGAGCGTGTTTCCAGGTCGCTATGGCCGCCATGGAGCATTTGACGCCCGTTACTCTGGAACTCGGAGGCAAAGACCCCGCAGTTATACTCCCCGGCACAGATTTAAACAGATGGGCGAGTCTCTGGATGCGAGGAATCTTGTACGCTTTCCTCCTTAAATCTCAGCCATCGAAATTCACCAGAAATATTGCAGCCAAAACGCGGGCCAAAATTGTATCGGCATCGAACGGTTAATCGTGCATAAACTACAATACGACGACTTGGAAAAGATAATCACTGAGCGAGTTCAGATATTACGTTCGGGTTCTGTGCTGGCGCCTTCACAGGAAGGATACATTTCCACTGTTGATAGTGGCTCCATGATTTCAAGGGACCGTTTCCTCGGGCTCCAACAGCTAATTCGAAAAGCCGAAGAGGCAGGCGCCAAAGTTGTAGGAGGACAGCCATTGACCCATGTCTACCTAGAACATGGATCCTACTTTCAAGGCACCGTCGTCGGGCCTGTGCATAATGACATGGACATTGCGCAGCAGGAACGTGCGTGATTATTGATGCGTCAACCCGCTGTTGAGTCTTGATGAACGATACAGTTTTTGCACCGGTGGCCGTTCTGATGCCATATGAGACTGTTCAGGAGGCCGTCGCTATTGCAAACGGGACTAGATATGGCCTGGGTGCAAGTGTGTTTGGGCCCGATCAGAGCGAGTGCATAGACATCGCGAAACAGCTGGAGTGTGGCATGGTTTCAATCAATGATTTTGGTGTATTCTACGTGAGTATCTAAAATCAATTCGTTATCCCTGGTTTTCTGACTTTGCTGGACAGTTGAAGTAGGTCTTTCATTGAAAAATAAGTGTAAGGTGTGACTTACTCGACTACGACCATTAGTCAAGATTTACCCTTTGGAGGCACAAAGTATAGCGGCTATGGACGATTTGGTATTTCTTCTCGCCACTCTGCACTGTGATCAACATGTTCATTTGCTTACAGGCGGTCCGGAAGGCCTTCGCGCACTCACCAACCCGAAGGCCATCATGGTAGACCGATGGCCGTCTTTGATCCAAACTAAGATCCCAAAAGTATTGGATTATCCCGTCCGATCTCTATTGCAGAGTTGGTGCGTTTGTCCCTGCCTGTCTATCCTCCAATTGCACTCATCGTCTCTTCCCTGCTACTAGGGACTTCGCGAGCGGCCTTGTGATTTTTCTGTACGCCGATGGATACCGTGCCAGTTTTCGTGGCCTTATAACACTTATCAAAGCACTACAGAAATAGGATACTCCTGTGTGCAGCTCAATTGGATTCGTTATTTGCAACCAGGGAAAAAACGATGTTTTTGCTTCAGCTATTGGGGATGCCGTCGTCGATGAAAAAAAAGCACCGTTGAATCTAAAAGAACATCATCTAATCATCTAATCATCTGATCAACAATAGTTATCTGCGCTGGCGCGCGGTGAGAAGCTGTGTGTTCAGAAAATTCGTTTTGAAATAGTACTTGACGTCAAACGGAACAGCTTGAGCCCTGGGGAGAGTAAACTA
>Ga0210383_10005512_pt1 | contig 11103 bp, 11 predicted proteins | sample IncBWC14OmetaG_FD_160072 | JGI IMG/M metagenome (GOLD analysis project Ga0210383, IMG submission 160072) | Forest soil microbial communities from Barre Woods Harvard Forest LTER site, Petersham, Massachusetts, United States - Inc-BW-C-14-O ...
TCCGGGCGAGCTGGCTCATCGGCGGCGGGCCGCTCAACTCCCACCGGACACACCTCCGCCCCCGTCCGCGCGGTGGCGGGCGGGGGCGGGAGGTGGTTTCGCTTTACTCGGCGGCGGGGGTCTCCTCGGCGGCGGTCACGGTGAACCCCTGCTCGGTGGCGAACCCGGCCAGGGCGGCGCTCAGCGCGGCGCTGGCGGTCATCCCGGCACCCTTGGCGTACGTGCGGTACCAGTCGAGCAGCTCGGGGGTCAGCGTCACGCTGGCCTTGGCGGACCCGCTCGCGCGGGTGGGCTGGGCGGCCTTGGCGGCTTCCCTGGCGGCGGCCTTGGCGTCCCGCTCGGCCTGGCGCGCGGCCTTGGCGGCTTCCCGCTCGGCGGTGCGCGCGGCGGCGGCGGCCTTACGGTCGGCGTCGGCCTGGGCCTTCGCGGGGTCCACCTCGGCGGGGGCGGCGGTCTCGGCGCGCGGCGCGTCCTCGGGCACCAGCGCCCAGAACTTCGTCGCGTTGCCGAACGCGCCACCCTTCAGCGCGCGGCCGTTCCCGCCCTTCAGCGTGATGCCCTTCGCGTCGGTGCTCACCTTGGCAACCTCCGCGCCGGTCTCGGCGGGGAGCTTGGTCGCGGTGCCGTAGAAGGTGAACCCCGAGGTGGGGTTCCCGTGCTGCTTCCAGGTGGCGCGGACAATCCCGCGCGCGCTGGTCTCCGCGATGGCGGTGACGGTGGCCTCGGTGGTGCCCTCGGTGGTGGTGGTGATCTCGGACATGATGTGTGGTTCCTTCCGGGTGGTGGACGATCGACGCTGGCCCCTGTGACCCGCGCTCCGGTTGAGCGTCCAACCGCTAGGTAAAACACTTGTTCGGGACGGTTTGAATCCCTCCCGCGCTGGGAAGCTCTCACGGGCGCTGGCCCCGCCGCGGCTTGGGTGGTTCCTTCCCGGCGGGGTCAGCCCCCCACCCCGTGCGGCGTGCGATCATGCCAGCATGACCGACCGGCGGCGGTTCCCGCCCTGCGGGCAGACCTTCGACGGGCAGACCTGCAACCGGCGCGGCGAGCACCTGTGCGAGCCCCGCGCCCGGCACGTGCATCAGTTCTTCGCCGAGCTGCTCGTGCACACGAAAGGCGACTGGTCGCGTAAGCCGTTCATCCCCGCCGAGTGGGAATCACGCGAGGTGCTCACCCCGCTGTTCGGCACCGCCGAGTGGTCCCCCGAGTGGGGCCGCTACGTCCGGCGGTACCGCGAGCTGTACCTGAGCACCGGCCGGAAGAACGGCAAGACCGAACTGGTCGCGGGCATCGTGCTCTACCTGCTGGCCGCCGACAGTGAGGAAGCCGCCGAGGTGTACGGGCTCGCGCTGGACAAGGACCAGGCGGCGCTGGCCTACGGCGCGGCGGCGCGGATGGTCGAACTGTCGCCCGTGCTCCGCCGCCGCCTGCGGGTCTTCAAGGGGATGCGGCGGATCGTCAACCCGCCCACCGCGTCGTTCTTCGCCGTGACCGCCGGGGACGCGCTCGGCGCGCTCGGCGAGAGCCCGCACGGCGCGTACATAGACGAGCTGCTCGCCCAGCCGAACCGCGAGCTGTACGACGCGCTGCGCACCGGGTTCGGTGCCCGCTCGCAACCGCTGCTCATGCTCGTCACCACCGCCGACAACGACCCCGCCGGGTTCTCCGCCGCCGAGCGGGCATGGTCCGAGCGGGTGGCCGAGGACCCCGAGCTGGACCGCGCCCGCCTGGTCGTGCTGCACACCGCGCCGCCCGAACTCGACTGGGCCGACGAGGAGACATGGAAGCTGGCTAACCCCGCCCTGGACGACTACCTGGACCGGCGGGTGCTCCGCGACGAGTGCCGGAAGGCGATCGGCAACCCCGCCGCCGAGCGGGCGTTCCGGCAGTACCGCCTCAACCAGCAGAGCCAGCAGAGCGGGCGCGCGGTCGACCTGTCCAGGTGGGATGCCGCGCCGCTGATCACCCGCGAGCTGCGCGCGCGGACCTGCTTCGCGGGGCTCGACCTGGCGTCCACGATCGACCTGGCCAGCTACGCGCTCGACTTCCCCGACGGCGAGGGCGGCCACGACGTGCTGTGGCGCGCGTTCGCGCCCGAATCGGCGATCACCCAACTTGACCGCCGCACCGGGGGCAGGGCCAGCGTTTGGCGCGCGGACGGGCTGCTCACCGTCACCGAGGGGAACGTGATCGACTATGAGGCGATCAAGGTAGCGCTGCGCGAGGACGCCGAGACCTACGACCTCCGCGAAGTCGCGTTCGACAGGTGGGGCGCCACGCAGCTCGCATCCGAGCTGATCGAGGAAGGGTTCCCGCTCGTCCAGGTGGGGCAAGGGTTCGCCAGCATGTCCGGGCCGACGAAGGAGTTCCTGCGGCTCGTCGCCGCCGGGCTGTACCGGCACGGCGCCAACCCCCTCATCCGCTGGCAGGCCGCCAACCTCATCACCCGCACCGACCCCGGCGGCAACGTGAAGCCCGACAAGTCGAAGTCGACCGACAAGATCGACTCAATCGTGGCCGGCGTGATGGCCCTGGACCGGGCGCTGCGCAACGCCGCGAAGCCGCCGGAGGAGGACTATGCGGCCGCAGGCTTCTAAGGTGGTCCTCAGCACCCCGAGCGAAAGGGGCCGGGCCAATGGCCGAGGTTGACGACCTGCGGGCCGCGTGCGCGGCCAAGCTCGACGCACAGGCGAGCAGGGCGCGCGAGTTTCGGGACTACTACGAAGGCGAGCAGGGCGTGATCGCGCTGCTCGACACCGAGGAGCGCCGCACCTTCAAGACGTTCCTTGACGAGTCCGGCGCGAACTGGTGCGAGCTGATCGTCAACGCCGTCGCCGAGCGGCTCCAGGTGGTCGGGTTCCGGTTCGGCGACGACCAGGCCAGCGAAGCGGCGTGGACCATCTGGCAGGCAAACCAGATGGACGCCGACAGTGAGCTGGTGCAGACCGACGCGCTCGTGATGGGCTCCTCGTTCGTGCTGGTGCAGCCCGACGAGGACAACCCGACCGGCGTGGCGATCACCGCCGAGTCGCCGCTGCAGGCAACCGTGCTGTACCAGCCGGGGAACCGGCGGCGGCGCATCGCCGGGTACAAGCGGTTCCCCGAGGTACCCGGCGAGCCCGGCCGCGATATCGAGGTGCTGATCACCCCCGAGGAGATCATCACCTGGAACCCGTGGGAGATCGGCCCGGAGGTCTACCCGAACCCCGCCGGGACGGTCGGGCTGATCGAACTGGTACCGCAGCCCCGCACGGTCGGCTGGCCGCGCTCCGAGCTGGCCCCGGCGGTGGCGATCCAGGACCGCATTCAGACGATCTTGTTCAACCGCTGCGTGGCGATGGACTACGGCGCGTTCCGGCAGATTTGGGCGACCGGCATCAAGATCGCCCGCGACGTGATCAGGACCGAGGACGGCGGCGAGGCCGTGAAGGTGACCCGCCCGTTCGATGTCGGCGCGAACCGGCTGCTCACCAACGAGAACGACGGCGGCAAGTTCGGCGTGTTCCAGGAGTCGACGCTCGGTGGCTACCTCGCGTCGGTTGAGCAGGACGTGACGATGCTCGCCGCGATCACCCAGACCCCGGCGCACTACCTGACCGGGCACCTCGTCAACCTGTCGGCCGACGCGATCAAGGCGGCGGAGACCGGGCTGGTGGCCAAGGTGCGGCGCCGGTCGCTGCACTTCGGCGAGGGGTATGAGGAGGCGATGCGGCTCGCGCTGCAGCTCGCCGGGAACCCCGCCGCGGTCGACACCTCCTCCGAAGTCATCTGGGCCGACTTCGAGACCCGCAGCGAAGGCCAGCGGGTCGACGCGCTGGTCAAGATGGCAACGCTCGGGGTGCCCCGCGAAGTGCTGTGGCAGCGGTGGGGCGCTACCCCGCAGGAGATCGAACGGTGGGCGCAGATGCTCGCCGATGAGCAGGCAGCCGCACCACCGGCACCCGAACCGGCACCGGCACCCGAAGGAGCCCCGGCAGCCTGACAACCCCCCCGGCTGGCGACCCCACACCGCCCGCACCGCCCGCACCTCCCGGCCCGCCCGCGTCGGGACCGCCCGCACCGCCCGCTCCGCCCGCACCGCCGAAGGACCCGGCACCGCCCAAGGTGATCACCGCCGAAGACCTGGCCAGGGTTGAGACGGCGCTCGCCGAGGAGCGCAGGCTCCGCGCGGAGGACCGCAGGGCGCTCGACCAGCTCCGCCGCGACGGCATGAGCGAGCAGGAGAAAGCCATCGCCAAGGCCCGCGACGAGGGAAAGGCCGAGGCGGCGCAGGAGCACGCCGAGGCGCTGGCCGCCGCCGAGTTCCGGGCGCAGGCCGCCGGGCGGATCAGCAACCCGGACGCGGCGCTCGCGGTGCTCGACCTGGCGAAGCTGGTCAAGGACGGCAAGCCGGACAAGACCGCGATCGGGAAGCTTGTCGACCAGCTCGCGGTCGTGCCGCCGCCGCCGGGGAAGGTCCCGGCCGGGCCGCGCGACCCCGGCAACCTGAACGGCGACCTGTTCCGCGACATCATCGGGGGCCGCACCTAGTTGACGGACGGCGGCTGTCGGGGGCAAGCTGACCCCGATGCCGCGCGGCGTGATGCGGCGGCAGCCGGTAGCCGAATCCGGGCGCCTTACAAGGGGTGATCCCGAGGCCCGGCCAGCGTGCGGCGTGATGCGGCGCTCGGCCCGGTAGCGCGGAAATGCGGCGAGACCTGTTCCGTCTCGCTGAAAGGCCGTGCTATGGCACAGCAGCTATCCGACTTCTCGGGCATCATCCCCCACGAGTACAGCCAGCAGATCATTCACGAGGTGGAGCAGCGCTCAGCCATGCTCCAGCTCGCCCAGGTCATGCCGATGGGCACCCGGATTACCGAGCTTCCGGTGACCGGCAAGCTCCCGGCCGCAGCGTGGATCACCGGGCCGAACCTGCCTCCCGGCGGGCCGGGCCGCAAGCCCTATACGGACCTGACCCTCGTGCCGCAGGTCATCACCGCCGAGGAAATCGCCGCCGTGGTGGCGATCCCGCAGCAGTACCTCGACGACAACACGATCAACCTGTGGAACTGGGCGCGACCCAAGATGGCCGAGGCCATCGCGGTCAAGCTCGATGAGACGGTGCTGTTCGGCGGTGGCCCGCTGAGCTTCCCGACCGGCGGGATTTGCGCGCCTGCCAACACCTGGTCGACTCCGGTCGGCGGCGGGACCGGGCCGTTCCCCACCGCGATCGACGCCGTGGACGCCGTGAACAACGCGATGAGCTATGTCGAGGGCCAGGGGCTCAACGTCACCGGGCACTCGGCCGACCTCGGCGCCAAGGGCCGGTTCCGTGGCGTCCGCGACCAAACCGGCTCGCTGCTGCTCGGCACCGAGCAGGTCGGCCAGGTCCAGCGGCCGACCCTCTACGGGGTGCCGATCGCTTACAGCCAGTACGCGCAGGTCACCGCAACCGACTTCGTGACCGGGGCGTGGGACTACCTCGTGATAGGCGTGCGGGAGGACATCAGGTTCCGCATCGACCCGTCCGGCGTGATCGCCAGCGACACCGGCACGGTCATGGTCTCCGGGTTCCAGGACAACGTCGTTCCCTGCAAGATTTGGGCAAGGTTCGGCTGCACGATCATCAAGCCGGTTACCCCGCGCGTGTCCGCCGGGGCGGTCCCGTTCGCGCGGGCGCGGCTGCTCAACCTCACCGCACCGCCTGGCGGCGCGCTGCTCGCCAACCACCCGCACGGTGAAGTCACCGGCACCGAGCGCGGCAGCGCCAAGAAGTAACCGATGAGGATCTTCGGTCCCCTCGGGCTGGTGGTGACCGGCTGCCTGATCGTGATCACTATCGCGGTCGGTCACATTGCCGGGTGGTGGTGACCTCGTGAGCAGCCCGGCGTCGTGGGAGCTGTGGGCGCCGCCGCTCGCGCCGCCCGCCGAGGGCGGGCTGCCCCGCGACACCGCGCAGGAGATCGCCGACGCGTGGTGGGACGCCGACCCGCACCTGTGCGCGGCGCTGCAATGGGAGGCGTACGCGGCGATGCTGCCCCCGGCTATCGCCGTCGCGCAGGTGGCGACCGGCGCGCAGTCGGTGAGCTACGGGCGGGCGACGCCGGGCGGCGACCTCGGCGCGGCGCTCGCCCGCGCGGCGTGGCACCGCTCGTTCACTTCCGCCGTGTCGGTGCCGCTGCACGCCGCGCCGCCGGTTCGGCTGCACGGGCGTCTCCCGTGGGTCGAGGTGGTGGACCCGTGACGATGCTGCTGCTGCTCGGCGCCGATCACGTCGACCTGTACGCGCCCGGCCCCCTGGACGGGCACGGCTGGCGGGAGGGCGAGCCGGGCCGCCGCCTCTGGGCCGGGACCGGGAACCTCCAGCTCCTGCCCGGCGTGTCGGACCCCCGCGCGGCCGATGGCGGCGGGCGGGGTCCGCACGACCCGGCCAGGACCGAGACCGGGAACCTGTTCCTGCCCCTGGACGCTGAGCCGGCCGACGGGATGACCGCCGTCATCCGCGGCGAGGCATACGCCGTGTCCGAGGTGCGGGTGATCGCCGACCCGGTGGCCGGGGCGGGCGGCGGTATCGCGTGCTGGGCGGCAACGGTGACGGTGCGCCGTGGCTGAGGTCGTGTTCCGGGTGACCGACCCGAAAGCGCCCCGGCTCGCGGTGCAGCAGAACATCGCCGAGATCGCGCAGCAGCTCGCCGGGCGGGCCACCGCGAACACCCCGCGCCTTACCGGGCTGATGGCCGGGAGCTGGCAGGTCCGGCCGGGCTACAACGACCCCGGAACCTCCGTCGTGATCAACACCGCCCCGCACGCCCGGCATGTGGAGTACGGCACCCGCCGGACCCGCGCCTACGCGCCGCTGGGCCGGGCGCTGGCGGGTGGCTGATGACCGCCGCCCCCGTGATCGTGCAGCCCGACCTTGAGGCGTGGGTCTGGGCGAACATCCGCGAGCTGCAGCCGCTCGGCGAGCTGTCCTCGTTCACCTACGCGGCGGTCCAGGTGTGGCCGGGCTGGATTTACGCCCACTTCGTGCAGGTCGACGCGCGGCACCGGAGGAAGGAAGCCGCCCGCGCGCTCGCCGAGACGGTGCGGCAGGTGATCGTCGCCCTGCCTGACGTGCCCTGGCCGGACGGCACGGTCTGTTACGTCCAGCCGGTCGAGGGGCCAGCCTGGCTCCCCGACGACGACGGCTCACCGCGCTATATGGCGCGCTATGAGATCCGGGTCCATCCCCGCCGAGGCGCAGCGGCACCCGCCGCTCCTGCCAAGGCACCGTAGGAAGGAAATCGTCATGACCACACCCAACCCCGCCCGCCAGCTCCAGCCCGGAGAGGTGCAGGTCGGCACCGCGAACGGGCCGGGGCTCTGGCTCGCGCCGCTCGGCTCGGACCTGCCGGAAGGCACCAGCGACGAGTGGCCCGACGAGTGGGAAATACTCGGCTACCTGTCCGACGACGGCCCCACCGTGGGGCAGTCCACCGACTCGACCGACATCACCCCGTGGCAGTCGGTGGTGCCGATCCGGTCGGTGATCACCGGCCGGTCGATCACCCTGCAGTTCGTGCTCTGGCAGCTCAACGGCAAGACGCTGGCGCTGTACTTCGACGCCGACGAGGAGACCGTGGACAGCGATGGGCTGCTGGACATGGACCTGCGGTCGGACACCCCGCAGCACCTCTACATGGTCGGGATCGACGCGCGGGACGCCGAGCGGGTACTGCGGATCATCTTCTACCGGGCCAGCCTCACCGACGCCGGGGACATGCAGATCACGCGCGGCGCTGCGGTGCCGCTCGACTGCACCCTGTCGGCCCTGGACGACGCGGGCAAGCTCGCCAAGGTGCTGCTCGGACCGCCCGAGGATGACAGCAGCGCCCCGCGTGGCCGCGCCGCCCGGAAGCCCGCCGCGTCCTCGACGGCGGCGTGACCAGCCCCAACGGGCACGGCGTATTCAACCTAGAGGCTGCGGCTGCAGCCGAGGGCGAGGCTGCGCCGTTCCCGTTCCAGTACAAGGGCACGCACTACGAGCTGCCCGCCATGTCCGGCTGGCCGATGACCACCATCCGCAAGGTGGCGACCGGCGACCTGGAAGCCGCGCTCGGCTCGCTGATCGGCCCGGAGACCTATGAGCAGCTCTGTGCGGCCGGGCTGACGCTCGGCGAGATGAAGGCGCTGTTCGCCGCCGCCGGGGCAACGGGCGGGATGGCGACCCTCCCAAATTCCAGGCCGCGTGCGCCGCACGGTTCAACCCGGACATCGAAGCGGTAATGCTCGCGGCGTACGGGGTCGACGTGCTCGACCCGGCCGTGTCGACGCGCCGGGTCGCGGTGCTGCTCGACCGGCTGCCCCCGTACGCCCTGCAGCCCGGCAACCCGTGGTCGACCGAGGCCGAGCTGCTCGCCGCCCTCATCGACCAGGTGGCCGTGCTCACCTGGATCACCTTGAAGGCCCACGGCGCGAAGAACGTCGCCAAGCCCCGGCCGGTGCCCCGGCCCGGAAACTACGCGCAATCTGCGCGTAATTCAGAGCCGCAGGTCAGCGGCTCGGGCGCGGGCAAGGCGGGGTCATGGGGTGACGCCGCGGCGATGATCGCCGGGATGCCCGGCGTGGCGGTGAGCGGCGATGGCAAGCAGTTACACCTACGGGTCGCTGACCGTCCCGGTCACCGCCGACACCCGCGACCTCAAGTCTCAGATCACCGGGGCCGCGACCGAGGCGGGGCACCAGGCGGCGGGCTCGATCAGCTCGTCCATGACCGCCGGGCTGAAGGCGGTCGGCGGGCTCGGCGCGGCGGTCGGCAAGAGCGTAGCGACCGGCATCGCCGGGGCCACCGTCGCCGCGACCGCGTTCGGTGTCGAAGCATTCAAGTCGGCGGCGAGGGTCGGCGAGATGGACGCCTCACTCCGGGCGCTCGCCAAGGCGAACAACCTCAGCTACGACGCGATGCAGCAGTCGGTCTCCGCCGTCCGCAAGCAGGGCATCGAAGCCGGGGTCGCGCAGAACCTCGTCGCGCAGTTCGCCCGTAATCAGCTCGACCTCGGCAAGAGCACCGACCTCGCGCGGGTGGCGCAGGACGCGGCGGTGATCAGCGGGAAGAACTCGACGGAGGTTCTCGACGCGCTGATCCACGGCATCACCACCCAGAACTCGGCGGTGCTGCGGAACGCCGGGCTCAACGTCCAGGCCGGGCAGGCGGTGAGCCAGTACGCCAAGTCGGTCGGTAAGACCGTCGCCGAGCTGACCGACGCCGAGCGCGCGCAGGCCGTGCTTAATGCGGTGCTGGAGTCGGGCAAGACCGTCGCTGGCGCCTACGCCTCGGCGATGGAGGAGCCGGGCAAGGTGCTGCGGTCCTTCCCCCGGCTGGTGGACGACATCAAGATCAGCGTCGGGCAGGGGCTCGTGCAGGCGTTCGGCCCGATGATTCTGCAGGCGTACGACCTCGCCAAAGCGCTGTCGTCGGCGCTCGCGCCCGGCGGCCAGCTCGCCCCCATCTTCGACGCGATCGGCGTGGCGGTGGGCAAGCTCGTCGCGCCGCTGTCCGGCATGATCGCCAAGTGGACCGAGTGGATCAATAACCTCAAGCCCGAGCAGGTGCAGCGGATAGTCGACCTGCTGCACAGGTTCGGCCCGGCGGCGATCGCCGGGGCCGCCGGGCTGACCGCGCTCGTCGCGCCCGGCATCCTCGGCCAGATACCCGTGCTCGGCGGGCTGCTCACGAACCTCCTCGGCCCCGTGAAGCTCGTCGCGGGCGGGCTCGGCTCCATCGGCCAGGCCGCGCTGCACAGCATCCCCGCCCTGTCGTCGGTGGTGCCCGCCGCGGGCGGGGTCGGCGCGGCGCTCGGCGCGGCGGCGCTGCCCATCGCGGCGGTAGTCGCCGGGTTCGCCGCCCTCATGATCGCCAGCAAGGATTTCCGCGAGGCCGTGTTCGCGCTCGGGCGCGGGCTCCTCGACTTCCTGATGCCCATCCTGAAAGGGCTCTGGGAAGGGGCACTCAAGCCCGTCCTGGGCGGGCTGTGGGAGATCGTGCGCGCCATCGGCGACGCCCTGGCCCCCGTGATCAAGGAGCTGTCCAAGCTGCTCAAACCGCTCGGCGAGCTGTTCGGCGAGGTGGCGGGCGGCGGCGCCGGGGAGGGCGGCGTGTCCGGGCTCGGCGCGGCGGTGCAGATCGTCGTGCCCATCCTCGTCGGGCTGATCAAGGTGATCGGCTTCGTGCTTGAGGTGCTGGTCAAGATCATCGTCCCGATCGCCGAGGTGGCGATCAAGCTGCTGTCCTGGGTGCAGGCCATCTCCAACGTGCTCAACCCCCTCAAGATGCTCGGGCAGGCGATCGAACATCTGATCGGCATCGTGAAATCGCTGTGGCACTGGATCACCGGCAACAGCCCTGGACTCATCCCCGCGTTCGGGGCGCTCGGCCAGGCGGCGATGGCCGTGGCGGGGCTGCTCGGCGGTGCTGTGTCGGGCGCGTTCTCCGCTATGGCCGGGGTCGTCCAGTCGGCGCACGGCGCGATGACCTCGGCGGTGTCCGGCGGCTGGAACGCGATGAAGTCGGTCACGAGCGCGGGCATCTCGCAGATGCAGAGCGCCGTGTCCTCCGGGTTTAGCGGCATGGTCGGGATGGCGCGGTCGGCGGGCTCGTCGATGGTGGAGGGGCTCAAGTCCGGGCTGTCGGCGGCGCGCGGGCTCGGCGGCTGGATCTCCTCGAATGTGACCGGGCCGGTCACGTCGATGATCAAGGGCGGGCTGGGCATCGGCTCGCCGTCCACGATCACGATCTACTTCGGGCAGGAGATGGTCGAGGGGCTCAAGCGCGGCCTGGAGATGGCCAAGCAGAATCTCGGCTGGATTCGGGCGAACGTGTGCGACCCGATCATCTCCACCCTGAAAGGCGCGTTCGGCATCGGCTCACCGTCGCGGGTCACGATGGGCATCGGCGAGGACCTGGCCGCCGGGCTCGAGGAGGGGTGGTCGCACGCGACGGGGCCGCTGGACGTTCCCGGCTTCGGCGGCGGCGGCGCGATCGGCGCACCGCTGGCGGGCGGCGCGCTGAACGCGGCGGCCGGGATGACCGGCGCCGCAGGCGCCACGATCAACGTCTACCCACAGGCGGGGCAGGATGAGCGCGAG